>Ga0073932_1003928_pt1 | contig 18680 bp, 18 predicted proteins | sample DewCreD2012metaG_FD_76967 | JGI IMG/M metagenome (GOLD analysis project Ga0073932, IMG submission 76967) | Hot spring sediment bacterial and archeal communities from British Columbia, Canada, to study Microbial Dark Matter (Phase II) - Dewar... ... | reverse complement strand
GTCTGCATCAGGCTTTACTCTGAAGAGGACTATGCTTCGATGCCCCTCTTCACTCCGCCCGAGATCCAGCGATCCAATCTCGCGGAAGTCATCTTGCGAATGCTCTCCCTCAGGTTGGGACACCCTTCGGCTTTTCCTTTCCTGGACCCGCCTGGGGAGCGGAGCATCAAAGATGGATTCGACCTCCTGGTGGAACTGGGCGCCGTGACCCGACAAGGAGAGGAGTTTGCGCTGACCGCTAAAGGCAAACTCATGGCCCGCATGCCCTTGGATCCCAGAATCTCCAGGATGATGATCGAGGCCGCCCAGGAAGGCTGTCTGGGTGAAGTGGCGGTCGTTGCCGCAGCCTTGAGCATCCAGGACCCCAGGGAAAGGCCTGTGGAAAAGGCCCAGCAGGCGGACCAGGCTCACAGCCCTTTCAAGGACCCTGACTCGGATTTCCTCACGCTCCTCAACATTTGGAATCGCTACCACCGGGAGTGGGACACCCTGAAGACTCAAAACAAGATGCGGAAGTACTGCAAAGAGCATTTCCTCTCCTACCCCCGCATGAGGGATTGGGTTTACACTCACGAGCAGATCACGGGCATCCTTCAAGAGCAGAGGATAGGCTTTCAGGAAAGCGCGCCGGAGGTGCGCTACGCCCGGATCCACAGGTGTGTGCTGAGCGGTTTCCTCTCGAACATCGCCCTCAAGAAAGAAAAAAACATATATCAGGCCGCCAGGGGCAGAGAAGTCATGATCTTCCCCGGCTCCACTCTGTTCAACAAATCGCCGGCATGGATCGTCGCGGCGGAGATGGTAAAGACCTCCCGCCTCTTCGCTCGGACCGTTGGGAAAATCCAACCGGAGTGGATTGAACCCCTGGCCGGAGATCTCTGCAAGTCGACCTTCTTCGAGCCTCACTGGGACAGGAACCGGGGAGAAGTCCGCGCTTTTGAACAGGTTTCGCTCTACGGCCTCTTGATTGTACCCCGGAGGGCGGTCTCCTACGGCCCGATCGCTCCTGAGGAAGCGCACCGAATCTTCGTGCAGGAAGCCCTGGTGGAAGGAAACCTGGGCGAGTCCCTGCCCTTTCTCACTTACAACCAGAATCTCATTCGGAAACTCAAAACCATGGAGGACAAGCTGCGGCGCCGTGACCTCGTGGCAGGGGATGCGGTCCTGGCGGATTTTTATTCGTCCAGACTGCAGGGCGTCTCTGACCTTCGAACATTGAAGAAAAAGATCCGAGAAAAGAGAGGGGACTTGTTCCTCAGGATGAAGGAAGCCGATCTTCTCCTCTCCAGTCCCGACCAAGAAGAACTGACCCAATACCCGGATCGCATCGCTGCGGCGGGAAAGAGCCTTGAGTGCACCTACGCGTTTGCTCCGGGCAAAGAAGAAGACGGAGTCACCCTCCGGGTGCCCTCAGGGCAGGTGTCCAGCATGCCGCTCGAATGCCTGGAGTGGAGCGTGCCCGGCCTCCTGAAAGAAAAGGTGACTGCTCTGATCAAGGGGCTTCCGAAGACCTACAGAAAACAATTGGTCCCCGTGCCCCGAACCGTTGAAATCATCCTGACGGAAATGGAAAAAGGCGGACCGTCTCTCGTGAATGCTCTTTCCCGTTTTGTGTACAAAAGATTCGGTGTGGACATCCCGGCTTCTGTGTGGGCCGGGGTTAAGGTCCCTGACCACCTGATCATGAGAGTGACTGTGGTGGACCCTTCCGGGAAGCCCCTGGAATCAGGCAGGGAGATCCATACCCTGGCCCAGTCGGATGAAAAACGGCATGGGGCTGAGTCTTCAAGGGCCTGGAAAACAGCCCGCGAGCATTGGGAAAGACAAGGCATCACCACTTGGGATTTCGGCGCCCTGCCTGAAAGCGTTTCTCTGACGGATCGACTTGTTGCCTACCCGGCTCTGGCTCCTGACGGGGACTCTGTGGGTATTCGCCTGTTCCGAACTCCCCAACAGGCTTTTGTGTCCCACAAAGCGGGGGTGCAGCGGCTTTTCGCCCTCCACCTTGCAAGAGATCTCAAGCATCTCCACAAATCCCTTTCGCTTCCGTCGGAGGCCTACGCGGGAGCCAGGTATTTCGGCGGAATGAAAGCGGTGGAGGATTTCCTCTACCAGGCTGTTCTGAGCGATCTGTTCGGGAAAAACGTGCGCACGGAGCACGACTTCCTGGCTCATGCGGAATTCTGCAAGGGGATCCTGTTGGAAAAGGCAAAGGAGCTCAAAAGCGTGGCGGTGAGAATCCTGGAGGCTTACGACAGGACGAGATCCACCCTTCACGCCATCGAGAGAGCCAACCCGTCCAACGCTGCGGTGCTGGCGCTCTGCAGCCAAATCCGAAAGGAACTCGATGCCCTGGTTCCGAGAAACTTCCCGGAACGATACTCACGGAGTGCTCTCGACCACCTGCCCCGCTATCTCAAGGCCCTCGAGGTGAGAGCAGAGCGGGGGGCGCACCACCCTGAAAAGGACAAGGCCAAGCAGAACCAGGCAAAGGAATTTATCGAGGTACTGCGCAGGATGGAGGAAGACCTGGGTCCCGCTACATCGAGCGAGAAAAGGGCCGCTGTGGAGAACTTCCGCTGGATGATCGAGGAGTTCAAAGTGTCCCTCTTTGCCCAGGAATTGAAAACCCGGTTCCCGGTTTCAAAGAAAAAGCTGGAAGAGATGCAAAAAGAGATCGAGCGGATGGTTTGACTTAAGAGGCGGCGAGCTTGTCCCAGCGCTTCACGAACTGATTGAGCCACTCTTCAAAAGACAGGTACTTGCCCGTCGCGTGATCATAGGTAGGCTCGAGAGCCTTCTTGTCGCCCCTGCCCTTCTGCTCCTCAGCCCAGCGCCTCAAGAGATCTTCAGCCTCTTTCTTCGAATACCCGTACTGCTCGCACAGCACCCTGGTGCCCTCCGTATTCCTGAAAACAGCCGCCATCTGCCACAGGGCCTTGTTACGAAGCTCCTTCACCTCTGCAGGGGGCACCGCAGAGGATTCGGCAATAGCCGCCGCTCTCACAAAATGTTTCGCCTCGATGGCCTTCTTGAGTTCATCCTGCAAGGTGGTTTCCTCGTTCATGGACCAATCCCTTTCCCGTTGCGCTTCATTACACCTTGCGCTGCAATGTATCATCCTCTTGGCCGCACTGGCAATAGCTGTGCGCGCCCTGACAACAATTATATTGCATACGGATCCGATATCCCTCTATTTTAAATGTTCAGTGTATTTCTCAGCATACCCATACGGACTCCATTATGCCTTATCGAGGGACGCTATAGTGGAACCTTATAAAGTTAAACAGATGTTTGAGTCCATTGCCTTCTCTTATGATTTTCAGAACAGCTTTCTGTCTCTGGGGCAAGACATACGATGGAGGCGGGCCCTTGCCAGATCCGTCACTATCCCGCAGGGGGGAATCGTTCTGGACCTGGCCACAGGCACGGCTGAGCTGGCCATAGAAATCTGCAGCCGCCATCCCGAGGCAAGGGTCATAGGGCTGGACTTCTCACCCCGAATGCTCGCCATCGGCCAAAAAAAATTGCGGGCCAAGGGTCTCTCGGGGCGCATCGCCCTCAACCTTGGGGATGCCCGCCGACTGCCTTTCAGAGCCGAATCCTTTGAAGGTGCGACCATGGCTTTCGGCATTCGAAACATAGAAGAGCGCCATGAAGTTCTCGGTGAGATTCATCGTGTGCTCAAAACGAGAGGTTCTCTGTGGATCATGGAATTCGACTGCCCGGACCACCCAGTGCTCGGCAGGCTTTACCGGCTTTACTTCGACCACATCCTGCCCCCTTTAGGCAATTGGCTCTCCCGGACAGACTATGCGTACACCCATTTGATGACATCCGTTCATCGCTTCCCTCCTGAAGACGAGTTCGGCCGGGAGATTGCCGCCGCGGGTTTCAGGGTTCTGGGAATCAGGCGCATGTCTTTAGGAATTGCAAAAATCTACCGAGCCGTCAAAGCCTGCCCCTCTGAGGCCGTATAAACAAAGTTCTCCCCATCCAAAGAGCCGGCTCAAGATTCGCTTCCCCTGAATAATCCTGATTCAGCATGCACCCCCCCTGCCCTTTTCATAGCGCCGGGACACCTCTCCTATGAACAGAAAGCTCTTTGCAGGCAGGATCATGATTATCCATGGCACGGTAATTGCCGCGAATAGCATAGGGTTGAAATTTCAGACCGGGGGGGCGTGGATCGCTCAACAGAGGTTCTTGATCATCATTATAGGGATATCAATAAGATATCCAGGCCGTCGCTTAAAGCACAAAGCCCCTCAGGGTTGTTAAAATCCACAACCCATGTCTGAAAAAAAATACAGGACCGCCGATTCCCGGCAGTCTCTTGTAAAAGGAAGGGGGTCATTCCATGAAGACAAAACAGAATTGGACTATTCTGGTCCTGCCTTCCAGCCCTCACAAAAGTGCACTGAACATCTCCGTGCCCATTCACGCATTCACTGCCGTTTTTTTCTCTCTGGCAATTCTTCTTTTTCTGGCCACTGCCGGTGCATGGAGAATGTACCTTTTCCAAGAAGTGCAGGAGAAATCTCATCGGCTCGAAGTGGAAAACCAATCGGCAAGGAGCCAGATTCAAGATCAGGAACGTAGAATCGAACATCTGACAAAAGAGATCTTGAGCATCAGGGAAAAGGCCGGCTATGTGCAGAACTTCCTGGGATTGAAACCGCAAGATCCCGGTGCGGCTAAAATAGGACAAGGAGGAGTGGAACTTTCCCCCCGAAGACCTTTGTCCTCCTCCGGTTCTTTTTCTTCTGAGTCCCATCGGGCCTCCAAAGATCTCAGGGCTCTTGCCCATTCGCTGTCAGCTCAAGACATTCACCAACTCAATTCCGACTTGCAGGCGATCGTTGGCGCTCTTCAAGCGAGGCAAGACCAGTTGGACCACACTCCATCCATATCCCCAATCGATCCTCAGGGCACGTGGATTTCATCCTCTTATGGATTGCGGATTAGCCCCTTTACCGGCAAAGAACAGTTTCACCCCGGGGTGGATATCGCCGGAGCCGAAGGCACGCCGATCATCGCTCCAGCCAAAGGGACCGTTGCCTTTGTGGGAAAAGACGGGGCTCTGGGCATGAGCGTTCGGATCAAGCACGATTCGCTCTTTGAAACCACCTACGGACACTTGCAAAAAGCTTCCGTCAAGAAGGGGCAGCGCGTAGAAAGGGGTGAGGTGATCGGATACATGGGCAACTCGGGAAGAAGCACAGGGCACCATCTTCATTATGAGATCACAAAGAACGGCAAAAACGTCAATCCGCTGGAACATATGATGGACTGGAAAAACGAAAATCTCGTCATGCTCGCCGACTGAAGCGATTCGAAAAAACCCTATCAGCCTTTCGAGCCCTTGCACCGCCCTCGGCATCACCTCGATGATACCCTTACAAACCCTCACGTTTGAGAGAGTCATACATCCGTTGCGCCAGGGTCTCGATTCTCAGAGCCAAATCGCCACTCTGGTCTTGCTCCAGCCCCATCCTTCATGTATCGGCCGATCGGACGATCGCGCTTGACTTAAACCTCACCTCGACTTAGATTTGCAGCTAAAACTTCACCTGTTTCTAAGTATTATGCGAAAGTGAGGTCAATCGATGCTAAGAAAAGCGATCATGTGTTTGGTCCCGCTGGTTCTTTTGTGGTTGTCGGGTTGCGCAGCCGTGACCCCTAACACGGATCCGGGAACCCCCTTTGGCTCCTGTGCGAAAAGAATGCCTTACTATTACTGCGGCCCAGGCTGATGTGGGGCAGATGGAGCGCGCTTTGACTTCTCAAATACTGGGGGATGAACAATCATGCGGGTGTCCTTCCCCACTTCGCTTTTCACCTGAATCCTGCCGCTGAGGAAATCCAGGATCTCTTTCACGATCACGAGCCCCAACCCCTTTACCTCTTGTGTGAAAGCCTTGGCATTCTTGCTTCTGAAGAACTCCGTGAAAAGGCGAGACCGGTCCTGTTCAGGTATCCTGATGCCGGTATCTTCCACCTCAAAACGGACATGGGTGTTCGTTTCCTTGACGAGCGACACCCGAACTCGTCCGCCCCTGGGCGTGTACTTGATCGCGTTGGAGATCAGGTTTACAAAAAGCTCTTCCATGAGTTTTTCGTCGGCCATGAGCTGAGGCAAGGAATCCTGGATTTCGAACTCGATATCCACGCCCTTTTGCGACGCGCTGTCCTGGAAAAGGGCACCCAGCTCCCTCATGAGTTTTGCACCGTCCACCGGGTGAATCGCGGCTCTGTCCTTCTTGGTGCGTTTCAACCCCAAGGCGAGCGAATCGTCGATCAGGGTGCTCACCATCTCCCATGTTTTCCCCGATTTCCCCAGCGTTTCTTTCTGTCTTTCGTTCAGAGGGCCGAGGTATTCATTCCTCATCACCCCCAGCATGCCATGGACAGCACTAAATGAAGGAATAATCCACTGGCATGCCAGTGGATTATTTTTCATTTGCGGAGGGCTTTTTCACCTCTTCAATCACGCTGTTGTTAAAGCGCTCCTGTTTTTGTGCGTGGGGGCCTTGACCTCTGTGACAGGCACCCGTCTGATGCCCCGGTTGAGGGGGTTGGGCAGGAAACTGCCTGTCACCGCATTGTGTTTTTTTGTGGGTGCTTTTGCCATCGGCGGGCTGGCCACCCTCCATCGGTGTAACGAGGCCAAATCGGGTTCACTTGCGTTACGGCTCGCGCGTTCGATCGGCGAGGCTTCGACCCTTAGGATTATTCCGCGGGCCGCCCGCTTCGCTACCTGCTGAACGAGCAATGAGCAGGGTAACCTCCTTTCAGGTTACAAGATCAGCCAGGCTTGTCCTGGCGCACCAAAGGCACAGAGGGACAAAGGGAAAGAGAAGGACATAAAGCCATGAGTGAGCCTTTTGACCTGGAAACTCTTGCCGGTCTCTGCAACCCTTCTGTGCATCATCGGGTCGTCGTCATAGGGGTCGGCAATCGGCTTTGGGGGGATGATGGAGCCGGACCCGAACTTCTGAGAAGACTCAGGTCAGAGTGGCAGGTCCAAGAACTGCAGCTGGATTCTCACGGGAAATTTCTTTTCATTGACGCAGGAGACTCCCCGAAGACTGTTTGATCCAAGTCGCAGCTTTAAGCCCTGACGTGATCCTCGTGATTGACGTCATGGAACTTCACGCGAAGCCGGCGAGTATGGCCCTCCTCCAATCGGAAGCGCTCCCCGAGGCGGTTTGCTGTCCTAGCCATCGCCTCCCTTTGAAAACACTGCTTCGCTTGTGGGAAACGGGGGGGAGCAAGACGTTTGTTCTCGGGATCCAGCCGAAAGACAGGATCTTTAGAGAGGGCCTCTCCGCGGAAGTGGAAATGAGCATTGATGCGTTGACCCTGTTTTTGTCCTGAAGGTTTCGCGGGTCGTGATCAGTTGACTAATGCGAAGAAATTCTTTCTTTTTACCCCCCACCCTCCCCTCTCCCTCAAGGGGGAAGGTGGAGGAGGGGGCGACCTCATTTCATCGATGTCGTCTGCGTTAGGCCAGGCAGGATGGTATTTTTATGTTCCCATGAGTCATTGGAAAAGGAAACGGATATGAAAAAAGCAAAGATGGTCGCCATTGATGATGATCCTGATATTCTCGACGTTCTCCGCATTGCCCTGGAGGCGAACAACTACGAGGTACATGGAGCCCCAAGCGGCGCTGAAGGGCTGAAGGTCGTCAAGCAAGTCCATCCCGACCTCATCATCCTCGATGTGATGATGGATACGATCACCGAAGGATACCACGTTTCCTATGAACTCAGAAACCAGGACCCGAAGTCCGAGTAGCACGAGTTTTCCAAGATTCCGATCATCATGTTGACCTCCATCTCGCAGAAAACCGGCATGAAGTTTTCTCCTGAAAGGGACGGGGAGTATCTTCCGATCGATGAATTCGTGGAAAAACCTATCCGCATGGAGCTCTTGCTGGACAAGGTGAAGAAACTGCTGCCCAGATAGGGCAGCCCGGCTTTGGGTCTAAAACGGACACGGCCCAAGGCCTGAGGCCGTAGGCCGTGTCGAGTGAAAAGATCTTTCTGATCACCGACTGCCCGTTTCAGGTAGGCCGAACTTTCCTCTGAAGGCCGTAAGGATGATTTCCGCAGCCGTGCGAGGCTCTTGGATGTAATCGCAGTTGATCACCAGATCAAATTCATAGGGGGAGGCATCCTTTTTGTTGTAGACCTCCTTGAAAAAGGCTGCCTGCTGACGGTCCAGTTCGTTGATCTGCCTGGCGGCCTCTGCCTCGGAAATATTCATGAGTTTCACGAGTCTCTGGACCCGAAAGGGGTGTGAGGAAATGAGCCTGACGGCAAGTACCTTTTCACGGGACAGAAGGAGATGGACCCCTCTTCCTACAAAAATGGTAGGCCCTAAAGCGGCAATGGCATACACCGAGCTGAAAAGGTGTTTTGCATAATCGCTCTTGATGAACGCCTTTTCACCAAAGGCAAGGGTGACCAACTCGCTGATTTTTCCCGGATAGCGTTCGTCAAACATGGCGACCGTCTTTTGGCTCAAGCTCGCGGTGGTGGCGATGTGCTGCAGGATCTGCTGGTCCACGACACGGTATCCGATTTTCTGAGCCACGAGATCGGCGATCTCCACGGCTCCGGAGGCCAGTTTGCGGGAGATGCAAATCGTCGGAGGATACTCGACGACGCGGGGCTCCTTCGTCTTTGTTTCGCGCAGCTTCTCGTCCCATTCGCGGATATACCGGTTTGCCATCTCAGGCGCACTCGGTCTGGGCTTCACATAGGTCCCCGGAACATATTTCGAACCGCTTGCACGCTCTGCCATGGGAGCCTCCTTTCTCTTAAGGGTTTACTGAGTCCGGACCGCTGCGGTGACTCCTTTGACGCAACGTGAATCCTTGATTCGCCGGCGGAAAGAGGCCTTGGCGCGAAAAGGAAGAGGAGAAGTGTGGAAAACGGCCTGCCCAGCGATTCGATGGGATGTTCAAAACAGCACAGCGGGAAAAAGAGGGATCGCTTTCAGAAGAGCAACACAAGGCCGCCTCTCCCAGCGACTGAAGACAAAATAGACTAAGCGCCCATCTCTGTCAAGATCCAAAGGGCGGCTCATGTCTCCGAATGAAGCTCCCCGCAGCAAGCTGCGGAGTACCCAGCCGAAAGCGAATAGATGGAGGAGCGTCCTAAAGCTTTTCTATCCGACACAGGAGAGCGGTGTGGGGCCAGCCTCCAATCTCCGGGCTGCAGAACTCGGGGTCGTCAGGGCAAAGGACGTTGGCATTGGACTCGAACACCCCGAACAGTTCGGGTTCCGCTTCTATCCTCTCCGGGAACCACCATCCATGTTGAACATCCACCATCCGTGGATGCAGGATGTCCGTCAGGTGCGCCTTCACCCGAATGCTCCCCTGGGGCGTAACCACTTGCACCCAGTCCCCCTCGACAGTGCCCAGGGCTGCAGCTGTCTCCGGATGGATGGTGACGACCGGGTCCGGGTGCTGTTTGCGGGCCTTCTCGATCTGGCGCTGCTCCGAGTGATACATGGGGGTGAAGCGGCTTCCCGTGATCAGGACCAAGGGATACTCTTTCTGGAGGTGCGGCGCTCCTGCGGGACTGTGAGGCATTTCGCGGTACACCGGCAAGGGCTCGCAACCGAGGTCATCGAAGATGCTGGACCTGATTTCCACCTTGCCTGACGGCGTGCCGAAGCCATACCGCTCATACCGCCGATACTCCCGCTTTCCGAAAAGCCCGTTTTTCTCAAGCAGCTGCTGAAAAGTCAGTCCCACAGGCGCCAGGCACCAGTCCCACACCTGGTCCACCGTCTCCCAGGGCCAGTATTCCTTTTGACCCAAGCGCACGGCCAGCCCTCGCCAGAAGTCATAAGGATTGCGGCGTTCATGGAGGGGGTCCAGGCCTCTTGGACAGGCCACACAAAAAGCGGGACTCAACCAGAGTTCGGTCGTCTCAACCGTGGAGCATATGGGAAGCACATAATCCGCCAGGGCGGCGGAGGGTGTGAGATAATATTCCGCCACCACGTAGAGCTGAAGCGCCTTCAGGGCTTGGTGCATACGCTTTACATTGGCAAGGGAAAGGAGCGGGTTGCTGGCCAAAGAGATGGCTGCCGTGACCGGGTAGGGTTTCCCGGTGAGGATGGCGTCACAAACCGCTCGGCTATGGGCCACGCTGGTCATATCTGCAATGGGCGGATGCATGACATCACGAGGAAGACGGCGGTTGGCTTCCGCGTTTTTCTCCCAGCCCGGGAACCCGAAAAAGGGATATTGGTCGGCACCCAATTGCTTGGCGCGTTGCTCCGCGGAAAGGGCCTCGTTCAACTCCAACCCGTCGTTGCCGATGATCTTGCCGACCGGGTCCGCCCAACCCAGAGGTTCCCCTCCCGGCACATCCAGATTGCCGGTAATCGCCCTCAAGATGGCCCTTGCCCTGGCGGCTTGGGTGGCATTCACCCCCTGTTTGTCGAGGCCAAATCCCCAGGTGATGATCGCGGGTTTTGTCGTCGCATAGAGCCTGGCCGACTGCACCACCTGGTCAGGGTCAAGCCACGTGATCTCAGCCACCCGCTCCGGCGTGTACGCTGCGGCAGCGGCCCTCAGGTCATTGAACCCGACCGTCCACTTTTCCACGAAACCCCTGTCAAAGAGAGCTTCTTCGATGATCACCCTGACCCAGCCCAGCATCAGGGCCACATCGGTTCCTGGCCTGATCTGGAGAAACAGGTCCGCCTTTACCGCCTCGGGGATGCGGCGGGGATCCACCACGATGAGCCGGGCCCCGTTCTTTTTGGCCGCCAGAATCATGCCGTACAGACCAATGGGATCCGATTCGGAAGGCGCATGTCCCCATAGGACTATGCATTTTGTCTGCATCACGTCGCCCCAGACAAAACCGCCATAGGTCGCGTATTCCACGGCCTGGCTCGGGCACATGCACACATTGTTGGCCCCAAACACATTGGGTGAACCAAAAAGATTGAAGAATCTTCGTTCGTCCCAGTGATAGGTCCTTTTGGTTCCGTGGGAAAAGGCCAGGGTCTCGGCGCCATATTTGTCACGAAGAGAGGAAAGCCTTTCCGAGATCTCATCCAGGGCCTGGTCCCACGAGATACGTTCCCATCGGCCCTCTCCCCTGTCCCCTTTGCGTTTGAGAGGATCATTGAGCCGATCAGGATGGTACACATGGTCGAGCATCAGCTTGCCGCGGTTGCAGATCCGGCCCCTGGTGATGGGATGGTCCGGGTCTCCCTTGACCTTGACGGCCTTTCCGTTTTCCATTTCCAAAAGCAGACCGCATCGCGGATGGCACAGGCCGCAATAGGTTCTCCTGGTTTCTGTCATGGCATCCCTCTGCTTTCGATCCAGCGATTCTAAAAACAGCTCAGAGAAGAAACTCGCGAACGGTCATCTTTTCCGTTGATAGAGCCCGACCAACTCGGCCTTGGAAAGAATGTGCCCCTCCATCGCCTTTTCCAGCTTGGCTTTTGTCGGCTGCTTGAGATCGGGCAGAGACACGTCCAGGGCGTAAAGCTTGTGAAAATAGCGGTGTTTGCCGATGGGCGGACAAGGACCGCCGTAGGCCGTCTTTTTCCAGTCATTCAGACCTTGCAGGGTTCCCTTCGGGAGATCTTTGTCTTTGACGGCTTCCGGCAAGGAGCGGATCGTTGCCGGGATGTTGTAGAGAACCCAATGGACCCAGGTCATTTTAGGGCTGGCCGGATCCGGGGCATCAGGGTCATCCACAATCAACACGAAGCTTTGCGTTTCCTTCGGCGCACCCGACCATTGGAGCGCAGGCGAAAGATCCTCACCGTCGCATGTGTGCTTCTTGGGGATGTCTTTGTGGTTTTCAAAACTTGGGGATGTCAAGGTCATCATAGGGACCACCTCCTTTGCATGGGCTGAGAGAGTTAAACAGGCGAGTAAAACGGTTATCGTAAGAAATCGGGATCTCATCATAAGCAAATTATGAAACAGAAAAATCCTCCTCAGGTCAAGAAAAACCTCCAGCCCGTGTTTCTTCAAAGTATTTTTTTCCTGCTCGGTTTTCGAAATTGATTTCCATTCCCTGATAGAATAGTTTTGATCCATCCTCGGCTTTTTTGCCCGTTGAGCCCGGACCGGAGGAGAAAAGAGCATGGACATCACCGACAAGCCCACCAAGGTGCGACAGAGCGAAGAACTCAACCTCGAGGTTGTTGAAGCTTTTATTAAAGAAAACATACCCGGCCTTTCCGGCGAACTCACGGTAGAGCAGTTTCCGAGCGGGTATTCCAACCTCACCTACCTCATCAGGGTGGGAGACCGAGAGCTCGTCCTGAGACGGCCCCCCTTCGGCAGGAAAGCCAAGACCGCCCATGACATGGGCAGGGAATTTCGCATCCTCAAGGCCCTCAACCCGGTCTTCCCGTATTGCCCGAAACCGCTGGCTTATACCGAAGACGAATCGCTCATGGGGTGCCCCTTTTACGTGATGGAGAGGATTCAGGGGATCATCCTCAGGAGGAATCTTCCCAAAGGGCTTGAGTTCACCTCGGATCAGATGCGTTCGTTGTGCGAGAATCTTGTGGATATGCACCACCGGCTCCACTCCGTGGACTACAAGGCGATCGGGCTTGAGGGATTCGGCAAACCTGAAGGGTATGTGAAAAGGCAGGTGGAAGGGTGGTCCAGTCGGTACTCGTCGGCTCGTACACCGGATGCACCGACCTTCGAAAAGGTCATGCAGTGGCTGCATGACAAGATGCCCCCTGATTTTCCAAGGCCCGGCGTCATCCACAATGACTTCAAGTTCGACAACGTGGTCCTCGACCCTGCGCACCCTCTCACGATCAAGGGAGTGCTGGACTGGGAGATGGCCACGATCGGGGATCCTCTCATGGACCTTGGCAGTTCCCTGGGCTACTGGGTTCAGAGAGATGACCCACCGGATTTCCAGGCTATCGCCGTACAACCCACTTACCTGCCGGGGGCATTCACCCGAGAGGAAATGGTCAAGCGTTATTCAGAAAAAGCGGGCATCCGCATTGACAACTTTGATTTTTACCTCTGCTTCGGCCTCTTTCGCCTTGCAGTGATCGCCCAGCAAATCTATTACCGCTTTTACCACGGGCAGACCAAGGACGAGCGGTTCAAGGCGCTCATCGGTTCTGTAACGCTTCTTGAGAAACAGGCCAATAGGACCATGGAACAGAGCGAGCTGTAGGAGGATCAAGAACGACCGGCGACGGCTGACCGCTGACGGCCGTCTTTGAAGTGCTTTAATGACATTGTGGAGAGAAATAAGGTATGGAAAAAATCGATTTCAGTCTTAATGGAAAAATCGCCCTCGTGACAGGCGCCAGCAGGGGCATCGGCGAAGCCATCGCCACCACCCTGGCGGATTATGGGGCCTTGTGCATCCTTGTCAGCCGGAAGGCGGAGGCCCTGCAGGCGGTGGCGAAGAAGATCGCTGCCCGGGGGGGCAAGGCAGAGGCAATTCCCTGCAACGTGGGGGACCTCAAGCAGATTGAAGCACTCTTCCAGCAGGTCAAGGACCGCCATGGAGCGCTTCACATCCTTGTCAACAACGCCGTCACAAACCCCTATTTCGGCGAGATGCTGGGGGCTGATGAAGGGGCCTGGAACAAGACCTTTGACGTGAATCTCAAGGGGCCCTTCTTCATGATCCAGCATGCGGCCAAACTCATGATGGAATCAGGCGGCGGATCTGTTGTGAACACCTCTTCCATCAATGGAGTCACGCCCGCACCATTCCAGGGCATGTACTCCATCACCAAAGCCGGCATCATTTGCATGACCAAAGCCTTTGCCAAGGAGCTTGCCACCAAGAACATCCGGGTGAACGCCCTGCTGCCCGGTCTTGTCGAGACCAAATTCGCCAAGGTGCTCATAGAAACAGAGGCGATCTATGACTACATCATCCAAAGGATCCCCATGGGAAGGCACGCTCAGCCAAGCGAGATGGCCGGTGCGGTGCTCTACCTGGTCTCGGAGGCTGCGTCCTACACGACCGGAGCCATTCTTGTGGTAGATGGAGGGGCGCTGGCATGAATTGCTAGTGTGCAGCCTCTCGGCGAAATGTGGACAAGATCAAAATCCGAAATCCGAAGCACGAAACTCGAAACAATATCCAATTTCATAAATTCAAATGACCTAAACTATAAGAGCCGGAGACTGTTTTGAACCTTGGCAAATTTGCATTTTGAAATTGTTTCGAGTTTCGGGCTTCGATATTCGAATGTGTCTTATGTCAACTGCGTGCAGCTACCAGATAATCATCGACGAGGGAGCGGTATGAAGGTTGAGGATATCAATAGGGTACTCATCCTGGGCGCTGGAACCATGGGCCAGCAGATCGGCCTCCAGTGCGCCATGCACGCATACGACGTGGTCTATTATGATCTGTCCCAGGAAATCCTGGACAAGGCGATGCGCCGCGTCGCCAAGCTCGGCGCCTGGTATGCCTCCACCGGGCGTCTCGCAGAAGATAGTCTCCACAAAGCTTTGGCGAGGATCTCCGCAACTCCGGATCCTGCCAAGGCAGCCCAGGATGTCGATCTTATCAGTGAATCCATACCCGAAGACCCTGAACTAAAGGGCAAGGTATTTGCCCAATTCAATACGCTTTGCCCCGAGAGAACCATCTTCACCACAAACACCTCGATGCTGGTCCCCTCCATGTTTGCGAAGGCCACCGGAAGACCTGAAAAGCTCGTGGCGCTTCATTTCCACGACCTGAGGGCCAACCATATCACCGACCTCATGCCCCATCCGGGCACAGCCCCCGAGGTGACACGGCTCGTTCATGAGTTTGCTGAGAGCATCGGCCAGATCGTGATCGTGCTTCAGCGGGAAAACAGCGGCTATGTTTTCAACACCATGCTCTCGAGCCTTTTTTCTTCCGCCCTCTCCCTGGCCTCCCGCAAGGTGGCTACGGTCGAAGACATCGACCGGTCATGGATGGGGGTCATGCACACGTCTATGGGGCCTTTCGGGATCATGGATCAAATCGGCCTTTCCACCGTGTGGACCATCACCGATTACTGGGCCAAAAAAACCGGGGATGCCCAGGCTCAAGCCAACGCCGACTTCCTGAAGCAGTACATTGACAAGGGGCACTTGGGTTTCAAAACGAACCAGGGCTTCTACTCCTACCCGAATCCTGTATACACGCAGGCGAACTTCTTGACGGGCGGAGGAAAACAAAACGAATAGGTTTTAAGCCCATTGAAAAAATATGGCCGCAAGACTTCCATTCGGTTGACATTTTGGAAAATGCTGCTAAAATTTGAATAACATGCAAAAAGGGAAAATGAGCAACATGAAATCGACCTCGGTGAAAATTTCAAAAAGAGGCTATGTTCTTTTGCCTTCCAGCCTTCGCAAGGAGATGGAAATTAAGACCGGAATGCGCCTGTTGATCAGCAAATCAGACAACACGATCGTGCTGCAGCCTGTGCCCTCTTTCACGGATAAACTGGCTGGAGTGACCGCAAAAAGCTTTGGGGAATCGGCCGATGAGGTTCAAAAACATCTGGACGAAGGCAGAAAAGACCGATGAAAATCCATTCCCCTTCCGCCTTGAAGAAGGCTTTGTCCGGCAAACGGGTACTCGTGGACAGCCACATCATCATTTATCTCACCGATGCCGTTCAGCCTTTTGAGCAGGCCTCTCGCATGATCTTCCAACTCATCGAGAAGGGGGATCTTTTCGCCGTCTTTTCCATCTTGTCCATTGCTGAAGTCATGCAGGGCCCCTTGAAGAGAGGCCTGGTCCAGAACGCCATGGACGCCAAAATCTACCTTCTCAATTTTCCGAACAGCACTTGTCAGGCCATCACCACGCAAGTGATTGAGGAAATGGGCAAGGATCCACGGATTCAGTGGAAAAAACTCAGAGCGATCGATGCCCTCATTATCGCATCGGGCCTCGTCAATCAGGTTGATCTCATTGTCTCCAATGATGCGCATTTCCAAAGTGCCCTGCCTGAGGACTTGATATTGTCTTTGACCTAATGGGCAGACTAATTTTGGCCCGCAAGCCAATGCCCACTTTCTGAAGCAGTACGTGGAGAGAGGTTACCTAGGTTTCAAGACAAACAGGGGTTTCCACTCCTGCCACACCCTTCATACGCTGCTAACAATTTTCTCTCTGCCACCACAAAAACATAGTGATGGAAGGGTCCCGACAAAACATTTTGTCGGATTTCAAAGCCCTCAATCTTTTCTAATCTCCCTTTACGATTCAGGTTATCGTTTTTCTTTCTATTGGGGCGCGTCATCCCCAAATCATGATTTGATGCCCCTCCTAGGGATTCCCAAATCTGATAGGAATCTATGTATTCTTCCCGAAGGCACACCGGGGGAAAATGCACTCAGGGCAGTTCCTGCAGAGACCGCCATGGCCCAAGGCTGCCAGATCATTCTTGGTGACATGTTGACCGGCAAGAATCCTTGGAAGGACCAAATCCAGAGCGGTGATTTTGTGATAGATTCCGCAAGCTGGGACTCCCAGGATGGGGATACCCCCCACATAGGCGACCATAAACATTGCACCGGGCAGGACAGAGGCTCCATAATTGATTTCAGTTGCTCCCGCAAGAAGGACGCCTTGCCGAGTGACATCATCCGGATCAACGCTCATCCCTCCACTAAGCAGAACGAGATCACATCCACGGTTTATCTGAGATCTTATCGCACCACCTATCCTATGGGCATCATCTGGAACCACATCTATGGCTTTAATCACAGAGGAAAACGATTCAAGTTTTTGTCTAATAACTGGTTCGAAACGATCTTCAATCAAACCGGAGTGGATCTCGTTACCCGTGATTACGACCCCCGCCGTCGCAGGATTCAAGGGGACAACGGAAAGGACGCCTCCACGACTTCGCGCAAGCGCCGCGGCACTCTCGATCACGGACCTTTTCATTACCAGAGGGATTGCGCGCGTGGCCCCCACGAGTTCGCCTTTTTCAACAACGCTGTACTGATGCAAGGTTGCGCACATCACCTCATCAACCATGTTGAATTCGAGAAGCAACTCAGTGTCAACAATAAGGAGTCCGTTCTGGTCCGCGAAAAGCCTGATTTTACCTTCTCGGGGTTCCGTTTCGCACCTGACGCCTTTTCCCGCCAGGGAGTGTGCGAGCTTGAGCGCCGCCTCGTCTTCATGAACCTCATCCTCTTCGAGATCTATCACATAGAGATGATTTTTCCCCAGGCGTTGTAAGTGGCACAGATCTCCATCACAGATTTCTGTTCCTCTGCGGAAGGCAACGCCCTTGAACTCTCCCGGCCGGATCTCCGTGATGTCATGGGCAAGCGCCTTGCCTACCGCCTCGCTTATACTCAGTTTCTTGATCAATTTTCATATCCCCATTTCTGAAGTAAGAGATCGTGAAAGAATGTCACCTGTTCCGAGCAAATGATTCGTAATATCCCGGCCAAGCTGAATCGGGCCTCACATGTGCAAGAAAGTCAGGAGTTGTCCTATTATCATCTCAGTTCACAAAGAAATTCGGCACGAAGAATCATGGTACAAAGAAATTAGGCTCTACCAGCCCAACCAGCCTCCATCTGCGGGCAGAACAGCACCATGGACAAGATCAGAGGCCGCAGAGGCCAGATATACAGCCGCCCCGGCGATATCCTCTGGATCTCCCCAACGACCTGCCGGCGTCCGGGCAGTAATGGACCCTGACCTCCGCAAATCATTCCGAAGGGCAGAGGTCATTTCAGTAACAAAAAAGCTAGGCGCAATGGCATTAACGTTCACTCCTTTACCCGCCCAATCATTTGCAAACGCTTTTGTCAACCCTACCAAACCATGCTTAGCTGAGCTATAGGCAACCACATTCATGCCACCCTGAAAGGCGAGGACTGAGGCAATATTGATGATCTTGCCCTTCCCTTTCTTCAGCATGATTTGACCACAAGCCTGAGAAAGAATAAAAGCGGCCGTCAGATCAATCTCCAATGTAGCATCCCAGTCTTCTTCAGAGTACTCTGCCACTGGAGCCCTTCTTATTATTCCAGAATTGTTGACCAGGATGTTGATATCGCCCATCTCTTTCAAAATCATTAGCGGAACCTTTCTGGTTTGATTTCTGTCAGTTAGGTCCGCTGCATGGTGTAAATACCTTTTTCCAAGGGACAAGATGGCTTCCTGAATCCCTTTGTCAGGATTCCTGCTAACCACCGCAATGTCAGCTCCTGCCTCAGCCAAAGCCTGCGCTATGCCTCTGCCTATCCCCTTGGTTGCCCCCGTCACAACTGCAACTTGACCATCGATTCGGAAGTTGTCCAGTACCATCTTTATCTACTTAAGTGAGAATCCACAGGGGTTTTCCATTCCTGCTCAGGTCGCCAATCAGGATGCATTCTTCTTCTGTGAAGCCCTCTTTTTGACCGGAATCCCCAACAGTGCCTTGGCCAGTTTCATTTTTTTCGCAACATCGCTCTCCCGGTAAATCATAATCCTCTGCGCTTGAGGCGACCCGGCACCGTGCATGGACTCTACCAGAGTGGTGCCGCCGGTCATCGTTTCAATGAGGCGGGCTAACTTGATCCGCTCCTCGGTCGGAATGCCTGCCACACCGGAGAAATACTTCCGAACCAAGTGCCCCACATCTTCGCTTTCCAGGTCATACTGGCTCGGAAGGGTGGCAAT
>Ga0073932_1003923_pt1 | contig 18700 bp, 18 predicted proteins | sample DewCreD2012metaG_FD_76967 | JGI IMG/M metagenome (GOLD analysis project Ga0073932, IMG submission 76967) | Hot spring sediment bacterial and archeal communities from British Columbia, Canada, to study Microbial Dark Matter (Phase II) - Dewar... ... | reverse complement strand
TGACTCGCCAAGGCGAGTCAGATTTCTCCCTGCGGTCGAAATGACAGATTCACTCCGCGGGACTTTTTACGAATGCATCAAACTGCTGCGGATTTTCATCGATTTTGGGAGGTTTGAAAGAGGACCTAGCAACAGGCTTCAGAACTTCAGGGTGCAGTACACCAGGGAAGCGAGGTAGAGGAGAGCGAAAAAGATGTTGAGCACCAGACCTGAATAGGCGTAATCCTTGTCCCCTTTTTCCTCGATGAGGGGGATGGACTTTAAGGCCAAAACCAGACCTGCTGCAAGCAGTCCGGGAATGATGCCGAAAAAAAAGAGAAAAAAGCGATAGGAGGAATAGTCTTCTCTGCTGAAGAGCACGTAAAAGGACGCCACTCCAGCTCCCAGGAAAGGCAGGAGAAATCCTGCAATCGCAAGATGATTTGTTTTTCTGAAATGCAGGAATTTCATGGTGTAAACCCGAGACCGACAGCTGTGCTCAGAATACTTTGGTTTCGTTCACTTGTAAAGCAGGGCGAAGGAAAGTGCTTGCATTGAAGGGCCTGAGTTCCTAATATTGGGCGTGTCGGTCTCAGGGTTGCGCAAAAGCGTTCGGATGCAAGGCGCCCCTCTCAGTGAGGAGTGACAAGCAACGAGAGAGAAACCCATGAAGTTGTCACTCGTGACTCGTCCCTTGTCATCTTTTTCGGCAACCTGTCAGAATTTACCGTCCGGGAGGTAACACCATGGCAGAGCTGATCCTTTGGAAAAACCAGGAGATTGAAAGGCTCAAAAAAGACATGGACCGTCTTCTCAGCCGTTTTCGGGATGACTTCTGTTCCCCCTTTTTGTTTAAAGGCTTTCGCGAGGAGCCTTATCTGGAGATGACCGAGACGCAAGACAACCTTCTCCTCAAGGTGGAAATCCCGAACGTTACGCCCAAGGACCTGGACATCACCATCAGCGACGACTTGCTGACCCTTAAGGCGGAAGTCAACGAGGAAAGCCTTTCGGAGGGCAGGGGGTTCTGCGAGAGAACACAGTCATGCCGTTTCTTTTCTCGAACCGTTCAGCTCCCCTGCAAGGTTCATGTGGATGAGGTTCGCGCCTCTCTCAAGGACGGCCTGCTGAGTATCGTCATGCCCAAGTGCAAACCCGATGCGGCCCGCGAGATCAAGATTAAAGTGACCTGAACCGCCTGTCTCGCGGGTGTCTTGTTGTTGTGCGTGTTGCCCTACCCTTACGACGTCGAGGAGGTTGAGGACTATGACCGCTAAGAAAACCGATAAAAAAGTTCCGGTTGAAAAGCTGAGATGGAGGCTGGACCCAGCCACGTTGCCTTTCAACACCACGAAAGACTTGTCCCCCTTGAAAGAAATCATCGGACAGGACCGGGGGGTTCAAGCGTTCAAGTTCGGCATGGGCATCAATAAGCCCGGCTACAACGTCTTCGTCACGGGCATCGCCAACACGGGAAGGCTTTCCACAGTGCGAAAATTACTTGAAGAGATCTCCAAGAAAGACGGGAGAGTGCCGAACGATCTGTGCTACGTCAACAACTTCAAGAACACGGAGGCTCCCATTCTTCTTAGGCTGAAGGCGGGCACGGGCCAGAAATTCAAGAAAGACATGCGTGACTTCATCGATGTGCTGAAAAAAGAAGTCCCGCAACTCTTTGAGAGCCAGGAGTACCTGAATCGCAAAAAAGAGATCATGATCGAATACGAGAAAAAGGGAAAGAGCTTTTTCAAGGATCTGGACAAGAAGGTGAGGGAGGAGGGGTTCGCCTTGGTGGACATCCAGATGGGCCAGATCAAACGACCTGAAGTCATGCCCCTGGTGGATGGAAACCCGACGCACATCGATCAGCTGGAAAGCATGGTGGAAAAAGGAAGGTTCCCCAAGGATGAGTTTGAAGTTCTTAAGGAGAAACAAACCAAGCTCCGGGAGGAAATCGATCAGATTTTCCTGGAGCTGAGGGACCTCCAGAAGGATGTGCAGCAGACCATCGAAAAGATGGACCGCGTCATGTTCATGAAAGTGGCCACGGATTTGTCTGCGCCCTTGAGAGACAAGTACCCGAGCAAGGAAGTGGAAAAATACCTGAGCGACATGCTCGAGGACATGACGGAGAACCTGCAGATCTTCGGGACTCAGCCTCAGCCGCAGATTCCGGGCATGCCCTTTCTCATGCCCGAAGCGGACGCTTTTCAGCCCTATCAGGTCAACCTGATCGTGGACAACGGGGAGCAGAAAGGCCCTCCGGTGATCGTCGAAACCTATCCCACCTACCGAAACCTTTTCGGAAGCATCGAGCGAGTGGTGGACCGGAGCGGCGTGTGGAGAACGGATTTCAGCAAGATCAAGGCGGGCTCCATCATTCGGGCCAACGGAGGGTACCTGGTGCTCAACCTTCTCGACGCGCTGGTGGAGCCCGGCGTGTGGCCGGCCCTCAAACGGGCCTTGAAGACCAAGAAGATGGAAATCCAGACTTACGACCCCTTTTACCTCTTCACCACCACAGGCCTCAAACCCGAGCCCATCGACATGGACTTGAAGGTGGTGGTCATTGCCGATGAGTACATCTATCACCTTCTGCACGCCTATGACGAAGACACGGCGAAGATCTTCAAAGTCCGCGCTGACTTTGACACCTCGATGCAGAAAAACGAAAAATCCATTCTCCAGTTCGCCGAGTTCATCCGCAGGAAAGCGGACGAAGACCACTTAAAACCATTTGACCGCAGCGCCGTGGCCGCGCTGGTCGAGCAGGCCGTGAGGATGACGGGGCGACAGGAAAAAATTTCCACCAGCTTTCCCATCATCACGGATCTCCTCCGGGAGGCCGACTACTGGGCCGGACAAGACCACTCCCCGGAGGTGAAGGAAAAGCACGTGGACCAGGCGATCGATACGAGGATCTACCGCTCCAACCTCATCGAAGAGCATATCCAGGAAATGATCGATCGCGGAACCCTTCTCATTGACGTGGACGGGGAAGTGGTCGGCCAGGTGAACGGCCTGGCGGTGTACAGCCTGGGAGATTACATGTTCGGCAAGCCTTCCCGCATCACGGCCACGACCTCCATGGGCCGCGCCGGCATCATCAATATCGAACGCGAGGCGGACATGTCGGGAAGCACCCACAACAAGGGGATGCTCATCCTGAGCGGTTACCTGAGAAAGAAATACGCACAGGACAAGCCGCTCACCATGAGTGCCAGCATCGCCTTTGAGCAGTCCTACAGCGGAGTGGACGGGGACAGCGCCTCCTCCACGGAGATCTACGCGCTCTTGTCCAGCCTCTCCGGCGTTCCCATCAAACAGAACATTGCGGTGACCGGCTCGGTCAATCAGAAGGGAGAAGTCCAAGCCATCGGCGGCGTCAATCACAAGATCGAGGGGTTCTTCGAGTGCTGCCGGAAAAAGGGGCTCACGGGCACTCAGGGCGTGATGATCCCCGAGAGCAACGTTCAGGACCTCATGCTTCGGAAGAACGTGGTGGAAGCCGTGAAAAAGGGGGAGTTTCACATCTACTCGGTGAAGACCATCGACGAAGGCATCGAGATCCTCACGGGCAAAGCGGCGGGAGAACTTCAGGCGGACGGCACCTATCCTGAAGGAACCATCAACTCCCTGGTGAACGAGAAGCTGAAGTCCCTGGCGGAAGGCCTGAAAAAATTCGGGGAGGAAGAGGAAGAAGCGCCGGAGGCCAAGGACAAGGGCAAGGCCAAAGCTCGAAAGGGCAAGAAGTAGTTCATGACCCTCGGTGAACCGCCTCTGGACAGCCCTGTTGAGGCAAAGATCTCCTGGGCTGAGGCTTGTTTTGACCTGGAAAGAAGCCGGTTGCGAGCCGATCAACATCTCGCCGATCTGCTGGAGTCACTCAAAACGGCTGTTCAGAGATCCCGCGAGCGCATGTGCAGCACAGGGATCGCGGACTGCTGCAGGGAATGTGAAGAAAAAGAAGGAGGCTCCTGCTGTGGCGCCGGCCTGGAAAGGCACTACAGCGGCATTCTCCTCCTGATCAACCGCTTGCTGGGGGTGACCCTCCCCAAGCAAAGGGAAGACCCATCGAGCTGCTTCTTCCTCTCTTCCTCTGGGTGCACGCTGTTGGCTCGACACGTGCTCTGCATCAACTACGTCTGCAGCAAGATCACCACCCAGACAAAGCCGAATCAATTGGCTGCCTTGCGGGAAGCGGAGGGCGAGGAGATCCTTTTACTTTTTCAGTTGAAGGAAACGCTGAGAAAACTGCTCAAGCGGTAGATCACTACGGCGATCAAGGATCCGGACCTCTGTTTATGAGCCAGCTGAATGAAGCATTGGAGCGAACGCTCCTTCAAGTCGCCGAGTTCTACGACGGTCGAAAAGTGGGGGACGCGGGACACCTCGGTTTTCGAAGATCCAGCGATCTGTCCAAAGTCCTCTCCTCCCTTAAGACGATGATGCGCCAAGGTCTCTGGGAACCGGAAAAGTCCCTGTTCCTGGATATGGGTTGCGCCGACGGCCGAGTGAATGTGCTGATGAGCTACCTGGCAAAGATGTCCGTGGGCATTGAACTCGACGACTGGACGCTGGACGACTACGCGCCTCTGAGAAAGGAACTGGATGGGCTGCTCGCCGAAAAAAGACTGCTCTCCCCCTCCAACAACATCTTTCTATACCACGGGGACTCCATGGATGAATCCCTTCACGATCGGATTCATCGTGAGACGGGAGTTCGATTCGACCGGTTCGACGTCTTTTACACCTATCTCACGATGATGGAGGAGTTCGCTGAACTCATTGTGCGAAAAGCCGGGCCGGGGGCGCTCTTCATGGTGTACGGCCTGGAAAAGATCCTTCCCCGTCTTGACGGCTTTCATCTCCTCACGCCTGAAAGGCCCCTGGAAGGAATCATCGCCCTCTACCGGAAGATGGCTTGAGAAAGGCGCGACCCTTACGCTGTAACGCTGCCGTAGAGCTTCTTATAGCTCTCTCTCAGAATGGTGCTCGCACCAAAGACATCCCTTTTGTAGTCCTCTTCCTTCACGTTGGTGATTCGGAAAGCTCGCAAATCGTCATTGGAACGAAGGACCGAGCCGGCAGGGATCATGGTATGGGAAGGCACCGTGGTTCTCATGATGATGGACCCGATTCCGACCCATACCCCCTCCTCCAGAGTGGAGCTGTAAATCGCCGCGCGCAGGGCTACAAAGCAATCCTGGCGAACCTCGCAGGGGCCATGGATGATCACCCCGTGGGCGATGTTTGCTCTCGGCCCTATTCTCACGACGGTGCCGCCCCTGGCGTGAATGATCACTCCATCCTGGATGAGACTTCCCTCTTCGATGATGACCGGTTGGACCTTGCCTTGAGCATCGACCTCATCTGCCCTGATGACCGACAAGGGCCCCACATAGACATTCGGCCCGATCTGCACGTTTCCCATGATCTGCGCACTGGGGTCCACGAAGGAACTCCCGTCGATCTTGGGCCAATCGCCGGCCGGATTTTGCCGTATCCCAGGATATGCTTTCATTGCTTGCATGCCTTACCCTCCTTCAAAGGTGATGATTGAGCTTTTCTGTGATGAACAGACTTCCTTGCACGGAGAACCGTGTTCACGGATTCCGCCAGGGGAGCACCCGACATCGGGTTTGGCCTTTGGAACGTGACCCCGTGGAGTTCGATCACTTTCATCGCCAGGGACAGCGTTGCCGGATGAAGCCTGCAGAATACCGCGCTGGCCAAGACGTGGGCGGAGCCGTAAATCGAGTGCAAGTCATTCTATTTGATACTTCACATGGACTGCAAGATCTTTCCGAAGGGAATGATACACCGAGCAGTACTTGTTCCTGGAAAGATCAATGGCCCGCTCGATCTTGGCCGGTGTGATGCCCTTTCCTGAAATGTGAATCATCAGATCGATGGATTCGTAATACTGCGGCGGGGTGAGACGCCGCTTGCCTTCACAGGTCATTTCGTAGCTCGCGATCTCGCATCTCATTCTCTTGAGAATGTGGACCACATCAATGGAGAGGCATCCGGCAACGCTAAGCAGCAGCGTTTCCGTAGGGGAACATCCCTCTTCGTACTTCACGTCAAACTCCACTTCGTAGCCGCGCTGGGTCGTTCCCAGGAAGTAAAGATCCCTTTGCCAGGTCAGCCTTGACTTGTTCACAGGAAGAATTTCTTCCTTGTACGCTCCGAGGTCCGGTTGGATGTCTTGATCTTTCCGGTCTTCTGTTTGGGCCATGCTTCCCTCCAGTGTTCAAAAAGTTTCTTAACAAAGCCGTCACGCTTTTCTAGCGGAAAAAGCAGGGGCAGGGAAGACGTCATCCGACGATTTCCTGTTCCCCGTGCACCGCGGAGCGTGAACCTTGTGCCAGTCTTATCGCATCCTTCCCTTTTTCTTTGACATCGAACATGGCGCGATCGGCAAGGGCAAGAAGACCGGTCACATCGCAGGCATCATCAGGAAACGTGGCGATGCCGAAGCTCGCGCTCAGGCTGACCTGATGGCCGTGGTTGGCGAGGTAAACCGTCTGTTTCATCCGGGCACGGATCTCCTCGGCTTTCTTCAGCGCCCGCGCCTTGTCAAACCCCTGAAGCACTGCAACGAACTCATCGCCTCCATAGGCCACCCCAAAGGCCGGTTCGACCAGGCACTCCCGGAGGGTTCTGGCCACCTCTTGAATGGCTTGGCTGCCTTTGAGATGACCGTAGGTGTCTACGACCTTCTTGAAATGATCGATGTCCATGAAAATCAAAGAAAAGGGCTCCCTGGTCTCCTCAGCGGTGCGCACAAGGCCGCCGAGGACCCTGTAGAGATGCCGAGTGTTGTAGAGGCCGGTCAGATCGTCATGGATCGCAAGATTCTGAATTTCCCGATAACGGCGCATGTTCTCCACGGCAATGGCGGCGTAGTCCGCAATAAGGGAAAGCAGGGGAAGCGGATCGCCTTCAAGGCTCCGGGGATTCACCACCTCGATCACCCCCACGCTTCTTCCGCCGAACACCAGGGGCACACAGATGATCGACCGGGTGGAGCATCCCGAGATTTGATCCACTTGGCCTGTGAAGAACTCGCATTTCGTCACGTCCTCAATGACCATGGGTTTCTGCTCGAGGGCCACTTTTCCTGCAATGCCTTGGCCGAGGCGCAAACGCACCTCCCGCACCTGTTCGAGATCCAGGTCCACGCTCACGGCAAAATAGAGTTCTCCTTTTTCTTCATCTAAAAGAAGTAACGACCAATTTTCCGCAGGAAGCAGTTCGGAGATTTTATGCAGGATCTTGCTGAACAGCTCTTCAGGGTTCAGCTCGGAGGTCAGGGCTTTGCCCAGCTCCATGCACGAGAGCAGGTCACGGGTGGTTAATGGGGTATCGTCCGCCATCAAGTCCTCCACATCCCATGTCAACCTCTCACCTCGAAGGCCACAGAGTCCAAAACCTTCCCTGCTCGGTCGACCAGGGCGAGCACACACTTTCCTCTCTTGGGTTTCCATGCCAAGCCCGCACTCGCAGAGCCGAGACTCCGACCGTTCAGGATCCGAAGGCCTCAATATAGACCGAGTTGCAGTAGGGATAACGCCCTCTGTTTTCGCCTTGAATAAACCATAGGGGCCCAATCTGTTGACCGACCATGAGTCGTCACCTTTGCCGTTCCGGGCTTGGACTATAAGGGATTTCGCCTTGTGGGTCAAGGACAAGGCCTGATTCTGTCTTGACACCCAAAGGCGAATGTTCCTATACTCCAGCCCGTTCAAAAAGGGCTTTTGTCACCCACCACCTCACCTCGTGAGGTAGGACCTGCCGACCCATCGTTTGCAACAGGGGACCTTGCTCCATGGGAACAGAACCTGTCATCGAGACTGTGAATGCCTACATTGTGGACATCCCGATGAAACGTCCGCACGTGATGTCTTTCGGCGCTCCCACGGAGGTCAACTTCGTCCTGGTGAGGGTTCAGGCTCGGGGCGGCATTGTGGGCTGGGGCGAAGCGGCGACCTTCCAGGGTCCCACCTGGTCCGAAGAGAGTGCTGAAACGATCCACGTCGTCATCGACCGGTACCTGGCCCCGCTGCTCAAGGGACGAAACGCCCTGCTCTACAATCCCCTCATGGAAGAACTGGAACAGCGCTTCCGGGGCAACTCCTTTGCCAAGGCTGCCGTGGAGATGGCCCTCCTGGATGTGGCAGGCCGTTATCTTGGCCAGCCCCTCCATGTGATCCTGGGAGGGGCTTTTCGCATGAAACTGGACCTGAGCTGGTCGCTCGCCAGCGGCCGCTTGGAGACCGACATCGCCGAGGCGCGGGACATGATGAGCCGGGGCCACCGGATTTTCAAAATCAAGATGGGAGCCGGCGCCGTGGAAAAGGACGTGGCCAACCTCGCGCGCCTCCGCCGCGAGCTCGGCCCTGAGGTAGGCCTGCGGGCCGACGTCAACCAGGGCTGGGACAGGCAGAGCGCCCTGCGGGCCCTCAGGAAGCTGGAGGAAAGCCGTCCCGATTTCCTGGAGCAACCCCTTCCAAAATGGGATCTGGCAGGCCTTTCAGAACTCCGGCACAAGAGCGCCATTCCCCTGATGGCGGACGAGAGCCTGAGCGATGCGCACTCGGCCCTGGACATCATCAACAAGGGTGCGGCGGATATTCTCTCCTACAAGCTGACAAAGTTGGGCGGCTTGACCCGGTCACTGGCCGTTTACCACCTTGCGGCCGGCGCTGGCCTGGGGGCCTATATTGGGTGCATGATCGAGACCAGCCTGGGCACCGCCGCGTATCTTCATTTTGGGTCTGTCCTGCCCAAGCTGGACTATGGCTGTGAACTCTTCGGCCCGCTCCTGCTGGCAGGCGATATCGCGGCACAGCCCGTGACCTATGAGGACGGTCGCGTCTTGGTCCCGGAAGGCCCCGGTCTCGGGATCGACGTCGATGAGGCGCAAGTGGAGAAATACCGGAGAGGGTAAAACAGAGCGGTTGATGATGGATTGGGGTGTGTTCATGGAACCGGTTTTATCAACTTTTATCTAGGGAGGTTAAAAATGAAGAAAAGACTTGAGGTATGGGTAATGGTCATCGTCCTGCTACTCTTTTCGGCCGGGCTCTGCCAGGCGGCAGCCAAGGAGGTCAACCTGACCTGGATGGCTGGTTCAGCAGGCGGCGGTTGGTACCAGATGGCTGCAGGCATTTCAGCCGTCGTCAAAGATGCGGATCCCGACATAACCATCAAGGTGCTGCCCGGCGGGGGCACTCAGAACCCGCCGGCCCTGGCGGAAAAAAAGGTAGACATCGCCTTCGGCTTGCCCTTCCTGATTAAGGCGGCCATCGACGGCACCACTCCCTATGAGAAGAAGTACACGGAACTCCGCCTGCTGGCCTGCGGCTACATGAGTCTCAACCATCTTCATCTCTTTGCGGGGGAGGACACCCCCTTCAAGACGATGGACGACGTTTTCGGCGGCAAACACAAAGTGCGCCTCGCGACCTCTCAGCAGGGGGCTTCGGAAGTCTATATCCTGGAAAGGGTCCTGGAGGTTTACAACACCAGCATCGAAGGCCTGGAAAAGAAGGGATATCACATCGCCAGGGGCAACTACTCGTTCCAGGTGAGCCAGTTCAAGGACCAGAACGTGGATGTGGTCTGGTCTTTCTATGCAGCTCCCACGGCCTCTGTGACCGAAGCCACCATCGGCCGAAAGCTCAGGCTCCTTCACTTTTCTGACAAGGTCAGAGAGCACCTCAAGCAATACGGCATCGAACCCTGCGAGATCCCGGCCGGCGCCTATCCCCAGGCGGTGAACGGGAACCAGGCCATCAGGGTGTCCTGCAACGGAAGCGCCATCCTCGTGCACAAGGACATGCCGGAGGAGGTGGCGTACCGCCTCGCCAAGGCCATCAATGAGAATGTAGACAAGGTCCACAAGGTTCACGCCGGAATGGCGAGCTATGAGCCGGCCCTGGGGCTTCAGGGGTCGCCCGGAGTCATTCCCCACCCGGGGGCAGTGAAATACTACAAGGAAAAGGGATGGGCCAAGTAGGCCTGCCGGACCGGATCCCTCTTCTTTCTATCCACAGGAAGAAGAGGGATTCCCGGCCGGGATGAGACGATGCGTTCGCTGAACAAACCGTTGTACCTGCTTATCCTCGCACTGGCCTGTCTGTCCGCAGGGCTCCACTATTATTGGTCCGGGTTCGGCGGACCACAGCCTCGAATCATCCGTGGAATCCACCTCCTGATTCTTCTGCCTTCCATTTATGTTCTGTTCCCTGCCACCAAGCGCTCGCCCAAGACCAGACCGAGCGTTTTCGATATTCTCGCCATCGCGTGTTGCTTGGCCGCCATTGTGTACATCCTGGTGGAGACTCCCCGGCTGAACAAGCGATTTTTTACGGTCTCTGACGTGCGCGCCGTGGAAACGGTGCTGGGGTGGGTTATGGCCCTTCTCTGCCTGGAGGCGGTAAGACGTTCCATTTCCAAGTGGTTCGCAGCTACCGTTTTTCTCGTTATCGTCTATCTCCTGACCTGCGAACACTGGCCGGGCATGTTCTACTTCCAGGCTGTTCCTCTGGATCGGGCTGCAGAAATCCTTTACCTGGGAACAGACGACGGGATGTTCGGCTTTCTTACCGGCATCTCGGTCGAACTCCTTTATGTCTACATTCTGTTTGCCGGGGTCATGATGCTTTCCGGGGCCGGAGACTTCTTGGTGGAGTTCTCGTTCTGGCTGGCCGGCTGGGCCAGAGGCGGGGCTGCAAAGGTGGCCATTCTCGCCTCCGGGCTTTACGGGACCATCTCGGGGTCCACGGTGGCCAATGTCTATGCAACCGGCTCTTTTACTATTCCCCTCATGATGCGCGGAGGATACAAGCCCAAACAGGCTGCAGCCGTGGAGGCGGTGGCCAGTGTGGGGGGGCAGATCATGCCGCCCATCATGGGGGCAGGGGCTTTTATCATGGCCGAAATCACCGGCGTCTCTTACTTCAAAATAATTCTCGTTGCAGCAATCCCTGCTGTCCTTTACTACGTCGGCCTCTTTGCCATGGTCCACTTCATTGCCCTGCAACAGAAGTTGGCACCTTTGCCCAAGGAACAGCGGCCGAGTTTCAGAAAGGTGTTGAGACACAGCTATTTCATTCTGCCTTTCGTGATGATTCTGGCTCTTCTCGCCTCGGGGTTTTCCCCGGCCAAAGCGGCTTTCCACACCGTGTGGTTCACCCTTCTGCTGAGCCTCCTGGACCGAAGGACACGGCCTACCTATGCCAAGGTGACGAATGTTCTGGTTCAGAACCTGGTCAGCGGTGCCCTCATTGCCTCGGTCCTGGCCGGCGCAGGAATGACCGTGGGGATTCTGACCCAGACAGGAGCGGCCCTGGCTTTCAGTTCCGTTGTCGTGTCCCTGTCCCAGAACAATCTCCTCTTGTGTCTTTTCCTTGTCTTCGCCTTGATCAGTGTGCTGGGCACCGGCATCCCCACTACCCCGGCCTACATCATCGCGGTGGCCGTCGCTGCCATGGCCCTGGGCAAGTTCGGCGTGCCGGTCTTGGCCGCTCACCTCTTCGTCTTTTACTATGCCGTGCTCTCCGACGTGACTCCGCCAGACGCGGTGACCGCCTTTGCCGCGGCCAACATGGCGGGCTGTGAGCCCATGAGCACGGGCTTTCAGGCCTTTAAGCTGGGTTTTGCAGGGTTCCTGGTACCATTCGCTTTTGTCCTGAACCCGGAACTGCTCCTCTCAGGAACTGTTGCCAGCGTCATTTCGGTGACTCTCAAAACCGTTGTGGCTGTCCTTTGGCTGGCTGCTGGAATCATAGGGCACTTCATATATCCCCTCACATGGTTCCAGCGTAGCCTCTTCGCGGGCGCAGCCATGCTGTTCATCTGGCCGGGATTGTGGCCCGACATCGTCGGGCTCGGTCTCCTCCTGCTGGCAAGGCCCTGGCGGAGGAACGCAGGATCTGCATCGGAGTGATACACTTTGGCAAGATTCACGACAGACGTAGTCGTTATCGGGGGAGGGGTCATCGGCACCTCCGTGGCCTACTCTCTGGCGCGGCGGGGCATCCGAGCCACCCTTTTGGAGAGGGGGGACATGGCTTCGGGAAGCTCCGGGGCCTGCGACGGCCTCGTGCTGCTCCAGTCCAAGAAGCCGGGCATTCACCTGCGTCTCGCCATGGAAAGCAGGAACCTCTTCGATCGCCTCATGGAAGAGCTGCCGGTACCCATTGAGTACCGCCGCGGCGGCGGCATGGTGGTCATCGAGACCGAGGAGGAGTTCCGCGCCATGGAGCACTATGTGCAGGAACAGAGGGAGACAGGGTTGGAGGTGGCCCTGCTGGACATTACAGCCGCCAAGAGCATGGAACCCGGGTTGTCTGAATCCCTGAAGGGCGCCGCTTTTTCGCCTTTGGACGGGCAGGTGAACCCCATCGCCTTGACCCATGGTTTCGCCCTGGCCGCAAGGGCCCTGGGGGCGCGCGTACTGACCCAAACCGAAGTCAAGGGCATCCGCCTGGAGGCCGGACGGGTGACCGGCGTGGAAACAGACCGGGGCCCCTTTTCTGCCGGGGTGGTGGTCAATGCCGCCGGCGTGTATGCCCCCTCGGTAGGAGAGATGGCGGGGATTAACGTCCCCATTCGGCCGCGGCGGGGGCAGTTGCTCGTGACGACGGCTACAAAGCGCATGATCAAAGGGGGTTTTATCTCGGCCCGTTACATTGCAGCCAAGCACAATCCCGAGCTGGCAAAGGGCAAGGGGGAAGGTATCGCCATTGAACAGACGGAGAGCGGGAATCTCCTGCTGGGGTCAACGAGAGAGTTTGTCGGTTTCGATTGGAGGACCACCGTGCAGGGGCTGCGCGGGATTGCCCGGAGGACCATGGCGGTTCTTCCGGGACTCTCTGATCTCAACGTGATCCGCTCCTTTGCAGGTCTCAGGCCCTACACGCCGGACGGTCTGCCCATCCTGGGTCCGGTCAAGGGTGTAGAGGGGTTTATCATGGCTGCGGGTCATGAAGGGGACGGGATTGCCCTGTCCCCTATCACCGGGGAACTGGTCGCGCAGTTCATTGCAGAGGGACGGACGGAAATCCCGCTGGATCCTTTCCGCCTGGAGCGGTTCGAAAATTCCCTCTCCCCTCCCCTTGCGGGGTATAAAGGGGAGCGCGAAAAGAAAGCGCATGGTGTTTCAGATGAGAATTGAAACGATCTCCAGGGGCGAACAGGTGACTCTCTTCGTGAACGGGAAAGCCGTCACGGCCTATAGGGGCGAGACCGTGCACGCGGCCCTTCTTGCCGCAGGCTGCCGGGTGTTGAGAAAGAGCAAGACAGGAGCAGAATCCCGCGGGTTCCTGTGCGGGATGGGCGTGTGCTACGAATGCCTGGTCACGATCAACGGCCTGGCAGGCCAGCGTGCATGCATGCGGCTCGTGGAGGACGGGATGGAGGTTCAAATCGATGATCCGGACCTGTGATGTGGCGATCGTCGGCGCCGGTTTCGCAGGCCTCGCGGCGGCAAATGTGCTGGCCCGCAAAGGCCTGGACATCCGTGTGTTCGACGAAAACCCCCATGTGGGAGGGCAACTCCTGAGAAGGCCCGGTGGAAGCTCCCATGTCCCTGGAGGCTTTGAATTTGACGGAATCAAGCAATCGGGTCTGAGGCTCATTACACAGTTGGCCCGGTGCGGCGTGAAAGTGAGCAGCGGCACACAAGTGCTGGGCCTTTTTCCGGGAAACACCCTCCTGGTGGAGGGCGGGGACGGTAAAGTCTCCGAGGTCTCTGCAAGGTGTGTCCTCTGCGCAGCAGGCGCCAGGGAGACTTACCTTCCCTTCAAGGGGTGGACCCTGCCCGGCGTCATCTCCACCGGGTCTGCCCAGATCCTGATCAAGAGCTCGGGCATGCTCCCTGCAAAGGAGACCCTGGTCGGAGGACTGGGACCTCTTCCCTTTGTGCTGGCCAGGGAGATTTCCCGCCATGGCGGAAAGGTGCTGGCTGTCCTGGACTATGCAGGGGTCGCGGTGAAGATAGGACTCATGAAAGCGCTCCCCCGGAGCCTGCCGAAACTGCTCGATGGAGCATCGATCATAACCCTTCTGACCCTCTCCGGTGTGCGGGTTCGCCCGCGCGTGCGAATCCTGCAAGCAAGGGGTAAGACCCGGCTCGAATCCGTGGTGGCGGCGCGTGTTGGAGCCGACGGACAGATCATCTCCGGCACAGAGTTCAGCTGCAAAACAGAATGTCTGGCGGTGGGCTTTGGATTTGCTCCCAACATCGAGTTGCCGCTTCAAGCGGGATGTGCCGTGGAGCACTTGCCGGAGAGGGGCGGATGGGTGGTCCGGGTAGGGGACCTCCTGGAGACTTCCCTGGAAAACGTCTTTGCCGCGGGCGAGGTGACAGGCATTGCAGGGGCCAGGAAGTCGATGATCGAAGGCCGGATCGCGGGGCTTGCGATCCTGGAAAGACTGGGCTGCCCTGTCCCTGACTCGCCGCACCTCCTGCAAGGGCTGGCCCGCCAACGCCTCGAGGAGCTGCGCTACGGAGCGATCTTGAACAGAATGTGCCGGTTGCCCTCTGAGTGGGTGAAGCACATCCCTGATGAGACCATCATCTGCCGCTGCGAAGATATCCGTATGGCGGACATCCGGAAGGCCATGGCCCAGGGGTTTTTGACTCCGGGCGCCTTGAGAAAGGCTTGCCGGTGCGGGCTGGGCAACTGCCAGGGACGGATCTGCAGCCCCATCCTCCGCGACATCCTGGCAGCCGAAACCAACACCGGGACGGACCGGATCAGCGCTCCTTCGGTAAGGCCCCCCATCAAAGCCGTCCGGCTGGGGGCTTTGGCTGAAAATGAAGAATCCGTCACTTAACATTGACGGTCTCGTACAAAATCAAAAAACGCCTTTTACTGTCATTCCCGGCCGCCAGAGGCGGATAAACTCCGGCGGGAATCCAGCCTCTCCAAGGGCTTCCGAACTCCCTTTTGTGGTATCACTGTTAAAAAATGATTGACGCCATCGGCACATCTCTGTATGTTATCTGTCAACATCGTTAGGGGTGCTGCTTCAGGCAGCTGAGAATCCACTCGTGGATACCCTTTGAACCTGACCAGGATAATGCCTGCGCAGGGAAACGGTAGCAAAATGCAAAACAAGATCTCCGGCCGTTTCCCTCTTCAGGAAACGGCTTTTTTATTTGAAAAGGAGGATAGCATATGGAACTGAATGAAATGACGATTACTCGAGCCATCATTGATCGGTACTTGGAGAAATTCAAAAGCTGTTTGGAAACGGATGTCGCGATCGTGGGAGGTGGGCCTTCGGGTCTGGTGGCCGGTTATTACCTCGCCCTGGCTGGTAAAAAGGCGGTTCTTTTCGAGAGAAAGCTCAGCGTAGGAGGGGGAATGTGGGGTGGTGGAATGATGTACAATGAGATCGTCCTCCAGCACTCGGCGGTGCACATCCTGGAAGAGTTTGGAATTCGATACAGCAATTACGAAGAAAACTATTACACGGTCGATGCTGTAGAGGCCGTGTCCACCCTGATCTCCAAGGCCGTCAAAGCCGGCCTGACCATCTTCAACTGCGTGAGCGTGGAAGACGTCATCATGCGAACAGAAAGGGTGGTGGGGCTGGTGCTTAACTGGTCGGCCGTGGAAATTGCCGGACTGCATGTTGATCCTCTGGCGGTGAGGTCCAGCTTCATCATCGACGCCACGGGCCACAGCACCGAGGTCATCCGCCTTGTGGAGGAGAAGGTTCCCGGGAGGCTCAACACCCCCAGCGGCAAGGTCGAAGGAGAGCGTTCCATGTGGTCCGAAAAGGCCGAGACCCTCACCCTGGAGAACACCCGGGAGGTCTTTCCAGGGGTTTACGTGGCCGGAATGGCAGCCAACGCGACTTACGGTGGCCCCCGAATGGGTCCTATCTTTGGCGGGATGCTTCTGTCCGGGGAGAAGGTGGCCAGGGAGCTTGTCGAGCGGTTCTGAAAAGGTTGGCCACCACAGAATTTGTTCTTTAGGCATTGTCTGCAGGTTTCGGATGGAGGCGGAAAAATGACTGGTCCGAAGGAGAGGTTTCACCGGAGTCCGACTCGGATCTACTGTATTGCAGACACTGTTGCCCTGTGTGAAGCACTTCTCAATGCAGGCGCCAGGGTCATTCAGTTGAGGAACAAGTCGGCTGACGACAACACCTTTAGAAACATGGCAATGCAAATGCTCGCGCGTGTCAGACGCTTTGACGATGCCGTGCTGATGGTCAACGACCGGGTCGACATTGCCGTTGAGATCAATGCGGACGGGGTTCACGTGGGGCAGAAGGACGAAGACTTGCGGGAGGTGATGCGTCGTGTGCCCGACAGGATGATCGTGGGGGTCTCCGCGAGGTACCCGGACGTTGCCGAAGCCGCCGCGAGGAGCGGGGCAACCTATGTGGGTACGGGTGCGGTGTTTGCTACATCAACCAAGCCGGAGGCAACCGTGATCGGCCTGCAAGGACTGCGGGCGGTTGTGGAACGGGTCACCATACCGGTGGTGGCGATCGGCGGAATCTCGGTGGAAAACATCAGGCAGGTCATCGCCGCGGGTGCGCGATATTGCGCGGTGATTTCAGAGATCACCCATGCATCGGATGCGGCGGCGGCGTATGGCCGGCTTGCCTCTGCCTGTTCGGATTGACCGGCAAAGGGGATCTCCATCCCTCAACCAGGAAAACGATCAGATAAAGTTTTGAGGGGTGAGCACAGGCTCAAAGTCCAGGGTCAGATCCTTCTGCTCCGGTTCTATGATCCAAGTCCAAGCAACAAGCATAACTTGCCTGTCCCCTTTTGAACTTACTGTTTTTATTCGGTCATATATTTCCTGGACCCCGGTTCTTGTCCGCCCTCCAGAGGCGGGTAAACCTTTGGCGGGTTCACCGGGGTGACGATTTTTTACCGTGAAAATGCTCCATCTATGCTTTGTCACACCGGACGTAGGGCAGGCGACCCCGCCTGCCACAGGTCGGCACGGTGGCCCACCCTACATTCTTGTGCGCCCGCCGGAGGCGGATAAAGCTTGCCCGACTAAAAATCCGGCCCCTTAGGGGTCGGATTTTTACAGGCTAACCTGACATCGGCCATGTTGCCCTGTCTCCTTTTCCACTTGGTCGTTATGGTCTTAACAATAAATCATCTTAACGAGTTGGCCCCACATGTCATTGCAGAATTTTCCAAACCCAAGCGTACTCGTATTTTAATGTCCCGACTAAACTTCAGACTTTCGGAGAGAAAAGCATAAAATCATGGATGTCCCATAGGTTTCACATCCCGTAGGTTTCACTATCCTCAAAGGAGGTCATCAAAGCACTCCGCTCCGCCGGTTTCGAGGATGCTCCCAAAAGAGGCAAGGGCAGCCACCCAGCATGGATAAAGCGCGGCATAGATAAGGAATGACTTGTCATTGTACCAGATCGGAAAACAATTCCAAGAGGACCTCTGCGGGCGATTCTAGATCAAGCCGGTCTTACCAAGGATGAATTCATCGATCTGCTGAAGAAGTGAGAACCAAAAATCTGGAACCGATCTTTTGGTCCTTCCAATCTTTTTGGTTTTGTCCCTAGCCATCCGGAACCTAGAACTGAGCACCCAGAGCACCCTCTTTTCTTGCTTTCTAGCCTCCTAGCCTTTCAGCGTTGACCTCTCTTTCAACACGCTTGGCATGATCTTCCTTATTGCAGCTATTACGCGCAAACGAAAGAAAGTGAACACCTGAACAGCGTACCGCTTCCCTTACGTTGCCTTCTACAACCTCCTCTGCTTGACTCTTATAAAAAAGCTATTAAAATAGCTATTAGTTGTATGGAGGGCATGAAAATGAAAGTTGCAAACACCGTGGAGTTGAAGAACCAGACCAACAAAATCCTGCGAGAAGTAATGAAAGGACAACCCGTCATCATCACCTATCGGGGCAAACCTGCTGCATCCTTGACCCCTCTATCCGATGAAGACCTCGAAGATTTTATCCTCGAAAACAGCCCCAAGATTCGAAAAATGATCTCGGAAGCTGTCAAGGATGTCAAAGGCGGAAAGCTCACCTCACTTGAGGAATACATGAAGGCGTCATGACTGATTTCCAGGTTGCACTGACAGATCATGCCATAGCGGATCTGAGAGCGCTCCATTCCGGGATAAGAGATCAGATTCATTTCGATCTGGAATCTCTAAAAGAGGACCCCTTTCCTTCCGGCACAAGAATCAAGCGCCTAAAGAATTCCCGGCCTCCGGTCTATCGTCTGCGATCCGGTGACTTCAGAGTCCTTTATTGGATACGAGACCGAACGGTGATCATATTGCGCATCGTCGACCGCAAGCTCCTGGACCGGGTTATCCAAAGGCTTAAGATTCAGGCGCCATAGGAAGGCAGGAACTGCTCCACCCTTAGCTTCGCTTCCCACCCCTCCACCCAGACGGCCGTTAAACCTTCCAGATCCTCGGTATCACATCCCTTCTTCCAAGCATCAAGGCCGAGCCAAAGAAACTTAATAACTTAAGAGCGTCCCGCTTCCCACACCCCTCATTAAGTTTTTCCTGACCTGCACCTTCAGGTTCAAGCCGCGCCTGTCCTCCATAGCCCTGAGCTTAGCCTGCCCTGATCGGTAGTCGAATGGGTCGAACGGGCGTAGGAGGATCAAGCATAATTTGCCTGTCCCCTTCCTTTTATTGATCCCTCGCCATAGGTTACTGAGCGAAGGCGGGTTG
>Ga0073932_1003922_pt1 | contig 18702 bp, 12 predicted proteins | sample DewCreD2012metaG_FD_76967 | JGI IMG/M metagenome (GOLD analysis project Ga0073932, IMG submission 76967) | Hot spring sediment bacterial and archeal communities from British Columbia, Canada, to study Microbial Dark Matter (Phase II) - Dewar... ... | reverse complement strand
GAGGCGACCGGGGCATTGCAGTAAATGGATGACTCCAATCCTCGGGCTTGCTGCCCAGCGTCGAACCGTTCCCACCTCATGAAACCGAGCGATTCTTGGCGGTCCTCGCCCTTGTCCCCCCTCGGCCGTCCCCCGCTTGGCTTGGGGCGCGCGACGCGCCCTGCTGCGCCAGGGTCGAAGGGGATCACTTTGGGGCCCTCTGCCTGCTCGAAAAGCCTCGCTTGCCTTGGGCGGCGTGGTTTGCGGTCCGCATCAGAGATGAGGGGCGTCTCGACGGGACGCGGAGGCGTTACTTCAGGAGCCGTCGCCGTGGTAATTGGGTAGGTTCCCGCGGCTGGACGGGGATTGGCTAAGTGGAGGCGGCGGCCGCAACGGCAACATCGGTGGTCGAGCGCGTCGTTCTGAGCTCCGCAGTATCGGCACTTCATCATGTCGGTTTCCGCCTGGCGGCCAGGGTCTCTCTCTTGATCGGCTGTTGCGGCTTCTCGGATTATCGTGTTAGGGTTTTCCCTTGAAGCCCGCTAGAGAGCCTCGGACACGCCGTGTTTACTTTAGTACCATAACCGTTCCAAAAAGTCACGAACTTTTCTCAACCGTTACTTTAATTTTTCTCCTCTGTTCGCTGAGCAGCTTCGGAAAAGCCCAAGCGCCGGAGCCTGCCAAACCCAGCCGCCCGGTACCCAAGAATGAAATCCTGATCCGCGCCGTAACCCAGGAGGCTGAGGGCCAGTTCTTCCGGTTACGGGGGGCGGCGATGATCGAGACCGCGGAGATGCGCGTCCAGGCGGATGAAATCGATTATGACCAGGAAACCGGCTATACCGAGGCCCGGGGGCATGTTCTGTTTGAGCACTTCGAGTGGGGCGAACGCTTGGAAGCGGACCGGGTGGAGTATGTCATCGGAGAAGAGACCGGTAAGTTTTATCGCGTGAAAGGAACCACCCCGGCTCAACTCGGCGCCCGCCCCGGTGTCCTCACGTCCACCAGCCCGTTCTCTTTCCAGGCGGCTTGGGCTGAGCGGATCAAGAACCGCTACGTGCTGCACGACGGATTGCTCACCAACTGTAAACTGCCCCGCCCATGGTGGAGTCTCCGCTCTTCCCGCATCGACATCATTCCCGGCGACCGAGCTTTGGGTTACCGGGCGGTGATGAGGCTGCGCTTCGTCCCCATCTTCTATGCGCCCGTGCTGTACAAGTCGCTCGAAGAGCGCCCGCGCCGCAGCGGGTTCCTGACGCCCAATATCGGCAACAGCTCCCGCCGGGGACTGATGTTGGGCGCCGGGTATTATTGGGCCATCCACCGCAGTTACGACGCCACCTACCGGCTCCAGTACTTCACCCAACGCGGACCGGCCCACCATTTCGAGTTCCGAGCTAAGCCCGCGCGGGAATGGGACGGAAGCTTTCTTGTCTATGGCGTGAATGACCGCGGGCTCAAGTTGGCCAGCGGGGAGCGAATCAAACAAGGCGGCGCGTTGATCGCCGGCGATCTTAAGGGCAGGCTGCCCAAAGGCTTCCGCGTTTTCGGCGACGTGAATTACCTCAGCAATTTCCAGTTTCGCCAGGCTTTCACCGAGTCCTTCACCGAAGCCGTGTTCTCCGAAGTGCATTCGATCGGTTTCGCGACCAAGTCTTGGTCGTCCTACTCCCTGCACTTCGTCGCGCAGCGTAACGAGAATTTCCAGAGCACGGCTGAGGGAGACAAGATCCTGATCCGGAAGCTTCCGCAAGCCGAATTCCGCTCCATAGACCGCGAACTCAGCCGCAGGATTCTGCCACTCTGGTTTTCGGTGGAAGCGAGCGGCGGGTTGGTGCGCCGGACGCAACCGCTGTTTCAAACGCGCAATGTCATGGACCGGGTGGATTTCGCGCCCCGCGTCACCACCGCCCTCCGGTGGCGCGATTTTCACCTGCTCCCGAGTTTCGGCATTCGTGAAACGCATTACGGAGAGCGGCAAACCCCAGCAGGGCGCGTCGTGGGCGCCAACCTGACCCGCCATGCGCGGGATTTCCAACTGGAATTCACGCCTCCGTCACTCGAGCGGGTTTTCGCCGGACCCAAATGGCTGGGCGAAAAGGTCAAGCACGTCATCGAGCCGCGCTTCAACTACCGCTATGTGACGGGCGTCGCCGACTTCACCGAGATGATCCGCTTCGACGAAACGGAGCTGCTTTCGAACACGAATGAAGCTTCCATTTCCTTGGTCAACCGGCTCTACGCCAAAAAAGGCGGCGTGGTGCATGAGGCGTTGACTTGGGAACTTTGGCACAAGCGTTACTTTGACCCTACCTTCGGGGGCGCAGTGGTTGCGGGACGGCGCAATGTGGTCCAAAGCTCCGCCGAGATGACCGGCTATGCTTTTCTGGATGCGCCTAGGCGTTACTCGCCCGTCGTTTCCGCGCTCCGTTTGAATCCCGTTCCGGGCATCGGAGTCGAGTGGCGCACCGACTATGACCCGCTACGCCGCGAAATTGTCAACGGCACGTTGACCGCCGACGTGCGAATCCGAGAGTATGCCACGTCGTTCGGATACTCTCGCGTGGCGTGCGTGCCCCAAGGCAGCCTGAGCCAGCAGGTTTCGTGCCAGGATCCGGCGGTGAAAAAGCTGTCGCCGCCGTCCAATCAGTTGCGGAGCGCTTTCGGCTATGGGCACGAAAACAAGCGCGGCTGGATCGCCGGATTCAACTCGGTGTACGACTTTCGAACCGGCGTGATGCAGTTCGCCGCCACTCAGGTCACCTACAACACGGATTGTTGCGGCTTCAGCGTGCAGTACCGGCGGTTCGGGTTCGGCACCCGGAATGAAAACCAGTTTCGGGTGGCGCTTTCGATCGCCAACATAGGCAATTTCGGCACCTTGAAGAAAACCGAGCGGATGTTCTGACCGTCCGGAGGAGCCGGGACAGCGCTCAGCGCCGCGCCTGGATCCATCGGGCGATGTCGTCGACGACTTCCGGCGCCACGTTGCCCGGTCTGGTGTATTCGACGGGTCTGCTCTTTCCTTTGCCGGTAGCGAACAGATGGTTGAGGTCGGGGTACGACTTGAAAGTAACGTCTTTCCTCCCGGCGAGCGCCTTCTTCCACCCGGCGAAGTCTTCCATCGTGACCTGGTAGTCCCGCTCGCCTTGGAGTATCAGCATCGGCATTTTGAGCGCCTTCGCCTCGGCGGCGGGGTCGTACTTCACCAGGTCCGTCAGGTATGCCGCCGGCATGCCCATCACACTTCCTTCCACCGTCCCGCCCGCGCGGAGTTTTCGCATCTGCTCCACGGCGCGCCTGGTTTCCTGAAGTTGCGGCGAATCCTTGGCGCCGCCCGGCGCGATGGAAACGAGATACTCGGTTTGCTCGGCGATCAACTCTTCGAGGGGGCGCGTGTTAGCAGCCAAGAGCACCAAGCCCGCAAGCTGAGGATCCGCCTTGGCGATGCGCGGCGCCGCAAACCCTCCCAGACTGTGCCCTACTATGAAGACGCGCTTGGGATCGACTTCGGGTTGGCGCCGCAATACAGCCGCCGCCAGAACCGCATCCTCCACCGTTTCCTCATGCAGGGTAAACTTCGGCTCAGCGGCAAGCCGGACGGCATGGACCTTGGTGCGTTTGTCGTAACGCAGCACGGCCACGCCCCGCGACGCCAATCCTTCGGCCAAATCCCGAAAAACTTTGAACTGCCCGACAGTTTCGTCCCGGTCCTGCGGTCCTGAGCCATGCACCAGAACTACGCCAGGAACCTTGCCCTTGGCCTGAGGCACAGTGAGCGCGCCGGGGACCTTCCACTCGCCTTCGCCGATCCAAACCTCGCGTTCGGTGAACGCCTCCGGCTTCGAGTAAGGAGGACGCTGCCAGTTGACCTTGGGCGGGTCCGCGGCTCGAAAGAACAGCCCGGCGACGGCGCCGGCGCGGTTGACGCTGACCTGAAGGTTTAAAGACCGGGCGGTGAGTTGAAGAGGGATCCACACCACGCTGATCTCGCCCGCGGCTTCCACGCGCGGCTCGCCAATGTTTTTCGGCTCACCCCAGGCGCGCACCTGCGGCATCACCTGCTTTTCGAGGACGTCGGCCGGAAGGGCTTTCTTCATCTTGTCGTCGAATAAGGCGTGCAGTCCTGCGGCATCGCCTGCCAGCAGGCGGTCCAACACCTCGCGCGCGCGAGCCTCAGGTGAAACCGCCGGAGCTTGGACGCTGAAAACCGCGGCGGAGGAAAGGAGAAGAGAGACAAACACCCGCATCGGCTCTGATCTTAACGCATTCGTTGCAATCTTAGGCTGTTCGTTACGACGCTCACTGAACTGAGCGCCATGGCGGCGGCAGCCAGCACCGGATTGAGCAGGACGCCAAACCAGGGATAGAGCGCCCCCGCGGCCACCGGGATTCCAACGACGTTGTAGATGAACGCCCAGAAGAGGTTTTGTTTCATAATCCGCATCGTCTTCCGGGAGAGGTCGATAGCCGCGGCGACCGAACGGGGATCGCCCCGCATCAGCGTAACGTCGGCAGCCTCGACAGCGGCGTCCGCGCCCGTCCCCATGGCGATGCCCACGGCGGCGCGCGCCAGCGCGGGAGCGTCGTTTACGCCGTCGCCGACCATCGCCACGGTAAGTCCGCCTTCCTGCAAATCACGAATCACTTTCTCCTTCTCTTCGGGGCGCACGCCGGCGATGACCTCCTCGATGCCCGCCTCCGCCGCGATGGCTCGCGCGGCCTCCGGACGGTCGCCCGTGAGCAGGATAACCCGCGGCACATAGCGCCGGATGAGCGCCACAGCCTCAGGAGCGGTGGCTTTAAGCCGGTCCGCAATGCCCATCACGCCCACTGCCGACTGCTCGACGGCGACGGCGAGCAGCGTCATCCCTCTGTCAGAGAGTTCGCGCGCGGCGGCGTCCAAGCCATCGAGGGAGATTCCTCGCCACTCCAGCCACTCCGGGCTTCCCACCAAGACGCGCCGCCCTTCCACCAGCGCCTCAGCGCCCTGCCCTGGGGAGGATTGAAATTGCGCCGCCAGCCTCACCGGCGCTTTGGCGTTGCGCGCCGCATCCATCACCGCCCGCGCGAGCGGATGCTCGCTGCGGCTCTCTACCGCCGCCGCCAAGCCCAGTAAGTCTGAAGAAGACAGTTGCCCTCCGGTGCGAATCTCCCGAACCTCCGGCTTGCCTTCCGTGAGAGTGCCTGTCTTGTCGAAGACCACGGCATGGACGCCGTGAAGGCGCTCGATGGCTTCTCCGCCTTTAAAGAGGATGCCCTCTTTGGCGCCGCGTCCGGAAGCCGCAACCACCGCGGTGGGCACCGCCAGTCCCATGGCGCAGGGACAGGCGATCACCAGAACGGACACCGCCACGCTCAACGGACGCGCCAATCCGCCGGCGGGCGCGGCTGCGTACCAGACCACAAAAGTCAACGCCGCGACCGCCAGAACCACGGGCACGAACACGGCGCTGATGCGGTCCGCCAGCCGCTGAATGGGCGCGCGGGAGGCTTGGGCGTCGCGCATCAGTTTCACGATGTTGGCCAGCACGCCTTCCGAGCCGCGCGCCGCCGCCCGGTAGCGCAGGCTGCCGGTGGTGTTCAGCGTTCCGCCGATCAGCCGGTCCCCCGGTTTCTTCGCCACGGGGATGGACTCGCCTGTAAGCATGGACTCGTCCACAGCCGAAACGCCTTCCACCACCTCGCCGTCCACAGCGATGCGTTCTCCAGGCTTGACCATGAGGATGTCACCCGGCTCCACCGCCTCAAGCGCCACTTGCTCGTCATGGTCTCCGCTCCGCCGCCACACCATGCGCGGCTGCAACGCGGCAAGCTCGCGCAGCGCCGAACCGGTGCGGCGCCGGGCGCGCAACTCCAGCGTGCGCCCTACGAGCACGAGCGCGACGATGCCGGTGGCGGCTTCATAGTACACATCCGGCGCCACGCCCCTGGCCGCAAGATGCCGCGGGGCGATCGTCACGGCGAGGGAATACAGGAAGGCCGAACCTGTTCCTACGGCGACCAAAGTGTTCATGTCCGCTGCGCCATGCCGCGCCTGTTTCCACGCGCGGAGGAAGAAGTCCCTTCCCGCCCAAGCTAGCGCAACGGCGGCGGCCGCGCACAAAGCCCAGCGGAGCAGCCCGGCGTAAGGGCTGTGCGCCGCGTGCGGTCCGTGCATGAGCGGCATGGATATAGCCATGGAGGAGACCGCCAGCGCCACAGCCACAGCCGCCTTGCGCCAAAGGCCGCGATATTCGGCGTCCACAGCCTCTTCCCGAGATTGCTGCGCCGCCCGGATGTCCGGCTCAGCTTCGGGCAGTCGAGCGTCGTAGCCGCTCTCGCGCACGGCCGCTACAAGCTGGTGCGGGGTGACTTTGGCGGGATCGAACGTGACAGAGGCTTCAGCCGCCACCAGACTCACAGCCGCTTCGATCACGCCCGGAGTGTTTTCGAGCCTTCGCTGCACGTTCGCCTGACACCCGGCGCACGTCATGCCACCCACGGAAAAACGGATCTTTTGCGCAGTTTCTAGCCCCATATTCGCAGGATAGCGCGGGGGAGAAGCGCGCCACTTCACTCGGTGGCCGGTCAGCTTAGTTCGGCCGCCCGCCAGATAGCTTTCAGAAACGCCAAACCTTCGGATGCGAGTTGCTCCGGCGTGTCCGCCAGCTTACGCCAGATGCAGCACAGCTTGGCGATGTTTTCCATATTCGGATCGAACGATTCGATGGTGACGCAACCGTCGTACCCGGCGCGCCGCAGAGCCCGGAAGAAATCCCGCCAGGGCACCAGACCCGTTCCCGGAATGCCCCGCTGGTTTTCGCAGGCATGGACATAACCCAGCTTCGAACCGGCGTCGAGCACCGCTTGGGTGATGTCGTTCTCCTCGCGGATCATATGGAACGTATCCACGTGGACCTTCACGTTCGGCAACCCGATCTCGCCGATGAACCGCAGGGCATCCGACACGGTGTTGATGAAGTGCGACTCAAAACGGTTCACGGGCTCGATGCCGAGCGTGAGACGGGACGTTTCGAGCGCGTAGGATGCAATCTCCCGGTAATTTTCGACGCCCCACTTCCATTCCTCCTCGGTCCGCATCTTACCGGTCAGATAGCCCCAGCCGCAGTAAATCATTCCTCCGAAGACTGTGGCGCCGGCCTCGTTGCTGAGATCGATCAGCTTTTTCGAGAACTCCACGCCTCGCCGCCGCACCGCCGGATCGGGGGAGATGATGTTGTATTCAGCCGGCATCCCGTACCCGGTGTTGATGGTAAGACCGAGGGAGGCTGCCACCTCCCGCACTCTCCGCGCGGGAAAGTGGTCGGGGTCGAAGGGGATGATCTCAACCGCATCAAACCCCAAACGCTTGCATTTTTCGAGCAGGGGAAGATCCTTCTCGAGGAATGTCTCGTTGAAGAGCAAGGAATGAATTCCGAATTGCATTGCCTGCCGCCGCCTCCTGCTCCTACTCTACAAGAATCCGGTCGGTCAGATTTCGCGGAGCACCTGGAAACCGGTTAACCGTCCCAAACGCTCGATCATATCGGTGTGGTCGCCAAAGAAAACCACACGGTGCAAAAGATCGCGCGTGTTGGCAGGCTGTACGCCTGAGATGTTGACCAGGGCGTAGTTACGCAAGAACTTGCGGGCGTCGGAGACGCGCGTGCGGATCTTGGTGCGGCAGCCGCGCTCGTCGTCCACGTTGCCAGTAGCTTCGCCGGTGGATAGCAGCAGTTTTGCGGGACCGCTGAATCGCGCCACCGTGACCGGACCTTTGGCGTCCACCAGAACCTGCACGGAGACGCCTTTATGGTCTTCGAGATGGGAACGGATGAGATACGGCGAAGGCGGCTGGTTGATTCCCTGCATCGCCGTGGCGGAGACGCAGTGGGCGTGTATCACCTCGTTCCGGCTCGTATCGAAGACCGGATCGGAGACGAAACCGGGCTTGCCGGAGAACGACGTTACCAGGATCTGCGTCATGGTGGATTCGAGGTCGCACTCGCAGACGCCGTACTGACCGCAATCGTTCAGCTTGGCGAAAGAGATACAGGGATAGGCCACCAAATCGCCGCGCCCGAAGCCACCCAGGCAGTCGATGGTGATGGCGTTGGCTTTCTCGCGGCGCATCAGGTCGAGGACGCCGAGATGGAGGCGCATGGAGCTGACAACCTCTTCCTCGGTTGGTTCGATCATGCGCGACGCTTGCCGGATGAAAGCCGAGGCGAGGCGGCGCGCCTCTGGCACGTCGGCGGCTTCGTAAGCGGCTTTCAGATCGGCATAGGTGGGGAAAGAGAATGAAGTGCCGAACTGCTTCTGATAACCCTCGTTGCCGTGCTTGCGTCCCGGGGGAGCCATGACGAGCACCTTGCTGTAGCGCAGGTGATGGATGGTGCGAAAGACGTCGACATACGGATCCAGTTCGCCGAAATCGCTCGAAGCGACGACGTCGGCTTTTTTGCCCTGCTGGTTGAAGGCGGAAGCGTGGCACCAATCATGTCCGGCGTAAGGGCGCGCGAACAGAAGGGTCGGCTTACCGAGCGAGACTAGTTTGTCGAGCGTGCGAAAGACGCCTGTGGTCATGTTGAAGGCCAGGATGGCGTCCGCTTCGGCCGCCGCCGGCGCCCACTTGTCCACTTCGTCGGGCGAATACAGGATTTCGCCTCCGGCAAGCTGAATGTGGCGCGGGTAACGCTTTTGGAGTTCCGCCAAGTGGCCCTCGATCTCGCGGATCTCCTGGTTAAGGTCCATGTTGGGGCGCGGCCATCCCGCCCGCTTCGCTGAAAGATAGACTTTGTGGACTTTAGCAGCGCCGTCCCACGGCGCATCGGCTTCGGCGGCGCGGGCGACCCCCAGCGCCGTGCCAGTCAGCAGAAACTCCCTGCGGCTAAGGTGAAGTTTCGGTTCGGCCATAGCGTCTCCCTTTGTACTACGAATTCCGGAATTTCGGGGAATTTCGGGGACAGGCTACGCAACCCCCAAATTCCCACCAGCCAATCAGTCCTCCTGAATTTGGGGGTTGCGTAGCCTGTCCCCGAAATTCGATAGTAGGGGCATGGAGAGCGGCGGTTTGAATCGAAGAGTGTTCTTATCCACCGGGGCGGCGGCGCTCGGCGCAGCGCAAGCCGCACCGAAAAGGCGAGTCGCCATCGTCGGAACAGGCAGCCGGGGCACCGGCACTTGGGGGCGCGCGCTGCTCAAAACGCAGGGCGAGCGCGTCGAAATCGTTGGGCTTTGCGATATTAACCCCAAGCGGCTGGCCTATGCCCGCACCGCTATCGGCGGCGACATCCCAACTTTCACCAACTTAGACCGGATGCTCAAGGAAACCCGACCGGACCTGCTCATCGTCACGACAAGGGACTCCACCCACCACGAACAGATCATCCGGGCGCTGGAACTCGGATTCGACGTCGTCACCGAGAAGCCCATGACGACAGACGAAGTCAAGTGCCAGGCCATCCTCGATACCGAAAAGCGGACCGGCCGCAAAGTCACGGTGGCGTTCAATTACCGTTACTCCAACACCGCTCAGAAGATCAAAGAACTGCTCATGCAGAACGCCATCGGCGCGGTCACTTCGGTCGATTTCCACTGGTATCTTGACGTCTACCACGGCGCGGACTACTTCCGCCGCTGGCACGCCTACACCAAATATTCGGGCTCCCTGTGGGTCCACAAAGCTACCCACCATTTCGACCTCATCAATTGGTATCTGGAGGCCGACCCGGTGGAAGTGAGCGCCGCCGGCGCCTTGCGGAAGTACGGCAAGAACGGCAAAATCCGCGGCACCAACTGCCGCAGCTGCCCGCATAAGAAACAGTGTGAGTTCTTCTGGGACATCACTCGCAGCAAAGACATGGTGTCCATGTACGTCGACGCCGAGTCCGAAGACGGGTACATGCGCGACGCTTGCGTATTCCGCCAGGATATCGACATCTATGACACCATGGCGGCGGTGGTCAAATATTCCAACGGCGCCATGATGAGCTATTCGCTCAACGCTTTCATGCCGTACGAAGGCTACCACCTGGCATTCAACGGCTTGAATGGGCGTATCGAGGTGCGCGTGTTCGAACGGCAGCCGTGGGAGACGCCGAAATCCGACGACATCCGCGTAACGCGCAATTTCCAGAAATCCGAAGTGATCACCTTGCCCTATGCCCCGGGCGGGCACTTCGGCGCCGACCCGCGATTGGCGGAGATGATTTTCAATCCCGCCAAGCCCGACCCGCTGCGGCAGCGCGCCGGTTCCCGGGCAGGCGCCATGTCGCTGTTGACCGGCGTCGCCGCCCGCAAGAGCTGCGAAACGGGCATGCCAGTCAAGATTTCCAGTCTGGTTAAGCTTTAAAACTTCGGGACCATAGTTGCGGGCAAGGGAGGCCTCCTTGAAACAACCAACCTGGAAGGCGATCGCCACCGATCTTCATTTTTGGCTGCCGGTCGTCGTGCTGGCGGCGGGAATTGTCCTGCTGGCGGTGGTGAAGTGATGGAAGGCGCGGCGGTGTCTACCGAGCGGGTTTCCCCGCGGGCGCTTCACTGGCTGGGGGTCTCCTGCGGCTTCGGCGCGGGCGCCTGGCTGGGTGCGGCAGAGGCGCCCACCAAGCTGGTGACGGCGGGGTTCTCCCCGTTTATCATTTCGCTAGGGATGGTGGCGGGTGTTTTCGTCGCGCGTTGGACCGTGCCGACGATGCTCAAGGGCACGGGCTACATCTGGCTCGATCTGAAAGAGAAAAAGCATCTGCTGGTGTGGGCGATTCTGGCGGGTATGCTGTGGGCGGTGGCCAATACCTTGACCGTGTTCGCCATCCGCAACGTCGGCTTGTCGATCGCCTTCCCCCTGTGGAACACCAACAGCCTGGTGGGACTGTTCTGGGGATGGCTCTTGTTCAACGAACTCCGCAACGCCGGCGCAGGCCAGTGGGCAAAGGTGCTGGGTGGCGCGGCGGCGATCGTAACGGGCGCATGCCTGCTGGCCTATGCGACCTCGCACCACACCGGCGAGCGAGCCGAGGGCGCCGCCGCCATGGGCATCGCCGCGGCGCTCGGCGCGGGGCTGCTGTGGGGGACGATGTATATCCCATACCGCAAGGCGTATCTGAGCGGTATGAATCCCCTGTCGTTCGTCACCGTGTTCACTTTCGGCGAGTTGGGGACGGTATTCGCGCTGGCGCTCGCCTTCGGCGGAGGCTATCACAAAGTGATGGCGGACTTGAGCGCCGCCCGCCCGGTGATGTTCTGGCTGTTCCTCGGCGGCTTCTGCTGGGTGCTGGGCGATCTGTTCCAACAGTACGCCGCCAAGTACATCGGCATCGGGCGGGGCATCCCGTTGTCCAACACAAACCAGTTGTGGGGGCTGGCCTGGGGCGCGCTGGTGTTCGGAGAACTCACCGGACAGTCGGGCGTGGCGCAGGCTCTGGTCATTGCTGGTTCGCTGGTGATGATGGCGGGCGCGGCGGCGATCAGCTTCGCGGAGGCGCCGCAGTCCGAGCAACTCGCCCGGCGGGCGGCTATGGAGCGCGAATGCCGGCGCTACGGCATGGAGCTTGAGCGGCTGGAGGCGTCGATGGAGGGCGAGGACGTACTGGCGCGCGAGAAGCCGCGGCGGCATTGGGGCGAATACCTCGTTGTCCTGGCTGCGATAGGAGTCTTCGTGTGGCTCGGCATCGAAGCCGAGAGGGCGCCGATCACCGTAGATCCTCTCTGGATGGCCGTGCTGTGCGCGGCCACCCTGGCGCTGCTGGTGGCGTGCGGGCTGCTGCTCTGGCGCCGCACGCGCTTCTCTTAATTTTGTCGAGACCAGGCGATTTCGGCCAGGCGCACCGGGCGCCCTTCGTCGTAGGACTTGCGGGCGGCCAGCGCCATGACGACAGGAATGCGCCCGTCGATTCCACACACAGGCGTAGGAGTGTCGTCGAGCACGGCGCGGACGAAAGCGCGGAGCTCACTGACGAAGCTTTCCGGGTACCGGTCCATGAAAAAGTTTAACGGAAGATCTCGGCGGACCGATTCGGCGGTCGAAATCGTAGCTTCATTGGGATAGCAATTGGCGGTGGAGATGGCGCCGGCGCTGCCGAGAATCTCCACGCGCTGATCGTAGCCGTACACGGCTTTCCGGCTGTTGTCGATGGTTCCGATCACGCCGTTTCTGAAGCGCAGGGTGATGACCGCGGTATCCACGTCTCCCGCCTCGCCGATCGCCGGATCCACCATCACGCCTGCGGCAGTGTAGATCTCTTCGACCTCATCGCCGATGAGGAATCGCGCCATGTCGAAGTCGTGGATCGTCATGTCCAGGAACATGCCGCCTGAAGTGCGAACGTAAGACGGAGGCGGCGGAGCGGGATCACGGCTGATGATATGAAGCAGGTGCGGTTGACCGATCTCGCCGCCCGCAACCGCCGCGCGGACTCTGGCGAAGTTGGCGTCAAAGCGCCGGTTGAACCCGATCTGGAGCTTCACGCCCGCTTGCGCCACCGCATCCAGCGCTTCGTCGATGCGATCGAGGCTGTGATCGATGGGCTTCTCACAGAAGATATGCTTGCCGGCGCGGGCAGCTTCGACAATCAGCCGGGCGTGCGTGTTGGTGGATGAGCAGATGAGGACAGCATCCACCCATCGATCGGCCAGGATTTCGGAGGCAGTCGGAGCGACGGTAGGAATGTCGCAGCGCGCGGCGACGGCGCGGGCGGCGTCCGGATTGAGGTCCGTAATGGCGACGGGATCCGCCTCCGGCACTCGGAAAGCGATGGTTTCGGCGTGGACCTTGCCAATGCGTCCGGCGCCGATGATTCCGACCCCCAGTTTGCGTGGCATGGCTCTTTCCTCCGGTCAGGCATAGTGATGTTCGATCGAACGGAGATACTCGCGGTTGCGGCGGGCGCTTTCCGCAGGGGCGCCCATGCCGGGCAGGACATCCTGCTCCACCAGAACGTAGCCGTCATAGCCGGCGCATTTCAGCCAGCGCAGGACGGCTGGAAAGTCCACCGAACCCCGTCCGAGTTCGCAAAAAACGCCGTGGCGGAGCGCCTCGAAATAATCCCATCCGTTGGCCCGCGCGGCGGCGGCCACTTCCGGGTGGCAGTCTTTGAAGTGGACGTACCAAATGCGGCCCCGGAAGCGGTTCAGCCCGGCGATGACATCCCCGGATGAGCTTCCCGCCCCATAGACGTAGTGGCCGGTGTCAAACACCAGACCGACGAGCGCGGGGTCGGTCAGATCCAGAAAGCGGGCGATCTCATCCGGCGTTTCCACCCAGCCGGCGCAATGGTGGTGAAAGACGGTGCGGAGTCCGGTTTCCTCCTTCACAGCTCGCGCGACGCGGTTGGCGCCGTCAGCGAAAATCCGCCAGTCTTCCTCGCTCAGACTCATCTCCGGAGTGATCCGTCCGGCGTGCTTTGTCCTCAGCGGATTCGAGCCGTTGTCCGCAGCCAGCACCAGGAACGGACTTGGCTCGCCCGCCACCGCAGCCAGCAGGCGGGCGGTCCTCAATGCCACGGCGACGCCCTGGTCGTGAGCGGCGGGATTCTCAAGCGCCACCGGCACGAAAGCTCCAAGCATGACCAGACCGCGCCGGCGCAGTTCCTCACTGAGCACGGCTGGGTCGGTAGGCATGTAACCCCAATCGCCCAGCTCCGTGCCGGTGTAGCCGGCTTGGGCGAGTTCGTCGAGCATGCGCGCGTATCCGATCGTTTCGCCCTTGGCGCCCTCGAATTCGAGCGTGCCCCATGAGCAGGGCGCGTTGCCGACTTTCAATGCACTCATTCGGGACCTCCTCAGAATTTCCGGCTCCAGTATTTGGGCCAGCGCTCAATCACCACCTTCTCCGCGGTGTAGAACTCTACGGCGTCGCGTCCTTGGGCGTGAAGGACGCCGTAAAAGCTGCTCTTCCAGCCGCTGAACGGGAAGTAGGCCATGGGGGCGGCGACTCCGATGTTCACCCCCACATTGCCCGCCGGGACCAGGTTGCGGAATTTGCGGGCGGCGGCGCCGCTCGAAGTGAAAATCGAAGCGGCGTTGCCGTAGGAGTTCCGAGAAATGACAGCAATGGCTTCATCCAGGTCGGCAGCATGAATGAGGCTGAGCGCCGGTCCGAAGATCTCGGTTTCGGTCAAAGAACTCTCCGCCGGAACTCCGTCAAGGACGGTCGGCCCCACGAAGCTGCCGCGCTCCAGTCCCGGAACAGACACGCCCCTGCCGTCCACTGCCGCAACGGCGCCCTCGGCGATCCCGGCGGCGATGAGGTCCTCAATTCGGCGGCGGCTCGCCTGCGAGATGACGGGACCCATCTGAACGTCCGCATGCAGGCCATTTCCAATGCGGAGCGAAGATGCCGCCGCGGCGATGGATTCGCGGAACCACCCCCGCGCCTCGCCCACGGTTACGGCGACCGAGACGGCAAGGCAGCGTTGCCCTGCGCAGCCATAAGCGCTGTCGGCGACGATCTGCGTGGTCGTTTCAGGATCTGCGTCCGGCAGCACCACCACATGATTCTTCGCGCCTCCCTGGCATTGGACTCGCTTGCCTGCCGCCGAAGCGCGGGCATACACGTAACGGGCGACCGCCGTCGAGCCGACGAAGCTCACCGCCTGCACCTCGGGATGATCGAGCAGGGCGTCCACAGCCACTTTCCCGCCGTTCACAATATTGACCACTCCCGGAGGAAGCCCGGTTTCGGCGATCAACTCGGCAAGGCGCGCCGCCGACAGCGGAACACGGTCCGATGGCTTGAGAATAAAGGTGTTGCCGCAGGCGATGGCATAAGGCAGGAACCACAGGGGGATCATCGCCGGAAAGTTGAAGGGCGTGATGGCGGCAACCACCCCCACAGGCTGGCGAAACATGAATTCGTCAATGCCACCCGCCACGTCCTCCAGATTGTAGCCCTGCATTAGAGTGGGAATGCCGCAGGCGACCTCGACATTTTCGATGCCGCGGCGCAACTCTCCGCGCGCCTCCGCCAGCGTCTTTCCGTTTTCCGTGGTGATGAGCCTTGCAACTTCCTCGAAATGCTCTTCGAGAACCTGCTTGAAGCGGAACAGATACTGGATGCGCTCGGCGGGCGGCGTGGCGCGCCATGCGGGAAAAGCGGCGGATGCAGCCTGAACGGCGGCTTCCGCGTCAGCCGCCGACCCTTGCGGCGAGACGGCGAGCAGCTCGCCTGTTGCGGGGTTGAGCACTTCGATGCCGGCTGGAGAGAGCGGGCGGCGCCACTCCCCGCCAATGTAGTTGAGCACTTCGCGCTGCATGGGTTTCATTAACTCCTGGCGCGGATCTCGTGGCGCCGTTCTTTTTTCACCGCCTCTTCGTAAGCCTTGCGCGCCTGGCGGATCGAGTCGATTTCCGACACCTCCGAGACCGGCACGTCCCACCAGGATTCGTAGCCGGGCACGCGCTGCTCCTTGTCCACCTCGATCACCACGGCGGTGGTGGTCTCATGCGTCCGCATCTCAGCCAGCGCCTGTTCGAGTTCCTCCCGCGTGCGGGCGCGGACGGCATGGGCGCCCAGTCCGGCGCACAGGGCTACGAAATCTACAGGCACATAGTCGCCGTCCAGTCCGGTGGCGGTGCGCCGCCGGTAGTCCGTGCCGAATCCGCCCGAACCCGTAGCCCGGGACAACCCGCCAATGCTCGAAAACCCGTGATTGTCCACCACCACGAGATTCAGCTTGTAGCCTTCCTGAATGGACGTGGCGATCTCGGCCGACATCATCAGGAACGATCCGTCGCCGACCATCCCCCACACCTGGCGCGAAGGGTCGGCCATCTTTACGCCCAGTCCGCCGGCTATTTCGTAGCCCATGCAAGAGTAGCCGTATTCCATGTGGTAGCCGCCGGGCTTCCTTGTTGGCCAGAGCTTGTGCAGGTCGCCGGGAAGGCTGCCCGCGGCGTTGACCACCACGTCTTCGGGCTGCGCGGCGCGCGCCACCGCGCCAATCACCTCTCCCTGGCTGATCGGCGGACCGTGGCGCAGTTGGAAGATGCGCTCGGCCTCTTGCGCCCACTGGGCGCGCCACCGGGCGACAGCCTCCGAGTAGGCGGGTTCGACAGAGTACCCAGCCAGCGCGTTCGTGAGTTGTTCAAGGGCTGCGCGCGCATCGGCGATCAGCGGCAGCGCAGCGTGCTTGGCGGCGTCGAATTCGGCCACGTTGATGTGAACGAAGCGAACGGCGGGATTCTGGAAAGCGGTCTTCGAAGCGGTCGTAAAATCGCTCAATCTCGTCCCAATGGCGATAACGACGTCCGCCTCGCGGGCGGCGATGTTGGCCCCAGGCGTGCCGGTGACGCCGATGGCGCCTAGATTGGCCGGGTGGTCAAACGAGAGCGCCCCCTTGCCGGCTTGCGTTTCGCCCACAGGAATGCCCGTGCGCTGCACTAGACCGGCGAGCGCCTCCCACGCCTGGCTGTAAAGGACGCCGCCCCCGGCGATGATCAGGGGACGCTTCGCCGCGCGGATCATTTCCGCAGCCCGAGCGAGCATGACCGGTTCCGGCGGCGTGCGCGGAATGTGCCACACGCGCTTTTCGAACATCTCTTCGGGGTAGTCCCAGGCTTCCGCTTGCACGTCCTGCGGCAGGGCCAGCGTAACGGCGCCCGTGTGCGCAGGCGATGTGAGCACCCGCATGGCCTCGACCACGGCGCAAGGGAGCTGGTCCGGGCGGTTGATGCGGTCCCAGTACCGGCAGACGGGCTTAAAGGCGTCGTTGACGGAAATATCCTGGCTCATCTCGTGTTCGAGCTGCTGGAGCACCGGCGCCACGTTGCGCCGGGCGAAAATGTCGCCGGGCAGCAGCAGCACGGGGATGCGGTTAATGGTGGCCGTAGCCGCGCCGGTAATCATGTTGGTGGCGCCGGGGCCGATGGAGGAAATGCAGGCAAACGTGGAAAGCCGCAGGCGCGACTTGGCGAACGCCGTGGCAATGTGTACGGCGGCCTGTTCGTTGCGGCAAAGGTAGTACGGGAAGTCGGGGTTCTGCTGTAGAGCTTGGCCGAAGCCGGCCAGGATGCCGTGGCCGAAAATGCCCCACGCGCCCTCAAAAAAGCGGTGCTCGACGCCGTCTCGTTCGACGTACTGGTTCTTCAGAAAGCCCAGTAGGGCTTGCGCCATCGTCAATCGTCGGGTTGCCATCGTTAGCCTCTCCTCGATTCGAATGGAATCAAAAGTACCGCGAGATGAAATCGAGCTCACGGCCGCGGTTCTCCGTGAGGGACTCGAGGGCCTGTCCCACGGACCAGCCCTGATGGATGATGCCGCCCACAGCGCAAGCCATGGCCAATGGATCCTCACTGCCCGGGTAAAGGACATTGCGGCCGACAAGCGCGCCGCGGACGTTCGGGCCGGCATCGAGCGCGGCGGCAAGCTCCTCCAAAAACGGAGCCGGATTGCCGGCTGATTCGCCGCCCAGCAGCAGGATGGGCAGTGAGGTGGCACGGGCCACCGTCTCGTAACCCGGCGAGTTGGGGAGCTTGAGCCACAGGTAGCGGCTGCTGTCGCCCAGCGCGGAGGCCACCCCGGCGATGCGCGCCAGCGCCGCGGCGTCCTTCAACACGGACCAGCCGGAACCGGTCCTGGCCACCGGCAACGGCTCCAGAAACATCGGCATGCAGAGCGCGTTGCACTGGCGAATGGCCTGCGCGGCGGCAAGCATCGTCTTCAGCGATCCACGGTCGTCGTCGGCCAGGCGCAACAGAAACTTGGCCCCGTCCAACCGCCAGGCGGCGCACGCGTCCGGCAGAGCGCCGGTAATGGGATCGTCGAGTTCCCAGCTCGCCCCGGCCAGCCCGCCGCGGTTGAGGCTGCCGATTAGCACCTTGCCGTCCAAGAGGGACGGTCCGCCGGCCTCCCGGATCAGCCCATCGAGAATGAAAAGGTCCTCAAGAATGTCCATCGTAGCCATCAGGCCATCGATCCGCTCCGACGAGATGACGCGAACAATTCGGGCCAGATAGTCCTGGCGGTCGGCCATGGCGATCGGGTTGTCCCCTACCTTGGTCACACGCCGCGCGGGATGGTCGGCGGCGAGAAGACTCAATTTCCCGTTCGGCGCAAGCCGCTCGCGGCGGGTGCGCGTCTGAGCAGCGCGCCAGCAGGCCTCCGGATCGGCGGCGCGGATCTCCGTGATCTTCGCCATGGCGGCGTCAGGCAGAAATTGTCGACTTGCGAACATAGGACTATTGTTGGGTGCGTGACTGGGTGTCGATAAGTTCCCTCACCTCGGCGAGGGTGGGCATGGCCTCCGAGCAACTCAAGCGGCTGACCACGATAGCGGCGGCGGCATTGCCATATTGCAGGCACTCCTCCATGGAAAATCCCTGAAGCAGAGCGTAAAGGAAGCCCGATGCGAAGCCATCGCCGGCGCCGATGGTGGTGCAGACTTCAACCCTGTAAGGCGGCAGAAACACGGAACCCTCGCCGGTCCAAACACGCGTACCTCTCTCACCCAGCTTGGAAACCAGAATGGAGAGTCCGGTGGAACGGAGTTTGGCGGTCGCGCCATCCAGATCGGAGGCGCCCGCCACCAGCATCAGTTCGGGCTCGTTGCCGATCAAAACGTCGACAAAGGGCAGCGCCAGGCGGACAGCCAGACCGGCATCCTCGGCGCTCGGCCAGGACATCGCGCGATAGTCTACGTCCAGCACGACGCGGCATCCGCTTGCCCGCGCCCGCTCCAGCGCGCGGTAGGTGGATTCCCGCGACGGCGAGGCGCACAACGATGTGCCGTTGGTGATGAACATGCG
>Ga0073932_1003920_pt1 | contig 18714 bp, 12 predicted proteins | sample DewCreD2012metaG_FD_76967 | JGI IMG/M metagenome (GOLD analysis project Ga0073932, IMG submission 76967) | Hot spring sediment bacterial and archeal communities from British Columbia, Canada, to study Microbial Dark Matter (Phase II) - Dewar... ... | reverse complement strand
TGCAGGCCCGGATCGAGGCGCGAGCGAGGAGCATATCCGGAGGAGATCTGTGACGAGCGAGCAACGAAGAGCCGGGCCCGCAGGCGCTGCGCCATGGGTCTGGAACTTCTGCGGCGCGGTACTCAGGTCGGCCGTCGGAAAACCGCAATCGAAGTCGTAATCCTTTTCAGCCTTTGGCGTTGGATCCGAACGGCCGATCGCCATCGCGCTGACGATGGCGATTCCCGAAAGATATGGGACCGAACACCTTGACGGAAACCCGGGGCAAGCCACTTTAGCCCTGTAGATCCCCGTCCTCATGGGGTAATCTAGGTATCCGCTGCGGTGCCGGACCGCTTGTTCGGGACACGAAAACCCACCCATAAGGAGATGGGCGATACCTGCCCATTCAGGCATGAACATCATTTACTGCGAGCAGTGCGGAAAAAAGATCCCTCCGGAGGATGTGGACTCCGGTGCCGCACAGGTGCTGGACGAAGATTACGTCCTTTGCGCAACGTGCCGGCCGCTGCCGGCGGCCGCGCCGGCGAGCCCGCCGGTCCGTTCCGCGGCAACGGGGTCGGGCAGCAGGATCCGCGCCGCATCCGGCAGCAGGCTGCGCGCCGAACCGGCTTCCGCGGGCCGGTTGCGTGCCGCATCGGCCAGCCGGATCAAGCCGGCGCGCCGGAGCGGTTCACGCATCGAACCGGCAGAACCCCAGGAAGAAGAGGTCCGCGGCAGCGCTCTCCGCAAGGCCGCCGCACCGGCCGACAGCCGCAAGAAAATCCTGCTGCTGATCGGCGGCATCGGATTGGTGGTCGTTCTTTTTGCGGCCGTCTTCCTGTTGAACCAGCGTGGTGCTCGGCCCGCCTCGGAAACCTCGGCCGCACCTTCCGCGCCGCCCGCGGCGACGCCGAGCGCCTTTGCCGTGCCCACCCTGCCCGATCTGCCCGAATTGCCCAAGCCGCCCAAAGAGGACGATTACGACCCGCGCGGCATGACCGCCAGCACCAAGCTGGCTGCGGCCCGACAATACGCCGCCGCCAAGCCGGAGGACGTGTGGGGTTACCACGCCCGGCTGGACGATCTGGTCAAGAACTTCGACGGCACGCCGGCGGCCGAGGAAGCAAAGAAACTGCTGGCCGACGTCAAACTGCCGCCGGGCCCGCCGCCCAGCGCCGCTCCGGTGCAGCCTCCGGCCGCGCCGGCGGCCGACCACAAGAAACCCGCGGCCCCGGCCCCCACCGCCGCCGCTCAGCCGGCCGCACCCAAACCGGAGCCCGCCAAGCCGCAACCGGCCAAGCCCGTCCAGGAGAACATCCTGATGGAGTTCGATTTCACCCAGGGCAGCTCGCTGGGGTGGAAAGCCGAAAAGGGCCTGGAGAGTTTTGCCTTCGGGAAGGACGGCCTGGCGACCTCCGTTACCGCATCCGACGCCTCCATGATCCTGGGCAACATGAACCTCAACACCGCCCTGGTGACGCACGTCTCCTTCCGCATCAAGTCCGACAAGGCAGGCGAGACGCGCGTCGGCTACACCACCTCCAAAGGAGCCAAATTCGAAATGAACGATGCGCCCTCGGTCAAATGCCTGGGCGACAACCAGTGGCGCGAGTACCTGGTGAAACTGTCCGGGCTGAAGAACTACGAGGGCCAGTTGCGCTCGCTGCGCCTGGCCCCGATCAACGGCGAGGGCGGCGTCGGCGCGAAGATCGAGATGCGCTGGATCCGGCTGGTGAGCCGCGAGTGAGCGGCGCGCCAGCCGAAGGGCCGCGTCACTCCGTCTCCACCTGGAACGCCCGCCCGCCCACCATCACCAGGATGCGGCCGTCGAGCGCGAAGACGGCGCCGAGATCCGGGTGCTCCTTCAGCAAGTCGAAGTACTCCCGGCCGAAGGCCTTCAGCACCGTCGGCGGCGTTTGCCCGGTCAGCGCGGAGTCAACCCACGCGCCGCCGCGGAGATAGAAGGTGCGCGTTCCGATCTGCTTGATCGTCTGCGCTTCGGCCATCTTCAGCGCTTCGGCGCGTTCGCTTGCAGAACCTCGTCCGGCCGTCGCGGCCAGGAAGGCTTTGTCCCGCAGCTCTTGGGCCGGCTTCGCATCCGCCGTGATTTGACGGGTCGGCGCCAAGGTCTGCGTGCCGGCCGGCACGTTGGCGTCCTTCAGTTGGCGTTCCTGCTCGGCCAACGCCACGGCGATGTCGCCGGTCTGCGTCTCGGCGGCCGTCTGCGCGACGGCGCCGGCTTCCTTCGTGGCCACCGCCCGCAGGCGCCGGAGGTCGTCGGCCGCGAACCCGCCCGCCTTCGCCATCGGCATGACCCGATGCGCGCCTTCCGCCATCGGCACCGGCACCGGTCGCGCGCGCCAGCGGTCTTCCATGCCGGGTTCGAGGACGAGTTGACTGGTGTAGGGCGTGACGATGCCGTGGCGCTGCGAAAGCTGCACGATCTCGTCGATCGTCTCCGGGTTCGAACCGCGCAGGCGGAGGTCCTCCAGCAGGTGGCCGATCTTGCGCATCGCCCAGACGCGCGGCAGGAAGGCGCGGTCGCGCTCCTGCGTGGGCCACGACACGTCCAGCCCGATCTCGCGCCGCTCGCCCGCCACGTTCCCGCGCAGCGTCACCCGTCCCGGCCCGCTGCCCTTGAAACGCCCGAAGACCATGAGCTCGCCGCCCTGGAAGAGCGCCGGCAGCTTGCGGGGATAGACGCCGGTCTCGCGCGCCTCGGCGCCGAATTCCAGCGTCACGTCGGTCATCACGGGGTTCTTCATCTTCGAGTAGAAATCGCCGACCTTGACTTCCAGGTCCTCCCGCGGGGCGACGTACGCGCTGGTGCCGTCGCCGTCCAGCGCGAGCTTGTCCAGCAGGTGCGTGTTCACGTCCGTGCCGACGCCGAAGACGAAGAGGCGCGCGCGGTGCGTCCTGTTCCCCGCGGCCACGTCGTTCAGGATCGCGTTCGGGTCGGTGATCCCGACGCTGGGCCGTCCGTCGGTCAGGAAGACGACCAGCTTGGCCTTGTCCGCGCCGGGCGAGAAGTCGTTGTTCAACGCCGCGCGCAGCGCCCCGTCGATGTCCGTCCCGCCGGTGGCTTCCAGCGACTCGACGGCGCGCAGGGCCCTGGCCACGTTTTCCTTCGTCGCCGGCAGCAACCGCCCCTCGCTCAGCGCGCGGACCTCCGTCGAGAAGGTGACGAGGTTGAAGCGGTCCTGCGGGTTGAGCCGATTCAGGCAGAAGGACAGCGCGTTGCGCGCCTGCTCCATCTTCTCGCCCGCCATCGAGCCCGAGGTGTCGAGCACCAGCACCACTTCCTTGGGGAGTATCCTCGCGCCCTCGAGCTGGTCGTCGGGGCGTGCGAGGAGCATGAAGTAGCCGTCCTCGCCGGGCGTCTCGCGGTGCGTCAGGACGCGCAGCGCCACGCCCTCCCCGGACGGGGCGTAGTAGAGCTGGAAGTCGCGGTCGGTCGCGAGGTGTTCGCCGTCGAAGCGGATCTCCGCCGTGCGCTCGTCCGGCCGTTTCACCTCGACCGAATGGCTGGGGCTGTAGACCGGCCCCAGCGGCCTGGACGAACGGACCACGCACTCGAAGCGGAACTTCTCGAGGCCGCCGCGGTAGAGCTGCGACCCCGAAAGGATGTGGCGGAAGTCGTACATCCCGCCGACCGGCTGCAGGACCTGGTCGTAGGCGAACTGGAGCTGGCGCACCTGTTTCGGCGCGATGGGAAAGATGCGCGCCTCGTAAAGATGCTCGCCCGCGAAGCGCAGCAACGCCGGGTCGCGCCGCTGGTTCACGATCGATTCGTAGATCGACTGCGCCTCCTGCGCCGAATGGAGCCGGCCCTGGACCATCTCGTCGCCCATGGACAGCGCCGACTTGTTGATCGCCGCGCCGGCAGGGATCGGGATCAGAACCCGGACTTCCAGGTCGCGGCCGCTCAGGTTGAGGAAGGACTGCGTGATCGTGGTGGTGGCGACGTTCTCCTCGATGCGCACGTCGACACGCGAATCCGTGACGCGGAAGGGGAGATCGGTCGGGCGCGGCGGCCGCCAGGGCGGCATGCGGCGCACGCGGTCGGGCGGCTCCGGCGGGATGGCCACGTCGTCCCCAATGCGGGCGCTGGGGTCTGCCGGCACCAGCAGCATCTCGCCGCGCGCCTCGGCGAGCCAGCCGAGGGCGAGGGCCGTGACGAGGGCGAGGATGAGGAATTCCGTTCGACCGATCTGCATGGCGCCCAACCTCCTCTGCGAAAACGTCCGACGGCAGGTTGAACGCCTCCGGAAAGGAACGGTTGCCGAAAAAATCAAGGTTCCGCCCGCTTCATGGGGCATGGCCGTTGGCAGGCGGGACCCGATCCGCCTTGACCCGGACACGGCAACTGGCGTACAACCTCTGCAGGTCGTGCCCAGTCGCAGGGATCGCCCAATGGGTTCCGGGAAACGTCGCACGGAGAGCATGCCGATGAGCCATGCGATTCGACGGGCCTTGCCCCTCGGCGCGTGCCTGACCGCGGTCGCCCTGGCCTGCTGCAGCAACCGGGTCGCGCCGCCGCCCATGGATCCCGAAATGGGCTGGACGTGCCAGGTCTCCCGGGGCGCCGAATTCAGGGATCTGGGCGTCGAGGAAACCAAGCCCTTCATCGCGTTCTACAACGAGTTGAAGTTGGCGTCCTGGAAGGTGCCCGGCAAGGCGAAACGGACCACCCAGACGGCGGCGGACTACCGGGTGCTCTTCGCCAAGCCGGCCGGCCGATCCAGGCCGGGCCAGAACGCCAGCACCTACATCCTCGTGTACCTTCCGCAGCAGGTGGACGTGGATGGGGGCGGTCTCTTCGAGGTGAAACCGGAAGGCATCCGGCGGTTGACGGATGCCATCCGGGCGCATCTGGGCGGCGACGCCAGCTTCGATCGAAAATCTTCCGATGTTCCTTGAGGGACGGTCTTCGCTCCAGTACCGCGCCGCAGAAGTTCCTGACCCGGTGCGTCGCGGATGCGGGTCCGGATCGAGGCGCGAGCGAGGAGCCTATCCGGAGGAGATCTGTGAGAAGCGAACAACGAAGAACCGGGCCCGCAGGCACTGCGCCATGGGTCTGGAACTTCCGCGGCGCGGTACTTCAGGACGCCGCCACCGGCACCGCCCGCTCTTTCGGCCGCAAACCGATGCGGTGCTGGTGGGTCTGCTCGTAGTAGGTTTGCGGCTCGTAGGTCTGCCCGGCCAGCAGCCTGTCGTGTTCCTTCCGCAGTTGCCGGTACAGGTAGGGGCCCGCGGTCCAGGCCGAAAGCCGGGCGCGCCATCCGAAGCGCCGATAGATGCCGTGCAGCGCCTCCCGGATGCGTTCGCGCAGGGCCGGCTGCTTGCGGTACCAGAGCGCGGCGGCCCACAAGGCGGCCGCATACGTGAACTGCAGATCGCGTTTGGCCAGCAGAAAGCGCTGGCGGATGCGCGGGTCGGGATCCTGGCCGTAGCGCAGGTAACCGTTCAACGTGGTCTTCATCAGGCGCAGGATGCTGGGACCGTTCGCCTCGAAATCGCGCTCGAAGGCCTGTTGCAGGAAGCGCGTCTCCTGGCCGGCCGGGATGTGCGGGTGACGATGCGCGAAGCGCAGTTGTCCGTGGGTGTCTTCGGCCTCCCGGCACTCGGGATCCAGCAGCGTGCCCCGTTCCTTGTGCTCCTGAAAAAGCGGCGTGCCGGCCAGCGGCGTGTAGAGCATGAACTGGTGAAAATCGGACTGGTGACTGACGGCGTACTCGATGACCTCGGGCAGGTTTTCCGGCGTGTGCTCTTCCAGGCCGATGATGCTGGAGCCGAGCACCGTGATGCCGTGCGACTGCAGTTCCCGGACAAGGGCGCGCGTGTCCACGCCGTTCAGCTTGTCGTACGAGCTGTCCTTGCCTTCCAAACCCATCCAGACCCACTGGACGCCCAGGCCGATGAGCTGCTCCATCGTGTAGGACTTCACCACGCGTGCGGAACTGAAGACGTAGATCGTCCAGCTTTTCCCGTGCTGCCGCATCAGCTCCAACAGGCGCAGGGCGCGTTCGCGCTGGAAGAGGAAGTTTTCGTCCATGACGAAGAACGATTGGACCTTCAACTCCTGCTCCAGTTCCGCCATCACCCGGAAGAGTTCGTCGCCGGTCTCGTAGAAGTTGATGAAGCGGCCCTTGCCGCCGAACATGGCCGAGGTGGCGCAGAAGTTGCACGCCATGGGGCAGCCGACGGACGGGATCAGCACCGCCGCCATGCTTTCGATGCCGCCGGGCAGCTTGACGCCCATGGTCCGGCTGTCGAGGCCCGCCAGGCAGCGCGGGTGGCGGATCGGCCGGTCGGCATCCTCGCCCAGGAAACGGCGGAACCAGCGCACGCCTTCGCCGCGCACGATGTGATCGGCATCGATGCGTTCGTGGACCGAGGGCAGGTTGGCCACATGGCCGCCCACGACGATCGTGGCCTCGGGCCGATGTTCGCGGATCAGGCGGCACATCTCGGCCACCTTGAGGTGGTTCGGCTGAATCGCCCCGATGCCGACGATGTCGTAGGTCTTCTCGCGCAGTTCCCGGATGAAGCGTTCGCGCGTGGGAAAGTCCAGCAGCGTGCAGGGCGCCTGGATGTTCGCCTGGATCATCATCAGGCCCCAGGAACGGTGGAACATGCGCAGCGAAAACGCATGCTGCACGCGGGTGACCTGGTTATGGTACAGCTCCATCGGGTTGATGGCGCGACTGCCGAACTCGTCGTCCCGGGCATAGGGGCCGAAGACGCTGCAGAGCAACACCCGCGCCTCCGTTCCTAACGGGTGGCACGGTACGAACGCCGACTCCTCGCTGCGGTGCATGGCCTCTCTCCGTGGTGTTTCGAAAACCGATGGCGTTGCACGGTCGACGCCGCGCGGCGCGTTTCGCTGACCGTGTAGTCGAAATCCGGCAGCTTCACGCGCGGCGGCTTGCCGGCAAGCGCGCGCTCGATACCCTTCCAGGCCTCTTCGTCCTCCGGCGCGATGAAGGTCAGCGCATCGCCGGATGCCTGGGCCCGCGCCGTGCGGCCGACGCGATGGATGTAATCCTCGGTCGTGCCCGGCAGATCGAAATTGATCACATGCGAGAGCGCTTCGATGTCCAAGCCGCGTGCCGCCACGTCGGTCGCCACCAGCACCCGGTAGCGACCGTGCCGGAAACCCTCCAGCGCCTGCGTGCGCTGCGCCTGCGTGCGATCGCCATGGATGCGTGCGGCGGAGACTCCGTGCTGCACCAAGTAATGCGCCACGCGATCCGCCCGCCGCTTCGTGCGGGTGAAGACCAGCGCGTTGCGGACGGCCTCGCCGCGGAGCAGTTTCAGCAACAGCGGCGATTTCCGCGTCGCATGCACGGGATAGACGCTTTGCGCGGCCCGCGCAGCCGGCTGCGCCCGCCGCTCGAGGTCGATGGCGAAGGGGTCCTTCAGCAGTTCGCGGGTCAGCCCCACGATCGGTTTCGGCAGCGTCGCCGAGAAGAACAGGGTCTGCCTGCGGCCCGTCAGGCCCTGCACAATCCGATGGACGTCGGGCAGAAAGCCCAGGTCGAGCATCCGGTCGGCCTCGTCGAGCACCAGCACCTCGACGCCGCCCAAACGCGCCGTTCGCTGCCGCATGTGGTCCAACAAACGGCCGGGCGTGGCGATCAGCATGTCGACGCCGCGCCTCAAGGCCTCGATCTGCGGTCCCATGCCGACGCCGCCCACGATCGCAGCGTGCGTCAAGCCGGTGTGGCGGCCCAGGTCGGCCGCGTTCCGGGCTATCTGCGCGGCCAGTTCGCGCGTGGGCGTCAGGATCAGCGCCCGCGTCGTTCCGCGCGGTCGGCCCATCAGGCGCTGAAAAATGGGCAGGAGGAAGGCCGCGGTTTTTCCGCTGCCGGTGGCCGCACTGGCCAACAAATCGCGACCCTGAACGGCCACCGGAATGGCCGCCTGTTGAATGGGCGTCGGATCGGCGAATCCGGCCTCGCGTACGCCGTGCAGGATGGGGGCGTTCAGCCCGAACGAAGAAAACGACATGGTTTCGATGTCCCTCGCAAACTTGACGATCGCCGGATGACCCCCGAGTTTGCGCGGGGCTGCCACCCGTGTTGGGCGACCATCGCCAACACAGGCGAAGCAGCGCACAACAGCCGCGAATGCGGCAGTGCATGAAAACCGTTCATGCGTGGATAGTTCGACACGAGAGCGTTGGGTACTCGAGGAACTAACTCGAACGTGCTTGTACCTCATCCGGGACCGGAACACAACACGTTTTGCGAAAGGCGCGCGGGCCCGCTATACTCCCGCCCTCGCTCCGCTGCTCCGCTCCCCAGGAGGATGAAGGGCATCCATGGGAAAAAAGCCGCCCCAAGTCCACATTTTCAGCGACGGTTCCTGCAAACCCAACCCCGGCCCCGGCGGCTGGGCAGCCATCCTGCGCTGCCCGGAACTGAACCTCGAAAAGGAACTCTCCGGCTACGAACCGCACACCACCAACAACCGGATGGAACTGACGGCGGCCACGCGCGCGCTGGAAGCGCTGAAGTGTCCGTGCGAGGTCACGCTCACCACGGACAGCGAGTATCTGGCCAACGCCTTCCGCAAGGGCTGGCTGAAAAGCTGGAAACGCAACGGCTGGAAAACCTCCACCAGGGAACCCGTCAAGAACCGCGACCTCTGGGAGGTGCTGGATGCGTTGATGGCCCGCCACACCGTCCGCTGGAACTGGACGCGCGGCCACGTGGGCCATCCGGAAAACGAGCGCTGCGACGAGCTGGCCAACGCCGCGCGGGAAAGACGGGGGAACTGAGTACCGCGGCGCGGGATTACCGCGATTCCCCGGCGGTCGGACGCCCGCCGTCCAGGCAGGCGAGGACCCGTTTCAACTCTCCGGAACCGAACGGTTTGCCGACCACGGCATGGCACCGGACCTTCGACGGATCGACACGTTCCGGGTTGCCGGTCATCAGGACAACCTTGACCTCCGGAGCGGCGGTCTTCAGCCGCTCCAGGACCTGGTAACCGTCCATTCCGGGCATGCGCACATCCAGGAACACGCAGTCGACGGCCTTGCCGTCCGCTCGGCAGCGCTGCACGGCCGTTTCTCCGTCGAGCGCCTGCACGGCCTCGTGACCGAGCATCGAGAGCAGTTCCGCGGTCGCCTGCGCCACCAGCGTGTCGTCGTCCACGACCAGCACCCGCATGGGCATCGCGTCCTTCCAGCTCAAACCTTCCGGTCGCGCACGGGATCGTCGGAGACGATGCCGCCGATGTCTTCCACCGACAGGATGCGGCCCACATCCAGGAGCATGACGACTTTCTGGCCGACCTTGCCCATGCCCAGGATGAAATCGCTCGGCACGGCGGCGCCGAAATCGGGCGGCGGTTCGATCTGCCCGCTTTCGACATCCAGCACTTCCGAGACATCGTCGACGATCAGGCCCATGATGACCGCGCCGCCGCGGTGCGGAATCTGGACGACGATGATGCACGTCCGGTCGGTATCCGGGCTCCGTTCCATGTCGAACTTCAGCCGCAGATCGATCACCGGGATGACCTTGCCGCGCAGGTTCACGACGCCCCGCACGAAGGCGGGGGCTCTCGGGACCGTGGTCACCCGCATCATCCCGATGATCTCTTGGACCGTCAGGATCCGCAGCCCGAACTCCTCGGCGCCCAGCCTGAAGGTCAGATACTTGCCGGCGCACTCCAGCGCCTGCTTCTCGTCAACGGTTGCGCTCATCGCCGAATCTCCGTGGAAAGCGTCCTGCCCGCGCGAATCCCGAGGGGCTCGTGAAGCGGCCGAGGCTTGGGGGGGAACCTCGGCCGCTTCCGGGGTTGGGGGGAACCCCGATCCGTCAGAACTCCTTCAAATCCGCATCGTCCATGGGGATGACCTGGGCCGGGGTCAACGCCTCCCGCCGCGGGAGGGTCAGCGGCTCCTTCGCGACCGCCTGCCCGTTGCCTTTCGCGTTTCCGTTGCCGTTGCCCGGCAACCGGCTCTTGCCATGCAGCGGATCCGGGTGCTTCGCCGGTTGCCGGGTTGCGACGGCGTGCGACCCCGTCCGGACCGTGCCGCCGGCCTTCGCATCCTGCCCTTCGACTAGCCGGGCCAGCACGGCCACCAGGTCGTTGAGTTCCCTGGCCTGCGCGGACAGCTCTTCGCTTGCGCTGGCCGATTCCTCCGCATTGGCGGCGTTGGACTGGGTAACCTTGTCCATCTGCGAGACCGCGATGTTGACCTGATCGACGCCGCGCGCCTGTTCGGAACTGGCGGCCGAGACCTCGCCCACCAGCTGGGAGACCTTCTGGATGCCCGTGCCGATCTGTTTGAGGATCTCGGCCACCTCGCTCGAAACGTGAACGCCGTTCTCCGCGTTCTTCTGCGACTCCTCGATCAGCGCCGCGGTGTTCTTGGCCGCCTCCGCGCTGCGCATCGCCAGATTGCGGACTTCCTCGGCCACGACGGCAAAGCCCTTGCCCGCCTCGCCGGCCCGCGCCGCCTCGACGGCGGCGTTCAACGCCAACAGGTTGGTCTGGAACGCGATCTCGTCGATCGTCTTGATGATCTTGGCCGTCTCGTCCGAGGATTTCTTGATCCTGCCGATCGCATCCGCCATCCGTTCCATGGCGGCGCGGCCGCGATCCGCCACGCCCTTCGCCTCGCCCGCCATCCGATTGGCCTGGTTGGCGTTATCGGCGTTCTGCTTGGTCATCGAGGTGATCTCTTCCAGCGACGCGGAGGTTTCCTCGAGACTGGAGGCCTGCTCGCTGGCGCCTTCGGCCATCGACGTGCTCGCCTGCGCCACCTGCTGCGAGGCCGAGGCCACCTGTTCGGATCCCGCCCGCAGGCCCACGATGACCCCCTGGATCGGCTTGGCGATCGAACGCGTGATGAAGACCGCCAGGACAACCCCGCCCAGCAGGCTGCAGAGCGTCATCACCCCCAGCAGCCAGTTGACGTTTGCGGTCGTCGATTGCATCGCCTGCGCCAAACCCGTCTTGAGCTCGCCCATCTTGCCCACCAGCGCCCTGGCTTCGCGGGCCAGCACCTGGTCCGCCGCGCGCTCGTCCTGCATGCCCTGCCGGAACCTGGCCCCGGCCGCTTCGTACTGCGCGAAATGGCGTTCCAGTTCCGCCGCGGCGCCGACCAGCGCGGGTTGGCCCGCCACGGCCGCCTTCCACTTCGCCAGGCCTTCTTTCAGCCGGCCCAGTTGCGCGACATAGCGCTCGTACGTCTCGTCGGTCTGGAAGAGTATCAGGTAGATGGCCTGCACGCGGAGCAGGAGAAACGGCGCAATCACCTGGCTGTCGAACCCTTCGGCATGGGCGGCCCACTGGTCCAGCGCGGCGAAGTCCCTGGCCTGGCGCGCGGCGGCCAGCGCCGGCCCGATCGTCTTGACCTTCGCCTCGTCGATCCCCGCCGTGATGCCGTCCCCGGCGCTCCGCCACGCCGCGGTGGCTTCGGTGCGGAGTCGCTGCGCCGCCACGATCTGTTCGAAGGCCTGTTTGTAGGACTGTCCCAGCGCCTGCGCTTCACCCACCTTCGGCGCCAGTTCCGGCGGGAGGTTGACGGATTCCTTCAGACCCGCCAGTCCCTGCGACAGTCTCGCGTAGGCATCGGTCCACTGTTCGGACGCATCTTTCCCGTCTTCGCCTTTGGCGAAGCCTTTGGCCGCGAAGTCGCGGCGCAGCAGCGCGCACGCGTTCAACGCATCCAACGTGCGCGTTCCTTCATCCGAGAGTTCAACGATGCGGGACACCTTCGTGCTGCCGAACCATCCGGAGCTGCCCAACACCATCGCAATCAAGATCAGCACGCCAAACCCCAATCCAATCTTGTGAGCCAACTTCAGGTTCGCAAACATGGCCACTCCTCGGATAGTGCCGTTCGGATTTCGCAAAGCGGACCCATTCCGCCTTCGGCCAGCACTCGTTGGCAACAGCCATGCCATGACCGCAACGCACGCATCTCCGCAACACGGGAAAAAGTCGGTACTCCTGTGTCCGGTGGCAATTGCATGAAAGCCACGCCGGTGGAAAAAAACCGCCGAACGGTTTGGCTGAAGAATGGAAGTAGGTTTCCGATCGGAAATCGTCCCGCCAGCGCCCAGAATTGGGCATCCGGATTCGTTTCGCCTCATCACAAAACGAGACGCGGTCTCATCCGCCATATTCACAATGCGTTATGACGCCCGAAAATGGGCGACGCGCCGGCTCTACCGGATCCTCAGTTGGCGGATCCGGTTTTGAAGCGTGGTTCGGGCAAGCCCCAAGCGTTCGGCGGCCGCCGCCTGATTGCCCTCCGCGCGTTTGAGCGCCCAGAGTATGCACTGCCGCTCGGCACCCTCCAGCAACCCGCGCAGATCCAGCTTCTCGATGTTCTCCAGCGAAAGCGACAGGACCGAGGTGGCATCGACGGGGCGCACGCTGGCAGGCAGGTCCTCCACTTGGATCTCGGCCGCGCGCGAAAGGGCCATGGCATGCTCGATGGCATGCCGCAGCTCGCGCACGTTGCCCGGCCAGTCGTAGGTCTGGAGCCTGTTGGCGGCGTCGACCGAAATGCTTTTGGGCGGCGTCCCGCGCTCGTTCGAGTATTGGGCAAGGAAATGAAGCGCGATGGGGAGAATATCCTCGCGCCGTTCGCGCAACGGCGGCAACAGGATCGGCAGGACGTTCAACCGGAAGAACAGGTCCTCGCGGAAACGGCCTTTGCGGACCCACGATTCGAGGTCCACCTTGGTCGCCGCGACGATGCGCAGGTCGACCGCGTGGGTCTGTTCGCCGCCGACGCGTTCGAATTTGCGCTCCTGGATGACCCGCAGCAATTTGACCTGGATATCCAGGGGCAGGTCGTCGACGTCATCCAGGAAGAGCGTGCCGCGCTGCGCCATCTCGACGCGGCCCATCCGCCTGCGGGTGGCGCCGGTGAACGCGCCCTGCTCGTGGCCGAAGAGTTCGCTCTCGGCCAGGTCCTTGGGGATGGCGCCGCAGGCCACGGGCACGAAGGGTCCCGCGGACCGCAGGCTGCGCAGGTGGATGGCGCGGGCGGTCAACTCCTTGCCGGTGCCCGTCTCGCCGACGATCAGCACGTTGGATTCGGTCGGCGCGGCTTTCGCGATCAGGTCGAAAACGCGCTGCATGGCCGGCGAGGACCCGACCAGCGAACCGCTCCGATCCAGCGTTCCCACGGCCCTGCGCAAGGAAGCCAGTTCCCGACGCGTGCGCAGTTCGCCCTCGAGCCGTTTGAGCCGGACGTCGAGTTCGTCGAACGTGAACGGCTTGAGCAGGTAATCGACCGCCCCTTCGCGCATCGCCCGCACGGCATTTTCGATGGTTCCGTACGCCGTCATCAGGATCGTCGAAACCGTGATGCCGCGCCGGTTGATCTCGCGCAGCAGCTCGATGCCATCCATCGTGGGCATGCGCACGTCCGAAAGGACCAGGTCCCATGCCGCCTGCTCCAGCGCGGCCAGCGCGGTGAAGGGCGTCTCGTGCCCCTCGGCTTCGTGCCCCGCGCCGACGAGCAGTTCCACGGTGGAAACGCGCGCCAGCTTCTCGTCGTCCACGACCAGCACACGCAGGCTCATGACGATCGCGCTCCGGTTCCCACGTTCATCGCTCCCCCGCCCGCTCCCGTCACCGGCAGCCGCAAGACGAAACGGGCGCCGCGCCCGGTCGCGGGCGCCAGCTCCACCGTGCCGCCGTGATCCATCGCGGTCCGGCGCACCAGGGCCAACCCCAGGCCGGCACCCTTGCCGATCGCCTTGGTCGTGAAGAACGGCTCGAAGATCCGTTCGCGCAGCTCGGCGGGAACGCCGGGGCCGGTGTCCATTACGGAAATCCGGATCTCGTCGCCCGCGCCGCTCGCCTCGACCTCGATGCGGTCGCCCTTGTCGCAGGCGTCCAGCGCATTCAACAGCAGGTTGAGCAGGGCTTCGGTCAGGCGGTCGCCGTAACCGTTCAGCAGGGGAAGGTCGGGCTGCAGGCGGACGTCGATGGAGATGCCTTCCTTGCGCGCCCGCGATCCGACCAGTTCCACGGCTTCGGCGACGAGACGTGCCAGGTCGCAGGGCGCGCGCTGCGCCTCGCTGCCCTGTCCGAGGCGCATCAGGCGCGCGGAAAGGCGCTCGATCCGCCGCAGCCCTTCCTCCATCATCTCGGACCATTCCCTGCTCTTGGCGTCCGGAAGCCGGGGCCGCAGCAGCTCCAGGAACTGCAGGATGGCATGCAGCGGATTGCGGATTTCGTGCGCCACGCCCGCCGCCAGTTGTCCGGTCAACGCCAGGCGGTTCATCTGTTCGCGCTGCGCCTCGGCGCGCAGCTCCTGCGCGATGTCCTCGAGGATGATCAGCACGCCCAGGGGCTCGCCGCCACCCTCGTCGCGCAGGAGCGCCGTACGGATCCGGACATCGATCAGCCGGCCGTCCCTGCAGCGGCGGCGGCCGCGATATTCCTGCCGTTCCTCGCCCCGCCACAGCGCCTCGAAGTGCCGGTCCGCCGCGGGTCGTTCTTCCTCCGTCATCAGGGGGTACTGCGCGCCGATCACCTCGTCCTCGCGATACCCGAAGAGCCGCTCGGCCGCGGGATTCCACATCCGAACGTTCTTCTCCCGATCCAGGGAAACGATGGGCAGCGGCGAGGCCTGCACCACGCCCCTCAGCAGACGGGTGACCTCCCGCAGACGCCCTTCCGCGCGCTTGATCTCGCCGATGTCGCGGACGCTCTCGATGGCCCCGATCACACGGCCCGACGCATCCCTCAACACCGTGGCCTTGCACCAGAGATGCCCGCCCTTTCCTCCATGGACGCGCGCCGCATAGACCTCGGCGGATACCGACGCGCCCTCGCGCTGCACGCGACTGTACGGCGGCCCGATCTCCAGTTCCGGCGCAAACGCGTGATCGATCAGGATGGGCCGCGCTTCCCCGTAGAAGGCGACGGCATACGCCCCTTCTCCCTTCCCCAGGATCCGTTCCTTGGGGACCCCCGTCATGGCTTCGATCGCGCTGTTCCAGGCGATCACGCGGCGGTCGCTGTCGATCGCGAAGGTGGCATCCGGCAGCGACTCCACGATGTTGGCGAGCCCCTGCTGCGCCGCCGCCAGCAACCGGTTCTGCTCGGAAAGCTCGCGCGTCGCCTGCGCCACACGCCGGCGCAACTGCATGTTCCAGATCAGGACGAACACGACCAGGAGAAGAACCGCGACCAGCGCCGCACCGGCCTCGCGCCATGGAAGGACACCGGCCGTCCACCCACCCCACGCGGCCATGGCCCGATCGATTTCCGGCATCGGCATGCGATCCTCCACGGATACACGGATACGACAACGACCAGCGAGGATTGCGGCGACGACCGGCATCACACCCGGTTCATCGCCCGCCCGATCTCGCGAAGCATCTGCTCCCGCAGGAAGGGCTTGTGCACCACGGCCGAGACGCCCAGTTCGACGACCGCCCGCAGTTCGCCCTCCGCCGAATGACCGGTCGCAATCAGCACCCTGACCCCGTCGTCGACCCGGCGCAAGGCGCGCAAGGTTTCCAGCCCTCCCATCCGGGGCATGTTCATGTCCAGCACCACCAGGTCCACCTCCGAGACCTGCGCCCGGAGGCATTCGACCGCCGAAGGCCCGTCGCTGCAGACCCGGACGCGACAGCCCGCCTCCTCCAGCGTCTCGCGAAGCATGGCCGAAACGGACTCTTCGTCGTCGACGATCAGGATGCGAAGACCGCGAAGATCCGGAAGCGGGGCCGCCGTCTTCCCGGTCGCGTCCTCCTCGACACCGATCAACGGCAGATAAAGGACAAAGGTGGTTCCGCGTCCAGGCTCGCTCTCCACCGCGATGACGCCCTGATGACGCTTGACGGTCCCATAGACCGCGACCAGGCCCAAACCGGTGCCCTTCCCTTCGGGCTTGGTCGTGAAGAACGGCTCGAAGATGCGCATCCGGATTTCGGGGGACATCCCGTGCCCGGTGTCCTGGACCTGAAGGCGCAGGTATGCGCCGGCCGGCAGCGACTCGCCGCCCAACGCGGTCAACCGGTCGGCCGTAAGCCGGACCCGGTCTGCGACGAACCGCAAGGTTCCCCCGTCGGGCATCGCGTCGCGGGCGTTGATGGCCAGATTGAAGAGCGCATTCCCCAGCAGGGAGGCGTCGCCCATCACCAGCGACGGTCCTTCCTCGAAGGTACCGCTCACCTCGATCTTCTTGCCGAGCGTCCGCTTGAGCACCGCGATCGTATCGTCGACGATCGCACGCACGTCCACCGGTTTGGCCTCGTACTGGCCGCGCCGCGCAAAGGCCAGGAGCTGCCGGGTCAGATCGGCGGACTTGGTGGCGGCCTTCAGCACCTGCCGCGCGCCCGCCTTCAATTCCGGGTCCGTCGTCCGGGCGGCGATGATCTCCGAGAAGCCCACGATCACGGCCAACTGGTTGTTGAAGTCGTGCGCCACGCCGCCGGCCAGTTGGCCCAGCGACTCCATCTTCTGGGCCTGGCGGAGCTGATCCTCGAGCAGGCGGCGCTCCGAAATATCCTCGACCAGGGCCAGGTAGAGCGTCGATTCGCCCCGCTCGTCGCGCATGGTCGTGGCCGTGATCCGGACCCAGACCGTCGATCCGTCCTTGCGCAGATACCGCTTCTCGTAGGTGTGAATCGGCGACTCGCCCCGCCGCAGCGTCTGGGAACGCCGGGCATCGAGCGCCCGGTCGTCCGGATGGGTGAGTTGAGAGACGGTCATGCCCTCCAGTTCCGCTTGGGAGAAGCCGACGATTTGACAGAAACGCTGATTGACGCGGACAAATCGTTCGTCGCTCAGGCGGGCCAGGACCACGCCCATGGGGCTGGACTCGAAGATGCGCCGGAAACGCTCCTCGCTGACCAGCAGCGCCGTCTCGGCCTGCCGGCGTAGCGTGATGTCGGTGGACATGATCTGAACGGCGGGCTGCCCGCCGAAGAGGATGGGGATGGCCTGGGATTCGACATGGACAACCGTTCCATCCTTCAGAAGCAGCCGGTGGGGCGCGGCGGCGCTGGATTTTCGTTCCGCCAGCGTCCGCTGGACCAGGCTTTCCGCCATGCCCCGCTCGCCCGGGTGGGCCAGTTCCACCACCGACCGACCGAACAGTTCCAGGGGCGAAGCGAGGTGCAGCAGTTTGAGCGCGGCGGGGTTGGCATACTGGATGCCGTCCCTGGTTTGGACCAGGATGGCGACCGGCGAGTCGTTGACCAGCTGGCGGTAGCGCTCCTCGCTGACGCGCAGCATCTCCTCGGCCTGCTGCCGCGCGATGGCCACGCCCATGGCTTCGCTCAGTTCCTCGATGAAGGCGACCTCGTCGTCGCCGAACAGGTTCGGCCGGGCATCGGCCAGCTGGAGCAACCCGACGACTTCGCCCGCCGAACGGAGCGGGATCAGGGCCAGCGAACGGAACCCCGCCTTCAGGCACGCCCCGCGGGGGTGCAGCGCGGATAGCCACGGCGGCGGGGACTCGACCAGTCGTTGCGTATCGTTGCAGACGAGGCTGCCGTGCGACGTGAGCGGGGCGTCCTTGGGCAGCCGACCTTCGATGACGGCGCCGCAGAGGCAGGAAAGGATCGGCCGCCCCCGCGAATCGCGTTCCGCCTCGCCGTCGCAGTAGCGGCAAAGCAGCGATTCTTCGAGCAGGAAATCCTCGGTCAGGCCGATGGAGTGCAGGTAGGGGAAATCCTCCTCGTCGCGCAGGCGCATGGCGGCAATGCCGGCATCCACATGGCGGCGAATCAGATCCAGGACCGGATGCATCCGTTCCGGATCCATGGCCGGCCCGTTCAAGGCCGCCAGGATCTCGGCGCGCAACTGGGTGCGGCGCTGGGCCAGCCGTCGTTCGGTGATGTCCTGGAACGTGCCCGTGAGGCGAACGCACCGTCCGTCCTGGAACTCGGGCCGGCCGATGGCCCGGGTCCAGAGTCGCCGGTTTTTGGCCGAGACAAAAGGCAACTCGAGATCGTAGGGAAGACCTTCCTCCATCGCCTTACGCACGGCCTCGGCCAAGACCGAGCGATACGGATCAGGGAAGAACCGGATCGCTTCTTCGAGAGAAGGCTCGTAATCCTCATCCACTTCGTGTATCTGCCGAGTTACCGAAGTCCACTGGACCTTCTTCGTGACCAAGTCGATTTCCCAGCCTCCGACACGGGCCATCTCGCCCGTGCGTTGGAGCAGTTCCTGGCTCTCGCGCAGCGCTTCCTCGGCCTGTTTTCGTTCGGTGATGTCACGGGCGGTGGAAAGCGCGCCGATCACGTTGCCGTGCATGTCCTTGAGGGCACGACACCACCAGGCGAGCAAACGACGCTGGCCATCCCTGCGGCGTTGCCAGCTTTCGACGTAGTGGGTGCTGACGTCGCCGTTGAAAAGCGGCGCGACCAATTCGTACGTCTTCTGCTCGCCCTCGAAGTAGTCGGCCGCTTCCCGGCCCACGACATCGTCGCCGAAGAAGGCCAGGCCCGCAGGATTGGCCCAGGTATAGACCTTGCGATTATCCACCTCCATGACGATGTCGGGGATCTCGCGTACAATGGCATCCAGCCGCTGAGCCAGATCGTAACGCTTTTGCTCGACGACCTTCCGCTCCGTAATGTCGCTGATCAGTCCGTCATAGCTGAGTACCGCTCCGCAGAAAAGATTGACCCATCAGGCGGCGCTTTCCAGTGCTTCGCGCTCAGCCTTGGCCAAGACCTTGTCGAACGAACGGCGCGTCCACTTGAACGGCTTGGCGTAGCG
>Ga0073932_1003919_pt1 | contig 18723 bp, 16 predicted proteins | sample DewCreD2012metaG_FD_76967 | JGI IMG/M metagenome (GOLD analysis project Ga0073932, IMG submission 76967) | Hot spring sediment bacterial and archeal communities from British Columbia, Canada, to study Microbial Dark Matter (Phase II) - Dewar... ... | reverse complement strand
GGGCAAGGCGGCCAACACCAAGGAGGCTCTGGCACGGATCGCCGAAACCGAAGCGAATGCCCGGGATCGGAAAGCGGCCGCGCTCAAGAGCCTGCGGGACGTCGAAACGCAGCTCAAGGAGCTGCAGAGGCAATACGACACGGCGGCCGCCGGGCAGAAACGCGCACAGGCTGCAATCGAAAAACTCGCTGCGGGAAAAGCCGATCTGGAGGAGCAGATCGCCGCGCTCCAGGCGGAACTGGGCGACGCCGAAAAGACGATCGCCGATCTCAAGGCCAAGGGCGACAAACTCAAGGCCGACTTCGCCGCGGAAAAACCCAGGCAGGAATAGCGCGGGTTACAGCCGTCCCAGGGACGTGATGCTCATCCGCGCGTGGGACGCCTGCGGCTCCTCCTTGGGCGGTGCCACGTACTGGTCGAGCACGAAGGAGAACGCCTGCGCGGCCACCGCCGTGAAGACCACCGCTTCCACCAGCGCGAAGCGCAAGACCCACTCCAGCAGCCCGGCGAAAATGCCCGAAAGCGCCCGCCCGCGACGCGCGCGCGGCGCGCACGTGGGATCGGCCACCAGGTAGAAAAATCCCAGCAACGTCGGCCCGCTCAACAGATGCACGGCCACATTCTCGTTGCCGGCGATCGTCAGCCCGGCAAAGAGCACGAACAGCGCCAGCAACGGCGTCAGAAGGGACACCGCCCGCGCGAATACCAACAGGCAGAGCCCGAAAAGCAACGCCAGACCGCTGCTCCCGCCGATCGTCCCCGGCACATAGAGCAGCAGGTCCAGCCACTCGTAGCGATGCGCGCCTTTCAACTCGGCAAGACACGTCCGGGGATGCTCGTGCGCAAGGTCCAGCGGGCGAGGACCGAAGACCGCATCGGCGCGAATGCCTTTCTCCTTGTCGTACATCGGCTGGCGATTCGCGAAAAGATCATTCAGGTACTGCTGCCGTTCGACCGCGCGCCGCACGTCGAGCCGCAGGAACTGCTGGACCATCGATCGGCCGACGCCTTCCTGAACCCGGGCCTCCGCACGGGACGCGGACTCCTCGGTCGTCGGAAAACCGAACGGCCATGCCAGCGTCGGCCACGCGCTGACCCGCTCGGCGCCCACCTCCGCCGAAGGCCTCATCGTGCCGACGAAAAACACGTTCAGCAGCAGCAACCCCACCACCGCCGGCTGCAGCAGCGGCATGCCATCGACCGAAAGGTAGTACCGCCCCACCGCGATCGCCGCCCCGGCGCCCAGCACGGCGACCCACCACGGAGCGCCGGGCGGCAGCATCAACGCGATCAGAAGACCGGTGATCAACCAGTACCCGTCGGCCGGATGGACGGTCCCGATGGCCTAATACCGCCAGCATAGCAAATCGGCCAGCATCGCGGCGGCCAGCGAAAGCAGGATCAGCAGCCCGGCATACCAGCCGAAGACGATCAGGCCCACCATGGCGGCCGGGATAAGCGAAGCCGCGGCCGTGTAACGCCACTGCGCCAACTGCTTCGCGTCGGGTTCCACCGACGAACGCCACAACAGATAGCTATGCAGGACAGGGGGTCGCATGTTCCCTCAAGGCCGCACACGCGGCCGCCACAACGCCATGCCTCGGGAGAAAACCGTCGTTCATGGTATCAGATCGGTCAAAGCCTGCCTGATCATTTTCCGGCCGGCCGTGTTGGGCCGTCGTCCGTACACGCCCGGCGTCTTCGCGTCAAGCCGCCAAAACGCTTCGTCCATCAGTCCATGCCGATCGAACAGACGCGCTGCGCGGCCGACCGTCGCCTCCTTGGCCGCGCGCGCCAGCAGCTCCACCTGCTCGGTCGATACGCCATACAGCAACGGGCTGGAAATCACCGCGTCCTTCACCCCCGCCAGCTCCAGCCGTGCAATCAGGACCTCCAGGGCGATCCGAAACAGCCGCGGATCCGTGGCCGCATCCAGATCTTCCGCCGGCAGCAACACGACCGCCCGCTCCGGCGCCGGATGCGGCAACGCACGCGCGCAGTCGCCGATGACCTGCAGCACCGGCGCCACTCCCCGCAGCGGATAGGGTCCCAGCCGCGCCCAGGCCTTCGACGCGCACGTCTTCGCCGGAAGAAGTTCCTCCGCCAGTTCCACCGAGCCCTCGATCCATCCGGCCGGAACGAAGACGAAGGCGCTTCCAGGCGCCTTCGTCGCAGCGCTCTGTCCCGGTACCAGCCAACTGAGCGGCGCGAAACTCCGCTCTTCCCTGCGTTCGCAGCGCGCCACGACCGGCAACACCACACGCCCGCTTTCCGCTTCCACCAGCAAACCGTCCGCCACCTTCGTCTCCGGCCAGGCCTCGTCCGATCGAACCGCCATCGCCCACGGTCCTTTCAGGGTGCGGCCCGGCGCGTGGCACGAGAAGCGAACCGACCGGATCTCCGCCATCCCCACGTCGAAACGGCAGGACGCCTGCCCCCGCGCAGCCACCTGGAGCGCTCGACGCTCGGTCTTCAGCACCTTCTCGCCGGTGCCCAGCGCCTCCGCGCGCACCTCCACCTCCGCCTCCTGCTCCGTCGTATTCTCCACGCGCAGGCAGGCCGTGAACGGTTCGCCTTCGTACAAGGCCGGCGAGAGATGATCGACCAGCAGATAAAACCCTTCCCGGGCGGCCGGTTTCGCTTCGGCCACGGGCCCCTCCGGACGCGTCGTGCCGACCTCCGCCGCGATCGACAGCGGAGCGACGGTGCACCATGCCGACAGCCCCCAAAGCCAAGCGCACCGGATCATGCTGCGTCTCCCTCGTTTCCGCGCGTTGCGACTCGAGCGTCACTCGAAAGCCGGCCGGGCAGCGGCGCAGGACGAGGGCGCTTCAGAGCTTCCGAGCCGCAGCGCCCGAATTCCTTTACCCGCGAGCCCCTTTCCTCGTTTCCTCTTCTACACCCTTGCCGCCACGATACCCAGCCATTGCAGCAACGCAAAGAATCCCGGCACCGAAAACAGCGCCGCCACCGTGGTGTAGAGAACGCCGCGCGCCGCCAGACCGCTGTCCCCGCCGAAACGCTCCACCAGGATGCCGCAACTCACCGCCGAAGGCATCGCCGCAATGATGTAGGTCACCGCCATCGGCACCGGCAGCAGATCCGCACCCAGCGCCACGACCGCCTGCATCGCCATGACGTATAAGACCGGCCCAAGCACCAGCCGCGCAACGGATGCGCCGAAGACGGCCGGATCCGGCGGAAACAGCTTCACACGCCCGTCGTGACAGCCTTCCGTCAACCCGGCCAGCTGCGCGCCGATGACGATCAGCGAGATCGGAATCGTCACGCTGCCCACCATCTCCAGCGGCTGCATGATCGTCTTGATCGCCAGTTGGGCCGGCGTCGCCAGGGCCGTCCGGACCTCCGCTGCCCTGCCCAACTCCGGCACCAGCAGGGCCAGCGGAATGCCGATGGCGGTGGCCAGCAGCCCCGGGTTCAGCACCAGTCCCCGGATCGTTTCGCGGTCCGGGCGCCCGCCGCGCAAGCCGCCCACCAGCACCGTCCACAGCACCGCCTGCGCGCCGATGTTGAAAAGCAGCACCGTCTGGATGCCTTCGGCTCCGTAGAGCGCCTCGACGATCGGCAGCGGCAGATAAACCCAGTTGCTCATCCCCGAGAGGAACCGGAAGGTGCCGCGCTGCGACCGCCCCGCGCAGGCCGGCGCCAGCACCGCGCCGACGACGTACCCCAGCAGGATCAGCACGGCGCCCAGGACCGGGACATACCAGCGCTCGCGCAACGTGGCCGCGTCGACCGTCTTGACGAGCTGCACGAAGACCAGCCCGGGAAAGGCCACGTCGACCACGAACAGACTCATCGTCTTTGTGGTCTCGGGCGAAAAGTACCCCTTGCGCCGCGCCACGAAGCCCAGCGCCATCACCAGAAACATCGCCACGCTGACTTGGAAGATGATCACCGGACAGCCTCGCCTGTACGTTGTGTGGCCCGTGGAAAGAGGGTTTCTTCCGCAAATGTCCCGTTTATCGCCATCGGGGAAGCCGCGCAAGCCGAGTCCCGCATCGCGGTCGCGGTTCGGGCCGGGGGCGTGTTTCGTTCGGATTCCCAGGCCGACAGGGAATCGGGACGGAGAATGGCCCATCCTGTCGAACGGTGTCCTGGCCGCCTGTCCGTAGCTTTTCGAGACGCACCCGCCGCCCGCCCCTTGTCCTCGCTTTTTTGCTGTAAACTGGTCCGGCTCCGAATAGATCAAGAGGCGCATGAAGCTGAGCATCCTGATACCGGTCTACAACGAACGCTACCTGGTGGCCGAACTGATCCAGCGCGTTCTGGAGGCCCCCCTGCCCGAGGGCATGAGTCGCGAACTGATCGTCGTCGATGACGGATCGACCGACGGCACGCGCGAGATCTTGGAGCGCCTGGCCGAACTGCATCCGCGGGAGATCGTCTATTTTCCCAGGGAAAAGAACGAGGGGAAAGCCGCGGCGCTGCGCGTGGCGCTCGGCCTGGCCACCGGCGAATTCTGCCTCTTCCAGGACGCGGACCTGGAATACGATCCGCGCGAATATCCCAGGCTGCTCGATCCGCTGCTGCAGGGACAGGCCGATGTCGTGTACGGTTCGCGTTTTCTGCCCAGCACGCGGCGCCGCGTGCTCTATTACTGGCACAGCCTGGCCAACCGCGCCGTGACGACGGTCTCGAACATGTTCACCGACCTGGGCCTCACCGACATGGAGACCTGCTACAAGGTCTTTCGCACCGAGGTGCTCAAGACGATTCCGCTGCGCAGCCGTCGGTTCGGCATCGAGCCCGAGATCACGGCGAAGATCGCCAAGCGCGGGCTGCGGGTCTACGAAGTCCCGATCAGCTACGACGCGCGGACCTACCAGGAAGGCAAGAAGATCGGCTGGCGCGATGCGTTCCAGGCCTTGGGGGTCGCGCTGAAGTATTGGCTCATCGACGACGTCTACGATGCCCGCATGGCGCCCGAGTACGTGACGGACCTGGCGCAGGCGCACCGCGTGATCCGCTGGATGGGCGACACGATCCGGCCTCATCTGGGCGAGCGGGTGCTCGAACTCGGCGCGGGCCTGGGTTCCCTGACCGGGTGCCTGCTGCCGCGCGAACGGTACATCGCCAGCGAATTCCACGAGGAATACCTGGCGGTGCTGGAAAACCTGGCCTCGCGCTGCCGGCGCCTGAAGGTGGCGCGCGTGGACCCCGAGGAGCCGGCGCACTTCGAGCCCCTTCGCGGCGAGGTCGACACGGTCATCTGCGCCAACCTGCTCCACCGCACGGGCGATCCCGGCCGCGCGTTGCGGAACATCCACGCGGTGCTTGTGCCGGGCGGCCGAACGATCGTCGTGGCGGCGCAGGGCGAGGCGCTGGAAAGCCCGCTGGACCGGGCCTTGGGCCACCGCCGCCGGTTCTCGCGCCAGGGCCTGTGTCGGGAACTCGAACAGGCCGGCTTCCGCGTCGAGTCGCTCTTCGATTTCAATCGCGCAGGCACGCCGGGCTGGGCGCTGAACGGACTGCTCTTCCGCGCGCGGCGGCTTTCGCGATGGCAGTTGAAGGCGTACGACGCCACGACCTGGTTCTGGCGGCGCGTGGACTGGTTGCTGCCCTGGCCGGGGCTGGCCCTGGTGGCGGTGGCGAGGAAGGCCTGAAGGGCATGAAGAACGATCTGCTTTCCCGGCGGCAGCCGGCGCAACGGCCGTTGCGCGTCTCCCCGGCCGCGCTCCTGGCCGCGCTGGCCTTGCTGGTCGTGCTCTATTTTGCCGGCCTGTGGGTCTACAACGCGTACTGGGTCAGCGACGAGACGAAGATCCGCAACCTGGTGTTCTCGGCCGCGCGCGCGGCGCAGGATCGCCGCCCCAGCGGCATCACGGCGGTCTTGAGCGAAGGGTTTGTCTGCCAGTCTCCGGCAGGAACCTTCGATCGGGACGAATGCCATCGGGCGTTCGTCTTCCTGCTGATGAACCAGTACCGCCGCGTGGAAGTCAGTCTGGCTCCCGATCCCATTCCGGTCGTGATGGAGGCGGACCGCAAGACGGCGACGGTGACCTTTCAGGCCAGGGTCAGAGGGTGGGTTACCGAAGACTCCCCTCCGGAAGACGTTCAACAGCGGTCGGGGGGCGAACGGTATTTTCTCACGGCCAAGTTTACCGAAAATGGATGGAAATTCGTCAATCTCCGGATAGAAAAGGAACCTTGATGATCGGGGATTCGCAACTCGTTTTCGGGTAAGAAGTTAGCTGGATTGCGCGGCGCAATCCACCGGTCTGTGTTTGGGCCTGAAGGAACGATTTGGCATGCCTTCAGGACCGGACGATACCCGTAAGGCCGAGAGACGCGGGGGGCGTTTGCCGGCCAAGTTTCGCGCTGGAGTGCGCGATCGAAAGAGATGATCGGGATGGCCCCCATTGCCCGTGCACGCGGTTCCTTGTCTTCTGCCCGACACCGGGTCGTTCCGCAACGCTGGCGGATGGCGCCGGACCTTTCCAACGATGCGGTTCGGACGTTGCAGCGCGAACTGAGCCTGACGCGGCCTTTTGCGCGCCTTTTGGTGCGCCGCGGGCTTGGCCAAGCGGCCGATGCCTCTGCGTTCCTCGATCTTCGGCTGGACAGCCTGCACGATCCGTTGACCTTGCCGGATATGCCGTTGGCGGTGGAGCGGACGTTGAAGGCCGTGCGCCGGAAGGAGAAGGTGGTTCTTTTCGGCGATTACGACGTGGATGGCATCGGTGCGACGGCACTGATGACGCGTTATTTCCGCATGCTGGGACTGCCGGTCGAGCCGATGGTGCCGGAGCGCGAACGCGGCGGATACGGACTGAGCGCCGAGGCCCTGTCCCGCATCCGTGCGGCCAAGCCCGACCTGCTGATCGCGTTGGACAATGGGATTTCGGCCCACGAGCCGCTCGCGGCATTGGCCGCGGACGGTGTCGACTGCATCGTGATCGACCATCACCATGTCGGCGCGGGTGGCTTGCCCAAGGCGCTTGCGGTGATCGATCCCAAGCGGCCGGACAGTGCCTATCCGTTCGGCGAACTTTGCGGCGCCGGGCTGGCCTTCAAGTTCGCTTGGGCGTTGTCGGTGGGTTTTTCGAACAATCGCAAGGTGTCGCCCGAATTCCGCGCGTTTCTGCTCGACGCTTTGGCGCTGGCCGCATTGGGCACGGTGGCGGATGTCGTGCCGTTGGTCGGCGAAAACCGCATCCTGGCCGCTCACGGGCTGAAGGCGCTGGCCCGGACCACGTGCGCCGGACTGGCGGCCCTGCAGGAAGTCGCGGGGATCGAGGGCCTCCCGTCTGCCGCGGATGTCGGTTTCCGGCTGGGACCGCGGATCAATGCCGCGGGTCGTTGCAGCGAGGCCTGCGAGGCGCTGGATCTGTTGCTTACCGACGATGCGGTGCGCGCGAAGGCGCTGGCCCAACGTCTGGACGGTCTGAATCGCGAGCGGCAGAACATTGAGCAGCGGATCCTGGCGCAGGCGCGCCAGGAGGCGCTGGCCCTGATGGGGCGAAGCGATGCGCCGCCGGTCCTGGTGCTCAGCGGTCCGGACTGGCCGGTCGGCGTGATCGGGATCGTGGCGTCCCGATTGGTCGAAGAATTCTATCGGCCGACCGTCCTTGTCGCAGCCACCGGCGGGGGGATGGGCCGCGGGTCGGGGCGTTCGATTCCCGGATTCCACCTGGCGGAAGCGCTCGAGGAAACGCAGGCGCACCTGACGTCGTTCGGCGGGCATGCGGCGGCGGCGGGGTTCGAACTGCCCCTCGCATCGCTGCCCGGGTTCCGCGCCGCGTTCGAAGAGACCGCGCGCCGCCGATTGGATTCGAAGGACTTGGTCCCGTCGCTGGATCTTGAGGAGACGGTGGCCTTGCAGGATGTGGATTCGTCGTTCTGTCGGGAACTGGCCCGGCTCGAGCCCTGCGGGGCGGGAAACCCGGCCCCGCTGCTGGCCGTGCTGGGTGTACAGGTGGCCGGCGACGTGCGTCTGACCCGGGACGAGAAACACGTGCAGATGTTTGTGCGGCAGGAGGGCGCGGTGCGGCGCGCGGTGGGTTTCGGGATGGGCGGTCAATTCAATGCCCTGTGCGATCTGGCCCGGACCGGCGTGATGGATCTGGCCTTCCGCCCGCAACTGGGAAGCTTCCGCGGCGAGACGGAAGTGGAACTGCATTTGAAGGCCTTCCGCTCCGGCGGTCCGGCACAGGCGGGAACCGTTTCGGCGGCGGGGGCGTAGCGCAATCCTCGGGATCGCAGGCGCGGGCCGGAAGCCTGCGCCAGAGCGGGTGGAACCTGGATGATGATCGGCTATTGGGCCTATCGTTCTCTGACCTTCGCCTGTGCCCGGCTGCCTTTCGCGATCCAGTATGGCGTGGCGGGGGTGCTTTCGAGACTGGCGCATGCGCTGGCCCGACGCGCGCGCGAGGGCGTTCGTGCGAATTTGCGCACGGTGCTGGGCCGGCAGGCCGACGATGGCGAGGTCCGCCGGTTGTCGCGGCGCGCGTTCCGTTCCTTCGGGCGGTATCTTTGCGAGTTTTTCGGCGCGGCCGGCTGCGATGGGGCCTTCTTCGAAAAGAAGGTGCGGATCGTGGGACGCGAACACCTGGACGCGGCATTGGCACAGGGCCGGGGCCTGCTCTTCGTCTCCGGACACTACTCGAATTGGGAACTGGGCGCGTTCGTCGTCGGCCGGCTGGGGTATCGGATCCTGATTGTGGCGCAGATCCATTCCGATCCGCGGGTGAACGACCTCTTCGTCCGCGCGCGCACGGTGCATGGCGTGGAGGTGGCGCCGACGGCGAAGGGAGCCCGGGCCGCCTTGCGCGCGTTGCGCGACAACCGGCCGGTCGCTATGCTGGGCGACCGTCCAACCGGCGGTCCGACCGTTGAGGTGACCTTGTGCGGCGAGAAGACCCGCTTCCCGCAGGGGCCGTGGCGTCTGGCGATCGATACCGGCGCGCCGCTGCTGCCGACGTTCATGCGGCGCGAGGCGGACGGATCGTACGTGCTGTCGATCGGCGCGCCGTTGCGTTGCGAAGGCCCTGGGCGGGAGGAGCGGATGTCGGCCCTGGCGCAGGCTTTTGCGCGCGCGCTGGAAGAACGGCTCCGGGAAGACCCGGCGCAATGGGCCGCCTTCTCTCCGGTCTGGACCTGCGACCGTCGCGAGGGGGCTGCGGCTGCGGATTCGCCGTGCGCGTGCGCACGGCCGGCGGAGGCACATTCATGACCGGAAGACTGCGTCGTGAAGTCTGTGCCGTGATTCCCTGCTTCAACGAAGAGCGCACGATCGGCGAAGTGGTGACCCAGGTGCGCCGCCACCTCGATCTTTGCATCGTCATCGACGATTGTTCGAGGGACAAGACGGGCGAGATGGCCGCGAAGGCCGGCGCGCGTCTGGTGCGCCTGGAAACGAATCTCGGAAAGGGCATGGCCTTGCGCCAGGGCTTCGCGATCGCCGCGGCTTCCGGGATGCATGCCGCTGTCACCCTGGACGGCGACGGGCAGCACGATCCGGCGGAGATTCCGCGTTTCCTGGACGCCTTCCAGCAGGGCAACCTGGACATCGTTCTGGGCAACCGCATGCGCGATCCGGCGGGCATGCCCTGGGTGCGGCGCTGCACCAACCACTTCGCCTCCTGGTGCGTGACTCGCCTGGCCGGCGTGCCGATCCACGATTCGCAGGTCGGCTTCCGCCTGATCCGCCTGGATACCTGGCAGTCGCTGCCGCTGGACGGGAAACGCTTCGATCTGGAGTCGGAGATCCTGATCAAGGCCGGTCGGCAAGGCGCGCGCATCGGTTCCGTCCCCATCCGCTCCATCTATCGCGGCACCGAAGAAAGCAAGATCAGTCCGATCGTCGACACGCTGCGCTTCTTTCGCGTGCTCTGGCAATGCCGCAGGGCCTGACGGCCCGATGCGGGCGCCCGAACGCTCGATGCCGAAATGCCGTCGATGCGACCGCTGTCGGCCTGGACGTTCCGTTCCGTGGTGAAGGGTGCCAGGTTGGAACCGCCCCGTCGCCATGACCGGCGGGAAGGCACGGTCGCTTCACTTGTCATCCCCCATCCGCTGGCGTACCTTTCCTCCTGTCATGCCTGCCGCGCTTCTCGACCGCATCCGCCAGCGGGCTTCGGCCTGCCTTTGGCGCTGGGCGAGCTTCGCCGAGAAATACTTCACCCCCTTGCCCGACCGCCCAGACCTGGGGTGCTTCGGCACCGGTTTCAACGCGTGGGGCGTGCAGACGAACCAGAAGTATCTGGGCGCGATGGCCGTCCTTGCTTCCGGTGCGGCCGGGTCGCCTTTGGGCGCGCTGGACGAACGAACGGCAACCGACCGGTTCCTGCGCGCATTGCGATTCAGCCTGGCCAGCCACCGCACCGGCGATGCGACCTGCACCGACGGCACGACGTGGGGCCGCACGTGGATTTCGGCGCTGGGCATCGAGCGGATGATGCACGGGGTCGAACGGATGGAGCGGGTGCTGACGGAGGCCGATCGCGAGGCGCTGCGACGCGTGCTGATCGACGAGGCGGACCATCAGCTCTCGGTTCCGGTGGTGGCAGGCCTGTGGAATCGGGAGGGAAAGAACAAGCCCGAGTCGAACCTCTGGAACGGCGCGATCTGCGCCCGCGCCGCGCTGTACTGGCCGGACCATCCGCGGGTCGCCGCCTGGCTGGAGCACGCGAACCGCTGCTTTCTGAACGGCCTATCGGTCCCGGCGGATGCGGCCGATGAGACGGTCGTCGCCGGCCGGCCGGTGAAGGACTGGCACCTCGGAGCGAACTTCTTCCCGAACTATGGGCTGGATCATCACGGCTACCTCAACGTCGGCTACATGGTCATCTGCCTGAGCCAGATCGCGCTGCTGCATTATGCGTACGCTCGGCGGAAGGTGCCGCCTCCGGAAGCGCTGTACCATCGTGCGAAGGAACTCTGGGGCGTGGTGCGGAAACTGGTTTTCGCGGACGGGCGGCTGCTGCGCATCGGCGGCGATACGCGGATCCGTTACGGTTATTGCCAGGACTATCTGCTGCCGACGCTCTTCTTTGCCGCCGAATGCTGGCGCGACCCGCATGCCTTGCCGCTGCTGGACGGCGCGATCGAGTTGACGGCGCGCGAACAGTTCGGCAACGGGGACGGATCCTTCCTCTCGGTTCGCCTGGCCGAAATGCGCCGCCACAGCCCGTATTATTTCACGCGGCTGGAAAGCGATAAGGCCGTCGCGCTTTCGTTCGTGCTCGACGGGTTGAGCGAATGGACGCCGGAGCCGGAACGCCAGCACGAACCTTTTGAAATCGCCGTGAGCGGCGGCTGGTCCGAACCCGGGCATGGCGCGGCGCTGCACCGCTGCCCCACGCGGATTGCGAGCTGGAGCTGGCGTGCGGCCGAACCGCCGCAGGGTCTCTGCCTGCCGCCGGGCCGCAGCGACATGGCCGAGTGGCGCGAGAATCTGGCCGGCGGCGTGCGCATCTTCGGTGCGGAGGGAACCCGCGTCGCGAAGGACTATCGGTTGCGCACCTTCGACGGCGGATTCGTCACCGCCGGCGAGGTCGTGGGGGCCAGCCGGGTATCGCTGAAGGAAGGCTGGCAGTCGGCCTTCCCGGCACGGCAGTTCATCGTCTTCGCGGCCCTGCCGGACGGGCACACGGCGGTCCGCATCGAACGCATCGTGCTGGCGCCGCAACGCGTCTACGTTGACGGCTACGAGGGCGTCAAGCTGGAGATGCCCAACGACTTCTTCAACGGCCGCCGCCGCCGTTATGCAAGCGAACGCGACGATGTGGTGCTGGAAGCCCACGAGGGGCCGGCCAAAGCCATCGCGCTCCATTCGTCCTGGCTGAATGTCGACGGATGCCTGGGCCTGGTGGGCCTGGGCGGCGAAGATGGCTGGACCATCCTGCGCCGCGGCGTGCGCACGGGCGGCTTTGCCTTCGGGAATATCCTGACCGATACGCTCTGCTACGGCTGCGTAACCGAACCGTTCGATCGGTTCGGACCCGGGGTGCTCTTCGAGAATGCGGTGGTCATCCTGAGTTCGGTCTCCGCCGCGGAAACCCAGCGGTTCGCCCGCGAGGAACAGGCGGCCTGGGTCCTGAGCGGCGAGGACGGGTGCAAGGCCGTGGAACTGATGGGACGCGACGGACGCCGCTACCTCCTCGCGGTCAACTTGGGCGATACGGCCAGCGTCGCCGCGCTGGAATCCGACGGCCGCTGGCTGGATGTCTGCGCCGCCGGCGGCAAGGGCGCGGAAGCGCGCCTGCCGCTGGTGTTGGATCCGCTGGATCCCATGGTGCTCAGCCGGGAGCCCTGAACCCGGGCTGCCGGCCGATTCGTCGGTTCATCGTTTTTCGGCCATGAACCGGTCCGCCGCGGGCCTTACGCCGGCAGGACCGCGCCGTGAACCGCCCAGCCGTCCTCGCGCCGATCGACGGCTTATGGCAATTCGTAGTTGCGTAACTGGACGCCGGCCTGGATGGCCGCGATGGCGCCGGCGGTGCCGCCGCCGCCGATCAGCACGTCGGTCGTGAGTTCCTTCTCTTCCACCGGCAGCTTCTCCTTGGCGGTCGGTTCGTCGGCCGAGGCGACACCCACGACGGCGGCCGCGGCGGCCAGGCCGCCCAGAAACTGGCGGCGCGGGTTGGACGGCCTGTTCATGTCGCTTTCGACGCTCCTGCAGATGCGGCGATGCGCGAACGTCCGATCGGGCCTGCAACGGCAGGGAATGATACGTGCACGCGGTCCGGTGCCCAATCGGTTTGTCCCATGAACAACCCCATCCAGATCGAACTGGCCGAACCGCTGGAGAAACAGCTGCAGGGAATGGTCGCCGTGAGGTCGAACGCAGATGGAGCGGGTGACGGGAATCGAACCCGTGTAAATAGCTTGGAAGGCTATCGCACTACCATTGTGCTACACCCGCTCAAAGCGCACACACTTGACTATAAACCGCTTCCGTCACGGGTCAAGGCTCAAGTGGCCGCCTGATTTTTCGAGACGCAACCCGTGAAAAATCCGCCCAGCTTGAATTTCGCCGTGCGCCGGGTAAGATCATCCCGGTTGCTGCCGGAGTTCCCTGCCGACGGCCCTTCCCTTACCGGGTGGTGTAACTGGTAACACAGGAGATTTTGGTTCTCCCATTCCAGGTTCGAGTCCTGGCCCGGTAACCAGATGCCGGCTATCGCTGCTGCCGCGCCCAGGACACCCACAGCTTCTGCAGATCGTCCAGCGGACGGCCATAGGCGTGTTCGATCGCGCGCTGCGAATCGACGCCGGCCCGGATGTTCACCAGCAACGCATTGAATCGTGTCGGTTCCGTCGCCAGGAAACGGACCATGGAATAGCAGCTCAGGTAATCGAGCGGCTTCATGCCGATCAGATCCAGTTTGAGGATCCGATCCCACGACACCAATTGCCCCTGGCGCGCGTGACGGGCCATTTCGGCGTTCCAATTCGTTGCCAGCCGCACCTCGTTGGGCGCGTAGCGGAAGGCGTAGCAGAGGTTTTTCCTGAGCACCGCGTTCTCGCAGTGCGAAGCGAACCCTTCGACCAGCCAATCGGCTGCCTTGCCGTCCGTGCCTTCGAGGATCAGCATGTGCGCGAACTGGAAGACGGCCAGGTTTTCCACCGGCGTGCCCAGGCCGCGCTGGGCATTGAAGAAGCTGAAGGTACGTCCGACGCGACCGCTTGCGCGGCGCGCCAGCGCCCAGTCCTGCTCCGGCCGCTCCGCGGCCAGCACGTCGATCAACCGGTCGTAATCCGCCCGATCCCAGACGACGATCAGGCGATGCGTGTCCGGCCGGGTCTGCGCCAGAAGGACCGAACGAAAGGTCGTCTGCACGTGCTGCGTCAGGCGGTCCAACTGCTGGAGCAGGCCCTTCAGCGCGGGCGCTTGGAGCTGCGCGACGACCGAGACGTGGCGCGTCTCGCCGCACTCCAGCCGCGCGTTCAGTTTGCGGGTCCATTCGTTGATGGTCGCCGGGGCGTTTTTCATCCGCTCGGCTTCCGCCGCAACCGCGGTGCGCGGATCGACCGACCGCTGGCACTTGGGACACGGAAGAAAGGGAACGGCGGCGGCGGGATCCGGTGCGGGATCCTTGTAGTCCCAGACGTACGGCCGGTACGACGGCAGCGGAACGAAGGTCGTGCCCTGGCAGTCGGGGCAGACCGCGGGAAGTTCGACCGCGACAACCGGTGCAGGCGGCAGTGGCTGAGCCGGTGGCTCGGCGCCATTCGCCCGGTCAGGCACCACGGTCGCTTCAGGCGCCGGCCGATCTTCCTCCTTGCCGCCACTCTTTTCGAGCAGCTTGAGCACCGAGTCGGCGGGTTCGTCGGGAACCGCGGCCTTTGCGGAAGGCAGGGGTGGCGGACGCACGGGCGGCGGCTCCGGAGCGGATTCGCTCTCGTCGGCCGCCTTGGCGGACGGCGGGCTCGATTCGAGATTGAAGAGGCGCGTCGGATCGAAGGATTGCGCGACCTGTTCGTCCCGCGTCGCAATTTGAAACGACTCCGCCTCGCCGCCATTCGCTTCCCGGTCCTTCGCCGGCGTCTCGGCCACCGGCTCCTTCGCCTGTGGCTGGGACCGCGATCTTTCCGGCTGCGCCTCCTCAGGCGCGGAGCGGGACCGGCGCGGCGCATCCGGGAGACGCGCCTGCCGGTTCGCCTTCTCCCGCGCCTCCCATTCCCGGCTGAACTCGCCGACGATGATGTATCCGGAAAAAGCCAGCGCCGCGACACAGGAAACGGCAATGAGCCCCGTCTGCCACCACGGCAAGCGCCTGACCGCCACGCGCAGCCGCTGCGCCGTGCGCTTCCATCGATGAAAGCGCAGGGCGTGTGTTGCGGCCTGCTGACCCGGACCCGCAACCGCGTCGTCTTGGGCCGGGAACTTCCGCGGTGCGGTACCCGGATGCGCATCCGCCAGTGCGCCGACGAGGAACGACTCGCCTCCGTCTTTTTCGGGGACCATCACCCGGGCTTGACACTTGGGACAAAGGACCGGGATCCCCGCGTGGGTCGTTGGAAATCCGATCCGCCTGTCGCAACCGGGGCACCGGAACGTCAGGTATTGCATGTGGGTGGCCATACCGCTCCTCTGACCAGGCATCGAAAACGGCGGACCGGGCACGTCCATGGCCGTGTCGAGTAAGTAGACGGCTCAACTTGTCATGGCCCTGCGACTCGGATAGATGACGTTATCGTCTGCGGGACTGCTAGCAGTCCGTTGAAAAATCCCGCCTCCTGCCCTCGTTCACAGAGGGGAGGGGAAATAACACTCCTTTTTCGACGGTCTGCTGGAGGGCAACCACCCATTTGTGGCGAATGGGTTGGGCGGGGAAACGGTTCTGCGGCGCGACGCTGGCCGGTGCGATTCGCCACGGAACCGTTCGGGTCAGTAAGGCCGTCGCAGGCGTTTCATCTCTTCCTGGATATGCAGGTAGGCCAGTCGGAGGTTTTCGCGTTCGACGAACTGGTCCGGCTGCAGACCGATGATCGATTCGAGTTCGAGAAGCCGCTGCTCGACGTGTTCTTTGAACTCCTGCATCATGCTCCCGAGGTTGAAAACATCACTTCGTTCCCGCCAATCCATGGGTGGCTCCTGCTCTACCGCGCACATCGGGGGTGCATTCCCGAAAAATGGACATCTCCTATGAAGCGTGGGGGCAAATCTCGCTTGGCTCTTCATAGGGAAAGTCCATCTTTCGGGATTACACCCCACATCGGGGGAAGGCGAGCGACCGAGCGACGCCAGCCGGCAGATTCGTCGATGGCTTTGACGTTCTTGCCGGCAATCCTTCGCGTTCATCCGTTCGCCACTCCTTCCGCTTGTCCATGTTGCAAGCGTTATGCCGAATGGGGATAACGATTGGGCCTGCGGATGCATCCGCGGCGCATCCGGGTTGCACTCGTGCGGCCGGCGTCCATCCGGGGTCTTTGGCCTCCCCGGTCACATATGGCGATGCGAATTCGCGGCGAGGAGAGTGGGAGAGGGACGAAACGACTCCGGCTCGCCGTGGCGAGCCGGAGGCAGAGCGGATGGTCGAGGCGAGGGACCGGCTACGGCAGCTTCACCCGAGTGCCGACCGGCAGGCGGTCCGGATTCGGGAAGTTGTTGGCGGCGATGAGCTGTTTGGGCGGGATGTTGTACTTGCGAGCCACGGCGTACAAGGTATCGCCCTTCTGCATGGTGTAGTATTCGGGCCTTGCGCCGTTGGCCGCGGAAGACTCGACCGGCACGCTGGATGCCGGAGCGGACGCAGGTGCCTGGCGGTCCTTCAGGAAGGCATACTCTTCGGCCGGCACCACGGTGACCGTGGCGGGTTGCGGCGGTGCGGGCTGTTCTTCAACCCTTACCGGGGCGCTCAGCGAGGGTGGCGGGGGGCTCTGCGCCTCGGAGACCCCGCGATTCTTGTTGCAGCCGCTGGAAAAGGTCAGCAATCCGGCCACGCCGACGATGGCCAGCGATCGCGCGGCATTCAGGAACAGGTGTGACATGTCGTTTTCCCCCAACAAAGGCCCCTTTCGCGCACGCCAGAACTTTCGAAAACATCGTCCGGCGTGGCAGGGGACTTGAGGGAATCTTCCCGCCGTGAACAAACGGGGGGGATCGTCCCAAAAGGGATCGCAAAAGTTCCATGCAGGGGGGCAAGGGGGACAGGGCGCTTTTCAGCAGGATGAACCGTCAGGAACTTCTGCGGCACGGTACTGGGTTTTTGTCGGCATGGGATGATCCCCAAAGAAGCTTTCGCAGGGGATACCCTAACGGAATCCGAATTTGCCTAAAAAGATAACTATGGTAATGGAGCCACATGTCTGGATAATGGCGTGTGCGGGATGGGGTTGGGCGCGTGGAGAAGGCATGGAGGGGGTGCCACGCGATGGATGCTGTCGGGTTTCGGGACGCTCCAAACGAGGCTTCACCGTTGGCCTCCAACGAGTAGCTTTATCGTTACTTTATCGAGCAGTTGCCGGTCGCCGCGGCCATGCTGGATGGCGAGTTGCGCTACATTGTCTGCAGCCGGAGGTGGTTGACGGACTACGGCTTGACGGCGGAGAACGTGATCGGCCGCAGGCACAGCGAAGTCTTCCCCAAGATGGCGGAGCGGTGGCAGCGCATCTTTCAGCGATGCCTGCAGGGCGCCGTGCAGAAATGCGAGGAGGACGGGCTGCCGCGCGGCGACGGGTCGCTGGACTGGATGCGCTGGGAGATCCATCCCTGGCGCAATGCGCGGAACGAGGTCGGCGGGCTGATCCTTTTCACCGAAGTGATCACGGCGCGCAGGCGGTTGGAGGAGCAGTTGCGGCAGTCGCAGAAGCTGCACGCCATCGGCCAGTTGGCGGGGGGGATCGCCCACGAATTCAACAACATGCTGACGGTGATCAGCGGATATGCGCAATTGCTGAAGTCGCAGTTGCCCGCGCAGAGTCCGAGCCAGGACGCCGTCGCGCAGATATTGAAGGCCGCGGCGCGCAACGCCGAAGTCACGCGCCAATTGCTGGCCTTCAGCGGTCAGCAGATCCTTCGTCCGCAGGTCCTGCCGGCCAACCGCCTGCTGCACGCGGCCGAAGGGCTGCTGGCGCGGTTGCTGGGCGAGCAGTACCGGGTGAGGGTTCACGCCGCGCCGGACGCGGGATGGGTGCGGGTGGATCCCACGCAGATCCAGCAGGTGCTGTTGAACCTGGCCTTGAACGCGCGCGATGCGATGCCCGACGGGGGCGTCCTGACGATGGAGACCTGCAATCGCATGGTGCCGTCGCCGGACGTTCCGGACGACGGCCTGCCGCATGGCTGCTATGTGGAGATCGCCGTTTCGGACACGGGGCGCGGCATGAACGAAAACCAGCTCGCCCACATCTTCGAGCCCTTCTACACGACGAAGGATTCGGCCCGAGCGGTCGGTCTGGGTCTGCCCGTGATCTACGGGATTGTCGAGCAGAGCGGCGGCAAGATTCGCGTGCGGAGCGTGGAGGGCAGGGGAACGACCTTTGCCATCTATCTCCCGCGCACCTCGCCCGAAGACACGCCGGCCGAAATCCCGATGCGTTTTCCCGGGCGTGCGGCGCGGGAAACGATCCTGCTGGTCGAGGACGAGGACGATGTCCGCATCCTGGCCGCGCATCTTCTGCGCCAGTGCGGGTACGAGGTGCTGGACGTGCGTTCTCCTGGCGAAGCGTTGGAGCGCTTCGAGCGGCGCCACCGGGATGTCCGTCTGCTGCTGACCGATGTGATCCTGCCGGAGATGAGCGGCCACCAGCTCGCCCTGCGCCTGCGCGAACGGCGCGCGGACCTGCGCGTGGTTTTCATGTCGGGTTACGGCGCCGGCGAGATGCCGGAAGGCGACGGCCTGCGCGCGCCGTTCCTCGAAAAACCCTTCGACCTCGCCACCTTACAGGACGTGGTCCGCAAGGCGCTCGACTGACGCTCCCAGCGCGTCCAGATGCATCCTGACCTGTCGGCGTTCTTCCTCATCGAGCGCATCGCGAGCTTCTTCGGATCGACGACGACGTGCGCGTTTCCACGTGTAGGTGATGTGGAGCCGTCCGTCGTGTGTCTGGATGATTGCCGGATACGAGTATTCGCCCGGCGTGTCCTCCAGCACCCATGCGGCCTGCCACGCCCTGCCATCGGGACTGAGTACCGCGCCGCAGAAGTTCCAGACCCATTGTTTGCGGCTGCGGGCCCGGCTCTTCGTTGCTCGCTCGTCACAGATCTCCTCCGGATATGCTCCTCGCTCGCGCCTCGATCCGGACCCGCAT
>Ga0073932_1003916_pt1 | contig 18741 bp, 11 predicted proteins | sample DewCreD2012metaG_FD_76967 | JGI IMG/M metagenome (GOLD analysis project Ga0073932, IMG submission 76967) | Hot spring sediment bacterial and archeal communities from British Columbia, Canada, to study Microbial Dark Matter (Phase II) - Dewar... ... | reverse complement strand
GTGTTCTCGGCCGTACTTGTGCCGGAGAGGTGAAGAGTCTTGTTCTCCTGCCCGTTGCCCGTCGTTGGGAACGAGCCGATCACGTTGCCGGTCAGAACGAGGGCGCCTGTGCCCGAGGCGTCGATGGTAACGCCCGCCCCGCTGCCGCGCATATCGATCACTCGGTTGCTGGTGTGTCCCGAGCCGACGTACTTCAGCGTTCCGGCCGTATTTCGATCGCCGACGCCGATCGTGCCGTTAGCCACCGTGGTCGGTGCCCCGAGGGAGCTGTTGCCTCCGCCCACATTGGCAATCGAGTCGAACTGGAGCGTGCCGCCAAGCACAATGGTTTGTCCGGTGTAGGAATTGTTGCCTGTCAGTGCCATCGTGCCTGTGTTGGAGATGACGATGCCCAGACTGCTGCCGACGTCGGCGATGTCGCCCGAGTAGGTTTGGGTGCCGGCAACATGGAATCCCAGCTTCACATTGCCCGAATAGCTCACGGTGCTGCCGCTTTGCCCGCCCAGCCCGGCGAGCAATCCACCGATGGTGCCGGCCCCGCTCAGACCGGTCGTCCACTCGCCGGTGCCGCCGACGGCCACGCTCAATGTGGCGCCGTCTTGGACAGCCACATCGCCAACCGCGGGCATCAGGGTCTTTTTGAGGAATCGCAGCGTGCCGGCGCTGATCGTTGTTCCGCCGTCGTACGTGTTGGCCGACGAGGCGTTGAGAATCAGCAACCCTGGGCCTGTCTTGGTCAAACTGGCCGGCGTGCCGCTTGTATTGCGAATCACGCCGGTGATCGTCGCCCACGTGCCTTGAGTCGTCGCGTTCACGGCGATTGTTCGCGCATCGCCGTTGAGATCGAGCCCGTCGGCAAGCGTGAGGGTTGAGCCGGCCTGGGCCGACGCCGCCTGGAGGACGAACGTGGAGGGGTTGAAATAGGTGCTGCCCCACACCAGCTCGGTCGTACCGCCAATGTCAACCGTCAATGCATTCGCACCGTTCTCGCCGAAGCCGCTAGCGCCGCCGAGGATTTGAACCTGCCCAGCGCCTGAGCCCAAGCTACGAGAGAATGTCCCGCTCCAGTACCACTCGAGCACTCCGCCGTTGAGCTTGAGATTGGAGTTCGGCGACAGGTTGTTATGCGCCATTAAGACCCCGCCGTTGACGACCGTGTCGCCCGAGTACGTGTGCGCAGGCGGGGTTCCACCGGCCCCGAGGATCAGGCGGCCCGAACCTTCCTTAACGATCCCCCCACTGCCGACAATAATGTTGGTACTGAGCTGAGTTACACCCGAACCATCGATCGTTAAGTCGTACGTTTGAAGATCGATAGCCGTCAGAAGGTGATTATTCGTGCCTGGGACCGCTACGGAGAGGGCGTTTGGCGAATTGTTCACCCACGTTTGGTCGCCGCCGAGCGTGATCGGGCTGGCAATGGTTACCACGCCCGAGCCGGCATTCTTGGTGATGCCGGTGTTCAGCGTGATCGCCTGTCCGGCAGAGCCCAGCGTGTAGGTGCCGCCAAAGTTGTTAAATGTTAGCGAGTTGACCGTGGTGGGACTGGCCAGGGTGACCGCGCCGCCCGTGCCGCCGTTGCCGAAGATCGCGTCGTCGCCGGAAGTCCAACTGGTGTTTGCCGAGCCGTCCCACCACTTGTTGGCATCGAGCCACGCGCCGGCGCCGTCGGTTTGACCTGCCGTCGTGCCGTTGGCGTCCCAAGTGACGACCGCGGCCGTGGCGGCCGAACCGACGCCGATCGAGATCAATACCGCATAGAACAAGCCGGGGATTCCGCGAAGGATGAAACGGTGCATTTGGTCTCTCCCGAAATAGGCGGTCAAAATTCGTTGAGGGAGGTGAGCAAAGCGTTTTACAACTTCTCGTTCTCTCTCTTCATTGTGTTTGCGAAAAATCACATGTCGATACCGTTTTCGCGACAAAAAACATTGTATTTGCGACAATGGCCGAGCATGGGTTCGCGCGGTGCGAGACGTGCGACACGGGTCCGTGGGAAACACTGCGTTCGATGGGTGGCGGCCACGCCCACCGCACCGTGCGCCGGTGTGGGCGACGCCATGCGGCCCTGCCGCGGCTTCGTTTGGAACGACAGCGACGCAGCAGCGAAGACGGGAAGGCCCGGCACTGTCGCGTCCCCCGGCGCTTAGGGCGGCTGTCGTCGCGATCATACGACCGACATGGGGCGGCCCGGTGCCTGACAACGCGCCGTCGTCTGAGAGGAGTTGCGCTCCGTCGATTACTCTTTTACTCTTTGCTCGCGGCGATATTGCATGGGGGTGATTCCCAGCTCGCGACGGAAGACCTGGTACATACGTTGCTCTACGCCGAAGCCGGCATCGCGGGCGATATCGCTCATTCGGCGATCGGTCTGCACCAGCTCGCGTTTCGCCCGTTCGATCCGCACGCGGCGGATTTCGGCCGCAATCGGGCGATTGAGATATTCGCGGAAGCGCCGCTCCAGCGTGCGCACCCCGCAGGCCACTGCGCGGGCCACGTCGGCCGTCAAGATCGGACGGTGGCTGTTGGCGGCAATGAACTCGAGCGCCGCGCGCACCAACGGATGGTCCACGGCGAAGAAGTCTGTCGATCCCCGGACGGTCAGGCCTTGGGGGGGCAGCAGGCTACGTTTCGGCTCGTTCGGTTCCTTCCCCTCCATGAGGCTGTTCAGCAGCCGTGCCGCCTCGTAACCGACCCGTTCGAACCCGACTTCGACGCTGGTAAGCGTCGGGCGGGGATGGTCGCAAAAGGTAAGCTCATTCCAGCCGGCAATCACGGCCACGTCTTCCGGCACGCGCCAGCCCCGATTGCGGCACATCTGCACCACGATGCGTGCGTGCGACTCGTTTGCAACATACACGCCGATCGGAGTCCGCCAGTTCTTGGTCCAAGTGACGATCGTCCGCAACATTTGCCGCCAGTGTTTCAGCGAGCCGAGGGCGTCGAGCGCAACTTGCACCGCCGAGCAAGAGAAGCCGGCTGCTTCAATGGTTGAGGTGAAGGCGGCGACTTCGACTGCTTGAGATCGGTCGTTCTCGGCGGTCATTGCCGCAAAACGGCGAAAACCGCGAGAGAGCAAATGCTCGGCGCGCATCCGCCCAATGGCTGCATAATCGGGAAACACCCCCGGCAACGATTTCCGTACCGGCGAGCTGTACCACACGTTGACCAGCGGCACCTTCAGCCGCGCCGCCCGAAAAGCCAATTTGCGCGTGGCGCGGGCGATGATGCCGTCGTAGGGGATCGTTTGAGCGTTCCCGTTGCTCAGCGTGTCATCGGCATATTCGTCGATGATCGACTCCCAGTCTTGTTCTTGCGCGTACCGCTGCGATCCGGCGAAGATGCCGGCATGCCGCTTGTACGGCCAATCCAGCTCCAACATGATCGCCACGCGTCGCCTGGGCATAAGGAGGCCTGTCGCCAAAACAATGAAGATTTTCGGGAAATCGATCTTTCGCACGCTGCTTCTTCAAACATAAATTGAATCGCTCCCGGAGGCAAGCTCCAAGTTCCGCCACTCTCCGGCGCAGATCGGGCGGGTCGGGCCAAGGTGTTCGGCGGCCGATCGCCGAGCAGCGAAGCGAGTCGCCGCGCGACTGCTGGCGTCGTTGACTTGGCGTTCCGCAAACGTCATCATTGATCCGGCCTTCATCGCCCGGTTGCGGCCGTCGAGAGTTTGTTTGCCCCGTGCTAGCTTTGCAGCGGGCAAGTCGGCATCTCAAGAACAGAAGAATGGTTCCCGTCTATGCAGTCTAGCGAGCGTCATGAAAAAACGGCGACGATCGATGCCGGCCAAACTCCGATACGGCGGGGCCGCTTCGGCCGCACGTTTTGGACGCTCAACGCCATCGAAATGTGGGAACGGCTCGCGTTCTACAACCTGCGCGTGATGGCGCCCATTTACATCATGCAGGCCGACAACCCGGGCGGGCTGCATCTCAGCGCCGCCGACAAGGGTACGATCTACGCTTGGTGGGCGGTCTTTCAATCGCTGCTGCCGATGGTCACCGGCGGATTGGCCGACCGTTTCGGCTATAAACGCACGCTCGGCTTCGCGCTCAGCCTGATGCTGACCGGCTACGTGATGATGGCGGTGCTGCGCGATCTGCCTTGGATCAGCAACTATTGGGCCTTCTTCTTGTCGATCATGACATTGGCCACGGGCACGGCCTTCTTCAAGCCGAGTCTTCAGGGATCGCTGGCGCACCAGTTGACGAAGGAAACGTCGTCGGTCGGCTGGGGGATTTTTTATTGGGTCGTCAACGTCGGCGCTTTCATCGGCCCGTTCATGCCTTCGCTGTTGCAGGCGTTGGGCGGCTTGTTTCCGGCGATTCTTGGTGCCGAGCCTCATTCGAAGGAGGCCTGGCGCCATCTCTTTCTCGCCTCGGCGCTGGTTACGTGTTTCAACTTCCCGCTGCTGTTGACGATCCGCGACTCGCCCTCGGGCGCTTCGCAAACCGAGCCGATCTTCGGCGTCTTGCGGCGAACATTCGTCAACTTCTTCGAACCGCGGTTGCTCTGCTGGATTCTGATCATGTCTTGCTTTTGTCTGATGATGTACCAGTTGTGGGATCTTCAGCCGAACTTCATCGTCGATTGGGTCGATAGCGGCCCGATGGCGCAATCGCTGGAGCGACTGCCTCCGGTGCTGCGCAACGCGCTGGTGGAACAAACCGATCGTGGCCCGATGATCCCGCAGCAACTGCTGCTGAACTTCAATGCCTTTTTCATCATCGTGGGCGTGGTGGGCGTTTCCTGGCTCACGCGGCGGATGCGGACGCTGGCCGCCATGCTCATCGGCATGGTGGCCGTGACGGCCGGGTTGCTGGTGTCGGGCTGGACGCAAAACGCCTGGATTCTCGTGGCCGGCATTCTGTGTTTTTCGGTCGGCGAGATGATGACCGGGCCGAAGAACAACGAGTATCTGGCATTGATCGCGCCGCCGGGCAAGAAGGGCCTTTACTTAGGCTACGCCAACATTCCAATGGGATTGGGCGTCTTCGTCGGGTCGTGGCTTGCCGGGCTGATCTACGGCCGCTTCGGCGAGAAGGCCGTGCTCGCCCTCCGCTACTTGGCCGAACACACGCCCTTCGGCGCCGACAAGAACTGGAGCGGCGATGCGGCGACACTCGAAGCCGCCTTGGGCGTGCGCCGCACCGAGGCCATGCGGAAGCTTCAGGAAGCGACCGGCCTCGATCCGGCAGCCGCCACGCAATTGCTTTGGGACACCTACTCGCCGCAGTACCTGTGGATTCCCTTCGTGCTGATCGGAATCGCCGCGACCGGCGCTTTGTGGATTTTCACCCAGCGGGCGAAACGCTGGGCCGATATGAATGCCTGACGAGTCGAATCGCTGCGCACCGTTGTAACCGCGCGCTGTATTGCACCGGACAGAAAGGATGATGTTGCCCAAATGAATCGACCTGCAATGGCGTCGGCCGATACTTCTTTTTTTTACGGTTCTTCGAATCGCCTGGCGATGTGGTCGCGCTGTCGCTTGCCTGTGCGGCCGGTTTCTCCGACGGCCGTCGGCGCTGCCTGCTGGCTCGCGTGCTTCTTGACTTCTTGGACCTTGGGAAACGCAGCCGAGGCCATCGGCCCAGACGTGATTTCGCTCGAGGGAATGTGGCAATTTCGGCTCGACCCGGAGGACGTCGGCGTTGGTCAGAAATGGTTCGCCCAGCGGCTTGACGATACTGTCCGGCTGCCCGGCACCACCGACGAGAACCAAAAGGGCATCCGCAAGGACGAGCAGTGCGTCGATCGGTTGTCGCGCGTGTGGTATTGGAAGGGGCCGGCCTGGTATCAGCGGCAGGTGAACATTCCCGAAAGCTGGAAGGGCAAACGGATTACTCTATTCCTAGAACGCACAAAAAACACGCGCGTGTGGGTCGATAGCACGTTCTGCGGCGGGGAAGACACGCTCAGCGCCCCGCAGGTTTTCGATGTTACGCGAGCGATGCCCCCGGGCGAGCATACGATCACCGTACTTGTCGATAACGCACGTTTGCCGCCGGTCGGCCCGTCGCATGCCGTGGACGAACGGACGCAAACCAACTGGAACGGCATTGTGGGCCGCATCGAGCTTCGCGCCACCGATCCGGTATGGCTCGACGACGTGCAGGTGTTCCCCAACGCAGCGAAGAAGCAGGCCATTATTCGCGCAACCGTCGGCAACATCACCGGCAGGCCGGTTCAAGGCATGATTACCGTGCGTTGCGAAAGCGAGAATTGCCCGCGGCCTTCGCCGTTGAAAGCGCAGTTGGTGCCGTTGAATGCGCCCGCCCGCGAAAACGTCGTTGAGTTCATCTACGAGCCGGGTGAAGAGACGCCGCTTTGGGACGAGTTCCAGCCGGCGCTGCTCCGCCTGCATCTGACGCTGGAGGCCCGGGCGGAGGAACACGCCTATCGCAATACTCGGACGGTCCGCTTCGGAATGCGCGATTTCACGACGCAACGGGGGCAGTTCGTCGTCAATGGTCGGCCGACGTTTTTGCGCGGCAAGGTGGATTGCTGCTTCTTTCCGTTGACCGGCTACCCGCCGATGGACAAGGCCGGCTGGCTGCGGGTGTTCTCGATTGCCAAGTCGTACGGGATCAACCACTACCGTTTTCATTCCTGGTGCCCGCCCGAGGCGGCCTTCGCCGCGGCCGACGAATCGGGCGTGTATCTTCAGCCAGAGCTGCCCAATAAACGCAGCGGCTTTGCCGCCCCGGAAAGCCGCGAGGCGGCCCAGCACAACATCGACAACATCGAGGTGGAAGGCACCCTGAAGGAAAAGTCGCTTTACGAGTACGCCGAGCGCGAGGGAGAGTTGATTTTCAAGGCGTTCGGCAATCATCCTTCGTTCGTGATGTTCACCTTGGGCAACGAGTTGGGCCGCAACGAGGGCATGTTCTCGCTGGTTGCCCGATTCAAGAAGGCCGACCCGCGGCATCTCTACGCCCAAGGATCGGGCAATATGCACTGGAGCCCCAGCTTGGCCCCGGGCGACGATTTTTGGGTAACGGCCAAGACGGCTCCCAACTTGCCTGTTCGCGGCTCGTTTGCCGTGCTCGACCCGATACGGGCGCATATCGAACACCGGCCGCCATCGACATTGGTGGACTACTCCGAGTCGATAGCCGGCATTCCAGTTCCCGTCGTGGCGCACGAAACCGGGCAATTCCAGGTGTCGCCCGACTTCCGCGAAATCCCGCTCTATAAGGGCGTTGTGCGGGCGAGGAATCTGGAGATCTTTCGGCAACGGCTGGCGGACGCAAAGATGCTCGACCAGTCGCACGATTTCGTTCGGGCTTCCGGGGCGCTGGCGGTCATTTGCTATCGTGAAGACATCGAGGCCGCCCTGCGGACGCCCGGCTTCGGCGGCTTTCAATTGCTCGATCTGCAAGACTTTCCCGGGCAAGGCACGGCCTTGGTGGGCATCCTCAATGTCTTTCTCGAATCTAAAGGGCTGATCACGCCCGAGGCGTGGCGGCAGTTCTGCTGCGAAACCGTCCCGCTTTTGCGGATGAAGAAGTACACCTGGACGACCGACGAAACATTCCTCGGCCGCGTGCAAATCGCCCACTACGGCCCGGCCGACCTCCCCGATGCCCAAGTTGTTTGGCGCGTCGAAGACTCTCGCGGGCGCACCACAGCCAGCGGGCGGTTCGATCGGCAAACCATCGAGTGCGGGAAGGTCGGCGAGGTGGACATGTTCGCCGTGCCGCTGGCCGACATTGCCGCGCCGCAGAAGCTGACGATCAAACTGGCGATTGAAGGCACGAATTACACGAACGAGTATCCCATCTGGGTTTACCCGCCGAAGATCGACACCAGCGTCCCGCCCGGCGTACTCGTCGCCGAGAGCTTTTCCGCGTCAGCCACGCAACGGCACCTTGCGGCCGGCGGCAAGGTGCTGCTCTTGCCCAAACTCGACCAGTTGCCGCATAGTGTCGAGGGCGCGTTCCATCCCGATTATTGGTCGCCGATGTTCGCCGAGGCGGCCAAGAAGCGCGGCAGCCGCCTGCCGCCCGGCACGCTTGGCATCCTCTGTGATCCGGCCGCACCGGCCTTGGCCGCGTTCCCCACCGAGTTTCACAGCAACTGGCAATGGTGGCATTTGGTGAAGAACTCGCGTCCGATCATTCTCGACGGAACGCCAGCCGACTACCGCCCGATCGTGCAGGTAATCGACAACTTCGCACGGAACCACAAGCTTGGCCTGATCTTCGAAACGAAGGTCGATCGAGGCTCGATGCTGGTTTGCGCGATCGATCTTTGGAGCATTCTGGACAAGCCCGAGGGGCGTCAGATGCTGCACAGCCTATTGCGATACTTGGATTCGCCCGCCTTCGCACCGACAACGAGGCTGGACGAAGCCCTGCTCCGCAAGCTGCTGGGCGGCGACGGGCCACAGCCGTAGTCGCAGCGGCGGTTGTCATCGTCGTCGCTCCGGTCGAGGAAGCCGCATCGTCCCGCCGGCTATACATCGCTGCAAGTGTCTTCTGCGTATGGGATTAGCGCCGTGCAGCGAAGTCGGTGTGTGGAACAGCGAGGGCCGACATTCTCGGCTTCAAAAACACCTTGGCTTGCCCGGGGGCGCCGGTGTACAATCCGCGCCGATCCAAGGGCATTGCCGCGAGGCGGATCCGCCGAAGAACGGACGAATCCTCTCGGCGAGCGAAACGCGATCGAACTTCGATTAGAGCGAGATTGGAGAGCAACCGAATCGCGATCGTGCCTCGCCCGACCGGTGCGTGAAGGAATCTTGGTGCGTAGGTCGAGGGCATAAGGAAGCTTAAGGAAATGGTCATGCAGCGTCTGCCGCACAGCCTGCATTGTTTGTCTTGGTGTTGGGCGATGCGTCTGCGGGCTGTTGTACTCGCTCGACGATTTGCCGCGCGTGGAGGCATGTGGCTCGCGCTCGGGTTGGCGATGCTTTCGGGCTGTGCATCGCCCTACCGCTCGGATCAAGGGGCTTTGTTCGGCGGGCTGCTTGGGGCCGGAACCGGTGCTTTGGTCGGTAGTGCCGTGGGCAACGCGGGCGCTGGGGCCGCTATCGGGGCCGGAGTCGGTGCGATCAGCGGAGCAGCCATCGGCAGCGAGTTGGACGAAATCGAGGCCCGCAACCGCGCCGAGATTGCGCAGCATTTGGGAAGGCCGGTGCCGGCGCAGCCGGTTGCGGTCGACGATATCATCGCGATGAGCAAGGCCGGCGTGGACGAGAATCTGATTGTCAATCACATTCGCGCGCACGGCGCGGCCGCGCCGCCGAGCGCGTCGGATCTGATTCTGCTGCAACGCGAGGGCGTGAGTGCTCGAGTCGTCGCCGCCATGCAGGAACCGCCTGCACCGCGCGCCGCCGTTCCGGTTTACGGCGTTCCCGTTTACGCCTCGCCGCCCGTGTACGCCCAACCCGTGTACGTTCAAGAAAACTATTACGGACCGCATTGGCGTCCGTATCGATGCGGGCCGCCCTGCCGGCCGGGGGTGTCGTGGGGCGTTTCTGTCAGCGGGCACTGAGCGCACTCGGTTCGAAGGCGCGCCGGCTCGCCCGCGTTTTGACGGGTGATTTGCTTGTCCCGAATGAGCCGGAGAACTTCCACACCGTTGTGAAAGCGGCCGCGGGTGCAACGACGCAGCCGATTGCGTGCAGTCCCCGTTTGAACCGTTTTCTGTCTTTCGCGGTTTTGTTTTGGGGGTACAACGACCGGGCATGAGTCTTGCTTGGTGCTGTCCGTCGGTCGTTCCTGTTTCGCCCAGCGGCGACTGCGCTGTGGAATTGCCGTGGCTCGACCCTGCCGATGTGTTTCCGTTGTTCTGCCGGTTGCCGCACTGCGTCTTTCTCGATAGTGCGGCGGTTCATCCATCATTGGGACGCTACAGCTACTTGGCTGCCGCCCCGTGGCGTTGGATTGAGACGCCCGCGGCCGGCACGGATTGTCTCGGCGAACTGAAGGCGATGCTTCGGGAGATTCATTCTCCGTCGCTGCCGGGCCTACCGCCGTTTCAAGGCGGGGCGGCCGGATTATTGAGCTACGAGCTGCGCCACGCCTTTGAAGAGTTGCCCGAAGCCCGATACAACGAACTGGCGATGCCGGCCGTTGCCATGGGCGTTTACGATGTCGTGTTCGCCTTCGATCATTTCCAGCGCCGTGCGTGGGGCATATCGCGCGGCTGGCCGGCGGAAACGCCGTCGCAACGCCCGGCGGTCGCTCAAGAGCGGTGGGAGTTCTTCCGCCGATTTCTCGCCGCTGGAGAGGTCGAGCGACCGAGCGAGTCTTGCGTCGCCGCCGCGATATCTCCGGCGACGGCTGATTCGGCCAGCCGGGCTGTGTTGACCGCTCCTCGCTATCCCTGCGGCAGCCTCCAAGGAGTTCGAAGCACATTTTCGCACGAAGGCTATCTAGCGGCCGTGCAGCGGGCCATCGACTATATTCGCGCTGGCGATGTTTTCCAAGTTAATCTGGCTCAAGAACTGATCGTTCCGTCGCGATGCCGAGCCGATGAGCTTTACTTGAATGTTCGCCGGTGCGACGGGGCCCCGTTCGGCGGTTACTTCGACTTGGGCCGTTGCCAGATCGTCAGCGCGTCGCCCGAGCTGTTTCTCAAAGTGGACGACGGCATCGTTCACACGCGGCCGATCAAGGGAACACGCCGGCGGTGCGGCGATCCGGCCGTCGATGCGGAATCCGCATGCTTGTTGCTGGCCAGCGAGAAGGATCGAGCCGAGAACATTATGATTGTCGATCTGCTGCGCAACGATCTTTCGCGGGTTTGCCGGCCGGAGAGCATCGCCATCCGTCAGCTTTGCGCGATCGAGGAATATCGACATGTCATTCATCTGGTGTCGGCTGTCGAGGGGCGATTGTCGCCGTCGGCGGACATCGGCGATTTGATTGCGGCGGTGTTTCCCGGCGGATCGGTTACCGGTGCGCCGAAGATCCGGGCGACCGAGATCATCTCTGAACTGGAACCGACAGCCCGCGGCGCCTATTGCGGATCGTTGGGGTTCATCGGCGCCGACGGTTGCGCCGAGCTGAACCTTCTGATCCGGACGATTACGGCCGGCGGCGGATGGTGGCGGTTTTCCGTCGGCGGCGGGATCGTGGCGCAATCGGAGCCTGAGCGAGAGCTTCAAGAGACCTTGGACAAGGCCGCCGGTTTGCTGGCAGCGATTGAAGCAATCGCCCGCTGAATCCCATCAAGCAAGCGCGCCGTCCGTTGCCTGCGCCGCTTGCAGCCGGCTGCGACCGGCCCGTGGCCTCTCTTGCCGTCGAGTGACGTGCCTCAAGTCGCCGGGCGGGCGCTCTTTCGGCCTACGTACAACGTGGCGATGCCTCCCGAAAACGGATGCCGTTGAAGGCGGTCGAGCCCGGCGTCAGCCATCCGCTCGAGAAACGCTTGGCCCTGCGGAAAGGACTGAACCGTTTGAGGGAGATACTGATACGCCTGTTGGTCATTGTCGGCGAGCGACTGCCCAATGCGCGGCAACAAGTGGCGAAAATAGAACCGGTACAACGCACCGAATGGCCACCGGTGGGGCATCGAAAATTCCAGAACGGCCACGCGCCCGCCGGGGCGGCACACCCGCGCCATTTCGGCCAGACCGCGGTCGGGATCGCTGACATTCCGCAAGCCGAAGGCCACACACACCAATTGGAAACAATTATCGAAAAACGGCAGCGCGAGTGCGTCGCCTTCCAAGAGACGGACGCGGTGCGAGGCACCGAGCCGAAACAGCTTCTCCGCTCCGCGTTGAAGCATGGGGCGGCAGAAATCGATGCCGAAAATCGGAGTTCGCTCGTTGCTAGCCCGCCAGTAGTCAATCGCCAGATCGGCCGTGCCGGTACACACATCCAAGATGGGAGAATCCCCTTCGGGCGGCGTTAATCGGACCGCACGGCGCCGCCATCGGCGGTCGATTCCCAGCGAGAGCAGGTGATTGAGCAGATCGTAACGACGGGCGATCTGTCCGAACATCGAACGAACGCGCCGCGCGGATTTATCGATTGTGTCAGTCATACTCGTTATTCTATGCCTTCGGCCCGCCTGAGGCCAAGCGATCGGCCGCAGACGATTCGGCCCTCTCGCTGATCACTGCCGTTGGGAACGCGGATGCAGCCAAGCAAGCGGACGCATTGAAGGTCCCTTGCATGCTGACCCGATGAAGAGTCAATGCGCGTCGCCGAGGGAATTCGATCCGGCGCTCGGCGAGGCTGCCGTGCCCTGCAATCGGGCTCCGGTGTACTCTTTCCCCTCGCGGTCGAGAGTGGGCGGTTGCCGGCACGGGCATAATACATTTCGGTTCACTTCAGCTCACGAAAGATATGTCCGTTTTTCGAGAACGGGTACAATACCGGGTCGTGCCTTGCCTGAGAAGACGGACTCGTTTCGTTCCGCTGTATTGTCTTGGTGCGGCGAGGGAAAACAGACTTTCGGAGGCTTTCATCAATGACGCCCAAATGCGATGTGTTCGCCCTGCCGCAGTTGGCCGATGCCGACGATCTGCACGGGGCCACGGCCGTGGTGATCGACGTGCTTCGCGCATCGACGACGATCATTCACTCGCTGGATGCGGGCGCAACGGCGGTGATCGCCTGCCGCGAGGTCGATGAAGCACGGCAGCGGCGTGCGCAATTGAGCGAGGGCGACGTCGTTCTCGGCGGAGAACGCGGGGGACTGCCGATCGAGGGCTTCGATTTGGGCAATTCCCCCGATGAATACTCGCCCGACCGTGTCGGCGGACGCATCGTTGTGCTGACGACCACCAATGGTACGTCGGCTATCGAACACGCCCGAAAGGCCGATACCGTGCTGATCGGCGCATTTGTCAACGCCACGGCCGTATTCCGGCATCTCTTGACGGCCGAACGCATTGCTCTGATTTGCGCGGGAACGGATGGGCAGTACAGCCTCGATGATCTCTTGGCGGCCGGCTATTGGGTCAACCGCTTGCAACGGGAAAGCGGCCTAACGTTCGCCTACAATGCCCAAGCCATCACCGCGCAAGAGGCCTGGCGCACAAGATTTTCGCTGTTCGAAACCGCCGGCGACGGGGCGGTTTCGCCCGACTCTTTGGCGGCCCAATTGCGAAACACGCCCGGCGGTGCAAATCTGATTCGCGTCGGTCTGGCCGAAGACATTCTCACCGCCGCGCAGATCGACCGTTTCTCGGTGGTTCCGATCGTGGATCCGATCGACGGACGCATTCGGCCGGCTCCGCCTTTGATGTTGGATGGATGAACCGACACCGGTCGGATCATCCGTTTGAATCGGTACGATCGTCCTTCACGCATTGGGGCCGCACGACGCTGTGCTCCGTCGGGGCGTCGCGCAATGATTCGTTAGAGGGCAATCGTCGGGGTTGCCGCAATTCTACCGAAGCTGCGGCCTGAACTTTGCCTTTCTGCGATTCATGACCTAGCTTTTTCATAGAGGGTTGATGGGCGCGTTGCGGCCGTGCGATCGTAAATCGAAGCCGGCCGAACTTCTTGCCCAACCATCTTTTCGCTTTTCGTTGGGCTATTCACCGCCGAATCGCGTACGACAGGGGCCGTTGCGTTTGCTTGGGCGTGAATGCTGGTCGTACCGGAACTCTGTGGAGGCGTCGTCATGGTTCTTCGAGGTAGGCACACCGGCCGAACACCGGGAAACCGTCGCGGTGCGGTGGTGGTTCTGGCCGCCTTGTTCATGGTGGTCGTTTTTCTGATGCTGGCGTTTGCCGTTGATGTGGGATACATCGTTTTGGCGCGGACGCAGCTTCAAACATCCGCCGATGCGGCCGCGATGGCAGCCGCATCTGTAATGGCCCTGACGCGGGAAGAGATGGAAGCCGAAGCCCAACAATATGCGGCGGCCAACACGTGCAGCGGAAACCGAGTGATTCAACTCCAGTCGTCCGACATCGAGTACGGCATGTGGGATACCGCCAGCCGCACGTTTACACCGACGGCCACCGTGGGCAACGCCGTGCGGGTGACCGCCCGCGCCGACGAGCAGCGCGGCGGAAATATCCCTCTGTTTTTCGGACGGATGTTCGGCGTGGCCAATTTTGCGCAACAGGCCAGCGCGGTCGCCATGTGCAACCCGCGAGACATCGTGTTCGTGGTGGACTGTTCCGGGTCGATGAATTACGATACCCGACCCGACAAGACCGACGCGCTCAACAGCATGTATGCCCCGTTGGGCTACCCCAACGTCGGCACGGAGTTGATGCAAAAGGTGTACGACGACTTCGGGTTCGGCACCTGGCCCGGGGCAAGCCAATGGGTCGGGCAGCCGCTGGGAGTACCGAAAACAAACGCCTATTCCGAACTGACCAAAAACGGCGGCCCGCTGACACAAGCCAGCATCCCGGCGAAGTACCGCATCCTTTCGTCGGACAGCACAGCGGTGCGAAAGACCAAGGCGTATTCCTGGATTATGGACGTGCAGATTCCGGCCTTGATGCCAGCGGCCAAACCCGTGCCCAACAGCTCGACCAACTATAACTACTGGGCCAAATACATCGACGGCAATCAAAGCGCCTTGGGCTACCGGAGCTACACGCAATTCATGATGTATTACGGCCGCGACGGCAAGCCGGACGGTGTGAATTTTACTCCCCTTTCGCTGCAAAGCCCGCACTGCCCGATGCACTCGGAGGCGACTCCCGCGGGGGTGTTCAACTTTCCGCCGCGGGAACAGCCGACGCATGCCTGCCGCCGCGGGGTGATCGCGGCGATCAACATCGTCAAGCAGCGGAACCAAGGGATCAACGATCCGACGCAGCGCGACTGGGTTTCGATTGTCACCTTCGACAAAACCTCGCCGGGGCCTGTGGTTCGTCAACCTCTGACTGGCAACTACGATGCCGCCATGCAGGTGGCCACCACGTTTCAGGCGGTTGGCAGCGGCGGCTACAGCACAGCCACTGAGAACGGTCTGATCGTGGGAGCCAATCACATCAAGAAGCAGAGCCTCGGCGGCCAAGGACGCGAAACGGCCAACAAGGTTGTCGTCTTGCTGACGGACGGCATGCCGAACCTTTACCAGAGCTCGAACACGACGATCAACAACTATGTGGCCGCCAACCCGAGTCCCAACTTCTATCCGAGCGGTACGAAGTATGCCGGCCAGGCGGCCCTGATGCAGACCATGATGATGCAGTTGCAGCGGTGGCAGGTGTTCCCGGTGGGCATCGGCTTGGAAACCGACTACGATTTCATGGACCGCATGGCCCGGATGGGAAATACAGCGAAAGACGGGCAGTCGCCGCGCGGAAGCGGCAACCCTGCCGAATACGAGCAGCGATTGATCGACATCTTTGAGGAAATCATCCTCAGTCCCCGCGTGCGGCTGGTGCAATAGCCGCGGCGGCCCGTACCAGGCGTCTCGACGACGGCATCTCGGTGCGAGCAAAACGCATCGAGTTGCCGTCGTGTTTTGTGCCCATTTAAAGCTCCGCTGCCAGTGACAGCACCGATTCGGGCAGCAAAACGCATCGAGTTGCCGTCGCGCATTGCGCGGCGATACTGCCTGCCGGAAGACGTAGAGTCACTCGCCCTCTCTGTCATTCGAATCGCGCGCGGGCGGCCCGGCGCTCGGCCTCAAAGCGTAATGGCGTAGGGCGCCCGTTGCGGGCGAGCCAACAGCGACGAAGCCTGCTCGTCGCCGACAAAGTCTTCCTTTTTCGGGTCCCATTTCAGCTTTCGCTTGAGCAACAGGGCGATATTGCACAAGTGGCAGGAAGAGAGAATGCGATGGTGCGAGGCCGCGTCGGAGACCGGCTCCGCCCGTTCTCGAACGCAATCGAAGAAGTTCTGCATGTGCGCCGTCGGAGCGCGGTTCTTGTAGAGCTTGCGAACATCTTCGTCGATCCGGGCCTTCTCCTGCTCGGTCAATTCCTCAAGGGGCTTTCCGGTCAATCGCGCTCGATTGACGAATATCGTCCCTTTTTCACCCTCGAATCGCACGCCATTCTCAGGCCCGTTCTGCACAATGATCTTCGAGCCGTTGGCAAAACTCAATTCGATGCGGAACTGCGTGGCCGTGTTGTAGGCGTTGGGCAAGATCACCTTGCCGGCGAAGAACGCCACCGGATCGAAGTTCTCGGGGATGGCGGGAAAACTGCCTTCTCCTTGGATTTCGATTGGCCCAGTATCTTCGCAGCCGATTCCCCACTGAGCGATATCGACGTGATGGGCGCCCCAATCGGTGAGTTTTCCGCCCGAATATTCGAGCCACCAGCGGAAAGTGCCGTGACACCGCTCTTTCGTGTACGGAACCTTGGGCGCCTGTCCGAGCCACATATCCCAGTCTAAGTGCTTCGGGGGATCGGACGTCGGAAAGACCTTGCTGCTTGGCCCTGCGCCAATCATGCAGGTGACGGTCAACGTCTTTCCCAGCTTGCCCGAGCGGGCAAGCGCTACTGCGGTGAGGAACTTGCGATCGCTGCGCTGCTGAGTGCCGACCTGAAACACCCGTTTGGTCTGACGCACGGCTCGGCAGATCAGCTTGCCTTCATCCACCGTTAACGTCAGAGGCTTTTCGCAATAGACGTCTTTTCCTGCCAGCAAGGCGTCGATGGCGATTTTCGTATGCCAGTGGTCGGGCGTTCCGATGGTGACGACCTGCACATCTTTTCGATCGAGCAGTCTGCGGTAGTCGGTGAAGATCTCGCACTTCTCGAATTTGCCGGCGAATCGCTCGGCGTGCGACCGATCGACATCGGCGCAAGCAATCATTCGTCCCCGCCCGGCGGCGTCGTTGGCAATGAGGGACCCCCGCCCTCCGACCCCGATGGCCCCGACACCCAAACGTTCTCCGGATGCCGGCCTTTCTGCCGCCGAGGTCCAAACGTACGGGATCAGCGTGCCTGCTGCCGGCAGGACCGAAAGAGGCAAGAACTGACGGCGGGTGACGAGCGCAGACATGGACCTTCTCCGAGTGTCGGCGGGAATAGTTGGCGGCCGTGCAAAACATCGGCGGCCGGAAGGAACACTGATCGTCACTGTAGCCGCGCGAACGGCATTAATCAATCCGCAATCAATCCGCTTACGGCATGTTTCGGGACGAAACAACGACCCGCGAAGCGGCTTTTCCGTGCAGTCCCCGGGCGTTTTCGCCTGGGGTTCGGCCCGCCTCGGAGCCGCGCTGCGCCCCCTCAGTCGCGATTGTCCCGAGATCGCCCGAGAATTGTCATGAGGCCATCGAAGCGGGGGCAGGGGAAGGTTTGGCCCGGCGGCCGCAGGTAGCGAGGAAGCCGCGGGAAGGCGCGGCGGCACCACGGAATTGCGAAAGATGGTTTGTCACTTTGGGGCGAAAACGCTACAATCGGCGTTGGTCATTGACCCTATTGAGGATTGCCGAGCGGACTGCGACCTGTTTCTGTCGAACCGACCAATGCCATCGCGGTTGAACGCCCGGCGGATGGGGAAATACGGCCGCACACAAGCTTCGCTCGGCTTAAGGCTCGATGCGCAAGCTGTTTCCAACGACTGGGAAACGGCAGCTATCGGCGGCGCTCGTCGCATTATTTCTAATCGTTTTCGGAGGCCATCGGTCATGCGTATTGTGCTTTCCGAGCGTGAACGCCAAGTGGTGCGATTGATTTCGTTAGGCTGCACTGTAGAGGAGTCGGCCAAGATCCTCGGCCTGTCGCCGAATACGGTGGACAATCACAAGTCGCGGGCGATGGCGAAGCTTGGCGTTGACAAGACGGCCCTGCTCGTGCGCCGCGCCATCAAACAACGAATCTCTCCGCTGAACGATCGCCTGACCGCTTCGGAAAAACGAAAACGCGGCAAAAAACGCGATGGGTGGAACGATTGATGGTGTCGCTCGGTCAAAACGATTGAAGTCAGGCCGAGCACAGCGCTGCAATGAGTCTTTCCTCCGGCGCCCCTCTCGCTGATCCGTTCCCTCCCGAACTCCGGGAGCAAATCGAAGAGCTGCTCGATGCGTTCGAGCGCGATCGGCAGGCCGGCGGCAAGGCACCGATCACTACCTTTCTTGAGAGTGTTCCCTCGCCGTGGCGGGCCGCGGTCTTCGGCGTTTTGCTGCGGGCGGAATGCGAGTACCTAGCAGATATTGGTCGTGTTCCCGATATATCGGCTTACTTTGATCGATATCCCGAGTTCCACGCGATCTTGCGCGAAGAGTTTCGGTGCGCCGAGGCTGCTCGCGATCCGTGCTTGCTTTCGGCACGCCCTTGCCGCGACGAGATTGATCAACCTCGACCCTCTTCCACGGAGTCGGCCGCGGCAGCGAATCTCGCTGTGGGGGCCGGTGCGCTGCGCGGCACTCGGCTGCGCCGGGATACAAGCGCCGAGCCGACGTTGTGCGGCGGCGCAGGGGAATCGCCCCGAATTGCGATTGTCGGGGGCGGATGGGCCGGCCTGGCGGCCGCCGTCGCGGCCGTCGAGCAAGGGCTTCGGGTCGAACTGTTTGAAGCCCGCAGTCGCTGCGGCGGGCGGGCCGGGCTGACGATTTCACTCGCCAGCGGTCTTGAAGTCGATTTCTGCCGACATCTGTCGCTGGGCTGTTGCACGAACTGGCTCGACCTGATCGCACGCACCGGGTGCACCGAGCTGTTGTCGCCGCCCGAGGGAACTTATCGGTTTGTCTCACCCGCGGGACAGGTTTGCCGATTCCGTGCCGGACGACTGCCGCCGCCGCTGCATCTTTGGCCGGCGTTGTTCTCCCGGACCGATCTTTCGTTTTCGACTCGATGGAGCATCGGCTCTGCGCTCATGCGGCTTGCCCGAAGCCCCG
>Ga0073932_1003915_pt1 | contig 18742 bp, 14 predicted proteins | sample DewCreD2012metaG_FD_76967 | JGI IMG/M metagenome (GOLD analysis project Ga0073932, IMG submission 76967) | Hot spring sediment bacterial and archeal communities from British Columbia, Canada, to study Microbial Dark Matter (Phase II) - Dewar... ... | reverse complement strand
CTGTCGCTTTGCCGATGCGGAGTGAGGTTCACCGGGTCGGACGGCGGCTTTACGGTCGAAGTGGGCAGCACCGTCGGCGGCCGACTGCTTGCGGGAGCGATGCCGCCGTTTGCTTCGCTCGAATTGCGGCTGTCCGAGAAGCGATGAGAACCTTGGGATTCCGGCGGCGGTTCCAGGTGTGCCGCCGACCGCGGCAAGCTCAGCGGCACCGCCGCAGCGGAGGGCGTTGTTTGCGCGGGCGAATCGAGACGCCGAGCGGGGCGGGCCGACTCAGATGCCGCCGGCGACGACGGCGACGATGTCGATGTCGCCGGCGCGGCGAGGGCCGGGGCGTCGGCCGAGTGCGCGATCGGCACGACATCGTTATCGTTGTTCGAGGCATTCGGCCCGCCGACGCGGCCGAGTGATTCGACTCGCTGCGGCCTGAGGCCGGATGGAGCAGGCGGGGGCGTGTAGGCGGCTTCACTGCGGCCGTCGGGCTGCGCGGCGGCGCTGGCGGGTCGGTCGTCCGCGGGTATTCGTTCCGCGAAGGTTTGGCCGCCGCGGTGTTCAGCGGTTCGTTCGTCGGCGACCCAGGCCGCCGGAAGCGATTGGGCATTGCTCGACCGTGCCGTAGACGCACCTGCCGCGGCCGCCGCCAATGCGATGAGCACGGCCGGCCCGAGTCGGCATTGTCGAGCCGACTTCGTCGCGAACCGAGTACGCTGGTTCGTCGGCGCGGTGAAAAGGATCGAGCGGTTCATGGCGGCATCCTTGCCGTTGGTCTTCAGGCGGGCATCGCGGCCAGCAGCTCGGCCACGCGCACGCAGAAGTTGTCGTTGAGCACCAGCACCTCGCCGCGGGCGATCAGCCGCCCATTGACGAAGATATCCACCGGATCGCCCGCCAGCTTGTCCAACGGCACCACCGATCCCTTGCGGAGCCGCAGCACGTCTTCCAGATACATGTGGGTGCGGCCCAACTCGATGCGCAGATCAAGCTCGATGTCGCTGACCAGTTCGATCGTCGCCGCTTCGGTGCTCGGCGGGGCGGGCGTGAACTCGGGCAGTCGGAAACTGGTAACCCCCGGCGGCACTTCGTTGGGCGAATCGATCGAGGCCAACGCTCGTTCCGCCTGATTGAGCAGGAACTCGATGTCTTCCTGCGAGAGAGATTCGTCGGAAGCGGACGGTGCCGCAGACGACGCAGCGGCGGCGGACGACACGGCCGACGGGGCGCTGACGGCGGCGCGCGAAGTCGCCGCAGCGATCGGTGCAGCGACGGTCGGAGGAACTGCTGTCGCGGCTGGCCCCGCTGCCGACGGAGCGGCAGACGCCTGGGGCGCTGACGGCGGAGCGGCCTGGGGATCCGGTGTTGGGCGATTGGCGGCCGTTTGGGCCAGCAGTCGCTCGATCTCTTCTTGGCTCATCAGGGAATCGTCGGCCATGATCGGATTCCATTCCTTTCAGGCGGAGTCGAATTGAGATCTGTTCGCCCGCCACGCATCGGCCGGCGGACGGTTCAATTCAGTTCCGTGCGGCCCGAGTTGCCGCCGTATTGCCCCGCCGTCGGCAACCAGTGCTTCCGTGCCTCTCGCGCCGTCCATCGCCTGTCGATGCGCCGGCGGCCGCTTCAGCGGCGTGTCGCGCCGCCATGACGGCGCAAAAAGGTCCGGTCAATCAGGAAAGCGGGCGCGAACACAACGAAGCGCGGCCCTTGTGTCTTGTCTCCGCTGGAACCGCGTTCCGTTTCCTGCGTTCTTAGTGCTCCACAAAGGCGAAATCGCTGATAATCACGCTTTGCAGCAGCGGTTTGCCCAGCAGTTTGTTTCCGCGGTCTTGGATGCGGCGTTTGATCAGCCCGAGGCCGGCATCGGTCAGGTCGGTCATCTCGGCGCTGCGAACGATCATCAGCACTTGATCGCGGAAACGGTGTTTCGTTTCTTCGAAGAGCTTGGCGAACTCCTTGCCTTGCTCGCCAGGCACGGTGCCGAACAGGTGGAAGTCGATCCGCAACGTCGAGTTCGACACCGGCTGATAGACCGTGACGCTGAATTCGCCCAAATCTACCTCGAGGGTGTCGGGCGGTTCTGCTTCTTCGGCCTCTTCGGCCGGAGCGGCTTCGCCGTGTTTGGACCCGTGCTTTTCCGTCTTCTCCGTTTTTCCGTGGCCCGAGGCCTTTTCCGTCTTCTCGTGTTTGGCCGATTCCTTCGCCGGCTCCTTCGATTCCTTGCCGTGCGCGGCCTTTTCCGATTCTTTTTCCGTCTTTTTCTCCGGCGGCGGCGGCGCGGTGATCGCTGCCGTGGCCGATGCCGACGGCAGATAAAAGTAGGCAATCAGGCATTCGGCGACAATCACCACGGCCAAGAACAACAGCACGTTGATCTTGGCCAGCATCGATGTCTTTGCGGCAGGCGCTGCACCCGTTTCCTCAGCCGGTTTGGTCGTCGGTTGATCGCTCATACCTCAGTCGCATCGTCAAAGAACCCAGATATGCCCAATTGCTCAGGCGCCGGCCGAGCGTGCGGTGCGGGCGGGCCGCCTTCCGGCTGCTGCAACAGCACCGGCGCGCGGCGCTCTCCGCCCGAGCAATGAAAGTCTAGGTCATAAGACGCTGCCACTACGGCGAAAAAGAGCAGCTATCTCCTTGTGTTTCGGGTCCAAAGAAACCGCTTGTTCGTGCGACGAACGAAAGGTCGATTAAGCCGTTTTTGCCGGTCGCATTGCCCGAGGGACACCCCTCCGAAGAGGTGCGCAACGAGGCGCGGGCCAAACCATTTCCTTGGCCCGAAAAAACGACCGTCGCATCGCATCATCGCTTCACCGGTCCGCCGAGCCTCGTCCCCTGCGGCGGCAGGCGGTGCATGGGTCGTGCCCCCGCTGCCGTGCAATCGCGGAGCTTCGGCCGAGCGTCCGTCGAGCTTTTCGGGCCACATTGTGCCCAAACAGACGCTCGGCGCAAAGGTCAATTCCGCAACGATCGACAGTCGGTGGCTGGAAAGTCGGATAGCCGGGATAGCGGGAGAAAACAGGCCGGACAGGAGAATCGCCCAATCGAGAGAACGGGGGAGTTCCCAAGAAAACAGGCCAACCCGATTTCCCAGGGCGTTGCCGTGCGCGACAATATTTCGCCCCGTTGGGGCTGATTTCGGCGCGGGCCGAATGCAAAAGTTCGCCCCACCGACGGACTTCGGCGACTGGGCCTTCGCGACGCGATCTTGCGCCCCGTTGGGGCTGATCTACTGCCCATCGACGGTCGGCGCGCCGGCCAGTTGCAGCACGACGACCGTGGCGGTCGCGTCGGGCGCGGTCGGCGGCACCGAAATCGTTACGCCGTCGTCGCCCGCAGCCGTCGTCAACGCCTTGTCTCGATCGGCCAGCAGATAGGCCGACAGAACTTTGTTCTTCAGGCCGGGCGCCAGCAGCTTCCCGTCTTTCGGCCACGAGAACACGTGCAGATAGAGCAGCGTGTTCTCGCCCTGCGGTTTGACGGTGGCCCGGCCCCACGCGAGCTTCTTGAAGGGGCTGGCCTGCGTGGCCCAAATCGACTCGCCGTTGACGTCCATCCAGCGGCCCATCGCGGCCAAGCGATCGACCGAGGCCGCGGGAATCTCGCCTTCGGCCGTCGGGCCCACGTTCAGCAAGTAGTTGCCGCCCTTGCTGGCGATGTCGATCAGATTGCGAATCAACGTCTCCGACGACTTCCAGTTCTGATCCGCGGCGTGATAACCCCAACTGTTGTTCATCGTCATGCACGATTCCCAATCGACGCCCGGCAGACCGGTGGCCGGAATCTGCTGCTCGGGCGTGCCAAAGTCGCCGGAGTATTGTTGATCGCCCTTGTTGAGGCCCTCCATCCCCTTCCGCCCCTTGCCCACGCGGTTGTTGATGATCAGCGAGGGCTTCAGCCCGCGAAGGTAGGCATACAAATCTCGGCCGTCTTCTTCGGTCCACCAGTCGGTCCATTCGCCGTCGAACCACAGCACCTCGGTGTCGCACGAGTCGATCAGCTCTTTCAGCTGCTGCTTCATGTAGGCCACGTATTCCGCCTTGCGGTCGGGGTGCATCTTCGTGGGATTGTAGTGCTTCTCGTTGGCGCGATATTGCGACGGGTGATGCCAGTCCATGATCGAGTAGTAGGTGCAAAAATGGAGTCCTTCGGCGCGGCAGGCCTCGGCCAGCGGCTTGAGCAGGTCCTTCTTGTACGGCGTGGCATCGACCACGTCGTACTCCGTCGCTTTGCTGTCGAACAAGCAGAAGCCGTCGTGATGCTTCGAAGTAATGACGATGTACTTCATGCCGGCCTGTTTGGCGATCCGCGCCCACTGTCGCGGATCGTACTTTACCGGATTGAACTGCGGGGCAAGCTTCTCGTAGTCGGCGATGGGGATGTTGGCCGTGTTCATCAGCCATTCGCTGATCTGGCCGTAAGTTTTGCCGTTCCAACTGCCCGCCGGGATGGCATAAAGCCCCCAGTGGATGAACATGCCGAAGCGGGCCTCGCGCCACCACTTCATCCGCGCGGCGCGCTGCGCGGGCGTTTCGTTGACGACGGTCGAAGCGCTCGCCGCCGGCGCCGGCTCGGCCGCACGGGCTTCAATCGCGCACGTGATGATTGCCGCACCGATCAACGCCGCACCCACGATCCCCGCAATCCAAGAAAAACTCTTCATCGCTTCTCCCATCTGCAAAGGTAGGGCATCTTCGGCCGTATCGCCGCGTTGCCGAAGCAATCGCCGCTTTCCGGCGATCATCGCTCGCCGGCATATCAGGCTTGCCGACGTACCAGACGGTTTTCAGGCTAATTCAACGCCCGGAGCGATGCAAGCGACCGGAGCGTGGGAAATTCGCGGCCGTCCGGCCTCTGCCCGTTGTCCGCCGGTGGCAGAGTGCTACAATCGGGCGGTGTTCCGCGGCGATGTCGGGAGCAATGTCGGCACAGTCGGCCAGAGCCGCCGCCAGAATTTGGTCGCCGCGGGCGATCGTGCGCCCGGCATCGGCGAGCTGGTCGCGGGCGCTTCCGTGCAACGAACAACGACACGATCAAAAACGACACGATCAAAAGGGTATTCGAGAATGAGACGGGCGAAGATCAGCATTATCGGGGCGGGCAACGTGGGGGCGACGACGGCCCATTGGTGCGCGGCCGCCGAGTTGGGCGACATCGTGCTGCTCGATATTCCCGAGTTGGGTACCGTGCCGCAAGGCAAATCGCTCGACTTGAGCCAGGCCGGCCCGATCATGGGCTTCGACGCGAAGATCATCGGCACGTCGGACTATGCCGACACGGCCGGAAGCGACGTGGTCGTGGTAACCGCCGGCATTCCGCGCAAGCCGGGAATGAGCCGCGACGACCTGCTGGCCACCAACGCGCGGATCGTCGGCAAAGTGGCCGAGCAGATCAAGCACACCAGCCCGCAGGCCGTTGTCATCGTCGTCAGCAACCCGTTGGACGCGATGGTACAGCGGCTCTGGCAGGTTACCGGCTTCGACCGCCGGCGGGTGATGGGACAGGCCGGCGTGCTCGATTCGGCGCGATTTCGCACCTTTGTGGCGCGCGAGCTGGGCGTCAGCGTGGAAGACGTGTCGGCCATGCTCTTGGGCGGCCACGGCGATACGATGGTGCCGCTGACCAGTTGCTGCACGGTGGGCGGCATTCCCGTTTCGCAGTTGATCGAGCCGCAGCGTCTGGCCCAAATCGTTCAGCAAACCCGCGACGGCGGGGCCGAGATCGTCAGCCTGCTGAAGACGGGCAGCGCCTACTACGCTCCGGCGGCGGCCACGGCGCAGATGGTCGAGGCGATCGTCCGCGACAAGAAGCGATTGCTGGCCTGTGCGGCCTACTGCGACCGCGAATACGGCGTGGGCGGCTATTTCGTCGGCGTGCCGGTGGTCTTGGGCGGCGAAGGCATCGAGCGGATCGTCGAGATTCAAATGACGGCCGAGGAGCAAGCCCAATTCGAGAAAAGCGCCGCGGCCGTTCGCGCCCTGGTCGAAACGATGGATCGCCTTCTGCGCAGTTGACCGATGGGCGCCGACGGGCCGCTGTCAACCCGTCGGGTGGTGCGTGACAGCAGTGCGCGGCGGCATTTCGCCACAACTGCGGCAACACGACATTGACAGCCGCCCGGTCCCTCGATTACAGTTGGCCATCATTGATCTCTCATCCCTACCTAATCGACCCTTCGAGTGCCGACGCCATGCAACGCACCGAGCTTTCGGTTTCTTCGACTCGTGCCGCGTCCGCCGATCAACATACGCTCGCATTGGAAATGGGCCAATTCCACACGGCCGAGGCCCCCGGGCCGTGCGCCGTCTTCGCACCCATGCACTACGAGCCTGGCTACGCCTATCCGCTGATCGTCTGGCTCCACGGCGAGGGTAGCGACGAACGGCAATTGCTCCGCGTGATGCCGCAGATCAGCCTGCGAAACTACGTGGCCATCGCTCCTCGCGGCGGGCGCGAGACGGGCGGCGAAGGGCAGCGGGCGGGCTGCGGCTGGCGGCCCGTCGAAGAACGCCTTGAGGCGGCGGCCTCGCGGGTGGACGACTGCATCGCCCTGGCCATGCGCCGATTCCATATCGCCCCGCAGCGGGTGTTCTTGGCCGGGTTCGATTCCGGGGGCAGCATGGCGTTCCGCCTCGCCTTCTCGCAGCCCTATCGCTTTGCCGGCGTGCTTTCGCTGTGCGGACCATTCCCGTCGAACACGGGCGGGCTGGCCCAATGGAACGGCATCCGCGGCCTGCCCGTCTTCCTCGCCACCGGGCGGCACAGCGAAGAATACCCCGCGAACCTCGTCTGCCGCGATTTGCGGCTGCTGCACAGCGCCGGGGTATCGATCACGCTGCGCGAGTATCCCTGCGGCCACGAATTGACCCCGCAAATGCTGACTGATCTCGATCGCTGGATCATCGAGCAGATCACGGCCAAGGCCGTTGTCTGAATAAGTCCGCACCATTGCAAAAGCGGCCGCGGTCGCAGCGACGCGGCCGACTGCGTGCAATCCCGTTTGAACCGCTTTCCGTCTTTCGCGGTTTCATTTAGAGACGCAGCCGGCAGAGATCCATCTGCAATCGAGATCGCCCCGCTCTGTTCGCGTTGTGCAACGGCCCAATCGTCCATCGCCCGGCAGCCGCCCGCCTCCCGCGCAGGTTCGGCGGAAAAAGCGTGATTGTTCCCGCGCGGGTCTTGCTTATTCGCGCCGATCGGCTATCGTAGCATACGGTTGCGCCGCTTCGCCACCGGACGGCCCCAGCGGCGATCGCCGTTCCATCAGGCCGAATGAGGCCGGCGCAATCGCAGGCGCGCAGCGCGGCCTCGAACTTCTTTTTTCGGAAGACGCGCACGGCCGTGTTGAGTATCGTGCTATGCTCAGGAGACCGACCACGATGTTGTTCGCTCAAAACGCCAATCCGATGCTGATCATCAGCATTGTCGTTCTGGTCGTGCTGTTCATCATCGGGCTGATGATTCTCGCCGTGTTTATCAGCTACTTCCGCTGGTGGATACAGTCGAAGACGACCGGGGCGGGCATCGGCATCCTCGATCTGCTGGGAATGACCTTCCGCAAGATCAACCCGGCGGTGATCGTGCAAAGCAAGATCATGGCCGTGCAGGCGGGCATCGGCGACGAGCACGGGGTGACGACCAAGGCGCTGGAAGCCCATTATCTGGCCCGCGGCAATGTGCCGCTGGTGATTCGCTCGCTGATCGCGGCGAACAAGGCGAAGATGATCGATCTGGATTTCAAGCTCGCCTCGGCGATCGACTTGGCCGGCCGCAACGTGTTCGAGGCCGTGCAAACCAGCGTCAATCCCAAAGTGATCGACTGTCCGAATCCGCGCAGCGGGCGCGAAACGCTCGACGGCGTGGCGCAGAACGGAATCCAATTGAAGGTCAAGGCGCGTGTAACCGTCCGCACGAATCTGAAGCAATTGATCGGCGGCGCCACGGAGGAAACGATCATCGCCCGCGTGGGCGAGGGCATCGTCAGCGCCATCGGCTCGTCGCCTGAACATACCGATGTGTTGGCCGACCCGTCGAAGATCTCGAAGACGGTGCTCGCTCGGCGGCTCGACGCGCAAACGGCGTTCGAAATCGTGTCGATCGACATCGCCGATATCGATGTCGGCGAAAACGTCGGCGCCCGACTCCAAGCCGATCAGGCCGAGGCCGACATGCGGGTGTTCCGCGCCAAGGCCGAAACGCGGCGGGCGGCGGCTGTGGCCGTCGAGCAAGAGAACTTGGCCAAGATCGAAGAGAATCGGGCGAAGGTGCTCGAGGCCGAGGCGGCCGTTCCGCGGGCTATCGCCGAGGCCTTCCGCGAGGGCAAGCTGGGCATTGTCGACTACTACAAACTGCGCAATATTCAGGCGGATACCGACATGCGGACGGCCATCGCCCGGTTGGGCGCTCCCAGTCCCATGAAATCGTTGAGTTCGGCATGATGGCGGCGATTTGGCTGTTCGGCGGCATCGGCGAGTTGATCCCCGTGATTATCACGGTGATTGTGATCGTTTTGTCGCTGCTCAATCAGCTTTTTCGCGGGCAAGAGAACCGGCCGCCCGCCCCGAAACCGCCCGACCGCCAGCGTCCCCCGCCGCAGCGCAAGCCGCCCGCCGATCTCTCCGGCGAGATCGAAGCGTTCCTGCAACGCGCTCAGCAGCAGCAGCAGCAGCAGCGTCCTGCCGAGGTCGGTCGCACCGGCCAGCCGGCTCCCGTGGCGGTCGATCGTCCGCCGGCGAAGCGCGCCCAGCGCGAACGCAAGGCTGCCAAGCCGTCGAGGCCCGCTCGCCCTGCCGTCGCCGAAGGCCCCGTTGTCGCCGAGGTGGTCCGCGACCCAATCGCCGGTCGGCCGGCGGCCGTGTCGGACATCTCGGCCTTCGACGAATACGGCGATCGCACGCTTCATCGCGGCGAACTGAAACCGACTGAGGCCGCATTTGCCGGCCCCTCGGAAACCCAGGGCCGCGATGATCCCGGCGCCCTGGGCCAGACCGCGCTGGTGCAACTGCTCACCAGCGCCGAGAGCATCCGCGAGGCGATCATCATCAGCGAGATCCTCCGCCGCCCGGAAGAACGCTGGTCGTAATTCCCCATCGCCGGCAGCCGCGGTCTTGCGAGTCGTCGCCCATAGGATCGTTGCGTTCCCGATCGCTGCGTTTCGCATCGCGGTTCGCCGGAGTGTTGCTTGCCGGGCCGTCGTCGTTTGTTTTGCGATGTCTCGATAGGACTGTTTATGACCGCGACTTCCGCTGCCCGAATGAGCCGTTTGGGTTGGATCGGCGCCGGCGTGATGGGCCGCAGCATGTGCGGGCACTTGCTCGCCGCGGGCTTTGCCGTGTCGGTGCACAGTCGAACGCGGGCCAAGGCCGACCCGCTCGTCGAGCAAGGCGCCGCATGGTGCGACTCGCCCCGCGAGGTGGCCGAGGCGTCCGACGTCGTCTTCACGATGGTCGGCTTTCCCGACGACGTTCGGCAGGTCATCCTTGGGGCGGACGGCGTGCTGGCCGGCAGCCGGCCGGGAATGATCATCGTCGATTTCACCACCAGCCGGCCCGCACTGGCGCAAGAGATCGCCGCGGCGGCCGCTCAGCGCGGCGTAACCTCGCTCGACGCGCCCGTCTCCGGCGGCGACATCGGCGCCCGCGAGGCGCGGCTGTCGATCATGGTCGGCGGCGATCGCGCCGCCTTCGACGCGCTGATGCCGTGCTGGCAACGGCTGGGCAAAACGATCGTCCATCACGGGCCGCCGGGGGCCGGGCAACACGCCAAGATGGTCAACCAGATTCTGATCGCCTCGAATATGGTCGGACTGTGCGAGGCGCTGCTCTATGCCCATCGAGCCGAACTCGACCCGGAAAAAGTGCTCGCTTCCGTGGGGGCCGGCGCGGCGGGCAGTTGGTCGCTTTCCAACCTCGGCCCGCGGATCCTGGCCGGCGATTTCGCACCGGGCTTCTACATCGAACACTTCCTCAAAGACCTGGCCATCGCGTTGGAAGAATCGCGGCGAATGCAACTGGCGCTTCCCGGCCTGGCCTTGGCCGAACAGCTTTATCGGGCCGCGGCCGCGCAGGGCTATGCCCGCAACGGCACGCAGGCGCTGCAACTGGCGCTGGCGCACCTGTCGAACATCGATTGGGCGCATCGCTGACGCAGCGCGGCGCCTTGCGATCGGCCGCAGTGCCGGCAATGTTCTTGCGACTGTGCAGCCACGCGGCAGCCCGGGATTCGTTGCCTCACGAGGCCGGTAGCGGACGGCCCGAGCCGTCGCCGCGATAGCGCTCGACAAAGCGGCGGTAGTCTTCGGGCGTGTCGATGCCCACGCTCGCCCGGCGCACCAGCCCGACGTGAATCGCGTAGCCCGCCTCCAACACGCGCAGTTGTTCGAGCCGCTCGGTTTGCTCCAACATCGAGGGCGGCATTTGGGCCAGTTGCAGCAGGAAGTCGCGGCGATAGGCATAAAGCCCCATGTGCTGCAAGAACAGCGGCGGATCGGCCGCCAGAAGTCGGTCGTCCCACTCGCGCGGGAAGGGGATCAGGCTGCGGCTGAAGTAGAGTGCTCGGCCGCGAGCGTCGCAAACCACCTTCACGCAGGCCGAATCGCTCAGCGATTCGCGGCGGCGCAACGGGGCCGCAACAGTGGCCATCACCGCCTCGGGCCGCGCGGCCAACAGGTCGATCATCAGATCGATCGCCTCGGCGGCCGCCTCCGGCTCGTCGCCCTGCACGTTGACCACCACATCGACCGCGGGCAGCCGCCGGGCCACCTCGGCTACGCGATCGGTGCCGCTGGGCAGCGCGGGATCGGTCATCTCGATCCGCCCGCCGAACGCACGCACCGCCGCGGCGATCTCCTCGTGATCGGCGGCCACGATCACCTCCCTCGGCCGCCGCGCCGCCGAGGCCGACTCGTACGTGTGCTGGATCAACGGCTTGCCCGTCTCGGCCAACAGCATCTTTCGCGGCAACCGCGTCGAGGCCAAGCGGGCGGGAATCACAACAATGCTGCTCAATTCGGCGGCCATCGCTCTTTCTCCTGGATCAACGCACAGCGGGCCGCAACAGACACACGCAGCCCGTTTGAACGCAAGAACGAACCTATTCCCCTCCACTGACAACGGCTGGGCCGGCTCCGCGAGGTCCTTCGCCTGTTCCCTTCACCGCACGGCGGCATCCGTTCGGCACGGTTCCTCGCCGACAATCGCCCGCGCCGATTCCAACCGCTCCGCGATCGGCGGGTGCGAATAGTAGAGAATCACCTCCCAGCGATCCGGATTGGGATACTCTTTGTTCAGCCGGGCGAGTTTGCGAAAGGCGCTGAAGAAGGCCGTCGGCCGCGACGCATGGCGCAGCGCGTAGCGATCGGCCTGCCGCTCGAAGTGCCGGCTGACGGCGCCCAACACCGGCCCGGAAACATATCCCCACAGCGCGAAGAAGATCATCAACCACGGCAGCGCGGCCGGGCCGAGATCGCCATAGCGGAACAAGGCCGGCTGCGCAGCCGCCGAGCGAATCGCCGCGTCGGCCAGCCACAATCCCGCCATGCTGACCGCCAAAGCGGCAACCAGCAGCCACGAGATATGCCGATGCACGTGATGGCCGACTTCATGGGCCAGAACCACTTCGATTTCGTCGTCGGTGAAGTTTGCCAGCAGCGTATCGCCCAGCAGGATCCGCCGTGTTCGGCCCAAGCCGGCGAGCATGGCGTTGGCCTTCACTGTTTCAGCGCTCAGCTCGATGCGGTAGATGCCTTCGACCTTCAATCCGGCCGCCACGGCCAGACGCTCGGCGCGCGGACGGAGCGTTTCCCGTTCGAGCGGGCGAATCGGGTAGAACAAGGGCAGAATAAGGACCGGCAGCCATTGAGCCATGGCCGCGCTCAGCAGAAAGAACGCCGGCCCGGCAACCAGCCACCACCAAGGGCCGAACAACCAAAAGAGCCAGTACACCCCGACGATCATCGCCAGGCTCAGCGCGGCGCCCAACGTCAACCGTTTGGCGTAGCGGACGGCCCAGCCGCCCGCGGCGAGCGTGCTCAGCCCGAATCGGTGCTCGATCACGTAGTCGCGGTAGAAGGTCAGCGGCAGCGAGACGACGGCATGAAGGGCGGTCATCAGCAGGAACACGGCCGACAGCCGGGCCGTCGCGACGTGCATCAGCCCGCCCCAATCGCGCAGCGCCGCCTCTAACGGACCGACCACCCACAGCCCGAACACAGTCCAAAACGCCAAATCGAGCACGAAGTCGAGCTGCATCAGCCGCAGCGAAATCTGATGGTAGCGGCGGGACTCGGCCGTTTCGGCAGGCGATAGTTCGGCAGGCGATAGCTCGCCGGCAGGCGATAGTTCGGCAGGCGATAGTTCGGCGACGGACGGGCCGGCGGCGGAAACGCCCGACTCGACGGCAGCCGGCTCCGCGCGTTGGGAATCTCCGACATCCTTCGCGCCCCCGGTCGGCTGAGCGGCGCACGGCGCCGAGGCATTCGAGCCGTCTTCGACCGCGTTGGGCATGTGCCGCCCGTCGGCGCCTTTCTTTTTGCCGTTCACGGGAGCATCTCGCGTTGCACCGCCGACCACGACACGCCCAGCGCTTGCTCCGCCAGTTCTTCGAGCAGTTCGCGCGGGCCGGTGATGTGGATCGTCCGTTGGCGATGCACCAGCTTTTCGCCGGGGGCCAAGGCCGCGCCCGGCGAAAGCGATTCGATCTCGTAGAAATCGCCCAAGCGGCGGCCCAGATCGTTCGGACCGTCGTTGTAGCTGTTGACCACGTCGCCGCGGAAGGGATCGTCTTGCGTGCCCCAAGAGTTGTTCAGATAGTCGCAGCGCGTCGGGTCGTCGGGCAGGTCGAAATGCACCAGCGTCACCGAGGGCGCCGCGAAGTCGATCGCCCCGAGAATGTTCTTCGCGTGGGCCGGGCCGATGCCGATCTTCGAACGGAACTGACCATCGGCCCGAAAGAGCACTGCCCCGGGCAGCGTCTTCAGCCGTTCGGGCGGCACGGCGCCGAAATAGTCGGACTTGACCACCGAACCGCCGGCCGGCGCTTGCCCGCGATAGGGCACGACCACCACGGTTTGCGGCCCCGAGTTGAGCATCCCCAGCATCCAGATGGAAACCAATCCGCCCTGCTTCGAGAGGGCCGCGCCGCGATTGGTCAACTCGTTCTCCGATTCGTAGCCCACCCAGCGCACTGCCGGCCGAGCGAGCAACTCGGCGATCGGCGCGCCCAACAACCGGCGGCCGTCGTCGGCCGAAAGCAGCCGCACCGTGCGGTTCAAGTCGAAGGCGAACTTCGTGCCCGCGGTGTTCTGCAACTCGAGCCGCGCTTGCATCGCGCAGCGGGTCGGATCGGCGGCGCCGACGACCTTCCATTCGCCTTCGTTCAGCGCGGGCGACGTGTACCAGTTCTCCAGCGTTTGGGGCGCACCGGGCTTGAACCAAAGACTGAACGGGCCGCCCTCGGGCGAAAGCCACAACCGCTCTTCGCCGCCGTAATTGTTGAACCGCGGATCGGGCTTGCCCGCGGCAATGAACTCGCGATGGACGAACCCGAAGCTGCGGCCCGCATCGCCGGCGCAGGTGGACGTCATCACCCGCCCCTGCCACGCCGGCGCCAGCAGCACGCGAGCCTCGCCGCGGGCCAACTCCACCGGACGCGTATAACGCTCGATAAACGCCTTCGCTTCGCCGTAACTCATGACCGACCTTTCTCGCGGGCCGCCCTTGTCCGACGAGTGCGGCTCTTGCTCGCCGCCCTGCGCCGGCGCGTGCGGCATTGCCTGAACCGCCAAGAAGCACAAAGATACCACAGCGGAAGCGAAAACGCATCGTCGGGCGAACATCAGCGTATTCTCCAAAACAAGAAATGGTTGCGGCCGAACGAGCAACCACAACCCGATCACCGTCGCAAAACCAACTCGTGGGGCCCGCATCGAGCACCGCCGACCGCAGCGGGGCCATGCCTTCGCGCGGGCGGCGCCGCCGAAAAAAACGGCCGACCATCGAACGCGGCTCGGTCGCAATGGGTAGAACACCGCGCCGGCCGGGGGCGTTCTCGCCCGCTTTTCTCACGACGCGGCTTCGAACAACTCCGTCAGAGGCTGCCCGGGTCGATATCGCCGACCGAGGTGTTCGACCGCTCGATGAACGGCGCCCCGCCCTCCCACGAAAGCTTGATCTCGAGGTCTTTTGTCGGTCCGGTGATATTCACCGTTTTGCCCGACGTGGTGTGATCGACGTACTTCTTCGGAACGAAGTACTGGATAGCACTGGAGCTGAGCGTTTTGATGGCCACCACGGCCACCGGATGTTCGCCGGGCACGCAGCCGTCGCCGGGGCGGAAGGTGGAAAGCGTGAAGGTGCCGTCGGGGCCGATTTCGCCGCTGGCGGGCGCCGCATTGGCCGGCACGACGCGGACCACGCCGGTGGTCAGCGGTTTGTTGTCGATGAGCACCCGGCCCGACACCTTGACCAAAGTCGGTCGCCCGTCGCGGCAGCCGCCGGCCGCAACCAGCGCAACGCAGAGGCAAGCACTGACAAAACACGAAAGGCTCAGTCGCATCCAATCGCTTCGCATAGAGATCCTCTTGCCTCTTGCTGACGAACCATGGGAACGAGAAAACTGCCGAGCCAAGCCTCGCACCAAACCGCCCGGTCGCGGGCCTGCGACCGCCGCCCGCCATTCCATTTCGCGCCGCCATGGCCGCGAGAGACGCCTAGAGCGGAGGCCGGGCGCCACCCGCCGGTTACTCTTCCATATCGACGTGTTCTTTGCCCGCCCGCGTCGAAAGCGCTCGATACAACGGCAGGTTGATGTTCTCCGAGAGGAATCGGACGTTGCCGTCGCCGAAGACGAAATTCGCCCCGCCGGGATGTTTGCTGCCGAACGCGCCGTTCGCCTTGTAACCGTAGAGATCGACCACCACGCCCTTGCCGGGCGGGGTGTTCAGGGGATTGTCGGTCGAACGCATCGTATGCGTATGCCGCATTCCGACGCACCAGGTATTCTGCGAGTCGGGCAAATGGCCCTCGTAGGTCTCGCCGGCCATCATCGTGTTGCTCAGTCCGTCGAGCACTTGCCTCGGCTTCACGCCTTGCAGGTAGAGGAACATGCCGTTGTTGTAGTGCTTCACTTTGATCTGATCGATCCCGAAGGTCGGACCGTTGCTGCCCTGGCACACGGCATAGCTGCACGTGGCCCGCTGGTCGCCGCTGCTGGAGGTAAAGATCTTCTCGACCGGGTCGCTCGGGCACAGATAGACGGAAATCGGCGTCATTACCGCCTGGCGCACCGCCTCGGTCTTCCAACCGGTCGTCGTGCCGTCGGGCGAGGCGTTCTCGGCGTCGCCGGGATAGACGGCCCCCTTGGGCAGGGAAGGCTCGATCATCTTGTAGATTTGCATCTGCTCGATCCACGGAAGGATCAGCAGAAACGCGCCGCTGCCCTGCCGCCCGCGGCTGGGCTTGCCCGCACACGGGCCCTGCGTCCAGCCGTCGCAGCCCACCTTGCCCGGCGGGAAGGAAAGCAGCGACTCCGAATAATTGATAATCGCCAGCCCGATCTGCCGAAGGTTGTTGCTGCAACTCGACCGCCGTGCCGCCTCGCGCACCTGCTGCACGGCCGGCAGAAGCAGGGCAATCAAAATGGCGATAATCGCGATCACCACCAACAGCTCGACCAACGTAAATCCGGTTCTTCGACGCATCGCAGCAACCTCTCCGCGAAAAGGACTACCATTTCGCAGCTCAGCCGCCCCACCCCGAAACGCCCCAGTGAAGCAGCGTTCCAACCCGATCGGGCGCAACCGCACTGAACCTGCCGTCCAGGGCCGAACGGCCCAACCCGCAGGCGCGGCATTCCCCGCGCACCGGCGGGATGCCGATCGCCCTGCCGCATCTCGTTCCGAACTCGTTGGTCTTCAGCCGAGCGTGCACCCGGCGGAGGCATCATTTTGCCCGCCGAAACCGGCCGTTCATCGGTCCGTTCGGCTGCATCGCCCCGGGCTGAAACACAACAATGCTACACGTCCCCGACTATATCATACCGCAGACTGCGAACTTTTCACTACTGGTTTGTTCGCAACGTCCCCCAAAAAAACCGCCCCGGCCGCCCAACCGCGACCAACCCGCCCCAATCGGCAGCTCTTGAAACCGCAACACGGAACCGCCCTCGGCCGCGTGCGTATTCTGCGGACCGCCTGATTGGCTCCCAAGCCGCGATTGCGCCGGAAGCGCTCGTTTGTCCCCAAGGCACTCACTTGCCCTCGGGCCAAGGATAGTCGTTTCGCCCGGCCGCCGGTTCGATCACGCCCGGAGGCAGTGTCTTTTCCCAAGCGAGCACCTTCGCGGCCAGCGATTCGACGACCTCCGGCCGTTGCGCTGCCACGTTGTTCTGTTCGCCCGGATCGGCCACAATGTCGTACAGCTCGACCCGCGATCGATCGGGATTGAGCAACAGCTTCCACGAGCCTTCGCGCACGGCCAAGATCGGGCTGCGATTCCACGGATGATTGAACACTCGAAACCGCCACTGCCAAAACAGGGGCGTGCGGCGGTTCCAATCGGTCTGTCCTTGCAAGGCCGCCGCCGCATTTTCGCCGCGAACCTGCGCCGCAGCCTCCTCGGGCACCGCGGCGCCGGCCAGGGCGCATAATGTCGGCAACAGATCGACGCTGGCGACCACGCTCGTCCGATCGACCCGTCCGGCCGGCACCTGCCCGGGCCACCGAACGATCAACGGCACGCGAATTCCGCCCTCGTACAGGCTGCGTTTTCGACCGCGCAGCGGCCCGGCGCTGCCGAACGCCGACCACGAAGCGTTGCCGATCTCGATGTCTTCCGGCCCGTTGTCTGACGAGAAGATCACCAGCGTATTCCGCTCGAGGTCCATTTCGGCAAGGGCCGCCAGCAACCGGCCGATCTGACGATCCATCTCGACGACTGTCGCCGCATAGACCATCTCGGGCGAGGTGAACCCCTCGGGCACACCGCGGCGGAAGGGCTTCATCTGTTCGGCGCTGGGCGCCAGCGGCGCATGCGGATCGTGAAGCCACAGTTGGCAGTAGAACGGTTTTTCGCAATGCCGGCGAATCAGCGCGACGGCCGAATCGACAAGTTCGCCCGTGGCGCCCGGCCGCTCGGCCACGCTCCACAAATTGCGATCGCCCTGCCGGCAATCGATCCACTCGGCAAAGTCGAAGCCGTACTCTTCCAGCCCATCGCTCCCCCTATCCGACCGGCCCAAATGCCACTTGCCCACGTGGATCGTCGTGTAGCCCGCCGTGCGCAACAGTCGCGGGAGGGTGGGAACGGCCGGGTCGAGCTGGTTGGGCATATCGCGCTTGGCATTTTGCTCCGGCGTCGCCAGATGACCGTGAATCCTTAGCTCCGCCGGAAATCGACCGGTGAGCAACGACGCGCGCGTCGGCGAACAGACCGAGCCGGCCTGATAGTACTGCGTGAACAACGTGCCCTGGGCCGCCAGCCGGTCGAGATGCGGCGTGCGAAAGCGGCGATTGCCGTAGCAGCCCAAGTCGCCCCAGCCGAGATCGTCGGCCAAGACGAAAACGATGTTCGGCCGCGGCCGCGCTGCATCGCCTGCCGCCGATCCGCGTGCCGCATCGCCGGCCTCGGCCGCCCAACTCGCCGACCAAACCAAACAAGTCCATCCCACCGCGAAAACCGCCGCCCGCACAGCGAAGCGGCTGCCGGCGCGTTGTCCCCGTTCGGAACGCTTTCCGTACTTCACGGTTTTATCAAGAAGCCCAAAGCCCCCACACACCGCCGGACGCACGAAGAACCGATCCGCGCTCATCGCCAAGTCCCCCGGGCCAGAGACATTTCTCGAACCGATCTGCGACACGCTTACTCGCTTCCCAAGGCCTCGGGCGGCAGCGTGCTCTCGCCGGCGATCATTTCCTCGAACGACTGCCGGCGCCGCACCAGATAAGGCCGCCCCCGATGAATGAGCACCTCGGCGGCCAGCGGGCGGCTGTTGTAGTTGCCGCCCATGACGAACCCGTAGGCACCGGCTACCTCGATCACCAGCCAATCGCCGACCCGCGCGGCCGGCAACGGCCGGGCGACGACGAATCCGCCTTCTTCCTGCGTGAAGATGTCGCCCGATTCGCACAGCGGCCCGCCGACGATCACCGGCCCCGTCCGCTCCGCATCGCCGCCGTTGCGAAACGCCACCGACATCGGGTGATAGGCCCCGTAAAGAATCGGCCGCGCCAAGTTGTTGAAGCCGGCATCGAGCAGATAAAACACGTTTTCGCCTTGGCGCTTGACGGCACGAATCTCGGCCAGCAGATAGCCGCTTTCGGCCGAGAGATAGCGGCCCGGCTCGATCTCCAGCCGCACCTTCTTCCCCCAGGCCGACTCCAATCGCCTCCGCATCGCATCGCAAAGACGAAAATACTCGTCGATATCGACGTAGTGCTGATCGGCGCGATAAGGCACAGGCAGGCCGCCGCCGACGCTGACCGTTTCGATCGTCGGCCCGACGGCCAACGCCGCTTTCTCCAGCGCGCCGCACACTTGGGCCAAATGCTCGAAATCCGAGCCGGAGCCGATATGCACATGCACACCCGAGACCGTAAGGCCGTACTGTTGCGCGCGGGCCAAACAGTCGGGCAACTGTTCGTGCCAGATGCCGTGCTTCGATTGATCGCCGCCGGTGTTCGTCTTCCGGCTATGCCCGTGGCCGAAGCCCGGGTTGATCCGCAAGGTGATCTTCCGCCCCGGCGCGGCCCGGCCGAGCT
>Ga0073932_1003907_pt1 | contig 18811 bp, 20 predicted proteins | sample DewCreD2012metaG_FD_76967 | JGI IMG/M metagenome (GOLD analysis project Ga0073932, IMG submission 76967) | Hot spring sediment bacterial and archeal communities from British Columbia, Canada, to study Microbial Dark Matter (Phase II) - Dewar... ... | reverse complement strand
GGCCTGGACCGAAAACGGCGGCGAGATTATGACCATCGAAGTGGCCGTTCTCGAAGGCAAAGGCGGTTTGCAAATGACCGGACAGATTGGCGATGTCATGCAGGAATCGGGCCAGGCCGCGCTGACCTACATCAAATCACGCGCCGACCTGTTCGGCATCGAACTGGACGTTTTCGAGCGAATGGACATCCACGTCCACATGCCAGAGGGCGCCATCCCGAAAGACGGGCCGAGCGCGGGCATCACCCTGGCGACGGCGATTCTCTCGGCCCTGACCGGACGACCCATCTACCGCGAAGTGGGCATGACCGGCGAAATCACCCTGCGCGGGCGGGTGCTGCCAATTGGCGGGGTGCGCGAGAAGGTGTTGGCCGCTCATCGCGCCGGGCTGAAGGTGGTCATGTTGCCCGAGAAAAACATGAAAGACCTGGTGGATGTGCCAAAACGGGTGCGCACCGACCTGAAAATCATCCCGGTCGAACATATGGACCAAGTCTTGGATGTAGCGCTCTACGCCGAGCCGGTAATGCCACCGCCCCGCCCGCGCCGCAGGCCAGAAGAAGGCCAGGGGCAGGAAGAGGCGGAGGAGTGAGAAGAAAGACGAAAGAGGCAAGAAGGCTCTTTCGTCTTTTTCCTTTCGATAGGGATTAAGAATCCATGAAAATCCAAATCACCGAAACCGCCGAAACTATCCAGTTCACTGTTCTCGACCGCGAAGGGGTCAGCGACGAGACCTTGCAAGGGATGTTCTATGCGCCGAAAAACGACGTCTGGACGAAAGGCTACCCCAAATCTGCGCTGATGTTCGCGCAAGACCTGGCGCAGATGGAACGCAACCACCACGCCTATATCGAGAGCGAACTGCATCAGGAAAAACGCACCCCCGCCGACCTGGAAGCGGCCCTGGAATGGCTGTGCACGGAGTTTGCGCGGCGCGGAATCCGCTGGTGGCTGGTGGGCAGCGGGGCGCTTTATGCGCGCAGGATTGCCGTTAAGCCGCACGACCTGGATGTGATGACCTTCAAGAGTGAAATTGAGAAAATCCGCCCAATGGTGGCGCCGTTTATTGTCGAGCCATTCCACCACGTCACGGGCTGGGTGGTCAAGGGCTTCGGGGTGGTGAACTATGGCTATCGCATTGACTTTGCCTTCGAGCCGGAGGAATGGGTCGATGGGCAAGAGCCGGTCGATTTTGGCCCGTACGCCCAGGCACGGGTCGAGCCGGTCAACTGGCGCGGCTACGAGATTCTCGTCCCGCCCATCGAACTGCAAATTGCGCCCAACGAAGCGCGCGGACGGCACGAGCGGCTGAATCTGATACGGGAGTACATCGAATCCGCTAACCTGCGCTGATCGACGCGAAAAAACCGCCATCACGGGCGGTTTTTGGTTGGTGGAATTCGGGGGGATCTCGATACGCTGGGTCTCGACACTTGCGCCGGCGTTTCAAGTGCAGGTGTACGCCGCTCCGCGGCTACTCGACCACCGGCAGCTGCTCGACCCTCCGAACTGGTTACTGGTCACTGAATACTGAATCACTGAATTTTCCGGGTTTCGACGTAGAAGCGTTTCTCGCGGGCTTCGCCCATCGAGAAGGTTTTGCGCGGCAGAGCGCCATCCAGGATGACGGTTTTGAACAGGTCGCCCTTGGCCATGCCAGGGACATAGATGCCAACGTTGCCAGGCTGCCCGCCAAGGCGAACGGTAACATCCGCGCCATGAACATAGTCTATTTTCTCCGCGCCGCCCTGCTTCAGGAAGAGGTCGAGGAAGGCCTGGATGGTTCCGACGGCCAGGTTGGTTGAGGGATTGCTGATTTTGACCAGCCCAAATCCGCGCCCGCCGCCCACTAGGCCGACCAACTGACCATCAGGCGCGCCCACATTCACAGCAGCCACCATCGCTTCAGCGCTTTCGACCGGCTGGTAAGTGACATTCGCGCCAAAAGCGGCTTCGAGCGCGGCATAGATGTCGGTCTTTAGCCCAAACAAGACGCGATGAATCGGCTCGAACTCCAATGCTTCGTCATGAACGTTTTCGATTTCGACCAGCGCATAGCGCGAGGGGTGGTCCATGCCGACGAGGCCTTTGTTTCGCTTGTCGTCCCAAATCGCTTTGGCGGTAGCAAGCGAGTGGTTGCCGTCGCCCATTGCAAAGAGCAAGACAGGCAGGTCGGGCGAAACGCCGTATTTGGCGGCAAAGACTTCAGGACGAGCCAATGCGCGTAAGGCTGCAATGACGCCGCTCTCGTCGGGAACAGCATAGCCGGTCAGGTGTCCGCTATCGAACATCAGGTCGAAATCATACAGTTTTTCGAGCAAATCCCTGGCAGCAGCCAGCGGCTCAATGACCGTCCGCGCCGGGTCGTCAATCAGTACCAGGATATGCGGCAGTTCGAGCGGCGCGCCTTCGCGGATTTTGATGCGCGGAGGCAGGCGTTCGACAATCGTACCTTCGGTGGCGCGAATCAGGCTGGTAGAGCCTTTGGTGAAGTCGTAGCATTCCAAGTCGAGCGCCAAAATCAGGCCCTTGCGCGTTTTGCCGCCAACCGTCCGCTCGACGTAGATAAGCCCTTCGCGCGGCTGGAGCAACCCGGCATCCAAATATTCGCGCATCGTCTTTTGAATGTTCTGGATACGCTCTGCCTCGTCAGGTTGTTCAAGGTAAATTTCGGGCAAGGTGATGCGGAAGGTGGAGGGCGCTTCGCCGACGAATTTTTCCACCTGCTCCCAATATTCGGGCTGGGAGGTAAACTGGTCAACGGCGATAGTCGCCCACCTGGTCAGGTCAATGCCGGCTTTGGGCAAGTAAACTTCGGGGATGAGAATGCCGAGGTCGGGGTATAGTTTCATGACACTATTTCTTTGCAAAGTCAATTACAATCTGCGCCACTTCGGCCCCCACCCGTCCCTGAGCTTCTTTGGTGGCCGCGCCAATGTGCGGAGAGCCGATGACGTTATCGAGTTTGAGCAGTTTCCAGTCAGTGGGCGGCTCAACAGCAAACACATCGAGGGCGGCGGCGGCCACTTTTCCACTGGTCAGGGCTTCGTAGAGGGCGCCCTCATTGATAATCCCGCCGCGCGCGCAGTTGACGATGCGCACGCCATCTTTCATTTTAGCGAACTGTTCCGCGCCAATCATATCCGCCGATTCTTTGGTCTTGGGCAGATGCAGGCTGATGTAATCAGCAACAGCCAGCAATTCATCGAGCGAAACGAGTTTGCCATATTCGAATTCTTTGACATACGGGTCATAGGCCAGGACGGTCATGCCCAGGGCGGCGGCGCGTTTGGCGGTGGCTTTGCCGATGTTGCCTACGCCAATCAGCCCGAGGGTCTTGCCGCCAATTTCGACGCCCTCGAAGGCTTTCTTTTCCCACTTTTCGGCCTTCATTGTTTCGGTGGCCTTGTAAAGCGAACGCGCCATCATAAACATATAGCCAATTGCCAGTTCGGCCACCGAATCAGACGAGGCCAGCGGGGTGTTGCAGACTTCAATGCCTTTGGCACGAGCATAATCTACATCAATCGTGTCTAATCCAACCCCCCCGCGCACGATCAACTTCAGGTTGGGACAAACATCAATAAGCGGTTGACGAACTTTGGTGCGCGAGCGGACGACCAACACGTCATACGCTGGGGCGACCGTCATTAACTCTTCTGGGGTAATTTCAAAGTTGGTGTCAACCGTCAGACCGGCGGCGCGCATCTGTTCGATGCACTCTTTTTCAGTTTTATCGCAAACGAGGACCTTCATGATTGTCTCCTATTATAGGGTGGGGGTTAAAAAAACAAGTTCGATCGAAAAAGCACAAAACTTGTTTATACAAGTATAATTTGTCACAAGTCATTCTAACAACCGCCATCCTCTTTGTCAACCGATAACCATCAGGGGAGAAACGTGCCAAAAGTACTTTGTGAATTATCAGACAGGGGGCTATAATGGTGTCGTACGCAAGGAAACAGGAAAAGCGGTAAAACAGAATACCGAATACTTTTTCAACCTACAGGAGAACAAAATGTCTGAAACCATCCACCGCGCGCACAATTTCAACGCCGGCCCGGCGGGCTTGCCACTCGAAGTAATGCAGCAAGCCCAGGCCGAATTGCTGGATTACAAAGGTACAGGCATGTCCATCATGGAAATGAGCCACCGCTCAAAAGAATTCGAAGCGATGCTCAACGAAACCGAAGCCAACCTGCGCGAGCTGCTTAACATCCCGGCCAATTACAAAGTTCTGTTCATGCAGGGTGGTGCCAGTTTGCAATTTTCGATGATTCCAATGAACCTGCGCCCGGCAGGCGCGTCTGCCGATTATATTGTGACCGGCGCCTGGAGCAAAAAAGCCATCCAGGAAGCCCAGAAACTCGGCGCGACCCGCGTTGCCGCCGATATGAAAGCCAGCAACTACAGCAGCCTGCCCACCAGCCTAGACCTCGACCCCCAGGCCGCTTACCTGTACTACTGCTCCAACGAAACCATTCACGGCGTCGAGTTCTTCCAGGAACCCGTTCCCCCGGCTAGCGTCGAACTCGTCTGCGACGCATCGTCGGACTTCATGAGCCGCCCGCTGGACATCACCAAATATGCCTACCTTTACGCCGGCGCGCAGAAGAACGTCGGCCCGGCGGGGGTGGTGGTCGGCATCTTGCGCGAGGACATGCTGGAGCGCGTCCCAGCCAACCTGCCAGTCATGCTCGATTTCAAAGTGCAGGTCGAAAACAACTCGCTCTACAATACACCGCCCTGCTTTTCGATTTACATGGTCGGGCTGGTGATGAAGTGGATTAAAAAACTCGGCGGTCTGACAGCCATCGAAGCCCGCAACAAAGCCAAAGCCGATTTACTCTACCAGACCATAGACGCCAGCGGCGGCTTCTTCAAGGGCCACGCCCAACCCGAAGCCCGTTCGCGCATGAACGTCACTTTCCGCCTGCCAACCGAGGAACTGGAAGCCCAATTCGCCAGCGAAGCCAAGAAACTGAACATGATTGGTCTGAAAGGCCACCGCTCGGTCGGCGGCCTGCGCGCATCCATTTACAACGCCGTCGAACTCTCAGATGTGGAAGCCCTGACGCAGTTCATGAAGGAATTCCAGAAGAAGAACGGGTAGTTCAGTTTTCAGTATTCAGTCACAAGCGCGCCTGCCAGAGTTGGGAGGCGCGCTTTTACTACTTCGCAACGCTACCATTCCCCTGCAAACAGCAGCCCATCCACCAGCCCTGGAATCTGGCGCACGGCCCGGGTGTTCCAATCCCGGTAGTGCTGTACCGATTCGCGGGCGGCTTGCAACTGCTCCGGCTGGTGGATGAGGCTTTCGAGCAGGGCGCGCTGTCCCAGTTTTTCGAGTGCCACCCAGCCTAGCCCGTAGCGCCGGATAAAATCGAGGTTGGGCTTTTCCTGGCCGGGGATGTACGAGGTGGCGATGAACGGCTTGCCAAGCGTTACGCTCTCGAACAGGATGTTCGGCCCGGCCTTGCCCATCACCACATCCGCAGCCGACATGGGACGAGCAATTTCTTTGGTAAACGGCAGGGCAAACACGCTCTTGTGTCCGCGAAATCGCTCATACAACGCGTGATTTGTCCCCACCGCCAAGATAATTTGCAGCCCTTCGATGTTGGACAATTGCTCGACCGCCGCCGCGTAGCCGGTGGCCCCCTCGCCGCCGCCCTGCATGAAAACGGTGAACCGGTCAGGGTTCAATCCCATCCGCTCCAGGATTTCGGCCCGCTCCGGCCCGCCGTGATAGAATTGCCCGCGCACCGGCCAGCCGGTCAGGTGCAGTCGCTCCGGCGGGAGTTTGGCGGCGAGCGCCTGCTGGAAAGTCTCGCGGGTCGGCGCAAAAACCGCGTCTGCGCCGCGCTCGGTCAGCCAGGCTGAATGCACCGGGCCGGGGTCCGAGAGCAGCATGGCAAACGGGCGACGAACGCGCGGGCGCAGTTTCATGGCTGCCGTCACTTCGTCCGCCAGGAAGGGGTAGGTCGTCATCACCAAGTCAGGCTTGAATTGCTCTATCGCGCGGATGATGAGCGGCGCCAGAGCCTGAGCCAGGGTGTGCGCCAGACGCGCCCGGCGCGGGCCGTTGCTCAGTCGGTATTCCAGCGCCCACAGCCAGAGCGCATGTCGGCTGACCGTGCGATAATGCCAGTGAACAATGCGCGGCTGCGGGTCGATTAACTCAATCCGGTGTTTATCGATGAGAAGGTCGCGCAGCGCTTCGCCCAGGCTGATATGCCCGCCTCCCGTCTTGGATACAAAAATCAGGATATTTGCCATGCCAAAAATTGCCTCGTTGTCGGTACAAGTAGAAGGACAGGGGCCGCCGCTCCTGCTGGTGCACGGTTTCGGAATTTCGTTCAACATCTGGAGCAGCCTGCTGCCGCGCCTCAGCCCCCATTTTACCCTCGTCATACCCGAACTGCCGGGAATCGGCTCGTCGGACCTGCCCCCAGCCCGCGCCCACTACCTCCAGGCCGCCGCCCATGCCCTGCGCGACCTGCGGCGCGAACTCGGGTTTTCGCAGTGGAACGTTCTGGGCTACTCCAGCGGCTCGCGGGTGGCCGAAGCCTACCTCAACCTGGACGCGCAAGCCGTGCAGCGGGCAATATTGCTTTGCCCATTAAAAGCGCCGCTCCACGCCGCTTGGGGATTGCGCCTGGCCTTGTGGCTGGATTCGCATTGGTCTCGAACGGGAGATTTCATCCTGAGCGGTTCCCGGCTGGATTTTTTAATCCGTTTGCTGGCATTCAACCTGCGGCCACATCCGCTCTCTGCCGTCTGGATGCGCGAAATCAGCGCCTGCCGCCGGGAAATCTTGAAACGCACCCTGCGCAGCCTGCCGGCGGGCGCAGGCCGACCCTTCCAACTACCAAATGTCCCCGTGCTGATGGTATGGGGCAAACACGACTGGATATCCGTCCCCCCGCGCCGCGCCGGCCCGCATGACCAGCTGGTCAACGCCGACCACAGCGCCCCCGTCACCGCCGCCGGGCAGGTGGCCGACGCCATTTTGCCGTTCCTATCGGCGGCCGAGTAGCGTTCTTTGCGTATCGAGACCACCGCAACTCAATACCTATAGGACTTACGCAAAACCCAGAAATTATCCACTAACCTTCGCTAACCCACGCGAATTTGGGACATTTTTGGGCTTAAAAGCCTTTGATTAGCGAAGATGAGCGCGGATTAGCGGACAAAAAACTCATCTCGCGTAAATCCTGACCTACATAAAGATAGTCGCGCTGCCCATCGCCTGCCACTTCAGGCTACTCGACCAGCAGGTACCTGAATTACAAGCTCTCCAAAAATCCCAACGCCGCCTGCCAAAACGGGGATTCCAACCCCTTCTCAATCTCCAAATCGTGACCGGTATCGAAACGCTGGAACTGGAATTCGGGATGCGCCGCCAGCAGCGGCGGGATTTCGGCGTCCTGCAACAATCCGCCTTTTTCGGGGCTGGCCTGGGTTAAGAGCAGCGGGCAGCGGATGCGGTCGAAATCGACATCCTGGATGTCGGCAAAAAACTCACTCACCCGGCCCTCGGCGTGATAATCCATGACGTGCGGGTCGAGCCGCGACATCTCCTCGGCCTGGGCGGGCGGCAAGCCACGCCGCAGCAGTTCTTCTACTGGCCGCCCGGCCAGTTTGCGGCGCAGGCCGAACAGTTTGACCTGGCGGCGGCTGTTCATCATCTCGATGTGCATGGACAGGTCGAACGAAGTATCCCCGGTCACGACAGCGCGGACTTTTTCGGGGAAGTTTTGCGCCAAGTGCAGGGCAATCGAGCCGCCCATCGAATGACCGAGCAAAACAGCCGGCTCGGAGGCGAAATATTCCAACACGGCGGCGCCGTCCCGATAAAAGCCATCGGCTGTATAGCCGGAAGCGCGCCCCGATTGGCCGTGCCCGCGGAAATCGAAAGCGGCGACCCGCCATTTTGGAGTGAGAACCGGCAGAATGGAATCAAAGACTTGCCAGCGGTTGGTGAAGCCGTGCAGAAGCAACAGCAAAGGCCCGTTTGCAGGGCCTTCGGCAAGGTTCAGAGTCAGGGTATCGGTAAGCAGTGGAAATTCGCGCATTACTCCAGCCATAACAAGGTTAGATTGTTTTTCAACCGCTTGAACTCTGGGTCACCAGTAACAAGCGTTGCCTTCAATTCTTGAGCAAGCGATGCCGCAAAGGCGTCTGCGTAAGAAATCGGAAAGTCAGCCTTTAACCAGGCCACTGCAAAGATTCGTTCTTCTGTCGCATCATAAAACCTGACAGGGAAACCCCGCAAATCATCCAACAATTGTTGCACTTTCTTTTTTCCACCTTCACAGCTGACAAAATATGCAATTTCTCCCACATTCACCAAACTCATCGCCAGAAGCACTTCACCCTGAACTGCCCTCGTAAACAATTCGAGAACTTTTTCGCCGCCTGGCTCATCCTGAAAATGAGCCAGAACGGCGAAGCTATCCAAAACAAAAACGGGGTGATTTTCAATCATAGTGGCGTTTCAATTTAGATTCTTCGCGCTCCAATTCAATCCTGCGCTCTGCCAACAAAGCCTGTGTTAGAGAGACTTTCCCAGCATATTTCCCATACGTGGCTTGAATTTCAGCCACCCGCCGGGGCCGGGAATCAAGCGTCTTACCAGAGTTCAACAACTTCTGGATTTGCCGGTATGTTTCCGACGCAAGTTCAATTGTTTTACCTTCTGGCGTAATCAAGCGAGCTGGAGTTTCTATACGTTTCACCTGTAAACAATTATACCCCGCAGGCGTTCACTTCCGAAACAATCGCAGGAAAATATTCAACAACACCGTCAACACGACCGAAACCAAAATGGAGGTCGCCAGGGGGAAGTAAAATGAGCCGTTTTGGCCCTCGATGCGGATGTCGCCGGGCAGGCGTCCGAGCGGCAGGCCAAATTTCCCGGCCAGGAAGGCCGCCCCGCCAACCAGGAACAGGAGGATGCCAGCAATCATCAAGAAACGGCCAATCGATTCCATTGGGCGCTATTTCCCTCGCGCGTATGGCGCTTCAACTGTCACATCAGACATCGGATAATGTTTTACATTTCGCGTGATCAATTCAGCCTGAACGACAAACGCAGTCGCGGCAATCAGGGCATCGGCTAATTCGATATGCTGAGAGCGGCGATATAAACCCATATATTCGCCTGCTTTGCGCGCTATTTCTTCATCGACTTCCAGTATCGTGAAAAGTCCAAACAATTTTTCCGTGCGCTCCCTTTCCCCTGTTCGCATCCCGGCCAGGATTTCTGTCAGGCTAACAACCGAGATAGCCAGGGTTTCTCCCGCAATCAAGGTTTGGGTAAAGTACTCGAGTGCTGCGTGATGACCATGAAAATGGTCAATGGCAATGTCCGTGTCAATCAGTTTCATCCCCGCCATCCCTGATAGTATCAACGCGATACCCGCGGCGGATGTCTCGCACATAACGCGTTCCGTCCAGCGGAATATCCTCCCGGTCTGCCCACATGCCAAAACTCTCTTCCAGCGCAGCGCGGATTTTCTCCACCGGCGTAATGACCAACCTGCCCTGCCTGTCGAGCGAAACCGCAACTTCCTGACCAGCCGGGATTAACTTGCGGAACTCGGCGGGAATGGTCAGCGTATTTTTCGGAGTGATTCGCGTGACAACCATACAAACCTCCAGAAAAGGGTCATAACAATCTGGGCTGCGCCCCATCTTCGGGATAGGCCGCCCCTAAATGGCTATACGCTAACTTCGTCGCCACGCGGCCCTGCGGAGTGCGATCGAGAAAGCCCAATTGCAAGAGATATGGCTCGACCACGTCCATGATGGTATCAGCCTCTTCGCTGATAGCAGCGGCGATGGTGTTGAGACCGACCGGGCCGCCGTTGTATTTTTCGATGATGGCTTTCAGCACCCGCCGGTCCACGTCGTCCAGGCCGAGCGGGTCGACCTGCATCAGGTCGAGGGCCTGGGCGGCCATTTCGCGGGTGATATGTCCTGTTCCGCGCACCTGGGCATAGTCGCGGGAGCGGCGCAATAAACGGAGGGCGATGCGGGGCGTGCCGCGCGCGCGGCGGGCAATTTCCGCCACGCCATCCATCTCGGCTTCCACTTTCAGCATGGATGCGGCGCGGCGAACGATGGATTCCATCGCTGATTGGTCGTAGTAATCGAGCCGGTAGACAGCCCCAAACCGGGCCCGCAAGGGAGCCGTGACCAATGCCAGGCGGGTGGTGGCCCCAATCACCGTAAAACGCGGTAGTTTGAGCCGGATAGAGCGCGCCGAAGGCCCCTTGCCGATGATAATATCAAGGGCGAAGTCTTCCATCGCGGGGTACAGCACTTCCTCCACCACCCTGCCGAGACGATGGATTTCGTCGATGAACAAGACATCTCCCGCCCGCAAATTAGTCAGGATGGCGGCCAGGTCGCCAGCGCGTTCGATAGCCGGGCCGGAGGTGATTTTGATGTTGACTTCCATCTCGTTGGCGAGGACGTGCGCCAGGGTGGTCTTGCCCAGACCAGGCGGCCCATAGAACAAAACATGGTCGAGGGCTTCGCCGCGCTGTTTGGCCGCCGCAATCAAAATCGCCAAGTTTTCCTTCACCTGGTCTTGACCAATTAAGTCGGTCAATTTTTGCGGGCGCAGAGCGTGGTCAATGCGGTCATCGGGTTTGGCTTCAGGGGTGACGGCTCGATTTTTGGGGTCGGTCATGGGGCGATTATACTTCGAGCAGAGATAATTTGCCGGTTGAAAGATGCGCATCGAGACGGTATACTTTTGAAGTCAGCCCAACCAAAACCGCCCTTGGAACAGGATAAAAATTCATGGTCAGGAAAGTTTTTACCGGCATTTTGTACATTTTTCTCTCCATCTGCCTGTTTGCCGGGGCAATTGGCAGCGCCATCTACAACCTGGATTCAGGCAGCCAGTCATCATCGTCGTCCTCCTGGACGAGCGATTCAGGCAGTTACGACGATGATTGGGACAGTTCGGATGACAGCGGCTGGAATTGGGGGAGCGATTCAAGCAGCGACAGCTGGGGCAGCGATTCGAGTGGCGACAGTTGGGGCAGCGGTTCCGACAGCGGCAGTTGGGACAGTTGGGACAGCGGCTCGGACAGCGGCAGTTGGGATAGCGATTGGTGAGGCGCAGCAATGAAAAATTTAGTTGGAAGTTTGTTCCTGTTCGGTGTGGTGGGTATCTTTTTATTGGTATTTTTCCCGCTCCCAGTGGGGCCTTTCCTGTGGGGAGTCGCCGGGTTGATTGCCCTGAGCAATGGAATTCAAGCCATCAAAGAGGCTGCTTCGGGTGGGTTCGAACCGTCCCGCCCGGCTGGCGCGGCGAAACCATCCCCCGCGGCAAAACCGGTAACAGTCCAGCCGACAGCCGCCGAAAACCCGTTCAAGTTCAACATGCCGGAGAACATCCCAAGCGACCTGAAATGCCCCTCCTGCGGCGCGAACATCGGCCCCACGACACGCAAATGCGCTTACTGCGGCTCGATTTTGCAGCCAGTCATCGATCTTCCCAACCCGGTTCACCTGGCCGAGATTCAGGTGGGTGCCGGGCTGCGGGTGCGCCTGCCAAATGGCGAGCGGGATTTTCGCGTGCAGGGGCGGGCGCTGATTGCCGAACTATGGCAGGCCTCGCGCGGCCCCAACGTTCCCTGGACCTTCACCGGCAACCTGTTCGCCGGGTTTGCGCTCGACGGAGCCGCCAAGGCTTACCTGCTGAACTGGCAAAATCGTTTCTACCTGTTCGAGAAGCGTCAGGGCATCGACGACCAGCACATCCAACGTTACTTTTTGCCCTACGCCCGCGCCTTTGGTCAAGGCGACCAAATGAACCAGGTGGAATTCGATTATGATGGCCGCCGCTGGCGGATGGTAGATATTGGCCGCTCGCAAGTCATCTTCGTCGAAGGCATGGGATTGCACATCCAGCGCGGGGCCGAAGCGCGCTTCATCTATGCCCAGAGCGGAGAGATGCATCTGTTGGTGGAAGATTACCGCTCCGGCGGCGGGGCGCAAGATACGCTCTGGAAAGGGTTTCAGATTCAGGAACAGGATATTCAGTATTCGTAATTTGATATTCGGTATTCGATATTCGGTATTCGATATTCGAGCATCGAACGCCGAGTATCGAACACCCAAGGAGATGACACATGAAAAAAATTCCCGCTTTTATCTGGTTGTTGCTTGCCTCCGTGGTGATTGGACAAGGGTTGTCGTTCCTGGCCTCGCCCGAAGCGTGGCGGGCGTTCTTTGGCGCGCTTCCGCGCATTTTGAGCATGATTGCCTTTTGGGGACCGGTCATTGCCATTATTTCCAGCCTGATTGTGTGGGTCGTGCTGCGATTGATGGGCTTTGAATCATTGGAAGCGATTCGGGTTGAATCGGTAGAACAAAACAACCCGGCTCCGGCCATCATTTTCGTCGGCACGCTGATTGCCAGCATTCTGTTCCTCATGCTGGTCATCAAACCGTAGCGTGGGGGTATCTCCAAAAAGCAATCAAATATCTCAATGCAAAAAATGCCAGCCAAAAACGGCTGGCGTTTTTTCTTAAAAAAAACGATTTTTGCTTGACTCTCCTCTGGAAACATGCTATTCTGATATTAGATATTATATCTAATATCTAATATCAGATTTTAGAATCCCCATCTTCCCATGCTCACCGAGACCTCATCAGCTCACCGCCAATTGCGCAACCTTGTGGCCGAACAACTGCGCGCCGCCATTTTAGAGGGCCGCTACAAGCCCGGCGAGTGGCTGCGACAGGAACGCCTGGCGCAGGAACTGAACGTCAGCCAAATGCCGGTGCGCGAAGCACTGAAAGAACTGGCCGCCGAAGGCCTCATCGAGCATGTCCCTTATCGCGGCGTGCGGGTGATTGAATTTTCGGCAGAAGACATCGAAGACCTGTACGCGCACCGCGCTTTTTTAGAAGGCCGCACTGCTGCCTATGCTGCGCAGCATATTACAGAGCACGAACTTCAAACGCTGGCAAGCCTAATGAAAGAAATGGAAACTCATGCCGCGCCCGAACAAGTCGGCACTTACCGCCAGCTCAACCGTCAATTTCATCAAACGATTTTCACCGCCAGCCGCCGGGAATATCTCATTCGCGCTCTGCAACAAATGTGGGCGGCCTTCCCAACGATGTTAATAGGCAACTTTGCTTTCACGGCCACACGGCCTTTGCCCGAACGTGACCTGACCGATGCCGATGAACATCTCGCCATTTTCAACGCGCTCAACACTCATCAGCCTGAGGCAGCAGAACAAGCCATGCGAAAACATATCATCTCTACTGCGCAGCATTTGCTCGAATCTCTGGCAAACGCCCGTTCCGAATCTATAGGACGCCACTCATGACAACGAAAACACTTATGCCCATTGGCGGCGCGCTAGATAAAGAACACCCCCAGGTTATGCGTGCATTTATCGAGCGAGCCGGCGGAGCGGAGGCCAACATTGTCATTTTGCCGCAAGCCTCCGCCCTGACCGAAACCGGCTCTGCCTATGTTCAACAATGCCTGGAATTGGGCGCCAGACAAGCAATTGCGCTGGAATTTCGCTGCCGCGAGCAAGCCAATGACCCACAAAATTTGCGCCGAATTGAATCTGCCAGCGGCATTTTTTTTACAGGCGGCGCTCAAATGCGAATTACACAGCTCTTGGGTGGCAGCAAACTAGAATCGGCACTTCTACAAGCCTATCAACACGGCTGCGTTATTGCAGGCACCAGCGCTGGCGCGTCCGTCTTATCTAAAACCATGATTGCATACGGCAAAAGCGGCCCAACGCCGCGCGAACGAATTGTTCAATTCGCTCCTGGGTTAGGGTTTACAGATAAATTTACCTTCGACCAGCATTTTCGCCAACGTGACCGGCTAGGGCGGTTAATTTACGCTGTCGCCGCGCACCCCGGCATTTTGGGAATTGGCATAGATGAAGATACAGCTGTCATTCTCGAAGATGAAGAAAAATTAACCGTATGCGGCACCGGCGCTGTGACCATTGTAGATGGCAGACAAATTTCCGATTCAGATGTAGCAGAAGTCGAACACGGTCGGGCAGTAGCAGCAACTTCGCTAATTGTTCATGTGCTTAGTTCAGGCTGCGCCTATCACTACGCAACCGGAAAGGCTGTCATACCCTTTCGCCCTTCGCTGGCCGAATAATCCAGCCAGGTATACCCAATTTCATCAGAAGGAGAAGAAGAAAATGAAACCTATCCAATCGCCATTCGTGTTACTGTTGGCGCTGGCCCTTTTGCTTTCGGCCTGTAGCAGCCCATCAACCCCTCCTCCGCCCCAGCCAGAGCAGCCAACCTCTCAGGCACAGCAGCCTGCCGCGCCTGAAGCGCCTGCTCAACCCACCACCGACCCCAACGCCCCAGTCAGCGGGGGAATCCTCATTTTTGGCTCGCCCCAAGAGCCATCTATTCTCAACACACTGCTCACCACATCGTCTATTGAAGATGCAGTCACTTCACTGTTCGTGGAAGGTCTGGTACAGGTCAACGACCAGGGAGAATATGTACCAGTGCTGGCCGAAGAATTACCTACCGTCTCCGAAGATGGTTTAGTGGTCACCTGGAAGTTACGCAAAGGCGTCAAATTCTCAAACGGCCTCGAATTTACCTGCGAAGACGTACGCTTCACCATGGAAGGCGCTCTTTCAGACCTTTCTCAGGTAAGTACTTCGGGGTATCGTGACATTGAAACGCTGGAATGCCCCGACCCTTACACTGTCGTAGCGACATTTTCCGAAGTATACGCCCCTTACCTGCGTTTGTTTGCCTACATTGTGCCTCATGACGCAGGAGAACTCGACCAGATGGAAACATGGGAATACAACCAAAAACCCTGGGGAACCGGCCCGTTTGTGCTGGAAGAACACGTTCCAGGTGACCATCTTACTTTCGTTAAAAATCCCTATTACCGTGAAGCAGGCAAACCCTACCTTGACAAGGTTATCATTAAAATCCTACCATCGCGTGAAGTGGGCATTCAATTGCTCGGCACCGGTGAAATTCATGCACTCTGGGACATTACCGAAGCAGATTTGCCCACGATAGCGAAAATGAACGAGCAGGGAGTAACCTATGCCGCAGCGGTCACCGGAGAAAACGAGTTGTTGGTGCTTAATTTGGGCGCCAATGATGGCAGCGCGCCCGCAGACCCCAATACTGCGCCTCATCCCATCTTGGCCGATTTGCGCGTAAGGCAAGCCATTCAATACGCCATTGACAAACAACAAATTGCTGACGCTTTGCTCTACGGCAATGTGAACCCAGGGAATAGCGTCTTGCCAGTAGGGCCATTTGCCTGCCCACAACCTGCCAGTGAGTTCAATCCCGAAAAAGCCAAAACCTTGCTCGAAGAAGCCGGTTGGAAAGTGGGCGCGGATGGAATCCGCGAAAAAGATGGCCTGCGCCTGAGCCTGAAAATCAACTCTACGAGCGGCAATCTGCTGCGAGAACAAACCGAACAAGTTTTGGCAGAAATGTTGAAAGCCGTTGGCATTGAACTGACCATCGAAAACTTGCCATCCGATGTATTTTTCGCCGGCGGCGAAAGCGATGGACTTCGCGATACAGGAAAGTTCGACATCATCCTATATACAACAGGCCCTGCGCTCGACCCCGATAGCCATCTGTTCAGCAACTATAGCAGCTATCGCATTCCCACTGCCGAAAACGAATGGGCTGGCGCAAACTTTAGCCGCTACATCAACGCAGATGTAGATCAATGGATTGATGAGGCCGCTCTCATCACAGATACTGCCAAACGCAAAGAATTGTATTGTAAAGTGGCTAAGCAAATCAACCAAGATATTCCCCGCATCTATCTGTACGAGCGGCTTTCCATTACCGCCCATCGCAACGAGTTTCACAATTTGACCATCTCCCCTAGCTTTGTAGATTTTGCCTGGGGCGCTCAAAACTGGTGGCTCAGCAAATAACCTTGTTTGGCACGTCAGGGCAGGCTTTGGTTGGCCTGTCCTGACGTTTCAACCCTCTATGACCACTTACCTCATTCGCCGTCTTTTTCAAGCTGCTCTTACCCTGCTGGCCGTCAGTTTCATCCTATTTGGGTTGATTTCTGCCGTGCCTGGCGGATTCATGACCGTTTATGCAGAAAAATCGGACATGAGCCCCGAAGACCTGGCGCGCATCCGAGCCAAACTGGGGCTAGATGACCCTATTCCAATCCGTTATCTGAAATGGCTCGGCAATTTGGCGCAAGGTGATTGGGGAAAGTCGCTCACATCCAAACGCCCGGTGTTGCAAGAAATCAGCAGCCGCCTGCCCAACACCTTACTTTTGATGGGATTGGCTTTAATCTGCACCATCTTGGTTGCCATTCCGTTAGGCATCCTCTCCGCCATTAAACAATATTCCTGGTTCGACCACTTCTTCACCACGCTGGCTTTTGCAGGTCAATCTTTGCCGGTTTTTTGGTTTGGGCTATTGCTAATCATCCTTTTTGCCGTTCTGCTGCGCGGACCAGATGGCAGACCGCTCTTACCAGGCGCAGGCATGTACACGCTTGGAGAACCTTTCTCGCTGATAGACCGCATCCGCCACTTGATTTTGCCAATCAGCATGTTGACGTTTGTCTCGGCGGCAGAATACATGCGCTATCTGCGCTCCGCCATGTTAGATGTCATCCATGAAGATTACATCCGCACGGCCCGGGCTAAAGGCTTGCGCGAACAAATGGTCATTTATAAACATGCCCTGCGCAATGCCATCATTCCACTGGTCACGCTCGTCAGTCTGGACTTGCCTTCACTGTTTGGGGGCGCTCTTTTCACCGAAACCATCTTTGCCTGGCCCGGCATAGGACGACTGTATTTTACTGCTGCGCTTAAGAACGATTATCCGCTGGTCATGGCAACCCTGGTTATTTATTCCGCCCTTATCATTCTCTCCAACTTGCTCGTAGATGTCGTTTACGCTGCACTCGACCCGCGCATTCGACTTTCGTAAACCATGAAAACCGCTGATAAATCATCCAACGCCTCTCTTGCAATATCTTCTGCCTTCGTATTCAGTTCTTCCTCCGAACAATCTCCTCTTCACTTGTTCTGGAAGCGATTCCGAAAGCATAAAATGGCTCTGGCGGGCATGATTATCCTCCTTCTTATCACCCTACTCGTTCTATTCGCGCCCCTGACAGCCTCATACGACCCGATGAAACAAGACCTGCTCAACCGCTTTCAGCCGCCTTCGGCAAAACATTGGTTGGGAACGGATGATTTAGGGCGCGATTTGTGGAGCCGCGTTCTCTATGGAGGCCGAATCTCCCTCTCCGTCGGGCTGCTCTCGATGAACGTTGCTATTTTTCTTGGCACGCTAATTGGTCTGTCATCGGGGTATTTTGGTGGTTGGATTGATAGCATCCTGATGCGTCTCACCGAAATTTTCCTCTCTACTCCTCGCCTGTTCGTGCTTATCGTGCTAGGCATGTTTCTGCGCACGCTCGACCTGCCCAATCTCCAAGCGGGGTCCTTCTTGCCAATTGCCATCGTGATAGGCGGACTCTCATGGATGGGAACGGCGCGATTGGTGCGCGCATCTACCCTGGCGCTGCGCGAACGTGACTTCGTACAAGCTTCTCGCGCATTGGGCAGCTCCCATGCGCGCATCCTGTTCCGACACATCCTGCCAAACATCGCCAGTCCGATCATCGTATCAGCAACGTTAGGACTATCGAGCGCAATCATCAGTGAAAGCGGCCTATCTTATCTGGGTTTTGGCGTCCAACTGCCCACCCCTACCTGGGGAAACATGCTCTCCAACACCCAAAGCCAAATGACAACCGCTCCCTGGACTGCCATTTTCCCTGGAATGATGATTTTTCTGGTTGTCATCTCCATCAACTATATCGGAGACGGGTTGCGCGACGCGCTCGATCCTCGTCACATTTCTCGCTAGAAAAGAGCAGTTATGAAACCATTTCGTGCTGTTTACATAACCGGTTTGCTCCTGATGATAATGGCACTTACAGGGCCAACGCGCGCGCAAAGCGTTCCTGGGTTGCTTTTGCCAATTGGCGGCGGCTATACCGATACTTACAATGGGTTTGCCCAACAGGCAGCCGCCAATGCGCGCAATGGGCTGGTCAAAATCCTGGTTCTTCCTGCTCCCTATGCCACAAATGCGGAAAAAATTACCCCTAGCGAACGCACCCAAAATCTGAAAGATGCCGAAGAACGCCGCGGACAAATTGAAGGCGCCTGTCAGCGAAATGCGCCCTCCGGCCTGACTTGCCAGGTTTTGCTGCTACCGCTCTTCACCCGCGAAGATGCCGCTGACCCGAAGATATTGGAAATGCTCTCGAATGATGTTTCCGCCATTTATATTCTAGGCGGTGACCAGGCCGTCGCCATGCAAGCCATCCTCGAAACTCCCTTCGAAGCGCGGCTGACCGAATTGCACCAACAAGGCACCATCATTGCTGGCACCAGCGCAGGCAGCGCTATGCAGTCCAGATTCATGCTGGCCGCCTATACCACGAATTACGCGCCAGAGACCGCTCTCTTTTATGGCGCAGTGGATATTTGGAACACAGAGAAAAAACGAGGCTTGCCCTTTGGGGTACAAAACGCCATCATTGACCAGCATTTCTATCAGCGGGCCCGACTAGGGCGACTGGTCAGCGTCATTGTGCGTCCTGATGTGCCTCATTTAGGCGTTGGCATAGATGCCTACACTGGGGTTGTCGTCGAAAATGAAACATTGCGCAACGTCTTTGGGTTGTACACCGTCACCGTGCTAGATGCCCAAACCTATCACGCCGCCGATT
>Ga0073932_1003906_pt1 | contig 18811 bp, 17 predicted proteins | sample DewCreD2012metaG_FD_76967 | JGI IMG/M metagenome (GOLD analysis project Ga0073932, IMG submission 76967) | Hot spring sediment bacterial and archeal communities from British Columbia, Canada, to study Microbial Dark Matter (Phase II) - Dewar... ... | reverse complement strand
CTCCTGCAGCCGATGTATCTGGTCAACGGTGGCTTTGACGTCGCGGGTGTCGGTGTTGGTCATGGATTGCACCACGATGGGATTGCGCCCGCCAACGACCACATCCCCCAAACGGATTTCCCGAGTGTTCCTGCGCAATTTCACTGTGTCCAAAGAAACCTCCAGAGCTTTTCCTGACGCCATTCTCCCCAGCTTCGGGCGCGTTATGGCCGGCGATGAAGGCGCGCTCGGCCTCGGGCGGTCCGTCTGTATGCCCCGGGACGGTGGAGCCAGGATCACATGGTTTGACAGCTTTCTTCATTTTATAGAGCGGGCCGGGCTTTGCCAAGCGATCTCGAGCTGGAAAGACGGTGGATGGCGATTGACCAATTTGTAGATGATCTGCCTGAAGTCGGTTCAGGGAGCGGTCAGGGGGAGCCCAGGATGTTCCTGAGGAGCAGGGAGGATAATCCGAGAAATACCAGGAACCCTCCCGTGTCCGTCGCCATGGTCACAAAGACGCTTGAGCCCAGGGCTGGATCGAGGTTCAGACGACGCAGGGTGATGGGAACCATGGCCCCGAACAGGCCGGCCACGATGAGATTGGCCGTCATGGCCATCCAGAGGATGAGCGAAAGCCAGATGTTCGCGTACCAGGCATAGGCGATGCCGCCCATGACCAGGCCGCAGATGAGCCCGCTGAAAAGACCCACGCCGATCTGTTTCACGAGCACCCTCGAATTCCCCCGAATATCGATCTCCCCAAGGGCCAGCGCTCGCACCACCACCGTCAGCGATTGGGTTCCGGCATTGCCCCCGAGGCCGGCCACGATGGGCATGAGGGAGGCCAGTACCACGTAGCGGGAAATCGTCTCGGAAAACTGGCTCACCGTGTAGGATGCCACCAGGGCCGTGCCCAGGTTCACGAGGAGCCAGGGAACGCGGAGCTTGACCGACTGGGGCAGCGATGTCGTGATCTTCTCGTCGGTGTCGAGGTTGGCGAGCAGGTACATGTCCTCCGTCGCCTCCTCGTTCATGACGTCGAAAATGTCATCATAGGTGATGATTCCCACCAGCCGCTGGTCCGGATCCACCACCGGCATGGCGAGGAAGTCGTAATGGGTCATCTCCTTGGCGACCTGTTCAATGTCGTCGTCCACTCGAACGGATATCACGTTGGTGTGCATGATCTCGGCAACGGGCTGGTCCGGTCTCCCCATGATGAGGTCCTCGAGGGAGACGATTCCCGTGAGTCGGCGGGAGTGGTCCACGACGTAAACGTAGTAGATGGTCTCCTTCCTGGGGGCCTGCAGCCGCAGTTGATTGAGGGCCTCCCGGATGGCGACTTCCGGGTGAAGGAAGGCGTAGTCCGTCGTCATGTAGGCCCCGGCGCTGTCGTCCGGGTAGGTGATGAGCTTCAGAATGTTCTGCCGCTCGGCCTTCATGAGAAGGGCCAGGAGCCGCTCCCGGGATTCCTCGTCCAGCTCTTCGACGAGGTCGGCCCGGTCGTCGGGGCTCATGAGGCTGATGAGCTGCTGGAGGATGGAGCGCGGGAGCTCCTTGAGGGTCTCCTTCTGGAGCTCGAAGGGCACGAACTCGAAGGCAAAGAGAGCTTCGGGCGGGCCGATCAGCTCAATGAATCCGGCCACTTCCTTGGGGCTGAGCGAAGCCAGCTGCTCGGCCGCATCCGCGGGATGAAGCTCCTCGATGAACTCCAGCAGCGGCTCCCTGGCTCCATTCTGGATGGCTTCTCGAAGCTTTTCAACCACCTGATCTCCCGCCAAACCGAGCGCCGGGCGATATCCCCCGCCGAATCCCAGGCGCGGCCGGCGATGATGGCGGGTGGTTTCATCCAGCAGGCAATCTCCACTGAAAAAAGCCGCCGCGGCCGGCAGTTTCAAATCCGCCAATGCCTTTCCAACGGCCGATGGTCTCCGACTGAAGTGCAGTTCTTCTAGCAGAAGCCGAGGGGGTTTTCAACGCAATCCGCCCGGGCGGGTGGCAAGTAATCAAACCTCGATCATGCTCTCCTGAAGCAGCTCGATATCTTCGATCTCCTCCTCGAGGTACGCTTTCAGCTTCTTTTTCAGGCGGCTCTCGATCTGGCGGACGCGCTCCCGGCTGATGCCGAACTTATCGCCGATCTCCTGAAGGGTCATGGGCTCCTCCGTCAGCAATCGCCTGTCGAAGATCACCGCCTCCTTGCCCTTGAGCTGCGCCCGAAACAGAACCAGTTTGTCGTGAAGAATGGCCTTGGCCTCCCGATCCGCGATCTGATCATCGACGGGAAGATCCTCGGAAGGCAGAAAAGATTTGTGGGTATCCTCGGAATCCTCCTTCAGCGGGCTGTCCAGGGAGATTTCCCAGCTGTTCAGGCGCTGGTCCATCTCGATGATCTCGGATTCCTTCACGTCCAGGCGATGGCTGAGGAGCTTGGGCGACGCCTCGATCCCCTGGGCCTCGAGCAGCTCCTTCTCCTTGCGGAGGTTGAAGAAAAGCTTGCGCTGCGCCTGCGTGGTGCCGATCTTCACCAGCTTCCAGTTGTCCATGATGAACTTGATGATGTAGGCCTTGATCCAGAATGAGGCATAGTAGGAGAATTTGTACCCGCGATAGGGATCGAATTTCTTGACCGCCTGCATGAGGCCCACGTTTCCCTCCTGGATGAGATCCATCAGGTTCTGCATCCAGTAGCGTTGAAAATCCATGGCGATCTTTACGACCAGCCTGAGGTTGGCGGTGATGAGCTTGTATCCGGCCTCGATGTCATCCTTTTCACGGTACCGTATGGCAAGCTCGCGTTCTTCCTCTCGGCTCAGGAGCGGGTACCGCTTGATCTCCTCGAGGTAGATGCGGAAGGGGTCAAAGGAGACCGGCTGAGCCTTCTCCTTCGGGGAAAGGGCATTATTCCGACTTTCCTCCGTCAATTCCTCCTGGCTCGCATCCTCGTAGTCATCCGTTTGCTTTCTGGCTGCCATGGTGAATCCATGCCTCACTTTAGAAGTTCGCACAAATGCGGGAAAGCCTGGTAAGGAGTGTCCTCAATTGAAAACCTTTTAAAAATTAATTCAATATATTAAAAGTCGCGCGAAAACAAGATCAAGGGAAAGCTGCCCTCCGAGAAAGTCGTTGCGTTTTGCATGCCGCTTATCTATAAGGTCCGCACCATTGTTGGCTTTTGACTTGCTCCCGACAGCCCCGGAAATCTTCGATCGTGGCATTCAGCATCCAGCATATCATGAGAGCGCCAGCTCCGGATTGTTCAACGGACGATCCCCCGATGGCTTTGCCTGGTTGGGTCGAGAGGCTTTGCGGCGGGCATGGCCTCATGGATCGCAGCCGTGCCGGAGTCGGAGCGCCCCATCCCGGTGGCGCCTCCCGCAGGCCCCTGCCTCGGAGAGCGGGCCGATGATCGTGGCCGTGGATGGTCCCGCCGGCGCGGGAAAGAGCACCGTCTGCAGGCTGCTCGCCCGCGAGCTGGCCTACACCTTTCTGGATACGGGGGCCATGTATCGTGCCGTCGCCTGGGCCCTGAGCCGGCGATTTCCCGAACCGGAGCTGGACCAGTCCATGGCGCATCCGCCCGCCGACGAGGATTTTCCGCTTCGTTTCGAGATCCGGGACGCCGACCTCAGGATCCTTTTCGCGGGCAGAGATCTCGGCGATGAAATCAGGGAGCCGGAAATCACTCGGCTGGCCTCCAGGGTGTCTCAAATGGCGTGGGTGAGGACGTACCTGATGGCCTGGCAGCGCAGACTCGCCACGGACGGTCGGGTGGTGGCCGAAGGCCGGGACACGACCACCGTGGTTTTTCCCGAGGCGGAAGTGAAGGTCTTTCTCACGGCGGACCTGACCACGCGCGCCCGACGACGGTTCGAGGAATATACGGCCAAGGGAATCCCCGTTGATTATGCCTCCCTCGAAGCGCAGATTCGAGAACGCGACGAAGCGGACTCGAAAAGAGCCCTGGCTCCCCTCCGGCCGGCCCCCGACGCCTGTATCATCGACACTTCTCGGCTGGAGATATCCGAAGTGGTGCGGCTCCTCGTCGAGCTGGTCCGATCGAGGGATACCGGCTGAACCTCATGGGAGCGTGGCTTGGTGTTGTTTTTTCGCCGTTGCGTAGAACCTTCGGTGAATGAGCTCGATCAACGCAAATAGCCATTGCCAAGGCAGGTTCTTTTTGATAACTTTCCGGATTTAAAAGAGTGGCGCAAGCCAAATACCGACAAGGGGGTAACGCATTCAATGGTCAACAACGACGACAACACCAAAGAAATCATTCAAGACGACGATCTGGCTGAAGCTTCCGCGGGGGACGACATCTTTTCCGATGCCGATCTGGAGGACATGGAATCCCTTCAGGATCTCTACGAGCAGAGCTTCAAAAACATCCAGGAAGGCGAGGTCATTCGGGGCCGGGTGGTCCAGATCAGCGACGACTTCGTCATGGTGGACATCGGCTATAAATCCGAAGGCCAGATTCCCATCCAGGAGTTCAGGGGCGAAGAGGGTTTGATCGAGGCCGCCATAGGGGATGAAGTCGACGTCTTGCTTGAATATCAAGACGACGAGGATGGAAGCATTCATCTTTCCAAGGAAAAAGCGGCCAAGATCAAGATCTGGGACGACATCAGCCGCGTTTACAATGACGACGGCGTCATCGAGGGCCGCATCGTGTCGAAGGTCAAGGGAGGGCTTGCCGTGGACATTGGTGTCCAGGCCTTCCTGCCGGGCTCCCAGGTGGACCTCAGGCCGGTTCGCAACCTGGAGAGCCTCATCGGCCAGTCGTTCCCGTTCAAGATTCTCAAATACAACAAGAAGCGCAGAAACGTCGTCCTCTCCCGCCGAACCCTGCTGGAGAAGGAGCGCGAGCACCTGAAGACCCAGACCCTGGCCAACCTCGAGGAAAAGAAGGTGGTGGAGGGTATCGTCAAGAACATCACCGACTATGGTGTTTTCGTGGATCTTGGCGGCATCGACGGGCTGCTCCACATCACGGACATGAGCTGGGGGCGCGTGGGACATCCTTCCGAGATGTTCCAAATCGGCGACCGGATCACGGTCCAGGTGCTCAGCTTCGACCGGGAACACGAGCGGGTCTCGCTGGGGCTCAAGCAGCTCATCGAGGATCCCTGGACCAACGCCGAGCAGAAGTATCCCACCGGCACCCAGGTGAGGGGCAGGGTCGTCAGCCTCACCGACTACGGCGCTTTCATCGAAATCGAGCAGGGAGTCGAGGGGCTCGTTCACGTGTCCGAGATGTCCTGGACCAAGAAAATCCGGCATCCGTCCAAGATCCTCAGCGTGGGTGACGAGCTCGACGCCGTGGTCCTCAGCATCAACCCGGAGAGCAAGCGCATCTCCCTCGGCATGAAACAGCTTGAGCCCAATCCTTGGGATGTTATTGCCGACAAGTATCCCATTGGAACCACCATCGCCGGGCGCATCAAGAACATCACGGATTTCGGCGTCTTCATCGGTATCGACGAGGGCATCGACGGCCTCGTTCACATCTCCGACATTTCCTGGACCAAGCGCGTGAAACACCCCTCCGAGGTCTTTAAGAAGAACCAGGAGGTTCAGGCCATCGTTTTGAATATCGACAAGCAGAACGAGCGCTTCTCTCTCGGCATCAAGCAGCTCGAGCCCGATCCCTGGGAGACGATCCCGGATCGGTATCCCCTGGGAGCCGTCATCGAGGGTCCCATCACCAACGTCACTGACTTCGGCCTGTTCGTCGAGCTGGAGGAGGGGATCGAGGGGCTGGTGCATGTTTCCGAGATCAGCAAGGAGAAGATCAAGTCTCCCGTGGGCCAGTACAAGATCGGTGACAGCATCACGGCCAAGGTCATCAACATCTCCCCCAAGGACCGCAAGATCGGGCTCTCGGTGAAGAAGGTCGAGGAGCAGGAAGAACGCACCAACTACGACGATTACATGAACAGCGCCAAGGCCGCCACATCCAACCTGGGCGAGCTCCTCAAGGAGGAGCTGGAAGCCAAGGCCAACAGCTCGCTCAATCTGGACAAAGATCAATAGATCAGCCCTTTCGGCTCGTGATCTTCCCACACCCGGTTCAAGCTCAAGCGGCTGAAGCCGGGTGTTTCCTTTTCAGCGGGGTGAACTCTGATGCTCCGAAAATTCTTCTGGATCGTCCTCGTTGTTTTAGTGGTTCTCGGCGTCATGGCCTGGGTCGGCTCGTCGGATTTCGACTTCATGGCGAGTCCCAACCGGATTGGCGTCATCGAGGTCCGTGGGTCCATCACCAATGTTCGAAGCCAGTTGAACGCACTCAAACGTTTCAGGAAAGACCCCAACACCCGGGCCATCATTCTGAGGATCGAGTCGCCCGGCGGGGGCATTGCCGCTTCCCAGGAGCTTTACCGCGAGATCAAGCGGACCAGGACGGATAAGCCCGTCCTGGCATCCATGGGTGCCATCGCGGCCTCGGGCGGCTATTACATCGCGGCGCCGGCCAGCCGCATCATCGCCAACCCCGGCACCATCACCGGAAGTATCGGGGTCATCAGTCATTTTCCGAACATCCGGGAGCTGCTCCAGAAAATCGGGGTCCAGACCGTCACCATCAAGAGCGGCTCCCTCAAGGATGTGGGCAACCCGGGACGCGAGATGACCGCCGAGGAAAGGGAATACCTTCAGGGCACCCTCGACCAGGCGCACCGGCAGTTCATCCGCGACATAGCCGAGGGGCGGGGCATGGCCGAGGAAGCGGTCCAAACCGTCGCCGATGGCCGCATCATCATGGGGGAAACGGCCTTGAGCCTGGGCCTGGTCGATGAGCTGGGCAACTTCGAGGATGCCGTCATCGCCGCGGCTGCAATGGGTGGCATCGTGGGAGAGCCCCAGCTGGTCCATGCCAGGAAGGAGCGGCGGTCCCTGCTCGACCTGCTGATGGGTGACGACGTCTCGGAAAAGGTGGCTTCCTGGATCATGGGATCCGAGGGCTACCTGCACTACGAGCTGCCGTTTGAGGGCTGGCCCTTCAGCGCCCGGTGATGTACGGGTGGCGGGTCAATCCTCGAAGGCTGAAAGGTCGCCGCTGCCGGCCCGAATGATCTCGGGCACGTCATCGATGAGCGAGATGACACTGGATGGGGCTCCGGTGACGACGCCGCCATCGATGATCAGGCCCAGGGCATGACCGATCTTGTTTTTGATTTCGTGCGGAGTGCTCAGGATTTCGTCGGTTTCGGGGTCCGTGGCCGTCGTATTGATCACGGGATGGCCCAGCTGTTCGACGATGGCCAGGGAGATGGGATGATCCGGGACCCGGATGCCAACGTTTTTCCGCTTGGTCAGCATGATGCGCGGCACCAGGCGCGAACCCTTGAGAACAAACGTGTAGGGGCCGGGCAGAAGCCTTTTCATCGTCTTGTAAGCGTAATTGGTGACCTGAGCGTACTCACTGATGTTCTTGAGGTCGCTGCAGATGAAGCTGAACGGCTGGCTCTGGGACCGCCGCTTCAGTTGGTAGATTCTCTCGATGGCGTCCTTCTTGAACAGATCGCAGCCGATTCCGTAGTAGGTGTCGGTCGGGTAGGCGATGATACCGCCGTTCAACAGCACTTCGACCACCTTTCGAATCTTTCGCGGCTCGGGGTGCAGGGGGTTGATTTCCAGGATCATGGACGATTCTCTCTTCAGCTGGGATGTCTGCGGCAAGCAACGAACATAAACGCCGACTTTGAAAGTTTCAAGTGAAGAAAAGGAGTCGCGGGTTGGCAATGCCCGTCGAGACCGCCACTCATGCTTCCGTGGATATCGGCTCCCACACCGTCCGGCTGCTCATTGCCCGGGTGGATGAGAGGGGTCTGGTCACGCCGGTGCGCTTTGAACGCGGAATCACACGGCTGTCAAGGAGCTTCAGGACCGGAGGAAGTCTCCACGAGGATGGCGTCCGGGTGAGCATGCGGATTCTTGGCGAATACGCGGACCTCATCGCCTCCCATGGGGTGAAATCCGTTGCCTGCGGCGCCACGGGGGTGGTGCGGAGGGCGGCCGACGGCCCGCGTTTCATGGAGGAAGTCAGGCTGCGCACCGGACTTTCGGGATCGATCCTTTCGGAATCCGCCGAGGCCTTCCTTTCGGCCAAGGGAGTCCTGAGCGTTCTGCCTCGAAACGGCATGGGGGTGCTGACCTTCGATCTCGGAGGCGGCACGACGGAATTCCTCCGCGTGGAATCCTCGGCCGATGCACCTTCCTGGAGCAAAAGCATTTTTCTGGGGGCATCCATCATCACCGAGCGTTTCCTCAGGGATGCTCCGGCCACGGACGATTCGCTGATGGAGGCCCGGAACGCCATTCGGAGCGCCCTGCGGGAAGTGGTGGCGCTCTCCCTTTACGACTCCGCCACCACCGGGAACGTCCCTGGAAGCTGGGAGCTGGTGGGAACGGCCGGCACGGTGACCACCCTGGCGGCCATTCACCTGAGGATGGCTCCCTACGTCCCGCATCGGGTGAACGGCGTTCCCCTGGCCGCGAAATGGATCGAATCGCTCATTGCCCGGCTCGCCGCCATGAGTCTCGCCGAACGTCGAGAGCTCCCCGGCCTCGAGGAAGGCCGCGAGGATATCATTCTCGGCGGCGCGCTCATCGTGCATGAGATTTTGCTGGGACTGGAACGGGCGAGGATGTTGGTGGCGGACGCCGGCCTCCTCGAGGGGCTGCTGCTGGATCTCGTGGAGAAGGAAAAATTTGGACGGGTCGAGCTGCGCACACCTCTCAAGTGGTGTTTGCCCAGGGAGATGCGGGACCGCTCCTGACCCGATGCACAGCCAACGTGTTTCTTATCTTCTGACCGCCTGACGATGGAGACAACCTCAATGGAGAACAGACAACCCGCGAATATTCTGGATGCCCTCACCTTCGATGACGTCTCGCTCCTGCCGGATTATTCGGAGGTCCTCCCCCATGAGACGGATATCGGGACTCGACTGACCCGCGAAATCGCCATGAACATCCCGCTGACCAGCGCGGCCATGGATACCGTCACCGAGTCGGAGACGGCCATCAGTATGGCCCGCGAGGGAGGAATCGGCATCATCCATCGGAACATGCCGGTGGACCGCCAGGCCCATGAAGTTGTGAAGGTCAAGAAGTCCGAAAGCGGGATGATCATCGATCCCGTGACGGTGGAGCCGGATCAGTGCATCTCCGACGTCCTCAAGCTCATGTCCCGCTACCGCATCTCGGGAGTCCCGGTGGTGAAGGACGGGCAGCTGGTGGGCATCATCACGAACCGGGATCTGCGTTTCGAGACCAATTTCGATCAAAAGGTCTCGGAGGTCATGACCCACAAGAACCTGGTGACGGCCCCCATGGGGATCTCCCTGGAGGAGTCCAAGCGACTGCTCCACAGGAACCGCATCGAGAAGCTGCTGGTGGTGGACGAGGAGGGGAAGCTCAAGGGACTCATCACCATCAAGGACATCATGAAGGTGAAGAAGTACCCCAATGCCTGCAAGGACCACCTGGGCCGGCTGCGCGTGGGGGGCGCCGTGGGGGTGGGACCGGAAACCCGCGATCGGGTAGTGGCGTTGATGAACGCCGGCGTGGACCTCATCGCCGTGGACAGCGCTCACGGACACTCCCGCAATGTCATCCAGACGGTGAGGATGATCAAGGGGGAATTTCCGAATCTGCAGGTCATGGCGGGCAACGTGGCCACGGCGGAGGGTGCCCAAGCGCTCATCGAGGCCGGGGCCGATGCGGTCAAGGTCGGCGTTGGCCCGGGCTCCATCTGCACGACCCGAATCGTGGCCGGGGTCGGCGTGCCCCAGATTTCCGCCATCATGGCCTGCGCGCGGGTTGGAATGGAGCGCGGCGTCCCCATCGTCGCCGACGGGGGGATCAAGTACAGCGGCGACATCGTGAAGGCCCTGGCGGCCGGCGCCGACAGCGTGATGATCGGAAGCCTTTTTGCCGGCACCGATGAAAGCCCCGGCGAAACCATTCTCTACCAGGGGCGAAGCTACAAGGTGTATCGGGGCATGGGGTCCCTGGGAGCGATGCGGGAGGGGAGCCGGGACCGCTACTTCCAGGATGAGGTGTCGGAGACCAAGAAACTGGTTCCCGAGGGCATCGAGGGCATGGTTCCCCACCGGGGGCCCCTCAACGCCAGCATTCATCAGCTTCTGGGCGGTTTGAAGGCCGGCATGGGATACCTGGGCTGCAGAGACCTCCAGGAACTCCGAACCCGGGCCAGGATGGTCCGGGTGACCAGCGCGGGTCTTCGCGAAAGCCACGTCCATGACGTGATCATCACCAAGGAAGCCCCCAATTACCAGGTTGATTTGAAGTAGACCTCAGAACGAAGCAGCGAGGCGCATTCCATGGATTTCGATCAGATCCACGAAGAACGCATACTGGTGCTCGACTTTGGCTCCCAGTACACCCAGCTCATTGCAAGAAGGATCCGGGAAAGCCACGTGTACTGCGAGATCCACCCGTTCAACATCGGCATGGATCGGATCAGGGCGTTCGGCGCCCGGGGGATCATCCTGTCGGGGGGGCCTTCGAGCGTTCATGACGAAGGGGCTCCGCTGGTGGATCCGGCGATTTTCACGCTCGGGGTCCCCGTGCTCGGGATCTGTTACGGCATGCAGCTCATGGCCCACCAGCTCGAGGGCGCCGTCGAAAAGGCCGACCGCCGGGAGTATGGGTCGGCCATCATCGACCTGGATGCGGCCTCGATGCTTTTCCTGGATGTGGAAAGGGAAAACGTGAGGGTCTGGATGAGCCACGGCGACAGGATCCTGCGCCTGCCCCCGGGCTTTTCGGTCCTGGCCCACAGCGAGAATTCGCCCATCGCGGCCATGGGGGACTCCGCGCGTCACCTTTTCGGGGTTCAGTTTCACCCCGAAGTGGTGCACACGCCCTGCGGCAAGACGATCCTCGAGAATTTTCTGTTCCGCGTCTGTCGCTGCCGCTCGACCTGGACCATGAAGTCCTTCGTGGAATCCGTAACCCAGGCCCTCCGCGAGAAGGTGGGCGACGATCGAGTCATCTGCGCCCTGAGCGGCGGCGTGGACTCGTCGGTAGTGGCGGTGCTGCTCCACAGGGCTATCGGGGACCGGCTTCACTGCATCTTCGTGAACAACGGCCTGCTGCGCAGGGGCGAGGCCGAAAGCGTCCAGCGGATTTTCAAGGATCACTTCGAGCTCAACCTGGTCGTGGTGAATGCCACGGAGGCTTTCCTCAACCGGCTCAAGGGGGTGACGGACCCCGAACGGAAACGCAAGATCATCGGCAACCTCTTCATTGAGCTTTTCGAAAGCGAGGCCGGTAAGCTCCAGGGGGCCAGGTATCTCGCTCAGGGCACCCTCTATCCCGATGTCATCGAGAGCGTGTCGTTCAAGGGACCCTCGGCCACCATCAAGACCCACCACAACGTGGGAGGGCTTCCCGAGCGCATGAATCTCGAGCTCATCGAGCCCCTCAGGGAGCTTTTCAAGGACGAGGTCCGGCTGGTCGGGCGGGAGCTGGGACTCCCCGAGCACATCATCAAGCGCCACCCCTTTCCGGGCCCGGGGCTCGCCATCCGCATGATCGGAGAAGTGACCCGGGAAAAGCTCGAAATCCTGCGGGAGGCCGACAGCATCCTCCTGGAGGAGATCGAGGCCTCCGGCTGGTACGATCATGTGTGGCAGGCCTTCGCCGTCCTGCTGCCGGTCAGGTCCGTCGGGGTCATGGGCGATGAGAGGACCTACGAGGAAGTCATCGCCGTAAGGGCCGTCGAGAGCGTGGACGCCATGACCGCCGACTGGGCCAGGCTTCCCTATGAGGTCCTGCAGAGGATTTCAAGCCGAATCATCAACGAGGTGAAGGGGGTCAATCGCGTGGTTTACGACATTTCCTCCAAACCCCCCGGCACCATCGAGTGGGAATAGCCAGGCGAGGTCCCTGAACATCCAGGCGGAGGACGTTGGGCATTGGAGAAGCGGACAGCCGGCCCCTCACTGCGGTTTTATCGCTGCAGCCACCGGCACGGGGAGGAGTGGAGGGTCTTCGAGACCCGGTATCGGGAAACGGACCTCTGGATCCGGGCACGGCAAAACCTTGAACGCGAGGCCCTCGAAGCCGTCCTGAAGTACAGGCGTCAGATCGAGGATGCCATTTCACGCCATCCGGACTTCCTGCATTCACTCAGCCCCCTGCCCGAGATTCCCCTGGCGCCGCGCATCGTGCGGCGGATGCTCCGGGCGGCCCGGGTGGCCGGCGTCGGCCCCATGGCTGCCGTGGCCGGAGCCCTGGCCCATGCGGTGGCCGAGGACCTTCACCCGTTGTCTCCCGCCCTCATCATCGAAAACGGTGGCGATTGTTACCTCAACCTGCAGGAGACGGTCACGGTCGGAGTCCACGCCGGACCGGCTTCACCCTTTGCCGATCGCATCGCCCTTCGTTTTGAAGCTCGACGCTTTCCGCTGGCCATCTGCACCTCCTCGGGAACCGTCGGGCACTCTCTGAGCTTCGGCAAGGCCGACGCCGTGACGGTGGTCTCCGGGGATGGCGCCCTGGCCGATGCGGCCGCCACGGCCATCGGCAATCTCGTCAAGACCCGCCGGGATGTCGCAGCAGCCCTGGATGCCGCGAGATCCATGGAAGGAATCGAGGGGGCCCTGGTCCTCATCGGCGACCAGCTGGGCATCTGGGGAGACATGGAGCTGGTGCCTCCCCAGGACTGACCGGCACGGCATCCGTTGCGCCTCCGCAATAGTGCTTGTGTTTTGGGAAAACCTTGGGCTATAAGTTCAAGCGAAGGTTTGATTCGAAAACCCAATGATATATTACCTAGTTATGTTGTGGTGGTCATGAGAATCGTGGTCATGTCGGACACGCATTTGAATCATCCGACTGAGGAATTCAAACGGATCTGTGAACGGTACTGCGATCCGGCCGACCTGGTGGTCCATCTCGGCGACTGGGCACGGAGTTCTCTCCTGGATTTCATGGAGGCCTATCCCCTCGAGGCGGTGGCCGGCAACATGGATGACCATGCCATTGTGCAGCGGCTTCCGGCAAAGAAGGTGATTCGGGTCGGGAGGTTTCGACTCGGCATCATCCACGGGTGGGGGGCGAGCCGTGACCTGCGTCGCCGCCTCGCCGGGGAATTCGCGGACGTGGACGCCGTTCTCCATGGTCACACTCACCTGCCCCATGTGGAGCGCGACAACGGGGTGCTGTGGTTCAATCCTGGCTCCGTGTTTCTGGGGCGGGGAGAGCTTCACGGGAGCCTCGGAATCCTGCATGTCGACGAAGAGCTGCGGGGGGAGATCATTGCGTTGTGAGGGACACTGAGGACGGCCCGGTGAGCTGAGGGCCATGAACTGGAGGAGGGTTCCGGGATGCAAAACCTTTGGGCTCCCTGGAGAATCGACTATATTCTTGGCAAGCGAGAACCCTACTGCATTTTCTGCCCCGAGGGAGACGGCCTCTCGGACGAAGAGCGGTTGATCCTCCATCGAGGGCGGTCCAGCATGGTCATGATGAACAAGTACCCTTACAATAACGGGCACCTCCTGGTGGCTCCCTGGCGGCATGTGTCCACACCGGCGGACCTGACCCAGGAGGAATTGCTGGATCTCATGAACTGGCTCAACCGATCCATGGCCGTGCTGAAGCGCGTCATGCGGCCCGACGGCTTCAATGTCGGACTCAATCTCGGGACCGCGGCGGGGGCTGGAGTCGAGGATCACGTCCATCTTCACATTGTCCCGCGCTGGCATGGCGACACCAATTTTCTCATGGTGTTCGGCGAGGTCCGAAGCATCCCGGAACATTTGCGCCAGACCTACGCCAAACTGCTCCCCCATTTTGGGACGGAGGAGCCCGATGAGACTCTTTAAGCTGATCACGAGCGCACTGGTGGCGGGAATCGTCCTGCTGTTCATCAGGCAGAACCTGTCCGGGTTCAGGACGAGGATCCCCTTTTCCCTCGATCTGTTCATCCGTGAACCGGTGGGCTGGGAGCACTCCGTTTACGGCCTGATGCTCATTTCGGGCTTTGCCGGCTTCGTGCTGGGCGCCCTGGTCCTGCTGCGCCCATACGTCCACGCCCGCCGCCTCCTGGCTGAGCGGAGAACGGAGAAAGCGGAGCCGGAAACGCCCCCGTCAGCCCAGGTAGCGCGGGCTTCCGAGGAGTCCCAGCCTCCGCCGCCGCAAGGCTGACCCGAGGGCCCGTCCGAGACCAGGACCCCGCATTCCCCTGTTCCGTTCCTCCGATACAGGCACGCAACTTGCTTCCCTCCAGGGTTCCATTTCATCGACAGTGTCCGGAAATATTCACTGAAGAAAGGGGCTTTGTGAGCCAGCAGACGGCTTCAATCGCCGAAAAAATCGTCCAGGCCACCGGGGATCTTCCGACCATGCCCCACGTGGCCAGCATGGTCCTCCAGAAACTGGGCAATCCCAACACCAGTCCCAAGGAGCTTCACCAGATCATTTCAACCGACCAGGCCTTGGCGGCGCGGGTGCTCAAGGTGGCCAACTCGCCGCTTTACGGCTGTGCGAGGGCCATCAACCGGTTATCCGATGCCGTGGTCATCATGGGCTTCGACAGCCTGCGGTCCCTGGTCATGTCCTCGGTGATGCAGGATCTCTTCAAGTCCTTCGGGCTGACGGAAAAACTTCTCTGGGAGCACTCCTTTGGGTGCGCCGCCGTTTCGAAGCATGTTGCCAAGGTCATCAGGTATCCGAAGGTGGAAGAGGCTTTCCTGGCGGGATTGCTCCACGACATCGGAAAGGTGGTGCTGAACCTGAAAATTCCCGAGAAGACCAGGCAGGTCGTCCAGGAGGTCTACAACAATCCGGGAATCGGCTTCCCGCAGGCCGAGCAGGAGATGTTCGGCTTCAACCATGCGCAGGTTGGCAAGCTCATTGCCAAAAAATGGAACTTCGCGGAAGTCATCGAGGAAGTCATCGGCTGTCATCATGAGCCGAGGCAGGCTCAGGTTCTGCCGGTGCTGACGGTCATCGTCAATTTCTCGAACCTTTTATGTCACAAGCTGGAGGTTGGACCGACCCGAAATCCCGACCTGGAGCTCCTCCAATTCGACAGCACGCGTCTGCTGAGATTCAACGAGGAGAGCCTCGACAAGCTGCTGGAGCAGTTGGGCGCGTTGCTGGCCGAGAAAGACAGCCTGCTGGCCCTTTGATGGCGAAAGGCGATGCCGCTCCAGAGCTTTAACGCGGATCGGAAATCATTGACACGATGTGGGGCCGATGGTAAACATTCACTCTCTTTTGTGAAAGCCCGGCCCTTGCCCGGAAAATGTGGAGGGATGGCCGAGTGGTTTAAGGCGGCGGTCTTGAAAACCGTTGTTCCGTTAGCAGCGGGACCGTGGGTTCGAATCCTACTCCCTCCGCCACCAGTCCACAATCATGCCCCAAGGAGAGATGGCCGAGTCGGCTGAAGGCGCTCGCCTGCTAAGCGAGTGTAGGGTCAAAAGCTCTACCGAGGGTTCGAATCCCTCTCTCTCCGCCAAATCAACAAGTTAGCCCCACTCCAAGCGGGGCTTTTTTCATGCCTTCATTTTGCCCGGTCACCGATTCGGCCACCGTTTTTTTTCAAGACCCTCTATCCGCGCATATCCACAGCCTGCCTGTTTCTTGCTCAAGTCAGCATCCCTTTCGACCGTAAGACATCCATGAAACGGAGGGATATTCTTTCTCATGGATGAGGAGCGAAGAGATGCTCGGATGGGGTGGCTGGAATACCGCAATACATGAAAAAGATGCTCAACGTTCTCGCTTTATGAGAGCCAAGAGGGATCAAATGATCATTTCGAATTTTGATCCGGTCATGGAGATTGCGGTTATCAATTCATATCGAGTGGATTTGAGCATAGTTCCTTCGAATCGATCTTGAGCAGCAGCTCGATGCTGTAGACATTGACGTTTCCGGATGCCTTGTAGAGCAGGTTTTGACGAACCCTGAGGCCGTCGGGTTTGGCGAATTTCACTTTCCAGCAAGAGATGGAGTCGGTGAAATAATATTGTGCGCCGGCGGCCGCGAAGGCGCTGCGAAGCTCCGCAATGGCCTGGGCGCTCAGAACCGTGTCGGTCAGGCCGAGTGAAATCCTGCCGTCCTCAGCGAACGCCCCGAAATCCTGATCGACAGCGCCCCCGAGCGTCGGGATCCGCGTGCCCCGGCCGGAGCTGCCGGCATTGGGATCGTAGTCCCCGAAGAGAGGCTCTTCCCCGAAGTCGATCATGACGGCCGGGATCTGCGCCAGGCTGAAGTTGTCGAACGCGCCCGCCGAATTGGTCTCATTTGCAACCAGGCGGATTCCGCCGGTGGTCGTCGCCGTCCACTGGATCTCCTGGGCGCCGCCGGCCGTGACGGTGCCGTAGGTTTTGGTCCCGTCGAAGGACTTGACGGTCCATGTGCCGATGAGGCCGGAGACATCGAACGTGAGCCTGTATTTCTTGCCGGCCATGGTGGGGGCGCTTTCGACCGGGCAGGTGCAATGCTGCCCGATGCCGGATGCCGCAATCGAGAGGTCTCCGGTTTCGTCGTAGGAATCGAGGTCCACGTTCGCCCAGGCGGAGGGCCCGGAGAAATCCCTGTCCACCTGATTGGGCATCAGCTCGGTTTCGGCCCAGGGGTTGATCGAGGCTCCAAAGTCGGTGCTGAAAAGGGCAAATCGAATCATCCCACTCTATCCTATGGGCAATCACGGCAAAAGGCCAGTAAAATCTCCCAGACCCGTCACAAATCGATCAGCCGGTTGAGCCGGCCTGCCAGATACTTGGGTTTGGCAAGCGACCGGTAATATTGACCCGCTTCCAGTATCAGCGCGCACAACAGTGCCTTCGGATGCCGGTGGCTGTTGATGACTGCAAGCGTTACCGGGCCGATGATTTCGTCCACGGCAAGAGGGGTCCCGAGACTGACCGCGGCCGATTGCAGCATCCGGATGGCCCGCCCGCGGCCGACATTCACGGCAAGGTCGAACACCTTGGCCGCAAGACGCTCGTCCCTGAGCTGCGCGATGCGCGGACCGGCCCAGAAGTCACGGTAATAGATCGCAACGGCGTCTTCACGGGTGAGCGATCGTATATCCAGGCGGGGATAGGCGCGCTTGCTGATGCCGTACTTGGTCTCGCCCCCCGGGTCATCCGGATCGTTGACGTAACCGCCCTCGTGCGCAAGCACCTTTGCCACGGCGCGCATGAAGCGTTCGTCCGCTGTATCCATCGACACCTTCCCTCCGGTCAGATGCATCCTCTCGAAAATCCCCGCTTGACGGCAGGAAATCATTGCCGATATTCTTTGCACGGGAGATGAATTCATGGCCTCGCTCACTTTCGATACTCTAAAATTTGTCAAGAGACTCCGCGATGCCGGCTTCGACGAGCAGCAGGCCGAAGCCGTCAGCGAAGCCTTCAGGGAAGCTCAACACACGGTCGGACAGGACCTTGCCACGAAGTCCGATCTCAAGGAGTTGGAGCTCAGACTGGAAACCAGGCTCGAAAGCCTTCGCGGAGAGCTGACCCTTCTCAAATGGATGCAGGGCTTCGTCCTTGCAGGCATTCTTACCCTCATCCTCAAGACCTTCTTCACTTGATCATCGCCCCCTGACCAGGCGTTCCTTGCGCAGCTCGCGCTCGAACTCCCTCACCATCTCACGCCCCCGTGGCCCCGGAACCTGGACGGGAAGCTCGACCCCGCCCGCCTGGAGCCGCAGGGTGCCGTAGTTTGCAGCGGAGACCGGCCCGCCGGTCGCGTAGCCCGCTCGGGGCAGGGCCGGAAGACGGGGCATGGCGTTGGCGACGAGATCGGCCACATTGAGCCGCATGGCGTTCAGCGCATGGAAAAGGCCCGCCCCGTACTTCGAGACGGCTTCCTTCCGGATGATGAACTCCCCAGCCTCGAGGAGCGCGCGGATACGGTCGCCCCCGCCATAGCCCGAGAGCTTCCCCCGCAGCCGGCTCCACCCGCCTTCCGCGAACGCGACCACCGGCCCCCCGGCTGCGCTCTCCTGGACCGTCTGTACGTGAACCACATGGGTCGAGTGGGTGACCGTGCTCTCGAGCTCGTTCAGCTTGGCATCGACCGCAGAGGAGTTCACCTGGATCTCGGCCGTCGGCTTCACCTCCATGCTGTTCAGCTCATCCAGGAGCTTCTTGTTCTCCTCCCATTGCTCATGAAAGCTCTTGGCCTGATTCTCGGAATCCTTGCGGTTTTGTTCGGCCAGACTGATCTGTTTTTGAATTGCGGAATCGATGGCCCTTTGGGCGTCCATCATCCCCTTGGTCGAGGCTTCGACGGTTTTTTGCATCGAGATGATCACCTGGTCACCGCTCTTCACCTCGCCGGCAAGACCGCTGAACTCATTGCGCGCTTTTTCGGCCAGTTGCCGAGCCTTCTCCAGGGACTCCGTATCCTCTGCGCCGGATATCGCCTGATAGGCCGCCCTGAGTGTCTCGGCGGCCTGTTTTTGCTTGTCACGCCATGCCTGCTCCTCCGACATCGTCTGACGTCGGGCTTCGCGGATCATCTCTTCGGTTGTGCGGCGCTGACTCACTCGCTCGGCGTTGAGGGCCTTCACCTCGGCGGCATATTTCCGTTCATCGGCCAGGGCGGTCAGGTAGGCCGATTTCAGCTTTCCAAGCCACTCATCGACGGCTTTCTTTTTCGCATCCGTCATATCGCGGGTGATGGTCTTGATTGATTCGTTCACGCTCTTTTCATCGCCGACCGCTTTCTGAAGCAGTGAGAGCTTCTGCCGGTAGATCTCGTTGGCGAGACCGAGCAGTGTATCCTTCTTTTGCCGCTCGATTTCCACGACCTGCCGCGCGGCTTCCT
>Ga0073932_1003905_pt1 | contig 18812 bp, 19 predicted proteins | sample DewCreD2012metaG_FD_76967 | JGI IMG/M metagenome (GOLD analysis project Ga0073932, IMG submission 76967) | Hot spring sediment bacterial and archeal communities from British Columbia, Canada, to study Microbial Dark Matter (Phase II) - Dewar... ... | reverse complement strand
GAGCCGCGGCGCCAGCAAACGCCGGCCCAGCGCCCGGCCGGCGGCGTAGGCGGCGGTGTCCGCCAGCCAGACGGCGCTCAGCAGCGTGGCCGTCCACCACAACCCGTCCGGCAGGCGACGCAGGTCGATCAGGTAACCGCCCATCCAGCCCAGGTAGAGGAGGCCGCCCAGGGTGACGGCGAAATCGGTGCCGGAGGCCGGCGCGCCCCGCTCGAAATCGACCAGGTGCCACACCAGGGCCGTCAGGATCAGGGCGGCCAGCGCTCCGCCCGGCAACACGCCCGGCAGAGCGCGCGCCAGCGCCAGCAACGGCGCGCCGATCAGGAGCAGCGGCCCGGCCGGGCGCTGGCCGCCGGCCTGAAACAGGCGGTGATACTCGCGGGCGGCCAGGAACAGGATGAACCCGACCAGGACAGCATACACCGGGCCGCCGAGCGCAATCACCCACACGGCGACCGGGAGCAGTGGGATGGCGATGGCCAGGCGGTCCAGCAGCATCCTGACGGCGATTTCAGGCTGAGGCTAATTGCGCCGAGGTCAGCCCGAAACGCCGTTCGCGAGCGGCGTAGTGCTCCAGGGCGCGGCGAAACTCGTTTTTGTCGAAATCGGGCCAGAAGACGTCGGCGGCATAGTACTCGGCGTAGGCCCCCTGCCAGACCAGGAAGTTGGACACGCGCAGTTCGCCGGCCGTGCGGATGATCAGGTCCGGATCGGGCTGGCCGGCCGTGTACAGGTAGCGTCCGACCAGCTCCTCGGTCACCTGGTCCGGGGTGACGCCGTCCGCCAGCATGTGCCGGATGGCGTGGACGATCTCGGCCCGGCCGCCGTAGTTGAAGGCGACGTTGAGCACCAGGCGGGTGTTGTGCTTGGTCATCTCGACCGCATCCAGCACCATCTCCTGGGTGTTGGGGGCCAGGCCGTCCAGGCGGCCGATGTGACGCAACTGGACCCCCTGCCGGTGCAGCTCGGCGAGCTCCTTTTGCAGGACCTCATCCAGGATGAACATCAGCCCGCGCACCTCCTCCGGCGGGCGCCCCCAGTTCTCCGTGGAGAAGGCGTAGATGGTCAGATGCTTGATGCCGAACTCGACGCAGGCGGTGATGATCCGCCGCAGGTTCTCCACCCCGGCGCGGTGGCCGGCCAGGCGCGGCAACCCGCGCGAGAGGGCCCAGCGCCCATTGCCGTCCATGATGATGCCGACATGGGTGGGGACCTTCTCCGGAGGCAATACGGGGGGTTCAGTGGCCATGGCGGGTCTAGATCTCTTTGATCTCGGCTTCCTTCCGCGCGCCCAGTTCGTCGACCCTGGCGATGTATTTATCGGTCAGCTTCTGGAGGTCGGCCTCGCCGCGCTTGAGTTCGTCCTCGGAGATGAGCTTCTCTTTCTCGAATTCGCGCAGGTCGTCATGCGAGCCGCGGCGCACATTGCGGATGGCCACCCGCGCCTCCTCCAGGCGGTGGTGGACGACCCGGGTCAGGTCGCGCCGGCGCTCCTCGGTGAGCGGCGGCAGGTTCAGGCGGATGACCTTGCCGTCGTTCGCCGGATTCAGGCCGAGGTCGGAGGCCAGGATCGCCTTCTCGATGTTCTTGAGCGAGGATTGGTCGAAGGGCTTCACCAGCAACTGGCGCGGCTCCGGCACCGTGATGGTGGCCAGTTGCTGGAGGGGCGTCGGAGTGCCGTAGTATTCCACCGGCAGGCGCTCGATCAGGGCCGGTGAGGCGCGGCCGGTGCGGATGGAGTTCAGGTTTTGCTCGAGCGCCGCGATGGCGCCCTTCATGCGGTCCTCGGCGTCGTGCAGGGCATCTTTGACCATAAGCGTTTCGCAGGTGGGCTGGGCGAATGGATTGGGCGGTGCCGTTAAGCATACCCGCCAGTGGCGGAGGTTGCAAGTCGGCCCGCCGGCCGGGTGCCGGTCACCGCCCGATGATCGTGCCGACCTTCTCGCCCAGCACCGCCCGCGCCAGCGCGTCGCCTTCCCAGAGGTTGAGGACCAGGATCGGCAGGCTGTTGTCCATGCACAGGCTGATGGCGGTGCTGTCCAGCACTTTCAGGCGGCGGTTGAGGGCCTCGATGTACGGCAGGGTCTCGAATTTCCTGGCGTTCGGGTTGAGCCGCGGGTCGTCGTCGTACACGCCGTCGACCTTGGTGGCCTTGACCATGACGTCGGCGTCGATCTCCATGGCGCGCAGGGCGGCGCCGGTGTCGGTGCTGAAGTACGGGTTGCCGGTGCCGGCGGCGAAGATGACCACCCGGCCTTTCTCCAGGTGGCGGATAGCCCGGCGGCGGATGTAGGGCTCGGCCACCGCCCGCATCTCGATGGCGGTCTGCACCCGCGTCAACACGCCGGCGCGCTCCAGGGCGTCCTGCAGGGCCAGCGAGTTCATGACCGTGCCGATCATGCCGATGTAATCGGCCGTGGCGCGCTCCATGCCGTGCTGGATGCCTTCGCGGCCGCGCCACAGGTTGCCGCCGCCGATGACCAGGGCGATCTCGACGCCCAGGTCCTTCACCTGTTTCACCTTGGCGGCGATCTCCTCGGCGTTGTCCGGGTTGATGCCCAGGCCGCCGATGCCGGCCAGGGCTTCGCCGCCGAGCTTGAGCAGGATGCGGCGATACACGGGGGTTGCCATGGGGTCTCCTTAAGCGCGGACGAAGGACGGACGACGAAAGACGGCGCTCTCGTCCCCGGTCCTTCGCCTTTCGTCCACACACAAAAACGGGTGACTGGCTTCCGCACAGTCACCCGTCCCAGCCTCATCCATCCGCTGACTCGCCCAACTCCCATCGGACAAAGCGTCGGATGATGATGTTCTCGCCGATGGTCGCGATGGCGCGCTTGAGCAGCTCGGCGATGGTCACCGTCTCGTCTTTGACGAACGGCTGACGCAGCAGGCAGACCTCCTGATAGAACTTGTCCAGGCGGCCATCCACAATCTTATCCCAGATTTTCTCGGGTTTGCCCTCTTCCCGGGCGCGGTTGCGGGCGATGGCTTTCTCCGCCTCCAGCACTTCGGCCGGGATATCGGCCACGTCCATGTAGCGCGGCGCGCCGGCCGCGATGTGCAGGGCCAGATCATGCGCGAAGGTCTGGAACTGCTCGGTCCGGGCGACGAAGTCCGTCTCGCAGTTGACCTCCACCATCACGCCGACGCGGCCGCCGGCGTGGCTGTACAGTTCCAGCTTGCCCTCCCGCGCCTCGCGCCCGGCCTTCTTGGCCGCCGCGGCCAGGCCTTTCTCGCGCAGCCAGGTGGCCGCCTTCTCGAAGTCGCCGCCGTTCTCCAGCAGCGCCTTGCGGCAGTCGAGCACGCCCGCGCCGGTGGCTTCGCGCAGTTCCTTCACCATTTGAGCTGAGATTTCCATGCTGGTCACTCTGCCTGAGCGGCGCTCGCCGGAGCGCTCGGCTCTTCAAAACTAAGCTCGCCGGAACCCATCTTGGCCAGGGTCGCCGGGCCGAGCAGGTCCTCGTCCTTCTCGCCGGCCTCCGCGTAGGCGGCCTCGGCCGCCTCCAGCGCGGCAGGCTCGTCTTTGCGCTGCGCGGCCCCCTCCAGCACCGCGTCCGCGATCTTGGCCGTCATGAGCTTAATGGCCCGAATGGCGTCGTCGTTGGACGGGATGACGTAGTCCACGCCGCCCGGATCGCAGTTGGTGTCCACCAGGGCGATGACCGGGATGCGCAGGATATTGGCCTCGTGCACGGCCGTGTCCTCGCGGCGTACGTCCACGACATAGAGCAGATCGGGCAGCCGGGACATGTTACGGATGCCGCCCAGCCGATCCTGCAGCTTGCTGATGCGGCGATCAATCATCAACTGCTCTTTCTTGGTCAGCCGCACGAACTGGCCGGTGGCCTTCCCCTCCTCCAGCCGCTTCAGCTCGTCGATCTGCTGCTTGATGGTGCGCCAGTTGGTGAGCGTGCCGCCCAGCCAGCGCTGGTTGACGTACGGCATGCCGCACCGTTCGGCTTCCTTCTGGATGCTCTCCTGGGCCTGGCGTTTGGTCCCCAGGAACAGCAGTGTGCCGCCGCGCGCCACCTGATCCCGCACCAGGTTGTAGGCCGTGTCCAGGGCCGCCACCGTCTGCTGCAGGTCGATGATGTGGATGCCGTTGCGCTCCGTAAAGATGTACGGCTTCATCTTGGGGTGCCACTTCTGGGTGCGATGCCCGAAATGGACGCCCGTCTCCAGGAGCGACTTCATGGAGATGAGGGACATGCGAACTCCTTTGGCGTTGTCTGAGCCGCCTGATCACGAGCCGGCGGTCGCACACAGCGCGACCGTTGAAAGTCGCGCTCCGCGCGACCGACTCGCACGCAGGATGCGGGGAGGCGGCGTGAATAGTCTGGAGGCGCGCCGGGCGCCCGACTCCAGCCGGGCGGCATTCTACCAAAAAGGGCGGGGCTTGGGTAGGGTGGGTCCGGCCCGGCAGGCGCGCGGCGGCAAGCCGTGATACGATTGGGCTATGCCGGGTTTCAATATCGCTTACCGCACCCAGACCGGCCGGCACCCGCGCCACGAATCCGTGGTGGATGGGCGGCTGTCGTATCACCCGGATGCGCTGCGCCTGATGGCGCTTGTCCGGCAGCCCGAGAACCTGGAACAACTCGGCATCCCGCTGCCCCTGCCCCGCCAGCCGGGCTCCATCGAGGAACAGCTCAGCGCCGTCGGCTTCGACGTCACCCTGCGCGTCGTCGTCGACCCGTTTCGACTCTCACTGCAATACACGGCCATGCCGGGCGTGTTGCAGTTCTTCCGCCTGGCGGATGGCACGCTGATCCCCCTGCCGCCCGAGCACGCCCCGGCCCGCCACCACCTGCTCCCCGAACGCAGCGAGTCGCAGGGGGAGCCTCTGCAATTCACGGCCGGCGACGCCTACCTCGCGCTCTCGCCCGGCGGCGGCCGGCTGGCGGACAGCCCGGCCGTGGCCCGCTTCCTCCACCTGCGCGACTACTTCAACGCCGAGAAACTGGTGGAGGCGCTGCTGGCTCACCTGCTGGAGCTGGGCGGCGCCCCGGAAGCGCCCGAAGACGTGACGGCGCTGGTGGTCGAGGCCCGGTAGACGCGCCGAAATGGGCGCACTGGAACGGGAAAGCTCACCCATGATCGAACTCAACATCCCCGGGCGCGGCACGCTCCGCCTGGAACACCTGGTCCTCGACGTCAACGGCACCCTGGCCAAGGACGGCCATCTGCTGGACCGGATCGTTCGGCCCTTGAGCGCGCTGCGGGACCGGCTCACCCTGCACCTGCTGACCGCCGACACTTACGGCCGGCAGGCCGCCATCGACCTGATGCTGAACGCGCAGGCCGTGCGCCTGAAGCCGGGCGGCGAGGCCCGCCAGAAGGGCGATTATGTGCGCGCGCTGGGCGCCGAGACGGTGGTGGCGATCGGCCAGGGCGTGAATGACGCCGATATGCTCAAGGCCGCCGCGCTGGGGATCGCCATCCTGAGCGATGAGGGGCTGGCCGTCGAGGCCCTGATCAACGCCGACCTCGTCATGGCGAACATCCATGACGCGCTCAACCTGCTGGAGTTCCCGACGCGCATCGTGGCCACGCTGCGCGGGTGAGGCATGCCCCGTCTGACGTCCGCGCAGTTCATGGCGCGCCTGCCCGCCGCGACGCGCCCTCACCTGCCGCCTGCCCTGCGCCAGTTCCGCAGCGCCCATCGCAGCTGGCTCTGCCAGCTCTATTATGGCGATCCCCGCCTGCACTATGAGGTTTGGAACTTGGGCGAGCGCCGCGGCCGGCTCGAGATCGGCCTGCATTTCGAAAGCCGGAACCGAGAAGAGAACCTGGCCCTGCTGCGCGGCTTCTCGAAACACATGGTGGCCGTGAAGGCGGCGCTCGGCGCGCAATGGGAAGCGGAGCACTGGGACAAGGGCTGGGCCAAAGTGTATGAGACCGTGCCCTACGAGCCGTTTTCGGAGGCGACGCTGGAGGCCACAGCCGCGCGGCTGGCCCGCGCGATAACGGTGCTGCAACCCCTCTGGGAAGCGCTGTGAGCGGCCCGAACGAAGTTCGGGCCTGAACTTCGTTCGGGCCCGAACTTCGTTCAGACCCGAACAATGAGTACTTTCTTTAAGACTCGCGCCGATTGACTCGTCAGGCGGCCGCGCATAGAGTCAAGACACAAGGAAAGCTTCGCGAGTACTGCGGCTGGCCCTGGGCGTTATCGCCGGTTGCGCGAAGCGCACCCCGACTCAGACACCCGAGCACTCCTTTGGAGCGCTCCGTCGGGAAGCTATACCCCTTCGACGTAGTCGGGCTCTGCGCTCCGCTTCCTCAACCGGAGGAGGGCGCCCTGCGGTGCGGGCCTTATCTGGGCCGGCCGGCTTCTCCCCAACTCGCGAAGCTTTCTGTTGCTTACCGCCCCTGCCCCTCACACTCCAGCCGTATAGCCGGTCGGCTCACGCCCGACGGCCGTATCCCGATTTCGGTGTCATGGCGTTGGGCTGCGCTAACCGTCGGCGATAAGGCAACAACTCAGCCAGAATGCGCCCATTCATGTCATCATCTGACATATTATGGTGCTACAGTGGGGACAATCACGAGAAAGGAGCATCTTATGTCCTACGAATGCCAGCTTGTCGAGCGCCCGACGCAACCTGACCTCTTCATTCGCACGCACACACCGGTCCAGAACCTGTCGCAGGTCATGGGGCAGGCTTTCGGAGCCATCGCCCAATACCTGGGCCAGAAAGGTGAGCAACCGGCCGGCCCGCCATTCGCGGCGTACCACAACATGGATATGCAGAACCTGGACGTCGAGATCGGTTTTCCGGTGGCCCGCCCCCTGCCTGGCCAGGGGGACATCCACGCGGGCCAGATCCCGGGCGGCCAGCAAGTGGTGTGCCTGCACATCGGCCCGTATGACAAGATCGGCGCGGCTTATGAGGCGCTCACCCGGTGGTTGCAGACCCACCACCGCGAGGCCAGCGGTATCGCTTACGAGGTCTACCTGACCGATCCGACCGACACGCCGCCGGAGGCCCTGCAGACGCAGGTGATGTTCCCGCTCAAGTGACGGGGCCGCCGCCCGCCGCGCCGGACGTTGCCCATGCCCAACACGGCCACCCGCCTGATCACGCTGATTCTGCTGCTCCAGCGCCAGCCCAACCAGAAGGCGGCCGACCTGGCGCAGGCCCTGGGAATCTCGGTCCGGTCCCTGCACCGCTACATCGCCATGCTGGACGAGATGGGCATCCCGGTCTACTCGGAGCGCGGACCGCAGGGCGGCTTCTCGCTGGTGCGCGGTTACAAGCTGCCGCCGCTTATCTTCACCCCCGAAGAGGCGGCGGCCATCTGCCTGGGCGCCGGCCTGGTGCGCGAGATGTGGGGCCAGCTGTACGACGAGGCCGCGCAGGCCGCCCTGGCCAAACTCGACAATGTGCTGCCGGAGGACCAACGCCGCGAAGTCGCCTGGGCCCGCCGCACGCTCATCACCACCGGCGTGCACCACGCGGGCCTGGCGCAATTTGCGCCTTGCCTGCACGCCCTGCGCAGCGCCATCCGCCAGCAGAAAGAGGTGCGCCTGGTCTATCAGAGCGCCCACCAGCCGACGCCTTCCGAACGCCGCGTGGCCCCTTATGCGCTGGCCCACAACCGCGGCTGGTGGTACCTGGTGGGCTACTGCCACCGGCGGGACGCGATCCGCGCGTTCCGCGTGGACCGCATCCGCGACCTGGAGATCACGGAGGCCCGGTTCGACCGGCCGGCCGATTTCGACGCGCGCCCCTACCTGGACTTCGAGGCCGCCGAGCGCCCGGTCCAGGCCCGCCTGCGCTTCTTACCCGAGGCCGCCCACGTGGCGCTGGCCAACCGCCTGGCCTGGGATACGGTCGAGCCGCAGCCGGATGGCTCGGTCATCGCCACCCTCGCGCTGCCCGACCTGCTCTGGGCCGCCTCCTTCACGTCGAGCTATGGCCCGGCGGTCACAGTGGAAGCGCCCGACGAACTGCGCTGCCTGGTCCGGGACTGGGCGCGCGCCGTCGCCGGCCGCTACGCGGACCTCAGCCCGCCCGGCGGCGCTCCCTCTGATCCACCCTGACGCGCCGCCCCCAGCCCGGGTCCCGTCGAACAACTGAGAGGTCCCCAGAAGGCCGGGGCGGCCCTCAAGCCGCGAGCGCCGCGATCTGCTTCAGGATGAACTCGCGCTCCACCTTGTTCTGGCACAGATCGAGGGCCGCCCGATAGGCCGCGCGGGCCAACTCACGGTCGCCGCGCCGCCGGTGCATGTCGGCGCAGGCGAGGTGGAAGGGCGCATAAGCGCTCAGGTCGTCTCGCAGCGGCTCAAGCAGGCGCAGGCCGTCCTCCGGCCCGGCCGCCATGGAGACCGCGACCGCCTGGTTGAGCCGGATGATGGGCGAATCGGCGAAGCGCCGCAGTTCACCGTACAGCGCCGCGATCTGCGGCCAGTCCGTGTCCCCGGCGCGGGCGGCGCGGGCGTGCAAGGCGCTGATGGCGCCCTGCAGCTGATAGGGCCCGGGCTGGCGCATCCGAAAGGCTTTCTCCAACAGCGCCAGGCCTTCCTGGATGTTGCGCTGATCCCACCGGGCGCGGTCCTGCCGGTCCAGCAGGACCAGCTCGCCGCGCGGGCCGACGCGCGCCGCCCGGCGCGAGTGATGCAAAAGCATCAGGGCCAGCAGGCCGAGGACCTCGGCATACAGCGCCGCCGGCACATCGGTCTTCTCCCGGCGGATCAAGACCTCCAGGACGCGGCCGAGCCAGATCGCCTCGTCGCACAACTCATGCCGGATCAGGGCGTCGCCGGCCGTGGCCGCATAGCCTTCAGTGAAGATCAGGTAGATCACGGCCAGCACCGCGTCGAGGCGCTCGGCCAGCAGGTGCGCGGGCGGCACATAGTAGGGGATGCCGGCATCTTTGATTTTGCGCTTGGCGCGCACCAGGCGCTGGGCCATCGCCGGCGCCGGGACCAGGAAGGCGGCGGCGATCTCGGCCGTGGTCAGGCCGCCGAGCGTGTGCAGGGTCAGCGCCACCTGCTGCTCCACGGGCAGGGCCGGGTGACAGCAGGTGAATATCAGCTTGAGGCGCTCGTCGGGGATTTCGCCGGCCTCGTCGTAAGGCGCGGTGACGGCGAGCTGCGCGGGCGGGAGCGTCTCCAGGTCGGCCGGCTCGATGGCGACGGTCCTGGCGCGGCGCAGGCGGTTGAGGGCCTTACGCCGGGCGGTGATGGTCAGCCAGGCGCCCGGTTTCTCCGGCAGGCCGTCGCGCTCCCAGTGCTCGGCGGCTTCCAGAAAGGCATCCTGGAGCGCCTCTTCGGCCAGGTCGAAATCGCCCAGCCAGCTGATCAGGCCGGCGATGAGCTGGCCGTACTCCTGGCGGTGGACGCGCTCGAGGGCGCTCAGAGTCGAGCGGGTCATAGCCGCCGGCTTGCGCTGCGCCGGGAGCCGCCGGCGGTCCCCTCACAACCCGCGCCCGGCCCAGGCCCCATCGGCTTCCGATTGCCTGTGGGCGGTTCGCGCCGGGCCGCCGGCGACCGGCTCATGGCCCGGCGCGAACGCCGACCAAAAAGAGAGCGGATTTAGTTGAACTCCATGATCGGCCGGACCTCCACCGACCCGTAGCGCGCGCCCGGGATCCTGGCCGCCCACTCGATGGCCGCGTCCAGGTTGGCGCAATCCACCATGTAATAGCCGCCCAACTGCTCTTTAGTCTCGGCGAACGGGCCATGGGTGGTCACCGTCTTGCCGTCCCGCACACGCACGGTGGTGGCGGCCGAGGTCGGGTGCAGGGCCTCGCCGCCCTGGTATGCGCCCGATTTGCGGATGGCCTCGGTGAAGGCGAAGTACTCGGCCATGACGGCGTCCGCCTCCTCCTTGGGCGTGCTCGCCTCCAGCTTCTCGTCGGCGTAGATCAGCAGCAGGTACTTCATGTCGGTTCTCCTTGGGTGTGTGGATTTACTATACCGACACACAAGGGGGTTCGATTTCGACAGCCCGGGCCCGCCAATTTTCGACGAGTTTCCGCCTTATGTAGTCCCGGCCGCGCTTTCAGGGTTTGACCACCGCGGCGATCGCTTCGCGAAGGACTGTCGCGCTGGCCTTGAGCTGGGCGCGCTCCCCGGCGTCGAGCGGGAGGGCGAGGGTGCCGATGATGCCGCGTCCGCCGACTAGGTGCGGCACGGAGAGGGTCACATCGCGGACGCCCTCGATCTCGGGCAAGGGGGTGCAGACGCTCAGGATGGCGCGCTGGTCGCCCAGGACGGCCTGCGTGATGCGGGCCAGCGCGCTGCCGATGCCATAGTAGGTGGCCTTCTTGCCGGCGATGATATGGTAGGCGGCGCGGCGCACGCCGTCATCAATGCGGCGCCGGTCGGCCTCGGCCACGTCGAGGCCGGTCTCGCGGCAGTATTCGGCCAGCGGGATGCCGCCCACCGCCACCGCCGACCAGGCCAGCACTTCGCTGTCGCCGTGCTCGCCGAGCACGTAGGCGTGGATGTGCTGGGGATCAACGCCCAGGCGCCGGCCGAGCAGGGCCCGGAAGCGGGCCGTATCCAGGGTGGTGCCGGAGCCGAGGACGCGGCCGGCCGGCACGCCGAGCCCGGCCGCATAGTGGGCGGTGACGTGCGTCATCACGTCCACGGGGTTGGTGGCCACCAGCAGGACCGCTTCGGGCGCATGCCGGAGCACGTTCGGCACCACCGTCCGGAACACGGCCGCGTTGCGCTCCAGCAACTGCAGGCGCGTCTCGCCCGGCTGCTGGTTGACGCCGGCCGTCAGGATGACGACGCGGCAGCCGGCCAGGTCGGCGTACTCCCCGGCGCGCACGTCGAGGGGATGAGCGAAGGGGACGGCGTGGAACAGGTCGTCGGCCTCGGCCTGAGCCCGCGCCGTGTTCAGGTCCACCAGCACGATCTCGCGCCCGATGCCGCGCATGATCAGGGCGTAGGCGGCCGTCGCGCCCACAAAGCCGCTGCCGACGATGCCGATTTTCATCTCAGCCTCCCGGAAAGAACGGGTGCGCGCCGGGCCGACAACGGCCAAAGAACGGATTCAGGCCCTCGCCGGCGTCATCCGCCCTGATCCGTTGCGCCGTTTGCCGTCCGTGGTCAGGCCTCTGCCAGCGCCTTCTCGGCGCGCTTCTGCTCCTTGGCGCGCTGCTCGGTGTTGAGGATGCGCTTGCGGATGCGCAGGCTGCTGGGCGTGACCTCCAGCAGCTCGTCCTCGCCCAGGTACTCGATGCACTCGTCCAGGCTCATGCGGCGCGGCGGGGTGAGGGCCTCCAGCACTTCGGCCCGGGCGGCGCGCACGTTGGTGAGCTGTTTCTTCTTGCAGATATTGAAGAGCAGGTCCTCCGGGCGCACGTGCTGGCCCACGACCATGCCCTCATACACCTCCACGCCCGGCTCGATGAAGAGCAGGGCGCGGTCTTCGGCGTTGCGGATGGCGTAGGCCGTGGACGTGCCCGGCTCGATAGCCACCACGCTGCCCAGCTCTTTCTGCTCGATGCCGCCGGCGTAGGGCCGGTAATCGTGGAAGAGCGAGTGCATCTGGCCGGTGCCCTGGGTGGCGGTCAGAAACTGGTAGCGGAAGCCGAGCAGGCCGCGCGTCGGCACCAGGTAGGTCATGTAGACCGAGCCGTCGCCGCCCTGGTGCATGTTGGTCATCTGTCCGCGGCGCTTGCCCAGCATCTCGATGACGGCGCCCATGTGGCTCTCGGCCACCTCGATGTGCACCTCCTCGAACGGCTCCAGCATCTCGCCGGCTTCGCCCTTGAGCATGATGACCTCGGGCCGGGAGACTTCCAGCTCGTAGCCCTCGCGGCGCATGGTCTCGATCAGGATGGCCAGGTGCAGCTCGCCCCGGCCGCTCACCAGGAATTTGTCGGCCTGGTCGGTGTCCTCCACGCGCAGGGAGACGTTGTGCTCCAGCTCGCGCGCCAGCCGGTCGCGGAGGTGGCGCGAGGTGACGAACCGGCCCTCGCGCCCGCCGAAGGGCGAGGTGTTGACGCCGAACGTCATACGCACGGTCGGCGGCTCCACCCGGATGCCGGGCAGGCTGACCGGGGCCTCCGGGTCGGCCACGGTATCGCCGATATGGGCCTCGTCCATGCCGGCCACCGCCACGATATCGCCGGCCGCGGCCTCATCCACCTCGACCTTGCCCAGCCCCTGGAAGGCGAACAGGTACGTCAATTTGTAAGGCGTGACGCGGCCCTCGTGGTCGAGGCGGGCGATGGTCTGGCCGCGGCGCAGCTTCCCGTTGAAGATGCGGCCGACGGCGATCAGGCCCTTGTAGTCGTCATAGCTGAGCGTGGTCACCAGCATCTGGGTCGGCGCGTCCGGGTCCACCCGGGGGGCCGGGATGTGCGTGAGGATCGCCTCGAACAGCGGCTGGTAATCCGGCGAGAGGTCCGGCGTGGGGCCGGCCTGCTGGGTGAGGGCGTTGCAGTAGATGACCGGGAAGTCGGCCTGCGCGTCGCTGGCGCCCAATTCGATGAACAGGTCGAAGGTCTTGTTCAGGGTGACCTCCGGCTCGGCGTCCTTGCGGTCGACTTTGTTGATGACCACGATCACCTTGTGGCCCATCTCCAGCGCTTTGCGCAGGACGAAGCGCGTCTGGGGCATGGGGCCTTCAGCCGCATCCACCAGCAGCAGCACGCCGTCCACCATATTCATCACGCGCTCCACCTCGCCGCCGAAGTCGGCGTGGCCGGGCGTGTCGACCAGGTTGACCTTGATGCCCTTATAGACGAAGGCGGCGTTCTTGGCGAAGATCGTGATGCCGCGCTCGCGCTCCAGGTCGTTGGAGTCCATCACGCGCTCCATCACCGGCTGGTTCTCGCGAAAGGTGCGCGCCTGGCGCAGCAGGCCGTCGACCAGGGTGGTCTTGCCGTGGTCGACGTGGGCGATGATGGCGATATTGCGCAGGTCGGTGCGTTCGATCAGCATGCTTCTTACCACAGAGTTCTCAGAGCGCACGGAGAAGAAAAACCGGACGCACGACTGTCTCGGCGCGCTCTGCGGTCTCCGTGGTCAAATCCAAAAGAAAGCCCCGGCCAGACGTTCGACCGAGGCGTTTCGGCGGAGCAGTACCGCCTGCTCAGGCGGCCTGGGAGGTAATCATATCACGAAGAGCGGGTGGAGGGGAGGTCCTGGCTGCGCTCACGGGCCGCCTTTGACCTCCGTCCAGACGCGGTCGTAGAGCTGCAGGGCCTCGCCGACATCTTCCACGCGGTGGCCGGCCAGCAGGGTGGCGGCGGGCGTATTGGTGATAAGCGACTCGCTGTACCACCGGTACAACTCGGCCGGCGTGGTTGCGCGGCCGTCGGCGTCGGTGACCGCCATCGAGCTGGTCCGGGCGTATTCCAGAGCGGCGCGGTTGGGGACCGTGTAGGGGTAGTCGCGGATCAACAGCCAGGCGACGTCGGCCTGGAGCGTGTAGTTCATCCAGGCGTAGGCCGCATCCGGGTGCGGCGCGTCGGCCGGGAGGCCGAAACCGTCTTCAAAGGTGATGGCGCCTTCGGCGGGGAAGACGTACTGGATCGAGGGCCGTTCGCGCTGGGCCAGATAGGCCTCGCCGTTCCAGACGATGCCGAGGTCGGCGTCGCCGGCGATCAGCGCCGTCTTGGGGCTGTCGCTGTCGAACAACTTGACGTGGGGGATGAGTTCCTTGAGCCTGGCCTCGGCTTCAGCCAGCTGGCCGGGGTCGGTGGCGTTGACGCTGTAGCCGAGCGTCAGCAGCGTCATCCCCAGGACAACGCGCACATCGTCGACCAACACCAGCCGGCCGGCGTATTCGGGCTTCCACAGGTCGGCCCAGGACCGGGGCGGGTTTGGCACGCGCTCGGCGTCGTAGACGATGGCCTGCGAGCCCACCTGGTACGGCACCACGTACCGGTCGCGGTCGCCGTACAGCTTCAGGTATTCGGGGTCGATGTTCTTCAGATTCGGGAGGCGGGTCCGGTCCAGCGCCTGCAGCAGGCCGTCGCGGATCATCACATTGATGATGTAATCGCTCGGGTGCACGATGTCGTAGCTGGCGGCGCCGGCTCTGAGCTTGGCGTACAACTCTTCGTTGGACGAGAACTCCTCGCGGTTCACCTCAATTCCGTACACCAGGCTGAAGCAGTCGAGAATGTCCTGCGGAATGTACTCGGTCCAGACGAAGAGGTTGAGGGCCGGGGAGGTGAGGTCGGCGCGCGGGTTGGGCTCCGGGCAGACGAAGCCGGACGGCGCGACCTTCGGCTCCGGGGTAGACGGGCGAGCGGGGGCCGCCGTGGGTGAAGCGGCCGGGGTGCAGGCCGCGGCCAGCAGGGCGGCGGCGGCCAGGGTCCGCCAGAGGCCAGACCGGAAGGCGTTCATCGAACACTCCTTTCGCGGGAGGCGGCGCCTCCCCGAGAGCGTTTCTTAAAGCCGTTCGCCTTGAGCGGGGGCGTCGCGCGGTGCGCGACGCCTTGGGGCAGACGGAGCGGTTGCCGGCTGTTAAGAAACCGTGGCGAAAACAAGAGAGGGGCGAGCGCCATGTCGGCGCCCGCCCCTGCACGGAACGGCTCAGCAGCTGTGCAGCCGCGGTTGACGGTCAGCCGCCACCCTTGACCTCCGTCCAGATGCGGTCATAGAGCGGCGTGGCCTCGCCGACATCCTCGATCCGGTGGCCCTTCTGGATGGCCTCGGCCGGCGTGTTGGTGACGGGCGACTCGATATAGGCGTTGTACAGCTCCGCCTGATTGTCCCGGGCGTAATCGAGCGCGGCCTGGTTCGGGTTGGTGTACGGGAAGTCGCGCATCATCAGCCAGAACAGGTTGCCCTGCATGGTGTAATTGATCCAGGCATAGGCGGCGTCAGGGTGCGGGGCCGTGGCCGGCATGGCGTAGTTATCCTGCCACAGGATAGCGCCCTCGGTCGGGTAGATGTACTGGATGGCCGGGTTCTCCTGCTGCGCCAGGAACGCCTCGCCGGTCCAGGTCATGCCCAGGTCCACGTCCCCGGCGATCAGGGCGCTCTTGGGGCTGTCGCTGTCGAACAGCTTCACGTTCGGGACCAGCTCGGCCAGCTTGTTCTTGGCCGCCTCGAGCTCGGCCTCATTCGTGGTGTTCACGTCGTAGCCCAGGGTCAGCAGCGTCAGGCCGATCACGGCGCGCGAGTCGTCCAGGAAGACCAGGCGGCCGGCGTACTCCGGCTTCCACAGGTCAGCCCAGGACTGGGGCACGTTGGCGACGGTCGCCGTGTTGACCACGATGGCGTCCGTCCCGGCCTGGTAGGGGATGGTGTATTCGTTGCCCGGGTCGAACGACAGGTTGAGGTAGTTCGGGTCGAAGTTCTTGAAGTTCGGCAGGCGGGCCTTGTCCAGTTTCTGCAGCAGGCCCTGCCGGATCATCAGGCTGACGATGTAATCGGTCGGCTGGACCAGGTCATAGTTGGTGCCGCCGGCCGAGAGCTTGGCGTACATTTCCTCGTTGGACGAGTATTCTTCGCGGTTGACCGTGATCCCGTAGACCAGCTCAAAGCATTCCAGGTGGTCGGGCGGGATGTACTCGGTCCATACGAACAGGTTGAGTTCATCGGAGGCGACTTCGATCCTGGGGTCCGGCTCCGGGCAGGTGAAGCCGGACGAGGTGACCTTGGCCGTCGGGGCGGCAGGCGTCGCCGGGGCGCAGGCCGCCAACAGCAAACTCACGGCCAGCCCGGCCAACAAGCCAGTGCGCAGCAACCTAGGCATGCTCCTTCTCCTTTGTGTGATCGGTTCGGCGTTGTGGGCGTTATTTTACTTCAAGATTCCGTGAGCGCGATTCAACCCATACGGCGCTCGAGGCGCTGGGTGATGAAGACGGTGATGAAGACCAGCGTGATCCACAAGGTAGAGAGCGCGTTGAGCTCCGGCGTGGTGATGCGGCGCAGCAGCCCGTAGACGTAGATGGGCAGCGTCGTGGCGCCCGGGCCGGTGGTGAAGAAAGTGATGACGAAATCGTCCAGCGACAGGGTGAACGCCAGCAGCGCGCCGGAGAGCACGCCCGGCGCGATGATGGGCAGGGTGACGCGCCAGAAGGTGCGCCACTCGTTCGCATACAGGTCCATGGCGGCCTCCTCCACCGCCTTGTCGAAGCCGTGCAGGCGCGCGCGGACCACCAGGGTGACAAACGGCACGCTGAAGGCGATGTGCGAGACGATGACGGTGCCCAGGCCCATGGCCAGGCGGCTGTCGCCTTGCAGGCCCAGGCTGGCGTTCAGGAAACGGAAGAGGGTGCTGAACAGCACCAGGATGCCGATGCCCATCACGATCTCGGGGATGACGATGGGGATGTACAGGGCCGCCTCGGAGAACAGTTTGCCCGGGAAGCGGTAGCGCTGCAGCGCCAGAGCCGCCATGGTGCCCACGATCGTCGAGACCAGCGTGGACGTGAACGCGATGGTCAGCGTGTTGCGGGCGGCGTTGAGCAGTTCGCGGTTATCGGCCAGCTGGCAGAACCAGTAGAACGGCCCGCACGGGCCGCGGTTGACCACGCCCTCGAAGACCACGTTGGTGCGCGAGTCGTTGAAGGCGAATACCACCAGCACCAGGATCGGCGCGTAGAGGAAGGCGTACACCAGCATGGCGGCCAGGGTGACGCCCAGGGAACGCTTCTTGGTCACGCCGACACAATCTCCTCGCCGAAGCCGAAGCGGCGCGTGTAAAAGACCGTCACCACCAGCGTCAGCACCATCAGGATGATGGAGGCCGCCGAGCCGAAGGCCGCGTCGCGCGCGTCCAGGAACTGGCGCTGGATCAGGTTGCCGACCAGGATCACCTGCCGCCCGCCGAGGATGTCGGAGACGATGAAGGTGCCCATGACCGGGATGAAGACCAGGATGGTGCCGGCCACCATGCCGGGCAGCGCCAGCGGCAGCGTCACCCGCCAGAACGTGCGCACGGCGTTCGCGCCCAGGTCGGCGGCGGCCTCAAACAGCGACTCGTCGATCTTCTCCAGCGAGGTGTAGATCGGCAGGATCATGAACGGCAGAAACTCATAGACCATCCCAACCAGCACGGCGCCGGGTGACGGGTACAGATCGAGCGGCTGGAACGGCAGCCCGGCCAGGCCGGCCGCCCACCCCAGCAGGCCGTTGAGCACGCCCTGGCTGCGCAGAATCATGATCCAGGCGTAGATGCGGATGACGAAGTTGGTCCACAACGGCACCAGGATCAGGAACAGAAACAGGTTGCGCCGCCGGGCCGGCGCGCGCGCCACGAAGTACGCCAGCGGGAAGGCGATGACGATCACCAGCAGCGTGGTCTGGAAAGCCAGGGCGACGGAGCGCCACAGGATCTCCACGTACAGCGGGTCGAAACCTTCGTCCGTGATGCCGATCAGGCGCAGGTAGTTGGCGAACGAAAAGGTGTAGATGACGTTGCCGTTCGGGTCGCGGGCGCCGAAGGAGGTGATGACGACCAGGATGAGCGGGATGATCAGCAGGACCGTGAGCAGCAGCAAGGTGGGCGCAATCAGCAGCCACCCGCGCACGTGCGGCGGCAGGCTGCGGACCGGCGGGGCGGGCGTGGGCGACTGGGCCGTGGTCATCGCTCACTCCACCAGGATGCGGGCGCTGTTGGGCGCCCAGGTGACCCAGAGCTTGACGCCGGCCGGGCCCTCCATCACCGGCATGCCGATGGGCAGCGCGTTCTGCTGGCGCGCCAGGATCTGGACGGTCGGGCTGAGATCAATAATGAAGCGCGTGTCGGTGCCGATATAGATGCTCTCCCGAAGCGAGCCCACGAACGTATTCGGCCGCCCGTCCGGCCGGTCGCGCAGAATCTGGACGCGCTCGGGCCGCACGGTCAGCGTCGCCTTCCGACCGGGCGAGATCCCCGCCGGCACCCTGGCGATGAAGCGCAGCTCGCCGGCCACAAACTCGCCATAGCCGTCGCCATCCACGGAGGCGACCACGCCGTCGATGAAATTGGTCTCGCCGATGAAGTCGGCCACGAAGCGGCAGTTGGGCTCCTCGTAAATCTCGCTCGCCAGGCCGACCTGCTTGACCACGCCGTGATCCATGACCGCGATCCGGTCGCTCATGGTCAACGCTTCTTCCTGGTCGTGCGTGACGTAGATGAAGGTGATGCCGACCTCGCGCTGCAGGCGCTTGAGCTCCAGCTGCATCTCCTTGCGCAGTTTCAGGTCGAGCGCGCCGAGCGGCTCGTCCAGCAGCAGCACCTCCGGCCGGTTCACCAGCGCCCGGGCCAGGGCCACGCGCTGCTGCTGGCCGCCGGACATCTGCCGCGACCGGCGCGCCTCGTAGCCCGGCAGCCGCACCATCTCCAGCGCCTGCCGGACGCGCGCCTGCCGTTCGCTCTTGGGCACGCCCTTCATCTCCAGACCGAAGGCCACGTTCTCGCCGATGGTCATGTGCGGAAACAGGGCGTAATTCTGGAAGACGGTGTTGACCGGCCGTTTGTAGGGCGGCGTCTGGCCGATGGGTTTGCCGTGCAGGTAGATCTCGCCTTCGGTGGGAAGCTCGAAGCCCGCGATCATGCGCAGGCTGGTGGTCTTGCCGCACCCGGACGGGCCGAGCATGGAGAAGAATTCCCCGTCCCGGATTTGCATGCTGACGTTGCGGACCGCCTGGACGATCTCGCCGGACGGGCCGGGAAAGCGCTTGCTCACGTCGCGCAATTCGACGGCAAACTCTGGCATTGTGGCTCCTGGCGCGGTTGGATGCGCTGAATTGTAGAACATTTTGGGGCCTCGTCAACGGCCACCGGCTGCGCCGGTGGCTTAAGCGGAACGCTGCGCGTTCCGCTACCGGCGGCTGGCCGCCATGGGCCACCGGCTGCGCCGGCGGCTTCAGCCGAGCGCTGCGCGTTCCGCTACCGGCG
>Ga0073932_1003904_pt1 | contig 18816 bp, 18 predicted proteins | sample DewCreD2012metaG_FD_76967 | JGI IMG/M metagenome (GOLD analysis project Ga0073932, IMG submission 76967) | Hot spring sediment bacterial and archeal communities from British Columbia, Canada, to study Microbial Dark Matter (Phase II) - Dewar... ... | reverse complement strand
GATGACGGCGCCCCCGGCTAGCGCCAGCCGCCCGGGCTTCTCGCCGTGCACGAGCCACGCCCAGCACGGATTGAGAGCGGTCTCCAGAAGCACGATGGTCGACGCCTCGAAGGCAGGCACCCGCCGCAAGCCGCGCGTCAAGCACACGTAGGCCAATCCGATCTGAAAAACGCCCAGGTACGCCAGCACGGCGGCGTCGCGCAGGCTCACCGGCTCGAGCGGCAGCGCCATCGGCAGAGCCAGAACAAAAGCCAGCGCGTTGCCTATCGCTACGGTGGTCATCGCCGCGCCGCCGTCTTTTCGTTCGCGGGCGAGCCAGCGCAGCCCGCCGATGGTCAGCGCCCAGGCAACGCCCGAAGCCGCAGCCAGGATGTTTCCCAAAAACGGATTGGGCGCTGTCGCCAAAGGTTTCTCCGCACCGATGAAGAACAGCCCGATGCCCAGGCCGAGAGCCAGAATCAGCAGGATGTCTCCTCGCCGGATCGGTTCCCGGAGCAGCCATGGACCGAGCAGGATCAGATAAAGCGGCGAAGTGGATTGCAGGAAAATGGCGTTCGCCGCCGTGGTGGTGCGCGTAGCCAGCACGAACAGGATCAACATGACGGCATACGCCAGCCCCACGACAGCCGCCTTGCGGTTCCACCCCCGACGCGCCTCCGGCAGGAGGAGAAACAACGCCAGAGCAGCCAGCCCGGAGCGGAAACTTGCCACCTGCCAGGCAGTGACGGAAACCGCCTTGATCGCCGCGCCGCCGGTGGAGAACAGCACCGCCGCCGCAATCAACCACAACCGGCTCACCGCGCGTATCGCTCCAGATAGTCCAACACCAGGTTGGCCATGGCTTTCACGCCCGTTACCAAGCTGCCTTCGTGAGCTTCGAATTCAGCGGTGTGCAGCGCCCCGCGGGTGTTCTTAGCCGGGTCGCCCACTCCCAGCCAGAAGTAGAAACCGGGCAGGGCCTTTTGGAAGTAGGCGAAGTCCTCCGCCCCCATGACCGGAGGCGTCCGTACGACGTTCTCTTTTCCCAGAGCGCCGGCGAGCAGCGGCACAACGCGCTCAGTCAACTCCGGCGGATTGAAGGTCACGGGATTGGACCGCGGCGACCACCGTATTTCCGCGCGCGCGCCGTGCGAAGCCGCCACGCCCGCAACGATCTCCTTCACCAAACTGATGGCGCACTCCCGAATCTGTTCGCTGTGCGTGCGTAGGGTGCCCTGCATGACGACTTCGTCCGCGATGATGTTGGACCGGTTGCCGCCTTGAATCGACCCCACGGTGAGGACCAGCGGCTCGACCGGATCCATGCGCCGGCTGCGGATGGTCTGGAGGGCGAGGATGCATTCGGCCGCCACCACCACGGGGTCGATGCCTTGATGGGGCCACGCAGCGTGGACCCGCTTGCCCAGGATCTTGATCTGAAAGGTGTCCGAAGACGCCAGCATGCCGCCGGCGATCCAACCCACCTTGCCCGCCGGCAGTTCGGGATTTGTGTGCAAGCCGAAAATCGCCGCCGGACGCGGGTTGTCGAGCGCTCCTTCGGCGATCATCCGCGCCGCGCCGCTCTCCTCGCCCTCCGGCGCGCCCTCCTCGGCGGGCTGAAAAATGAACTTCACGCTGCCGGGGATTTCCGGGCGCATCCGGCTTAACACCTCCGCCGTGCCCAAAGCGACAGTCATGTGTATATCGTGCCCGCAGGCGTGCATGACCCCCGGCGTGCGGGAGCGGAATGGAACGTCGGCTGTCTCCTGAATCGGCAAGGCGTCCATGTCCGCCCGCACCGCCACCACGCCCCCGGGCTTGCCGCCTTTCAACAGCGCCACGATTCCGTGCTGGCTCACCCCGGTGCGGATATCGTCGAAACCCAACTTTTTCAGTTTGTCAGCAATGACGCGCGCGGTGCGCACTTCGCGGTTCGATAGCTCCGGGTGCATATGCAAATCGCGCCGCTGCTCAATCAGGGAATTCTCCAGCGCCTCCGCCGCTCGCGCCACCCGAAGCTGCCGCGAACCGGCGTCCGCCGCCGAAGACAACATCGCCGCCGCAAGAAAACAAATCAGGAGTTTCATACCGGACGATTCAGGATAGCATCGCTTTACACCCTGCTGAGCGCCGGCGCGGTGAACAGGGTGACGGTCAGCCCAGAATCCGGTAGCGGCTGCCATAGAAGAGGAGCGGGTTGCCTTCGGATGTGGTGAGATGGACAGCTTCTGCCAGGACGATGATGTGGTCGCCGGCTTCCAACAAGCGGACGATTTTGGCTTCGAAGGTGGCGATGGCCCCGCGCAGCAGGGGCACGCCGGTCTCGCCGGTCAACCATGCCACGCCGTTGAAACGGTCGCCCTTCTGTGAAAACTGAACGGAGAGCTGCTTCTGCTGTTCGCTTAATACGCTGATGCCGAAATGGGCGCCCGGCGCCAGAAGCGGCAAGATGGCCGCCTGACGTTCGATGCACACCAAAACAAGCGGCGGTTCGAGCGAAACGGAGGTGAAAGAATTGACGGTCATGCCGTGCGGCGATCCGTCTCCGGCCACCGCCGTGATGACGGCGACGCCGGTGGCAAATTTGGCGCATGCCTGCCGGAATTCAACGCTGCTGAGGCCAGCCATGGGGGTTCCTCCCAGAAGGATTCGTGAAGCGGAGCTTGACAAGCCTGTAACCTCAATCCTATCATGAAGTTTGCCACAGTCCCCAAGTTCTATCCGAGGAGGGTTGCTTGATCAAACTCGACATCATCAATGAGGTTGTCAACCGAACCGGAATCACCAAGACCAAGGCGGAGATGGCCGTGGAGACCGTGTTCGAGAGCATGAAACGGGCCCTCGCCCAGGGAGAAAGGATCGAACTTCGGGGCTTCGGCATCTTCAACGTCCGCCCGCGCAAGACGGGCATCGGCCGCAACCCGAGGACCGGCGCGGAGGTTGCGATTCCGCCGGGCAAAGCCGTACGTTTTAAGCCGGGTAAGGAATTGCAGCAATTGCAGTAGCGCCGGCACGTGACTTCCTACGAGGACTCCGGGCTCCCCGGCAGCCCGCCCATCGCGCAAAGCGGCGCACGGTACTGGCTGCAAGCCGGCCTGTTTTTCCTGACCTTCACCACCACGACGCTAGTCGGCGCCCGGCTGCTGCACAATTTTCACGCTAACCGCCCCGCGGTGGAACTGGAATCGGATTTTCACGCGCTGGCCGCCATCTTAGTCAACCCCGCGCTCTGGTTGGATGGCCTTCCGTTTTCCTTCACGCTGCTCACCATCCTGCTGGCGCACGAGATGGGGCATTACCTGGCGTGCCGGTTCTACCGGGTGGATGCCTCGCTGCCCTATTTTCTTCCCGCCCCAACGGTGATTGGCACGTTGGGAGCGTTTATACGCATTCGCTCGCCCATTTACAGCAAACGAACGCTGTTCGACATCGGCGTGGCGGGTCCGCTCGCCGGCTTCCTGTTCGTGATTCCGGCGCTGGGCGTCGGCATGGCGCTATCGAAAGTGGTCCCCGGCATTGCGCAACAGGGAGATCTCAGTTTCGGAACGCCGCCGGTGGTGTGGCTGAGCCAATGGCTGGTGTTTCCGGGAGTCTCTTCCGCCGACATTTACCTGCACCCCATCGCGCGCGCCGGATGGGTGGGCGTCATCGCCACGGCGTTGAATCTGTTGCCCATCGGGCAGTCCGACGGCGGGCACATCGTTTATTCCTTTTTCGGCGAGGGTCACCGTTGGATCTCCCGCCTGGTGATCGTCGGCCTGATTCCGCTCGGGCTATTGTATTGGTATGGCTGGCTGCTGTGGGTGGTGATTTTCGGTTTCTTGGGAATGCGCCATCCGCCGACGATTTACGATGAAACGCGCCTGGGACCGGGGCGGCGGGCGCTGGGGTGGGTATCGCTGGCCATTCTGGCGCTGAGCTTTACGCCGGCGCCCATCCGCGCCGACGGCGCTTAGGGATCGCATGAAGATCTCGGCCACAATTATCACGTTCAACGAGGAACGCAACATTGCGCGCGCCATCGAAAGCCTGCGCTGCTGCGACGAAATCGTGGTGGTGGACAATGGCTCGGTGGACCGCACGGTGGAGATTGCCGAAAAGCTCGGCGCCCGAGTCATCGAAGAGCCCTGGCACGGTTACGCGGCGCAAAAGAACTTCGCTTCCGAACAGGCATCCTATGACTGGGTTCTCTCGATCGACGCCGACGAAGCGCTCACCGAGGCTTTGGAAGGAGAAATCTGGCAGCTCAAGAAGACGGGGCCGCAGTATGACGCTTACACGATGCCCCGCCTAGCCCAATACCTGGGCAAGTGGATCCTTCACAGCGGGTGGTATCCAGACCGGAAGGTGCGCCTGTTCGACCGCACGAAGGCGAAGTGGGTCGGGGATTTCGTCCATGAGAGCGTGGTGGTGAACGGGCGCATCGGGCACTTGCAAGGCAACCTGCTCCATTTCACCTGTCAGTCCCTGTCGGAACACCTGAAATCGATGGATGCCTACACGACTTTGGCGGCGCAGCAACTGGCGACGCGCGGGCAGCGTGTGGGGTATTTCCACCTGTTGGTGGATCCGATTTGGACTTTTTGGAAAACTTATTTGTTCCAGCGGGGTTTCCTGGATGGCGTCGAGGGCCTCACCATCGCCTACATGGCGGCGCTGTATGACTTCCTCAAGTACGCCAAGACGCGCAATATGAGTTGAAAGGGGCGGCTTTTTGTGGCGGCGGAAATCGTAGCGGGAGCGTTGCTCGGCCTTCTGATAGGCAGCTTTCTGAATGTTTGTATCTACCGCATGCCGAGGGATCTCTCGGTGGTGAGCCCTCGCTCGTACTGCCCCCTTTGTGAGACGCCCATCGCGTGGTACGACAACCTTCCGCTCGTCAGTTTCCTCCTGTTGGGGAGGCGCTGCCGCCACTGCCGCGGCGCCATCAGTTGGAGATACCCGGCGGTCGAACTTCTTACGGCTGCCACGTTCTCCATCGTGGGGTGGAAATTCGGCTTCACTTGGGTGGCGGTGAAGGCGTGCGTTTTTAGCGGGCTGCTGATCGGGCTGATCTTCAGCGATATCGAGGAGCGGATTTTGCCCGATCAGTTCACCATCGGCGGCGCCGCGGCGGGGTTGGCGTTCGCAGCCGCGCTCCCCATGGACAGCTTCTTCATGCGCCTTCTGCTGCCTCCCGGATGGGGACCGCGAATCCACTCCGTGGGCGAGGCTTTACTGGCGATGACCGTGGCGGCAGGATCGTTGTGGCTCATCGGGGAGTTGTATTACAGAGTCCGCAAGATCGAAGGGTTGGGGCTGGGAGACGTGAAAATGGTGGCCATGATGGGTACTTTCCTGGGGCTTCAGGGAACGCTTTTCACGCTCATCCTCGGGTCCGTGGCCGGTTCGGTCCTCGGTCTGTTGCTGGTTTTCGCCCTGCGTAAGGACGCGCGCACATATGAATTGCCCTTCGGCAGCTTTCTGGGAGTCGCCGCTCTGGCCACGGGCGTATGGGGACCCGCGCTGGCCGGTTGGCCGGGCGCTTCCTGGTGATGTGGTGTAGGATAGGGAATTAGGTTGATGAAGGATCTCTTCGACATCCTGAAACCGGGCGAAGAGGACTGGATACTCGCGAAAAGCATCGATCCCCAACGTCTTCCAGCGCACATTGCGGTGATCATGGACGGTAACGGACGATGGGCGAGCCGCCGGCGCCAGCCCCGGGTCGCCGGCCATCGAGCCGGATTGGAACCCGTGCGCACGACGGTGGAAACCTGCGCCCGGATGGGGATTCAGGCGCTCACGTTGTACGCCTTTTCTGTCGAGAACTGGAAGCGCCCGCGCGCCGAAGTAGACACCCTATGGCGCTTGCTGCGCCACTTCCTGCGGGCGGAACTCCCCAATCTGATGCAGCACGGCATCCGTTTGGTCGCTATCGGACGGCTGGAACAACTGCCGGAGCCCGTCCGCGCAGATCTGATCGAGACCGAAGCGGCGACCGCCGCCAACAAGCGTCTGACCGTGAATCTGGCGATCAACTACGGCGGGCGCGCGGAGTTGGTGGATGCCGTGAACTTCCTGATCGCCGAAGCCCGCGAGGCGGGGACGCTTGGTGAACTGCGCGTGACAGAAGAAACCATCGAGTCCAGACTCTACACGGCGGGGCAGCCGCATCCCGACTTGCTCATCCGCACATCCGGCGAAATGCGCATCAGCAACTTCCTGCTATGGCAGATCGCTTATGCCGAGCTGTACGTGACCGAAACCCTGTGGCCGGACTTCACGCGAACTGAGCTGCTGAAGGCGATTCTCGCCTATCAGAAACGGGAGCGGCGTTTTGGCGGGCTGAGCCGCGCCGCGCAGTCCGTCGATGGCGGCGAAAGGCTGATCGCCGCTTTGGGCGTTCCCGGTCCATGAAACGCCTGCTGACGGCGGCCGTTTTGGCTCCCGCCGTGGGCTACGTGGTGCTGGCCGGACCCGCGTGGTTGCTCTATCTGGTGATAGCCGCCATCGCGCTGCTTTGCTTCGCCGAATACTCATCCATAGTGGAAGCCCAGGGCATTGAGCGGCCCGGCGTGCTCGGATATGGCGCGGGGTTGGTCCTGCTCTTTCTCCAGCACCGGGAACTGACGTTTGTCGTGGTCTTCGCGCTGTGCGCGCTCGCCCTGGCGATGCGCCTCCCGGACCTCAGCCGCGCTCTGCCTTACGCAGGCGCGCTTCTGCTCGGCGTGGTGTACATTTTCGGCGCCTGGCGGTTCGCCGCCCTTTTGCGCGGAGAAAGCCCCCACTGGCTTTTTTACGCTCTGGTCTTGAACTGGATCGGGGATACCGCCGCCTATTACGCCGGAACGCGATTCGGCAAACACCGGATGGCGCCGCGGGTGAGCCCTAAGAAATCGGTGGAAGGCGCTGCTGCCTCCCTCGTCGCCTCGCTCGCCTTTGGAGTCCCGTATCTCCGCCATTTTCTGCCTGCGACGCCGTTGTGGGACGCCGTGATTCTTACCGTCATTGCGAATATGGCCGGTCAAATCGGCGATTTGGCCGAATCCGCCTTGAAGCGGGGCGCCGGGGTGAAAGACAGCGGCAGCTCGCTGCCGGGGCATGGAGGCTGGCTGGACCGGGTGGACTCGAGCCTGTTCACCATGCCGGCGGTATATTTGTATCTTTTGAGGCCGTGGAGCGCGCTGTCGCCCACGGCTGTGCTCCCGTAAAGCCGGCGGGTTGCCCCCGCGGGCGATTCAAGGAGCCTGGTTCGGGTTGATCAGGTGCGAAAGCACAGCGACGGTGATGACTAAGACGATGAGCAGCGCCGCCCATTGCCACACCGCGGGTGACATCCAAGGCTGCTTCGGCTTGTCGAAAGCTTTCTGCCCCGCGGACAAAAACCGCCTCTCCCATCGCGCGAGCCGTTCGGGAGGCGCTTTCAATTCCTCCGCCAGAGTATCCAGATCCTCCCCTCGAAGCAGCCTGAGAACAACTTTCGTTTTCTCTTCAGCCGAAAAATGGCGCTTGTGTTCTACTCCCATCTCGTTTAGGATTCCTCAATTGTCTCATGAGTGGAGGCGCGCGCGATGCGGCTGACGGTGGTGATGGCGATTTCCATCGGCGGGCTGCTGGTTTACGGAGTTGTATCTCTGCGGCGCGAGCCGGCGGCGGTGACGGGGACGGCTGCCGCGGCTGCCGCGCGCCTGGGGCGGGAGCCCGCCAACCCGGCGGCGTGGTGCGACCTGGCCGAAGCCTTTGCCGCCGCAGGCGAGACCGAGCAGGCGCGGGGCTGCTTTGCGCGCGCCCAGGAATTGGGCCCGCGGATTCCGCCAGTGTGGGTGCGGTCGATGAATTTTCATGTCGAGCGCGGCGAGCCGGAAAAAGCGCTCGACGCTTCCGCGCGTGCGCTCGCTCTGGCGCCGGACTACGACGGCGTAATTTTTGGAACCTACGACGTCCTGGGCATCGCGCCCGACCGCGTCATGACCCGGTTGTCGTTTGACGGAAAAGTGGCGCGCCGCTATTTCCAGTACTTGATGGAAGCCGGACGGGTGGAAGACGCCAAGCGCAACTGGAAGACCCTCCGGGATCTTGAGCAGGTGGATGACCCCATGGCTGAAGGCTTCGTCAACTGGTTGCTCGCGCACCGGCAGCCGGCGGAAGCGGTTCGCGTGTGGGCGGAACATCTCGGCCCAGAGGCGGGAGACTATCCTCAAGGGAACCGCTTGTTCAACGGGGGCTTCGAGCGCTCATTTACCCGGGCGCGCCTGGACTGGTCCGTGTCCGCAGTGGAAGGCATTGCCGCCGAACGGGACGCGGCGACGGCGTACGAAGGGCGTCACTCCTTTCGCGTGACGTTTCCCGGCACGCAGAACTTTCACTACCGGGGATTGGTTCAGACAGCCGCCGTGACTCCCGGTCGTTGGCGCCTGCGCGCCATGGCCAAAAGCGACGGAATTACCACCGTCTCGGGTCCGCACCTCCACGTCCTGGGCGAGGGCATCGACGCCAAGACCGAAGACCTTTTAGGTTCCAACCCTTGGACTCCGCTAGCCGTGGAATTCACCGTTCCTCCCGGCGCCTCCAGCGTCACCATCGTCCTGTGCCGCGAGCCCACCCACAAATTCGACAGCAAGATCAAGGGCTCCGTGTGGGTGGACGCCGTGGTGCTGACCAGGTAAGAGCGCACCGGAACGCCGGATCCGGCTGACGATTCGGGTGCTTACGGCAGCGCTTCGCGGCCTAATCTTTCGAAGTACGCGGCTACCGCTTCCATGCCTTTGAAAAGATTGGGCAGATGGAATTTCTCATTCGGGGCGTGGAGGTTGTCGTCAGGTAAGCCGAACCCCATCAGAACGCTCGGGATGCCGAGGTGCTTGTCGAACAGACCGGCGATGGGGATGGAGCCGCCGGAACGGATGAAGACCGTCTCACGCCCGAACGTTTCCGTTAAGGCTTCCGCCGCTGCCGCGATGAACGGGTTTTCCGGGTCGACGAGCGAGGGCGCGGCGCCGTGGATCACCCGGAACTCGGCTCGCACTCCCTTGGGCGCCGCTTTCCGCACCGCTTCCGCCAGTTGAGCCGCCGCCTCGTCCGGTTCCTGGTCCGCCACCAGGCGCATGGAAATCTTGGCCAGCGCTTTTGCCGGAATCACTGTTTTGGCGCCCTCTCCCGTGAAGCCACCCCGGATGCCGTGAACCTCAAGCGTGGGACGCGCCCAGGTTCGTTCGAAAACCGAGTAGCCCGGTTCCCCGACCAGTTCCGTAACCCCCACTTCCTTACGTTTGTACTCCTCTTCGTCGAACGGCAGCCGGCTCCAGGCTTCGAGTTCTTTCGGGCTGGGCGGGCGCACGCGATCCAAAAAGCCCGGGATCAGGATACGCCCGTCGCGGTCCTTCAGGGCCGTCAAGATTTCGGCGATGGCCATGATGGGATTCGGCGCCACGCCACCATAGACGCCGGAGTGGAGATCGTGGCTCGCTCCCTCCACGATCAGTTCGCCATAGACGATGCCTCTCAAGCCCACGCACAGGGTGGGCAAACCGGGAGCGAATAATTCGGTATCGCAAATCACCGCCGCGCCGGCTTTCAGGCGCGGCGGCTTGGAGGCGACATACCCGGCGATATGCTCGCCGCCCACTTCTTCCTCGCCCTCCAACAGGAACTGCACGTTCACCGGCAACTCGCCCCGCTCCTGAAGGAAGTACTCCACCGCCTTCATGAGGATCAGGGTTTGACCCTTGTCGTCGGAAGCGCCGCGGGCGAAGATGTCGCCGCCGCGGATCTCGGGCTCGAAAGGCGGGGATTTCCACTCCTCCAATGGGTCGGGCGGCTGCACGTCGTAATGCCCATACAACAGCAGCACCGGCTTACCCGGAGCTTTGAGCCAATCGGCGTACACCAGAGGGTTGCCTCGCCCTTCGATCAGCTCCACGTTTTCGAGCCCGGCTGCCTTCAGGTTCGCAGCCGCAAACTCGGCTGCGCGCCGCACGTCGCCCTGATGCTCGGGCAGCGTGCTGATGCTGGGAATGCGAAGGAACTCGATGAGTTCCTGCAAAATCCTTTCCCGGTTCCGTTCAAAGTAGGTCACTTCTCTATTTAACGCTAGAATGAAGGAAGACGCCCGCATAAAGTACTGGGGGAATCGATCCATGACCGCCAACCGTCTGAGCCGCGAGAAGAGTCCGTATCTGCTTCAGCATGCCCATAATCCCGTGGATTGGTATCCCTGGGGCGAGGAGGCGTTTGAAAAGGCGCGCCGCGAGGATAAGCCCATCTTCCTCTCCGTCGGTTACTCTACCTGCCATTGGTGCCATGTGATGGAGCGCGAGTCGTTCGAATCGCCGGCGATAGCGGAAATCCTGAACCGCGATTTCGTGCCCGTGAAAGTGGACCGCGAAGAGCGCCCCGACGTCGACCGCGTTTACATGACGTTCGTTCAGGCAGCCACGGGGGGCGGCGGTTGGCCCATGTCGGTGTGGCTGACTCCGGACTTGAAGCCGTTCTTCGGCGGAACCTACTTTCCACCGGACAACCGTTACGGAAGACCGGGCTTCCCCTCCATACTTGAAGCCATCGCCGCGGCGTGGCGCAGGGACCGTGAGCGGATTGACGCTTCGAGCCGCGAAGCGGTCGAGCAGTTGCGGCGTTACGGCCAGTCCGGCGCGCAGGCGAACTTAAACCCGCAACTTCTCGACTCCTGCTGGTTTGCCGCGCGGCGCATCTTTGATGGAGATTTTGGCGGTTTCGGCGAAGCCCCGAAGTTTCCCCGCCCCGCGCTCCACCACTTTCTTCTGCGTTACGCCTGTGAAAAGGGCAACGCCGAGCCTGTGCGGATGGTGGTCCGGACTTTATCGGCCATGGCGCGCGGAGGCATCCACGATCACATCGGGGGAGGGTTCCACCGCTATTCGGTCGATGAACGCTGGTTTGTGCCCCACTTCGAAAAGATGCTGTACGACCAAGCGCAGCTCGCCGTTTCGTATCTGGAGGCTTTTCAGCTCACCGGCAGGGAGGAACTGGCTCGAGTGGCGCGCGGCATCCTCAATTACGTCCTGCGGGACTTGACGGACGCTGAGGGCGGCTTCTATTCGGCGGAAGACGCCGACAGCCTCCCGGCGGAAGGCGGGACGGAAAAGCGGGAGGGCGCGTTCTATCTCTGGAGTTGGGACGAACTTCGCACCCTGCTGGGCGAGGATGAGGCGGAGCGCTTTGCGCGGCGTTACGGTGTGGAACCCGGCGGTAATGTAGAACAAGATCCGCACGGGGAGTTTGAGGGACGGAACATTCTGTTCGAACGCGAAGCGGACGGGGTGGACTCTTTCGAACATGTGCGCGCCACTCTGCTGGAAGCTCGTTCCAAACGTCCCCGCCCGCACTTGGACGACAAGATTCTGACATCGTGGAACGCGCTCATGATTTCCGCGCTCGCCAAAGGGGCGCAGGCGCTTGGCGACCCAACATATGAACAATCCGCCCGCCGCGCTGCGGACTTCCTTCTCGCCCGGCTTTGGAATCCGGCTTCGGGCGAACTTCTGCGGCGTTACCGCGGGGGAGAAGCCGCCATTCCGGGCTTTCTCGAGGATTACGGTTTATTGACGCTTGCATTGATGGACTTGTACGAAACGGATTTCGACATGCGCTGGATCGAAGCCGCCGCCGCTCTTGCAAGAGAGATGATTCGCCGTTTTGAGGACCCGGAGACGGGCGGGTACTTCAACGCCCCTTCCGGAGACGACGCATTGGTCTTGCGTCTGAAAGACGATTACGACGGAGCGGAACCCGCGGGGAACTCAGCCGCGGTGATGGCGCTGCTCCGGCTCGCTGAGTTTACCGGCGATGCCACATTCCGCCGGAGCGCGATGAAAGCGCTCGAAGCCTTCGCCGGGCGCATGAGCGAATTTCCGCTAAGCCTTCCTGTCATGCTGGCGGCTTACCAGTTTGCCCTCATGCCGCCGCTGCACGCCGTGGTGGCGGGCGAGCGGAGCCACCCCGCCACGCAAGCGTTCATCAGGAAGCTTCAATCGGCATTCGCGCCAAACCGCACTTTGATCTTAATTGACGGCGAGCCCGCCCGGCGCCGCTTCGCCGAATGGCTGCCGTTCACCGCCGCCATGACGCCGCAAGAGGGCCAACCGGCGGCGTACATCTGCCGCAACTACGCCTGCGAATTGCCGATTAGCGATCCGGATCAAGCTACAATAAGCAATCAACACTTTACTCTGGAGGAATAGATGGAAAGAGCAGGAGCGACCACGCTCAAGGGGAATCCTTTTACGTTAGTCGGACCGGAATTGAAACCGGGAGATCCGGCGCCGGATTTTGAGACGGTGGACACCACGCTCAAGACCGTGAGACTCGCCGATACGGGCAACAAGGTGCGCATTTTCAGCGTCGTCCCAAGCCTTGATACGCCGGTATGCGACATGCAGACCAAGCGCTTCAACGACGAAGCCGCCAAGATGCCGGACATGGAAGTCTACACCATCAGCATGGACCTTCCGTTCGCGCAGCGAAGGTGGTGTGGGGCGTTCGGGGTGGACAACGTCAAGATGCTGTCCGATCACCGGTCCGCCTCCTTCGGCGAAGCCTACGGCACGCTGATCAAGGAATTGCGGATTGAGAGCCGAGCGATTTTCGTGTTGGACGGCAATAACGTGATCCGGCACGCCGAGTACGTCAAGGAAGTGACGGACCACCCCAACTATGACGCCGCTCTATCGGCGGCGAAAGCCCTCGCCGGCTGAACCGGACGTCCATAGTTCGGCGGCGGCGCTCAGCGCTTCTTCGAGCACGTCTTGCGGAGTCCGGTTCGACGCCCGGACGAGGCGGATGGGACCGGATCCGCAAGGCTGCCACCTGGCGAGCATCCGTTCGGAGGGGTATCCGGCGAAGACGCATACCAACGGAGCGCCACACGCCGCCGCCACGTGTTGGCCGGCGGAGTCATAGCCCAAATAGAGGCGGCTGCGCGCGATCAGAGCGGCAAAGGGGGCAAAGGCTCCGCTCCAGAAACGGATCGTTCCGGGGCAATCCGCCGCCGCCCGCTCCACGCGCTGAGCTTCCTCGCCGCCGGCGCCTTTGTCCACCCACACGGTTGCTCCGAGACGAGCCAACCCGCGCAAGACTCGGCGCTCGAAATCTCCGCCGACGCGCTTTGCCGGATTTTCACCCACGCCGAAGCTGACCGTAATGACGGCATCGCTTCCGGCTTCGATGGCATCCACCGGGGCAATGTAAGGTTTGCCGGCCATTCCGAATGTTTCCTCGCACCAGCGGGCGGCAAGGCGCGGCAACGGCTCCAGGCTGCCGCCTCCATAGGAACGGCTTTCGAAGAGATAATAGCGATCTTCCGCGCAGACGGGAAGCAGCCCCAACTGAGTGAGGCGTGAATCGGGATCGACGACTATCGAATCGGGCTGTTCGAGCGCGCAGCGCAGCGCCAACCCCGCCGCCAGCCTGTCCCGCAACGGCGCCTGGCGCGAGTAAGAGGCAGGCAGGTGGCTGACGCGCGGATCGCCTTCGAACAGTTCCCAGTTCTTGCGTGGAGCGGCGAAAACGATGCGGGCGCGGGGGAAGCGCCGCTTCAAGGCGTCCAGTATGGCGCTGGTTATGGCGACGTCGGCGCCGAGAGTGACCCGGCTCAGGACGAACACGCAGCCCGGATCAGGTCCGCTGTGCTCGCGGGGTTGCCGCACCCGCTCGTACCGGGCTACCAGATCCCGCTCGCAGAACTCCGGGAGGGCGCGCGCCACCAGGCGCGCGAACAGCCGGGCATAGATCAGGCTTAGCGCGGGCTCGAAACGGTCCGCCAAGCCTTCTGCCAGGATGCCGAACAACGCCTGTGAGGCTTCCAAACCCTCAGCAGATTCCGCGGCGAGAGCGGCGGAGATGAGTTCTTCCAGAGCTTCCGCGCGCCAAGCGCCGCCTCGCACGCAGCTTGCGAGCAGGTCCCGCGCGAGGCCGCTAGGCGAAATACTTGCCAACCAGCAACTCCAACTTCTTGATGGTTTCCGGGGACGCCGCCGCCCGGTCGGTGATCAACGCATGCGAGAGCGCCGAACCGCAGCGGCACTGCCGCTCCGGCGGCAGGGCGGCGACCGCAGCCTGAACCACCCGCGCAGCGTTTTCGGCGTTCTTCTGGAGCGTAGCGATGATCTGCTCGACGGTCACGGCGTCGTGATCCGGGTGCCAGCAGTCGTAATCGGTCACCATGGCGACGGTCACGTAGCAAATCTCGGCTTCCCGGGACAGCTTGGCTTCCTGCAAGTTGGTCATGCCGATCACGTCCATGCCCCACGCGCGATAGACGTTCGATTCGGCTTTCGTCGAAAACGCCGGACCTTCCATGCACAAGTACGTGCCGCCTTTCTTCGCGTGGACGCCTTGGGTGGCGCATGCCGCGTATACGACATCGCTCAGTTGCGGGCACACCGGGTCGGCAAAGCTGATGTGCGCCACCAGCCCTTCGCCAAAGAAGGTGGAGGTGCGGTTGCGCGTGCGGTCGAAGAACTGATCCGGAATCACGAAGTCCAGAGGCTTGTGCTCTTCTTTGAGCGAACCGACGGCGCTCAGCGAGATGATGCGCTCGACGCCCAACTTCTTGAAACCGAAGATGTTGGCGCGGAAGTTGATTTCGGAAGGCGATATGCGGTGTCCACGCCCGTGCCGGGCCAAAAACGCCACCTCCTTCCCGGCCAGTTGACCCACGACATAGGCGTCTGATGGCGCCCCCCACGGCGTATCCAACCGCAGTTCCCGGTCTCTCTCAAAACCGGGCATCGAATACAAACCGCTGCCCCCGATGATTCCGATCTTTGGCGTCACTGCGGCCTCCCGTCGCGGCTAGACGATCTCTTCCTTCTTGGGATCCCAACGCATGGTGCGCCCCTGCCGGTAGCTGTCCACCGCCATGCGGCAGGCGATGGACACGCGGAAGCCGATCTCGAAGGGGCAGTTGGGTTCTTTGCCGCTGCGGATGCAATCGAGAAAGTTCTGCATATGCGCGCCCGGGGGCGTCTTCGTCTGTCCGGTGACCTCCTGACCGTCTTTGCGGTTCACCTTCTGCGGCGAATAGCGGATTTGTTGGCCCTTCCAAATGGTTCCGTCCGTGCCTAGCACGTACTCTTCGACTCCGAGGTGATTGTTGCCGAAGCCGGAATCCCAACTGAAGAGGATCTCCTCTTCGTGCTCCATCGAGCAGTTCATCGTATCCGGAACCTCGCGCCCGTCTTTCCACAGATACACGCCGCCGGTCATGGTGACCGCCTTGGGGATCTTCAGCCCCATGAGCTTGTACCAGAACGACAACTGATGGCACATGTTCTCATAGACATTGCCACCTGAGTAGTCCCAGAAGAAGCGCCAGTTGATGTAACGGTTGGGGTCAAAATCCCGCGGCGGCGCTTCGCCAAGGAACGACTTCCACAGAATGTTCTCCGGCGTCATGTCGGGATACACCGGACGGGACCATTGCGGGCGCCCGTGAGGCGTGTTCCGGTACATGTGCGCGTGAATGGCCGTGATCTTGCCCAACCAGTCTTTCTGAGAAAGGAAGTTGGCGGCATCGGTCACCTGACCGCTCGAACAGGATTGATGGCCGATCTGAACCGTCCGCTTGCCGGCGCGCTGATATGCGGCGCGCATCTTCTTGGCGTGCTCCACCGTGAAAGCCATGGTCTTTTCCTGGTAGACGTGCTTGCCCGCCTGAAGCGACGCGACGAAGTGCTCGCAGTGCAGGTGCTGCGGCGTGGCGATGAGGACTGCGTCGATGGACTTGTCGTCGAGGAGGTAGCGGTAGTCCAAAAACGTCTTGGCGTTGGGGACCAGCTTCTTGGCTTCTTCGAGCCTCCGGGTGTAGACGTCGGCGAACGCTACGAACTCGGTGTTCGGGCAAGCGATGGCTTCCCTCACGAGTTCCATCCCCCGTGCCCCCGGTCCGATGATGCCCAAGCGTATGCGGTCGTTGGCGCCCAACACCGAGGACGGCGCGGCGAGACCGCCGGCCAATCCTGTCGCAAACTTGCCGATGAAATTCCGGCGCGAGTCCATGGCTGATTCCTTTAAGTGCCCTGTTTCTAAATGGCGTACCAAGCCGGGTGTAAAACTCGATTCTACCACCTGCCGGCAGCGGCGCCGTCAGTCCGCGCGGTCCGCGGATTCATCGCCCTCGGCCAGCGCGGCGCGAATCTCGTCCCATCGTTTGGGGCTTATACGAAGGAAAGCCTCCACGATGCGGGGGTCGAATTGGGAGCCCGCACAGCGGGCGATTTCCGCACAGGCTTCCGCATAGCTCACCCGCCCGCGGTAGGGGCGGTCGGAAGTCATGGCGTCGAAGGTATCCACCACCGAGAAGATGCGTGACCCTAGCGGTATGCGCTCGCCCTTCCAGCGCACCGGGTAGCCGCCGCCGTCGAAGTTGGCGTGGTGAGCCAGCACGATTTCCGCCGCCGGCCGCAGGCTTTCGACCGCCTGCAAAATCCGGTAGCCAATCTGGGGATGTTTTTGCATTTGCTGCCGCTCGGATTCGTCTAATTCCCCTGGTTTTGTAAGAATTGCATCTGGAATTCCAACTTTGCCCACGTCGTGCAGCAATGCGCCCTTACGCAGGGTCTCCAGTTCGGCGCCGCTCACCCCGAGTTCCCTGCCAAGCAGGACCGCATATTCGCTCACCCTTTTTGAATGGCAGGAGGTCTCGCGCTCGCGCGCGTCGAGCACCGCGACCAACAGTTCGAGCGTCTCCTGGGTGGCGGCGCGCAGGCGCTCTTGAAACTTCAGCACTTCTCCGGCTTGCGCGGCGGCGGCGATGCGCGCCTCGAGACGGTCCTCGCGCCGCCGCAAGGCCTGCTCGACAGAGCGCAGAAGCTGCGCCATATCCACCGGTTTTACGAGATAGTCGTCCGCGCCGAGTTTCATGGCGCCCACCGCCATGGGGAGATCCTCGCAGGCGGTGAGGACCACAACGGCGGCGTCGGCGCCCCTTTCCGCCACCTTCTCGAGAAGTTGCATTCCGGAGATATTCGGCATCCGAAGGTCGGTCAGAAGCAAGTCCACAGGCTCATCTTCGATCTTCGCCAGTGCTTCGTCGCCATCCGCCGCCGAGTCCACCACATAGCCGCACTCCTGGAGCAACCGCTCCAGCATGCGCCGGATGCTTTCGTCGTCATCGACGATCAGAATACGAGGGTTTGGTCCGCCCATCGCCGCCTCTGGCCCCGGGCCCCAACGAGATGCGCCGCGGAATCGGGGAGGAGGGCTGCTGTCCAATGGAGCGCCGTCGCGCCGGGTGATCACGCTTCACTATGGACTTTAACATAGGGGCCGGCCAATTGCGATAGAATTCTAACGCCATTTCCATTTAAATTCGTTTGAAACGGGCTTCAGGACGCGAGTCTGTACTATACGTCCTGGAACCATTCCCACCCTGGCCGGGACTGAGGCAGAATAGGAGGCGATGAAGCGCGTGCTACCGGAAGATCCGCAGGAACTTGCGGCGCGATTGAAAGAGGCTGGGGAAAGCCGCTGGCGGGTATGCATCGAAGGCGGCGGAACGAAAGCGGCGTGGCTTGGAGGAGCCGGCGAAGCGGATCTGCTGATCGGCGCCGCACGGATGGACAAGGTATTGCAGTACGATCCCAAGGACTTGACCATTAGCGTGCAGGCGGGGATGCGATTCGCCGAGCTTGCGCGCCTGGTAGCCGCAGAGAAGCAGATGCTGCCGCTGGACCCTCCTTTTTTTGAACGGGCTACAGTGGGAGGCGTGGTGGCGGCGAATGCCAGCGGACCCAGGCGGCGCCAATACGGCACGGCGCGGGACATGGTGATCGGGATGCGCTTCGCCCGGATGAACGGCCAACTGGTGGACTGCGGGGGGATGGTGGTGAAAAACGTCGCCGGATTGGACATTGGCAAACTGCTCATTGGATCGTTCGGCATCCTGGGCGCGATAACGTCGGTCAATTTTCGCCTTTTCCCCGCCCCATCTCTTTCCAGGACGTTCATACTGAGTTTCAACAACGCGGCAGAAGCCCAAGCGCGGAGGGACGAGATTCTGGCTGGCGTCTTGCAGCCGTGCGCCATCGACGCGTTGAATCCGGGGGGCGCGAAGCGCATTGGGCGCGAAGGCTTTCTCTTGCTTGTTCGAGCTGAGGGCATGGAGGCGTCGCTCGACCGCTTCAGCCGGGAGTTAAGCGGCGCCGAGGCAGCGGAAGGAGAATCCGAAGAGGCGCTGTGGCGAAACGCCAGGGAACTGGCGCCGGATTTCCTCGCCTCCTGTCCGGAGGGCGTGGTGGTGAAGGCGTCGTTTACGCTATCCGAGACCGGGGCGGTGCTGGAGTCCTCGCCACACCCGGCGATAGCCCGCGCGGGCAACGGCGTGGCGTATTTGTGCTTCCCCACGGCTTCCGAGTACCGGCAGTGGAAGGAGGAGTGCTCCGCCCGCCCGTGGAAGCATGTAGTCGAACTGGCGCGCACCGGGGCGCTCGGAGGCTCCGAACGCTGGCCTGCGCCGGGCGGCGGCTTCGTCTGGATGGAAAAGGTGAAGCAACTCTTCGACCCGGGTCATCTGCTGAACCGAGGGAGGCTGTATGAACGCCTCTGAAATCACTGCCGGAATTGCGCCCCGGCTTTTCGACCTGGACCGGTGCATTCACTGCGGATTGTGCCTTAACGCTTGCCCCACATACCGCGAACTGGGACTGGAGATGGACTCCCCGCGCGGGCGGATTTATCAAATGGTTCATGTGGCGGAGGGGCGGAGGCGCGTGGACGCCTCTTACATTAGGCACATAGACCTCTGCCTCGCCTGCCGCGCGTGTGAGACCGCTTGCCCGTCTGGAGTGCAGTACGGGCGGCTGGTGGAAGCCGCACGGG
>Ga0073932_1003902_pt1 | contig 18821 bp, 11 predicted proteins | sample DewCreD2012metaG_FD_76967 | JGI IMG/M metagenome (GOLD analysis project Ga0073932, IMG submission 76967) | Hot spring sediment bacterial and archeal communities from British Columbia, Canada, to study Microbial Dark Matter (Phase II) - Dewar... ... | reverse complement strand
GGTGTAAGAGGCAGGCCGGGCTATTGCGGTATTGCGACGACATACGGATCCCAAGGAATCTCGTAAATCCCGAACTGTGTAAGAGGCAGGCCGGGCTATTGCGGTATTGCGACTGCTCTTGCTTGCGCCAGACGTAGATCCCATCTTCATGTGTAAGAGGCAGGCCGGGCTATTGCGGTATTGCGACAAGGTCCCGGGGCGGGATACCCCGGACGTCGTCATACGTGTAAGAGGCAGGCCGGGCTATTGCGGTATTGAACTTAAGAACTCTCCATTGTCTTAACCCCCCTTGAAATTAGCCACTCCCACTTTTTTAATTGACCCTGAGGGGTTTCCCGCCCTATGAACCATATTCGCTGCAACGAAAACCACATCCTGGTTCAAGTACAAAATCGCTATAATATCCACAACGCAACGATAATGTTGCGGCGGGTAAAGAAGGCGTTGGCCACCCAGGCGCCCCGGGACTGGCGCTTCACCCAAAGCCCCAGCGCCCGTTTCTTTGTGGTGGACCTGGACACCAAGGTGAAAATCCTAGGGGTAAGCTACCGGGATTGGGGAACCCAACTGGTGGAGAGTCTACAAAAGGCGATTTCGGAAGATAAGGTTGAGGACTGGACCAAGGGCTTGGAGGGGTTATTAAAGGAATATCTTGAAGCGTTAGCCAACCCCCGGCTCGACATTGTCCACGATCTGCGCACTGCCTATCCCCCTCAAAAAGGGGAGATCGGTGAGGAGAAAAGAATTCTGGCGGCCATCAAAGAGCAGCTGGCGCATCCCATTGTGCTTATGGAAAAAAAGCTCTCCGCCCGGCCCAACGCCATTGTGGTGAGTGAGCAGGAGCTGTGGGTGCGGCAGCATCTTAACTGGGTTAATCCTAAAAACCCCAACAAGGAATATTTTCTCTTTGAACTTCTCACCCCTCTTGGCATCAATAAAGCGCAGAGAAAGATCTTCTCTTACACGGCCAACGGCGAGGTAAGGGAAGAGCTCGATGGGGTGGCGGGCTGTCCCCAAGGTTCCGATGAATGCTTATTAAGGCAGCCAACGGGAAAACTTTTAACGGCGGGCCATCGCACGGATGCCTACTGGACCCTGCCTACCTATCCGGACCGGCGGTTGATGGATTTGGAATTTCGGGAGCGGGAGCCCGACAAGGCGGAGGAAGGGCCCCTGCGGCGCAATGAAATAGTGGAACTCTATATCTTGCGGAAGTTGGTGGAGGCGGCCCGGAAGAAATTTCTTAAGCGATGAGGAACTTAAAAACTCGTCGGCGTATGCTGGGGCCTGGGAGAGGTGGTGTCTTTCCCTTGCGCACTGCTTATCCCCTAAAAAAGGGGAGAGCGGTGAGGATAAAAAATTCTGAGCTTGTTCCAAGGCCTGAAGATGGCAAATTTATTGATTCTTATCGGTGTCATTTTTGCTGTCCTGCACGCCTCGCTCAAGGGATACATTAAAGGGGAAGCAACTGCGGCGATCATCCTGCTTACCGTAGTATTTTTATTGGCAGCCAGAAGATCAATCCTTGCCAGACTCATAGCCGTTTCAATTCCTATTTATTTCTTTGCCAAAGAATATGGATTCCTGACACCGTATGATTTAACTGCTCTCATGTTTGCCATACTGCCTCTTCTTATTATGTTGATTGGCTTCTATGTGATGTTCCGGGGACCATTTAAATAAGAAAGGAATGTGTTCTTGCCAAGAATAAGACATGTAAAGCAAAGGAAACCATAAAGCCACAAGCTGTCAACCTGGCCGCAATATTTTTTAGTCTGCTCTTTATTATTGAATGGGTATTCTTCATTTAGATTTTTCCTAAAGTTTATTCTTGATCAGGATACCAGAATTCATCCATCTCGATAAGCAGCACTGTAATATCATCAGTTGACCCCCGGCTACGAGCGGTTTCCACCAAGCGACGGGCAGCTCTTGTAGGGTCGCCATATTCCTCCAGCATAGCGGTCACCGAGCTCCCGGCTTCACGGGGATGAATCACTTTGGTGACTCCGTCTGTCACCATGAGGATAATATCAAATTCTTTAAGCTCCATTCTTTTAATATCGAGTTCCAATTTTGGTCCGAGCCCGAAAAAACGATAGAGAGCATTGTCCAGTTCGTGAAGATCCGTGAATTGTTCGCCCTTTTTGTCCCGTAACAGCAGAGCCACTGTATCACCGGCATGAAAAGAAAAAAGCCGGTTCCCATGAATCCAAACAACGGTACCGGCGCATCCCCCCTTATTTATGCTCGAGCCGGGAAGCGATCCCCAGGAGTAAATGGTATTATTGGCTTCTAAAAGAATTTGTTTAAGACTTTCAGCAGAGGGCGAATACTTTTCTGGCTCTTTATAGAATAATAACAGTCGGTCGGACATTAGCTGTGCTGCACTCCTTCCCCCCTTTTCACTGCTGATGCCGTCAAACACGGCAAAAATCTCCCCACGTCGCTGCCGATGCACGAAGGGAGCCTCACGAGTCAGGATTCGGTAGCGGTCTTCGTAAAATCTATGTTTCGAGCCTTGCAATCTGGCAACGGCTGCCTGACCTCTTTGTTCACTGCGGATTTCAAGCATGAATAAGGTGCCTCAGGAAACGGTCCTTAAAGGCTTCTTTTACCTCGGAGTAAGCCCCAGATATCCTCTAACAACGAGTTGCGCCAAGCAGGATTGCGGGTAGTGCGGTCATCAGCATAGCGGTCGACGGAAGCCTGTATTACAATCCTTAAGTCTTAATCGGGTGTGCTGACCACCTTGTCGATAATACCGAATTCCAGCGCTTCCTGAGGGGTCATCCAGTAATCCCGGTCGATGCTCTTGGCAATTTCAGAGGTATCTTTCCCGGTATGGCGGGAGAGAATATTGATCATCCGTTGATGGATGCGATCGAACTCTTCCATACTGATCTTGAGATCAGCATAGGTGCCCCCCATAAGGGTGCGGCCCTGATGGATCATGATCTGGGCGTTTTCGGAGGCGACCCGGTTGCCTTTGGCTCCTGCGGCCAAAAGCCAGGTGGCCATGGAGGCCGCTTGCCCGATGCAGATAGTGTAAACAGGCGCCTGAATAAACCGCATGGTGTCGTAAATGGCCAGACCGGCGGCGCTTTCTCCACCCGGGCTGTTGATAAAGAGTTTGATAGGCTCCGTGCCTAAACTATTCATGACCAAAAGTCGGGGGATGATATCTCTGGCCGTGTCTTGATCTATCGGGCCAAAGAGAAAGATGATCCGATTCCGGAACAGGATTGAGCCGGGATTAAGATCGTCGTTGCCCATAAATTTTTACTCCCCCATAACCACCAGTTCCTCAGCGGTGGGCATCTTATCGATTTTAAGTACCCGCACCTGGTCCCAGTCCACCGATAATTTAAACAAGGCCAATTTATATCCCAAGAGATCATCGATAGCCCTGTTTAGGTCCCTGGCACCATACTCGGGGGAAAAACCCTTTTCGCAAAGAAGGGAGACGGCTTCATCTGTAGTTTCGATTCGTTTCCCTGTAATTTTTTGCAATTGATGAAGCTTTTGGCCTACAAACCCCCGCATTATTTCCGGAGTCAAAGGTTTGAAAAAGAGAATATCATCGATTCTCCCCAAAAATTCAGGTGGAAATTTTTCTTTGATGGACTTCATTATAGCCTCTTCCTGTTCCTTAGCCATCTTTTCTGGGTCACTTCCTGGCATGCCGATAATTGGATGCCTCACAGAAAAACCCAGATTGGTTGTCATGATGATTATGGTATTCCCTAAATAAATTTCATTTCCTAAATTGTCATGGAGGCGACCGGTGTCGAAGGCATGAAGAAAAAGCAAGTGAATGGAAGGATGGGCTTTCTCTATCTCATCTAGGAGGAGCACAGAATATGGGCGTCCCCGAAGCTGGCGAGTTAAGTGGGGCACATTCTGAGGAGCGTCATCCAGAGAATCCCTTCCAGGGACTCCGAGGAGTGTATAAATGGACCCTGCCTCTGACAGACCGCTCATGTCAACCCGGATTAAGTCTTTCTCACTTCCATTGATATAAGCAGCCAGGGCCTTGGCCAATTCAGTTTTCCCAACGCCAGTTGGCCCCGCCAATAAAAAAATGCCGTCAGGTCGATCGGGGGTAACACTTAACCCCGCTTTTGAGATAAAAAGGCGGCGGCAAAGTCGTCCGATGGCTTCCTTTTGCCCTAAAATATGGGCATTAAGAACTTCCTCCATCGCTTCCAAGCGTTTTTTAGGCGAAGAAATAGCTTCTTCGGGTATTCCCACCACCCGACACACAGCTTTTCGTATATCGTCCTGCGAAATCTGGGTTCTATCTCCACCTATTTGTTTAGTTATGATTACTTCCTCGAGAAGGCTCAGGGCCTTGGATGGTTGAAATTGGTAGGGGATATAGGAATTGGTCAGGGAGACCAAATAATCCAAAATGTCGGCGTCAACGAGAGTTAAACCCGCCGATTTTTCCTTTTCCAAAAAGGAGGTCAGGATTTGTTTTGTCGTTAAAACATCGGTCTCCGGGATCCTAAGAACCTGAAACCGACGGGCAGTGGCCCGGTCCCGCTGAATAAAGGTATAGTACTCATGTTCGGTTGTGGCTCCTAGGATAGTAATCTCGCCGCTGGCGAGACGGGGTCGAAGATAAGACATGCTTATCGGATGGCCATATATTGTATGTATTTCATCAATGAACAGGATGGCGTTATACTTTTTAACCTCGTTCAAAAGTGTTTTTAAATTTTGAAAATATTTTGCCCAGTTATCACTTTCTCCCGCCAGAGCCCATAAATCGTTAAAGGTGGTTTGAATGATTCTGGTTTGTCTTAATTGTGTCGGGACTTGGTTTGTAGCTATTCGATAGGCAACTTCTGAGATTAAGGCGGTTTTACCAACCCCAGCATCACCAGTCAGTATGATGTTCCGCATCCCTCTTCGTGATAATATAGTAAGGATCTGGTTAATTTCGGCTTCTCGGCCTATTACTCTGGAACCCTGCCAGAATTGGGCTTCATAGGTCAAGTCTATTCCTCCCCGGACGCAAATGAGGTCATCGTCCAGTGGCAAGAATTTTTTGGGAGTTTCTCCAGTTTTTTTTTTGTCGGTCCATATGTTAAGGCCTCCCAGGCTGTCAACCTAATGTTGCTAACATACTATTTCACATTTCTATTTAAAACATAGAATCAATCTAACAGTAGGCGTTCTAAGAAGAAATCCTCAAAGGCTTCCTTTTCCACCCCTCGAGCGACATTAATCACTTCCTCCGCTGGATTGCGCCAAGCGGGGTTGCGGGTGGGGCGGTCATCGGGGAAAATAACGCCGCTGGTAAAACTGCCTTTGGTTTCAACCCTCAGGATGTGTTTCTTGATCTCTAAAAAAGCCGGATTAATGACATAGGCTACGGCCAAGGGGTCATGGAGATAGCAGCCGGGTAGCCACTCATTGTCATAATAGAATTGCATGTATTTGGCGGATATGGCCTGGATAAACTTCAAGAGGGACTTGCTGGGGTGGGCCTTGACCAGCCGATCCAGGGTAGCCCGGCGGAGAATGACTTTATGGCTTACATCCAGACCCACGAAGGTGAGGGGAACCATCCGGGGATCAAGGGGATCATGGTCTCGGTAGCTTTTAATCCTGTCATAATCCTTTTTCTGGGGTTCAGGGGGAAGTAAGACTTCTTGGCCTTTTCCATCCAGCGGGGTCTTAAGGCAGGAGTCGCGGCAAAACTTCACAACGGCCTCGGCCGCTTCCGGGTCGGCGGCAACGTTGAACTCTGCGTCCGCCCCCACATTTCCCACCTCAAAAAAGACCCCGCCCATGGACACAACCTCTTTGAGACAATGGACTCCCTCTGGGTCTTTTTCTATAGCCAAGGATAGGTTGGTCATAGGCCCGATGGTAATTAAGGTAACCTGTTTGGGGTGATTCTTGGCTAAATCGGTAATTACCCGCCAAGCGGGGCGGTCATCCAATTGGATGTCTATGGATCCATTGCATGCATCCCCTAAACCATCGTTGCCATGCACCGAGGCTGCGTCCCGGAAGGGTCGTCGAAGGGGAGCGGCGGCCCCACAAGCAACCACTGGTGGAGGTTGGGGATTAATCTGGTCCAAGACGCGAAAGACATTGCGGATCACCAGGTCCTGGTGAACATTACCCGAGACCGTAGTGATGGCCTTAACTTCAAGTTCGGGAGACTTGAGGGCTAAAATGAGAGCCAAGGCGTCATCCACTCCACAGTCAGTGTCAATAATAACCAACTTTTTACCGGATGGCTGTTGCTCAGTCTTCAGGAGGGAGACCCCTCTTTCGTACTTTGTCTGCCGGGACGGGATGAGACCCCAAGTCTCTTCCAAAATATGGGCCAAAGCCTGCACCTCCAGGCGAGGTGCTCCCTTACTCTCGATTTCCACCTCAAAGTAAGGCCCCACCTCATTGCCTTCAATCATGTAGATGACCTGATCGAAGCAGAGTTCCACTTCCTGCCCATGTTTTTCCACCAGGGTCAGCTTTTTCCGTTGGTTCTTTACAACTACCACTTCTTTGAGGGGGCCACACCCAGGGGCAACATAGTGAATGAGGCGATAGGGGAAAACATTGAGGGATTCGCCTCGTCGGAGAGCCTGTTCCTGGGCCGGGGTAATGGTAACTTCCTCTTCTAAACGTTCGTAGAGCCCTTTTGGGGAATAGCTGCTCCCGGAGGCAATATGCACCCGCTTTTTCAGGGTGATTCGGACTTGATCTTTCTTACTACGGACTCGAAAGGATGTGCGGTTTTGGTGCAGGTGAAGAGTCTCGTCATCAAAATAGGTGTCTACTTGGAGGCGGGGGCCTTGGCGTTTACCTTTAAGCCGAAAACCCAGTTCCGGCAATTTTTGTTCTATGTCCTTAAATATCTTCTTAGCATGGGTTGGGTTGCGAGACACAAGGAATTTATATTCTATCTCATAAGGATGTGGAGGTCGTTCAGGAGGGCGCAGGTCTGAAACACCGAATTCTTCGAGAATTGTTTGGTACTGTTGAATATATTCCCGCTGTCTCTTGCCCGCAGGATCGCTAAGTGATTCTACTTTCCAATAATCCTTGCCATGGTACTCGGGGGCCACCCGGTTAACATCCCGGGCGTCCCCTCCTGTGGTCCAAAGTACCCACCGAAAATGCTCCAGGTCTAAACCAGCTTTGGTGAGCGGATGGACGCGGTGATACTGCGTCCCCACCAGTTTTCCATCCCGGCCAAATTTCACCCGTTCATACTGCCTGGCGAACAGGGGGGTTTCCGCATCTTCCGGGCGGGGGTAATAAAAGTAGAGGTTGGGGGCTAGGTTGTTATAGTCGGCGTCTTGATCATATTTATCCTTATAGTTTTGTTTGTGCACCGAGTCAATAATGTGCAGAATATTATCGTCAGGCAAGCGGTAGGAGCGCCCAACCAAGGCAGGCATGTCCTTGCCCATTAATTGGATGCGGAAGTTGTTGGTAGTCCGGGTAAGTCGCCAATCGTCCGGCAGATAAAGGTTGATTTCAGCCACAATTCTCGCCAGCCATGATGGGTCCTCTTGGAAGATTTTAGGGAAACGCTCCTCAAACCGTTTTAAAATATGATCAAAGTTGGTCTGGAAAACTAACATGGCACATCACCTTTACTTTAACTTCCCCAGCGATTCTGCTTGAGAATCTTTCTGGCCTCATGCAGCGCCTCCTGGTTGCCCCTTTCAGCCTGTTCCAGCAAATCCTTGACATGGGCCCAGGTGCCCTCCCCCAAGTCATGATCCACAAACCCCCGAATCCGGCTGTCGTCTCCTTTAAAATATGCTTCATAAAGGGCACTTTCTGGAACCCTTGCTTTCAGGATGGTCACCGTCTCACGATTCTCCGGGTAACATTCCCCCATATCTTTAAGCTTAAGGAAAAATTCCGGATTTTGGGTTGCAAGGTCTTCGGTGATTCCCTCATACAAATGATTCCCCAGCACGCGTTTCGCTTCCGGGTGGGATAAACCATGCAGGCGCTCATGCAGCAGAGTTGAGGGTGTCTGAATGTTTCTCTCTATGTGCCTCTCATCTCCCGAACAATAACCGAGGACAGCCTCCCGCTCCTGCTGGGATAAATCAGAGAATTTCTCCGCCAGATCTTGCTGCAATGCTTCCTTTCGTCGTATCTGGGCAAGGCGCTGACGTTCCTCCGTCAGGCGCTCAGGGGGAATCCACTCGCCATAGCGAACTTCCAAGTGGTTGAGGACGTGATTGTCCAAATCCTGGTCCACTTTCTGATAGCTTTCGGCTTTGGTATCCCCGGCCTCCTGGGACAAACCGGCAATTTTGGAGGATTCCATTCCCTTGATTTCTGTTTCCTTTGTATCTAAGCCCTTCTGGTCTTGTTGCCCACCCTTCAAGGCTTGGCCATTGGAAGATTTTTTAATGTCTCCCATAAGTGTTCCTTTCATTGCGGGGGAAATTTTGGGATTGTTACGTGATAAACCCCTCCTGTTGCCGAGAACCACAATGCCTCCCCCGGGGGGAGGCGGTAAAGCAGCTTCTTTTGGCCTTCATCCAATCCTGCGGCTTGGGCAATCACCCGCTGTTCCTCTTCTTCCGGCAGGCGGAAAGCTAGCTTCATATTGGTATTGGCCCGCACTGCGGGGCTAAGGTGGCTGGGCATCTGATCAAGAATAATGAATCCCTCACGAAATTCCCTTAATAATCGCAGCGCTTCTGCAAAGGCCTGCATGGCCGCCCCCGAAGCATCAGCCACCTCCGGGTGTTTGGTTACTTCCTGTTGGGCCAGCACCTGGTGGGCCTCTTCCACCACGGTTAAGTGCAGGCGATCGGGTTGGCGTTTCTGCTCCTCCCGGGCGCTGCTGCGGATGAGGTAAAGAATATACAGCAAAGCCAAAGCCTTCTGTTCTCGTTCGGTGATATTGGCCAGTTCCAGGATGACAGGCTTCTTCAAAAGGTTTTCCCATGGGGTCAGCTCTCCGGGATGGCTGACAAAGAATTTGCCCACACTGCCCCGGGTCAGAGCGCTCAACCGGGCCAAGAGGGCCCCTTCGATATTTCCCCGCAGTTCTTTATCGTAGCGCTGATATTTGCTGGACAGCAACTCCTCCAGGATTCCTATCAGGTCGGCAAACACCAGTGGCGGCCCCCCCGTGGCCGGTGGGATATTCCTCTCTACATCCCAGCCACAACGCCGATACCAGAAATGCAGAGCTTCATCCAGCAGATGCGGCGTGGGCGGGGGCAGGGTGAAAGCTGCTTTGAAAATATTTCTCAGATGGCCCATATGGGCCTCCACCGAGATACCCGGCGGCACTTGCAAAATGTTCAGGTGTAGAGGTCGGCGGCTTTCATCCCCCAAGGTATAAACATCCAATTCGTTCCCCAGAAGGTTCTTGAGTTTCTCTCCATATTCTGATTTTTCCGAAGTCTCCAGCACCATAAAAGGAATCTGGTGGAGTTTCCAGGACTGGTAAAGCAGCGAGAGACAGGCATTGGTCTTGCCGCTTCCGGTAGTGCCAGCTATGAGGAGATGTTTGGGCAAATCGCCCTGCTCCAGGAAAACCGGGGCTTGAGGGGCGGCAGCAAGGTTCCCTAAAAAAATCTGCCGCCCCCTCTTGGCCTGGGGCTGATGTCTATCAAAAGTGCTGTATGGACGTACAGGATAGCCCTGATAACTCTGCTTTGGAATCAGGATTAGGCGGGCCAGGTCCCGGGCGTTCAGGAGTGACGGAGAAAAATTGCCGGGGCTTCCTGAACCGGGGAGGTTGGCCAGATACCATGAGAGGAACAGCGACTGAGGTTGGGAATCAGGTCCTGCAAAGAGGTTGCGGAGCAAACTAGCAGCCACTCCTAAAGCTTCCACCCTTTCCAGGTAAAGGACTGCCACTGAATCCCACAAGCCTGTACGCAGGCCTTCTTCCATTCGGGACTTCTCAGCCTCCACCTGTTTCAGCCAGGCTTGCGCCTGGGGATTGTTGCGCTCCAAGGCCGTTCCCTGCCGCAAGTATGCCGCCCGAAGCTCAGCCTCCCGATTGTAGACCTGTTGCAGGAGAGCACGATGACGCATATGGTCAGTAGGCCAGGCCAACACCACATAAAGCCAGTTGCTTGAAACCAAACCCTGGACCAAGGTGTCCAGGCCAAGATGTTCGAAGGTGTCCCACCCCGGTTCGTTTGGAGTCGGACTGGCGGGATTTCCCTGGACCTGTATGGCTGCCTGATATGGGGGTGAGGAGGCCAACAAAGCAGCCACTCCTCCTGTGCAAGAGGTGGTTATGAGGCCGGGATAAGAAGCTTCAAGAGGTCCCTTTATAGGCGAGCGGCTTTCACATACCCACCCTGCCCTAAGTTGCCCTCCCTGATGCTTGAGAAGAAAGGCAAAACTTTGCTTTTGCAGGCCTTGGACAAACCTATGCGTTGCCTGCCATAGATTTTTAACCCCCACTGTGGTTTCAGGCTGCTCCCAAAAGCTGGCAACCTGCTCAACCTGGTACCAAATAAGATGGGGGTCCAAAACCCAGGGGAGCCTTGGCAGCGGCCGAGGTGCCGCACCTAAGAATTGGGCGGTTTGAACGCCATCCTGGTGACCTTGGGGTTGGGGATGCTTTCCCTGTCGGGACCATCGGCGGCTTAACCACCGAAATGGCATTTTATCACCTCTCTCAGAGAAACCAAAAATTAAGCCCCGTTAAAAAAACCACTCAGGGTGAACCGTGGATAATTTCCAGCCTAACCAAAAATTAAGGAGAGCTAATAAAAGCGTAGTTATCCAAGTGTAGCTGCCTTCTACCAAGACCCAACTTTGCGGGCGGATATTAAAGCCCCGGCGGAAAAGCCAGGTTCGATGACGACGGCGTCCCCATACAGCAACTCGGTCCTCCTGATCCACATCGCCCCGGATAATCCTCCCCTTTATTCTGACGATATGTTCCCTTCCCTGGTCATCCATCAGGCGGCAAATACGCACCGGCAGGAGCTCCTGAGGCCTCCGAAACACTGCCCCGAACAGCCGGGCCAGTCCTAAAACAGCCACAATGAATAGCATACCCATGCCCCGTGATCGGGAAACCAGCCAAAAAAACCCTACTAGACCGCCGATCGCCAGTATTCCCAAGCGCCGAAAAACTTCCTCCCAGGAAAGGAAAAGGAGACCCATGATAAGGGTAATTGCCAAAAATCGGGATATCCACAGCCATGGATCAAAGTCCGGCGGCTCCGCCGGCCGCTCGGTGGCGACAAAAACCCGCCCAACCAAAGGTGGGCGGAGGCCAAAATAGCGCGGCAAATACTCCGCTGCCATTCCCAGGTTTCCCCCATTTGAAGGGGAATTTATTGGCCCGTCAGGGGGTAAACCGATTCCCCCGCCCTGATCCAACTGTTCAGGGGAGTCCTCCCAGTCAGGTCGCTCCCCTGAAAATTGGTCCACAGCTGAATGGCCTGAAGGGATTTTGGCTTCAGTCTCATGAGGGCTGGAAGTTCCATTAGGAGGTGGGGGAGAGACAGGTTCTGCTCCCCTCAAGGTGCCCTGCGACGAAAAATTCCCCCCCCTATTTTCCAATATGTCACGGTCATTACTCGCTTGTTCTGTCTTAATTGTATTTGCTTCGGGGCTTAATGCTGTTTTACACTTCTTACACGTGGCTGTTTGGGCGTCATTAATGGCACCGCAAGAATGGCACAAAGGCATAGGACTAATTCTCCATTTCGCCCCAAAAGTCACGCCGGCTAAAGGTTAAGGCCGCTAGCCGGGCTTGGTCCATAATTATTATATAAAGGTTTAAATGTTCGTCCACAGTAAGGGGGCCAGGCATGTTTCCCAGAGGAGCGAGGTCCAAATCTAACCACAGTGAATAAGGTTTTTCCACCCTACCCCACGTATGCAGGCGGGCCTGACAATTTAAACAGATTGTTCCTGAGTCATTCTTCAAGGTTACAAATCCGCATGACAAACACCGTCGGTGAGATGAGGGCAATAATAGGGCTAAGCGCCGGGTAGCGGTTTCAATCGTATAAAGAAGACCACGGCGATCCAGGCAGAAAAACAGAGGCCTTGCGTCAACCGGCCCGAGAATCTTTACGGCTTGACGATTTCGAAAACGGGCATACCATAAGGATGGTTGCGGAGAATTGTCAACGAATGCTAATGAGCCGTCGGGCAAAGGTAGCAGGTTGGCCACCGGCAGTCTTCTCCCCTCTTCATCCTGAAAGGTTAACTCTTCTTGTCCTGCGGAGGTAGCCAACCAAAGCCTCCCTCCCTCCAGCAACCACAGGCGATTGTTGGGGAACCAATGATAAAAGGCCCTAACCGATGAGCTGCCAGCCAATGGAAACCCAACTGGCAAAGATTGTCGATGCCAAGTTCCACCGGACCAGGAAACATTAAAAACCCTGCCCTTATCGACCAGGTAAAGCTTTTGGCCGTTGGGACTGGAAGACAATCCTGTCAACTTCTCAAGAGGGGGATTAAAGGTTTGGCGCTGGATGGCCTCAGGTTCCCCCCAGCGTTGCAAATCAATTAAGTAAAGCTCCTGCTGAGTTGCAACCGCCAATTGAGGAGTGGGAGAATTGAAGGTGATGAGGTTGCACGTCGAATCCGTTTTTAGTAAGGGGTTACTTTGCCGGTGCAAATCTATGACGCTTGGTTCATAAATCCGGGGTAGTCTGAGGGGTTGGAAAAGGCGGTGATGCCATCGGGCCAGGAGCACACTCCGGTCAGCCAAAAGGAATGTGTGAGCATAATCCGATATCCCCTCCTGGTTGGAAAAAACTACATGGCGACCCGCACCCAGCAGATCAGCATATGTGGATAAAGGAACTGTCTGAATGGTGTTATCCTGGCCAAGGATAAAGGCCCTTACGTCCCGTCGCGCTACAAACGGTGTGAGAAAACTAGCCAATAGTGAGGCCAGGGAGGCCTCGCGATGCAACGGGCCAAGGAAAAAGGGCAGTGAATCGTCCACCCAGTCCAATAACACTCGTAGATAAATAGGTCACCTCATAAAAAGCTCAAGGCATATAATCCTTCAATATTTCGCGCAGATAATTGGAATATTTGCCTTCCCTGAAGCGTTTTTGCGTTTCCTCTAATCTTATAGGGTTCAACAAGGCCCGTACTACACGTTTGGTAATCCAACGACAAAGAGGCTCATGCCGGGTGAGACCCAGCAGGAGCTTATTTCTGGAAATTTTTTGTAAGACAGGCCGCGATTTGTGAAAGAAGGCCTCGCAGAATTCCTCCTGGGAACCGGCAAACCCCTCGTAGATCTCTAAATTGAAGGAAAATTGTCCTAGGTCTCCGGTTTCCAACAGTCCGTGGTCTTTGGCTAATTTCAGGAGATCTTCCACGGTTGCTTCTTCATTCCAGTCTGCCTTTTTACTCCGCAGGGCATGCTGGAGGGCATTCAGCAACCGGTCATTTTTTTGAAAAAAATTGATGAGCTCATTCCATTCGTATCCCTTTGCCTGGGGTTGGGTTCGGAAGAAAAATTCTCTTATGCGCTCTGGCAAAGAGAGAAGTTTGTCCCGGCTCTCAATATGAGCCGTCACCTCGGTAGCCCCACTGGAAGTGGTCCTTTGGGAAAAAGAAATTATACCCGACTCTTCTGCCAAGGTAAGCAGCTCCTCCGCCTCCTGCTGGTTGGGAAGGCCAGTCCAATGGAGATAAGGTTCCATCATTAGGTCCAGATCGGCTTCCTTAAACAGGTGCAAGGGCCATCCTTCCCGTTTTTGGGGAATATAGGCTTTCTTATACCAGTCGTAAACCTGGTTGACATGCTGCAGTGGAAAACCCAGTGCAAAGGTGAGGAGGGTCGCCTGATTGGGCGGACCACCCTTGAACGTGGTTAAGCCAGGCATATTCAGCACATCATTCCAGGCGAAGCTTCCGTCGGTTCGACAACCGGCGATAATATAGCCGGATGTTTCCGGTTTGTCGCTAAACAGGAGGCTTACTTGGGCCTTGGCCATCCAACTCTGTTTCACTTGCTGGAATGGGCTTGGCAAATCAGAAGGCAAAAAAAGCTCATGATCTAACCCAACCCGATACAGAGGGTCTGCCTGAGTTAACTCCTGATCCGGCGATCCGGGGATTCTGATAATGTTTTCCCAACAATATTTGCTTATTGCGGTAGCCAGATCATCGGCATTGGATTTGCTCCAATCGCCCTGTTTAACTCTTTTTCCTTCCAATGGCAATCCATTGGCCTGGAGATCTGCTACCCACCGATTGATGAGATCATTTTTGGTACCAGGTAAATTCGACAAAAATATCTTCTGGTAATACTCCTTAGCCGAGATAGCAGATTCCCGGAAGCGGGATTTTCCCATAGTTGCCAGCTCAACCTCGCTTTGAGTCTGCTTGTTCACGAGTTCCGTTAAAACATTTTGATGGTGTTTCAGTTGCTGTCCATAGCGGTCTTTTAGATTCCGGATCCGATCTGTGAGCCGGTCTACCAATCCGATTTTCTCTGGCCAGATCAGCAGAATCCTTGCCAAGTCCTGGGAATCAAAGAGCATGGCAATAGCCCGCCGTATTCCGCCGTCAAAACGCGAGAGAAACCATCGCCGGTAAATCCCTCTCCCCAGCGCTGCTCCCCAATTTCTCCAGGAGTTTTCCATAGCGCTCAGCAACCCGACAAAAGTGGGGTTCTGCAAGATGCCAGTTGGTTGACCGGTAATCCCTGCGGGAGCTTCCTGATGCGCAGCTCTGATGGTGGCCTCTTCAAGTTCATTGGTTAGGCGGTCGCCGTATTGCTTTAACCTGGCCATTAATTCATTGAGGATGGCGTTCACTGCTGGCAGTTGGCCTTGGCTTACCAATTCATCCAGTGCTTTTTCCACGGGTCCCTGACCGCCGACGGGGAAAACCCTTTGCAGCAGGGCCTGGGCAGTCTGATTTGCGCTTTGCTTAATCTGAGAAGCTGGCAATCCTTCCAAGCTTGTGGCGAATTGCCGAAGGGTTTGCATGGGATTCCCGGCCTGTTGCACCATTTGCAGGCAGTTTCCCCGGCTATCCAATACCGGGCTAAAGCATTGAGAAAAGCTGTGGTCCAGGATCGCTTCCGTCAGGCCAGCGTTGTTCGCAACCTGTCCTGCCATTTGAACCGGATCACCAATGGGGGTGAGTTTGAAAAGGTTCTCGAGAAGTTCGGCAGCCAACCGATATTTGGCATATTTTAAATAACCGTTAGTTGGTAAGGTGAGGGTGGAAAGTCCTAAAGTGGAGAAGTGAAAGTACTGTTTTTCCTGAGTTATATCCCTCTGTGAAGTCGCAGGGTATTTTTTCTTAAAGGCCATGATCGCTGCTGTGTCCACCAAGCGGTTGTAAAACCCTTGGCCAATGGAAGTGGTGCCAAGCAACAGGATGGTTTGGGCAAGGAATTGCGCCACTTCTTTCCGGCCAGAAAGAGGACGCTGGTCATGGTTGGGGGTATCTACCAAGAAAACCCGATCAAAAAGTTTTTCACTTCTCGAATCTGGAATTCTTATTTCTTTATCCCCATTCCGTCCGTATTTAGCATAAAACGTATTTCCATCGAGGAAGTGATTTAATTCTTTCAGCGCCGCGTAGGTGTTGGCCTTCATCTTCGTTTTTTTCAGTTCTTTGTCAATTTTTGTATCTACAGCCAGCACGTCTGCTAATGTAAATATTCCGGTGATGTCCCAGGTTTCATATTGAAAATGCCCGGTTCTTTGGAGGAGGCGCAATGTGGCGGCAATATCCAGGAAACATGAACTGCCGGTGCCGCCGGCAAGCGAAGAAACGATGAGGAATCGACGGCATAATCCTCCGCCTGTGGGAGTGAGGATATTGAAATTACTGCCATAACGCATATCTTGATTTTGAATGGGAGCTTGCACCATTTGGCGGAGCTGATTGTAAAATTCATCCCATTTGTAAAAAAAGCCGAGACGCCCAAAAGGACGAGTGGTGGCAGCCCCAAACATCAGATCATTCCCAATCTCATCCCGGGCTTGTCGCGCTACCGGCGTGTCTTCATAAAAGTCATTAATTCCGGGGAAGAATCCTTGTTGAGCCCCCTGGATTATGTCATCCAATTTGCCGGTCATGCGAAAAAGCTGCGACGACGCCCACTGCTTGGACGGCAAATCCTGATCGTTATCCGGCAGCGCCGTGTCCACCACCAGGAATCGCGCCCCCTTGAAGTGATCCATGCCCTGGCCCTGAGGCAGGTATTGATCCAAGTAATACATCAACCAGGATATAATGAGATATCCCATACCACCTGCCCCGATAAAGTAGCTCGGGTAGGTCTCAAACTTGGGAATCGGCAATACCAAGTCTAATTCGCCCAATTTGCTCATTGCTTTCCCCTCATTATTCTCTCAGTTTATAGACCGGCAAATTATTGTTGTATGCAGGTTATTACTGCAAAAAACGGCACCAGAATTCTGGATAGAGCAGGCTGAAAGTGCCAATGCCCAACAAAACCAGGGAAAAAGCCAATTGCCCGAATAAACGGGACTTCCTGAAGGGACTGCCGGTGATTCTGAGCACCAACTGAAATGGAGTGGCGCTCTCCACAAATAACTCATAGTGATCAGCCCCGCAGGTCAAATTGATTGTGGCACCTTCCCGGAGGATCGGGCTCCCAGGCGGGCTCAAATGGTCTGGCGGCTGGACGCTGGCCTGGCAGCGACTGGAACCCAGGTGCCAGTTCGAAGTGCCTGTAATATCGGTCCGGACCACCGGGGCTAACAAACTGTCCCAGGGATAAGGAACATAAATATTCGTTTCGTCTCTGACGATTGTTATGTCTGTGCCTTGAAAACGATTTCTGTATGTTCGGAATCTCGACAACGGCCGGCCGGTCCACCAGACAGCCACAAAGACTGTGAACACCAGGGAAAGCCACCACAGCCACTTCACCCAAAAAGACGACGGAATCACCACGGTTATGGGTATAAATAAGGTTCGCCCCATTTCAGCCCGAACAGCCAGTTGTCCCAGATAACGTCCTGCTTTTAAAGATGAATTATTAATATGTGCCTTTATAGGGATAATGGTTCCCCGCCCCCCGGCGCTGATGGTCATTTCTGCTTCCTTGGTTTCCTCCTGGCCTAAGCTGATCCAAGCTTCATCAGGGGGTAGACTGACCTGGGTTTCCTCATTTGTCAGCAAGAGTGGCGCAATAACCCGCACCGGCTGGTCAGTGCTTACATCGGTGCTCACCCGGAAAGAAGTTCCTGCGGTCCCCGGGATACAGCAGCGCATGGGAATGATCAAGCCACTTTCCGCCAAATTGGGAGGGATGGGTGTGAAATTAGGTAATTTCAATGAAAAGTCAATGGGGACTTCCAGGGGCTGGGTGGCTTCAGGGGAGTCAATTTTGAGTTTTCCGGTGAAACGGCCATCGGGTATGCCAGCCGGCATTTTGGGCGGAAACTGAATACGTAGGTCAAATTCCAATGGTTGATTCTGGGAAACGTTGCCTTGATTGGGCGTCAGCCGGCACCACTTGTCTATATCCAAGGCAAAATTGCTCTCCTCATGGCGCAAAGCAGACAGACTGAGGGTGACTGGCACCTGCCTGTTGCTTGTAGAGGTCGCCTTAATTTTCTCAATAGTGTAACCGCGCTGATTAGGGTTTAAGGGAATAAAACGAAGTACTTTCCCTTCTGGATCCATCGAGCAGCCTTTGGCTGGAGGTGTTGGTATTTCAATCCCCAATTCCACCGCTTGTTTTGGTTGCACCCGCAAAGCAAGTCTCGTGGACAGGTATCGTTTCTTTTCTGCATCAAGAAAACCTCGGACCAGCAACCGATAGCTGCCAGGTTGGCTAGCAGTCCAGGAAGTTTTGAGAATCTGGTTGGCATCTGAGGTAAAGACCAGGTTCTCTCCCTCGCTTTGCCCCTTTTCATTCACAATGCGCACCTGGGCATCTACCAGCCGTGCAGCTGGGTCTCCCTCGAGACGGCAGAAAATAGCCACCGGCAAACCTACTTCCCCGGGATTCGGGTCGGCGGTTGCTGCCAGTCTAAGCTTCGTGCGGCCTTCCACAATGACTTGCATGGGAGGCAGAAAACCCTTGGACCCAAACGTAAGGGTGTAATTGCCAGCCTGCGGGTGGTCGATGAACAGACGGTCAAATATTGTCTGCCCTGCGCCATTTTTATCCTTGGCTGCAAGATACCGCGCCGCACCCGGTTGATCTGGACTAATTGTCCCCATGGGCCCGGTGAGCACCCACTTCTCCCGCTCGGATGGTGGCTTCTGATAAAGCACCAGAATCCTTACCCGCTCCAGGCTACTGTCCAGTGAAAAATCAACGGTCCAGTTGTTCTGTCCCGGGCTGGTCAGTTCCGCCCGTCGGATATTCATCAGGCTGATGGGCTTGGGAATGATTTCGTCCAAGCCGGCCACCAACTGTTCTCCCTTGATTTTTTTAAAGGCTCGTACATCCTGAGTAACTTGCAGCGCCATTTGCCTCAGGAGTTCTTCGCCATGAGCCTCAATCCCCGTAAGCGCAATAGGATATATTTCGATTTTATTCTCTCTAAGTATGGGCAATCCCGACTTGAGAATGTTCTCTGTAGAAATCTGGGACATTTGTTGGCGGATATTCCGTTTCTGCGAATCCGTCCTGGCTTTGGCCCATTCCTTGGCCTGTTCCTGGAAACGTACTTGGGCTCGGGCCGAAGTAAAATCGGGCTCAGGCATGCCGTCAGAGATCAGCACTAATTGTTTTCGCCCCTGGCTCTTGGAAAGCAGGCGCAACCCTTCTTGGAGGGCCTCCTCTAAGTCTGTATATCCCCTGACCTCGGCCAGCCGTTGAAGCTGTCCCCGCAAATCCTCCTTGTTTGCGGTCAATCCTCCTT
>Ga0073932_1003899_pt1 | contig 18853 bp, 17 predicted proteins | sample DewCreD2012metaG_FD_76967 | JGI IMG/M metagenome (GOLD analysis project Ga0073932, IMG submission 76967) | Hot spring sediment bacterial and archeal communities from British Columbia, Canada, to study Microbial Dark Matter (Phase II) - Dewar... ... | reverse complement strand
GAGCGGGGCATCGAGGTTCGGAGATGTTCCGGGAAAATTCAGGAGCTCGTTTCATTGCTCGATGCGGAGAATCCTACCAGTCATACGACCATTGGTCATACCCGGTGGGCGACACACGGCAGGCCATCGGAGGAGAACGCCCATCCCCACCGATCAAATGGGATTGTTCTCGTGCACAACGGCATTATCGAGAATTATCTTCCCCTCAAAAAGAGCCTTCAGGAAAGGGGTTATGTATTTTCATCCGAAACGGATACCGAGGTTCTCTGCCATCTCATTGAGTACTATTCACGACAGTACCCTCTTGAGGAAGCTCTCAGGGAAGCTTTGAAAGAGGTGAAGGGGTCATATGCGCTCGCCGTGATTAGAGAAGACGAGCCCGGCAAGATTGTGGGAGTCAGGAAAGACAGCCCGCTCGTCGTTGGCGTGGGAAACGGTGAATATTTTGTCGCTTCCGACATCTCGGCATTTTTGAGTTATTCGCGGGACGTCATATTCCTGAACGACGGTGAGATGGCGATCCTGACCGCAAATGGTATCAAGGTATGTGGAATTGAAGGAGAGCTACTCGACAAAGAGATCCAGACGGTATCGTGGAACCCCTCGATGGCTGAGAAGGGCGGATTCAAGCATTTTATGCTCAAGGAAATTTATGAGCAGCCGCGGGCTATTGCCGATACCCTCAGAGGAAGGCTGAACCCCGAGCGGGGTGACGTCTATCTGGAGGAGTTCGGCATCGATGAGGAAACGGTGAAGGGGATTCGGAAAATCTTTATTGTCGCATGCGGGACGTCTTTCCATGCTGCACTCATCGGGAAGTACATGATCGAAAATATCGCTCGCATTCCGGTCGAAACCGATATCGCATCTGAATTCCGTTATCGCAGTCCGCTGGTAACCCAAAGCGATCTGATGATCGTCATCACGCAATCCGGCGAAACGGCTGACACCTTGGCAGCTCAGCGCGAGGCGAAAAAACTCGGCGCATCGGTGCTCAGCATCTGCAACGTGGTTGGCAGCACGTCTTCCCGGGAGGCGGATTCCGTTTTTTATACCCATTCAGGGCCCGAAATCGGTGTTGCCTCTACGAAGGCGTTTACGACGCAAATCGTCGCACTTTTCCTCTTTGCGATCATAGCAGGCCGCGTTCGGGGAATCCTGCCCGAGGAAACAGCCAGGGATTTCGTCAGGGAGCTTCTGACACTCCCCGGAAAGGTGGAAGATGCCTTGAAAGCCGATGCATCCATCAAGACAATCGCGAAGGAGTATTGCAAGGCTTCGGATTTCCTGTATCTCGGAAGGGGGATCTGCTACCCTGTTGCCCTCGAAGGCGCGCTGAAATTAAAAGAAATATCCTATATTCATGCCGAAGGGTATCCTGCGGGAGAAATGAAACATGGGCCGATCGCTCTGATCGATGAAGAGCTTCCGGTCGTTGTTTTTGCGCCGACCGATTCCCTTCACGATAAGATCGCTTCAAACATTCAGGAAGTCAGGAGCAGGGGAGGGAAGATCATAACCCTGACAGACCAGGAAGATGATCAGGCATGTGCATTTTCCGACAGATGCATACGCGTTCCTCAGACCAACGAATATTTGACGGCAGTGCTTATGGCAGTCCCTGCACAATTGCTCGCATATCACATCGGTGTCTTCAGGGGCTGTGACGTGGATCAGCCCCGTAACCTTGCGAAGAGTGTTACGGTGGAATAATCCGGAGGAATCACCGTTGGGCATTCAGCAGTCAGTTCGGTATTCACAGAGATGCTCAGAAAACGTGGGAAGCCAGGCCGCATGTAGATATCGTTCATGCAAATCTGTTAACATGACAACATCAAAGGAGAAATTCATGCATGACCTTAATCCCCAGCAGAGAGAAGCCCTCCTCCATACGAGCAGCCCCTTGCTCGTCTTTGCGGGTGCCGGGAGTGGTAAGACACGTGTCATCGCTCACAAGTTCTCATACCTGAATAAGTCGAAGCGGATTTCCACGGATTCCATACTGACGGTTACCTTCACCAACAAGGCTGCAAATGAGATGAAGGGCCGCATTCGTGATCTCCTGGGGAAGGACCTGAACGGCGCCTGGATCGGTACCTTTCATGCCCAGTGCAACAGAATTCTCCGCAGAGAAATATCAGCCCTCGGCTACATGAATACCTTTTCGATTTATGACGAAGATGATCAGAGTAACCTCATACGGCATATTCTCAAGGAGTTTAAGATTTATGAAGCCCTCTACAAGGGAATCATTTCTCGGATTAGCTTCCTTAAGTCTTCTCTGATTGATCCCGAGCAATTTCTGTCTTCCGGCGACGGATTCGGGTTTGATGAAAAGCTTGCAAAGGTATACGTGCGGTATCAAGACGAGCTGAGAAGAAGTAATGCGCTTGATTTTGACGATCTGATCATGTTGACGGTGAAGCTGTTTACCGAAAAGCCGGCTGTTCTGGAGCGGTATCAGCAGAAACTCGCCTATGTCCTTGTTGATGAGTTTCAGGACACGAATTTTGCCCAGTATCATCTCCTGAAACTTCTTGCATCCGACCACGGGAAGATTTGCGTTGTCGGCGATGATGACCAGAGCATTTACAAATTCAGGGGAGCTAATGTGAATAACATCCTGAATTTTAAACGCGACTTCCCGGGCGCAAAACTGATCAAACTGGAGCAGAATTATCGTTGCACACAGCATATCCTTAATGTATCCGGGGCGGTGATTTCCCGGAACCTCAGACGGCAGGACAAGAAACTTTGGACGGAGAGGGACTCAGGGGAAAAAGTGCACTTTTGCTGGTTCAGGACATACACGGATGAAGCCAGATGTATCGCAAAGGCGATCAAGGAGTATTACCTGAAGGGCGCTTACAGCTATAGGGATGTTGCCGTCTTTTATCGTGTGAACCTCCAGGCCAAGGCTCTTGAGGACGCGATGCGTGAAGAGGGGATTCCGTACCGGATACTCGGAAGCATCAGTTTTTACCAACGGAAAGAAATTAAGGATATCATCGCCTATCTGCGTATTATCTGCAACAGGGGAGACAATGTCAGTTTCAGGAGAATCGTCAATAATCCTCCGAGGGGTATTGGAGCCGCTGTCCTCAACAAGCTTGAGCAGGAGGCGAAGAAAAAATCTGTCTCCCTGTTTGATGTGTTGAAAAACGCTCTCCGCGGAGATCAGTTCTCCCAAGCGGTGAAGACAAAGCTGGCAGATTTTATGAAGATGATTGACAGGATCTCTGCCGCAAAGCAGAAATCTGCTTCGGACATGCTGAAGATCATCTATACGAAATCCGGATATGCCGAGCATATCGATGAAGAGAGGGCAAGAAATATAGAAGAACTGATATCGTCCGCGGAAGGTTTGGATACTGGTCAATTCCTCGACCGCGTGTCGCTCATGACGAGTCTTGATGACACCTGCGGGGCCGACTGCATTTCTCTCATGACATTGCATAATGCGAAAGGGCTCGAGTTCCCGGTTGTCTTCATAAGCGGCATTGAAGAAGGGGTGCTCCCATACTGCAAGGCGATGAACGATGAGGAGGAGATTGCAGAGGAGCGTAGACTTTTCTATGTTGGCATGACCCGAGCTCGGGATGTTTTGTGGTTGACCGGAGCCAGCAAGAGGAGATTGTATGCGAAACTCCAGGACCAGGAACCTTCGCGTTTTCTCAAAGACATTCCGAAGGAATGGTGTCACTGGATTGACAAGATTGGCGGTCAGCATGCGGTGAAAGTGACCCACCGTCAGAAAGAGCCTCATCAGAGGACGGACTTCTTCTTGTACAATGCAGGCTGCAGGGTGAAACACCCGGCGTGGGGCATAGGAGTTGTCCGCGACTGCTACGGAGATGGCGATGACCAGAAAGTCATGGTGAACTTCCCCAATTTTGGAGTGAAGAGACTTGCGGTGAGATTCGCAAATCTCGAGAAGATTTAGCGTTGCACGGTGCAATTACCAAAGGATCATATTGAACACATTGCTCTGCTATCCAGACTCTCGCTTTCGCCTGAAGAGCGGGAAGTTTTCGGCATTCAGCTTGCGAGTATCCTTGCGTATATGGAAACGCTGAATCAGCTTGATACGAGTTCAGTGCAGCCGACATCGCACGTTCTCTCTCTGCAGAATGTCATGAGGGATGACGTCATCGGAACCTCTCTCCCGAGGGAAGAAGCGCTTGCGAATGCTCCTGTTCATACCGAAAAGTTCTACCGCGTACCCAGAATCATCGAGTAGGAAATCAACTCGATGTCCGCCTGTGTCCTGTCTGTGAGCGGATTATCGGCCCATGTTGTATCAATGAGAATCGTTTAGCGGTAATTGATGCACTCGAGATGAAAATCGAGATCCCGCTCCTTGAGCAGTTTAATAACGGACTGGAGGTCATCGATCTTTTTCGCCCTCACACGAATCTGGTCTTTCTGAATCTCGGATTGCACTTTCAGTTTTGTTTCCTTGATGAGTTTCACGATGTCCTTTGCTCTCTCCGGAGTCAGTCCCTGCTGCAGGAGAATAATCTGACGTAACGTATCACCTGCGGCCTTCTCAATTTTCCCGAAATTGAGTGCTTTGAGGGAAACGTTGCGCTTCACGAGCTTTGCCTTCAGGATTTCCGTCAGGCTCTTCAATTTGTAATCATCATCCGCCGAGAGAGTTATTTCCGCCTTTTCCCTGTTCAGTTCGATGCTGCTCTTACTCCCTTTGAAGTCAAAACGCTGGCTTATCTCTTTGGAAGCCTGCTGCACGGCATTGGAGACCTCCTGCATGTCTACTCTGCTCACGATATCAAACGAATGTTCATCTGCCATACTGTCCCCCAGATTCTGAAAGGTATTTTCAGCATTATTATCTTTTCATCTGCATTCCGTCAAGGCTCGCGGGGAGGAAGTATCCAAGTCAGTGCGCGCGAAGCAGCTTTTCGGGCATTTATAGTATTATAGATACAGATGAGGATCTCCGGCGGTTCCGCGAAAGGAAGGCGAACTGCAACAAAAAAGCAGTTGCTCGGCTCTCCTCGTAAAGGAAGGATTCGGCCAACGAGAGCGAAGGTCAGGGAGGCCCTCTTTGATATCCTGCGGCACAGCATCGGGGGATCTACCTTTGTTGATCTCTATGCCGGTACGGGTACGGTCGGATTGGAATCTTTGTCGAGGGGAGCGGTGAGGGCTGTTTTTATCGAGCCGGATCCGGTGATGACGGAAATCATAAAACGGAATGCACAAGAATTCGGGTTTTCTGAGAGAGCCTATTTTTTCCCCGGACGGGCAGACGAGTTTCTGCAAAGAGCGGCATCTGCGCATGAACACTATGATATATTATTCCTCGACCCTCCCTATCATTCTGATGAGCTTGAAAGAATCCTGCCGGTCATCGGCCGCACGGATGTCCTGTCAACCGATGGCGTCGTCGTGGTAGAGCATTATTTCAAGAAAAAACTTCCGGATCAGTTCGGCTTTCTCAGAATGCAGAAATGTTACCGATATGGTGATACGGTGCTGACATTCTACAAACGGGCACTTGCATGAAGAAGAGGGCCATCTATCCCGGGACATTTGATCCCATTACGTACGGACACCTCGATCTTGTCAGGAGATCAATCCGGATATTCAATGAAGTGATCATAGCTGTCGCGCCGAGTTATAAAAAGAATCCTCTCTTCAGCCTTGAGGAGAGATTGAACATGATCAAACATGCAGTGCAGGGAATCGAAAACGTTCACGTCGAATCCTTTCAGGGTCTCCTCGTCGAATATGTCAGGCAGCGGCAAGGAGATGCGATCCTCCGGGGTCTGAGAGCTATTTCCGATTTTGAGACGGAACTGCAGATGGCCCATATGAACAGGGCGCTTGATGCCGACATCGAGACGGTATTCATGATGCCGAGTGAAGAGTACGGATTCATTACGTCGAGCGTCATCCGGGAAGTGGCATCCTTTGGCGGTTCTGTCCGTGGTTTTGTTCCCGAGGAAGTTGAAGCGGCATTACGGGAAAAATTCAGACACTCACAAGACATACTGAGGTGATCTCGGGGAGAACATAATGAGAAGCGGTGAACTGCCTGTCCCGCCTCATTTCAATAAAGACAGGGTATCCGAGATTTGGCGAGTTGCCTATCAGGAATTGGCGCGAGACGCTGAGCAGTGGGCGAGACGCCATAGAATCAAGCCCGCAGTTGACGATCGTTACCGGATATGTCTCATTGCGGTTGATGTCCAGAATACCTTCTGTATTCCGGGATTCGAGTTATACGTGGGTGGCCGTTCAGGAAAGGGAGCCGTTGCAGATAACGAGCGGCTGTGTAGCTTCATCTACCGGAACCTTCACCGCATAACGCAGATCTGCCCTACGATGGATTCGCATCAGGTGATGCAGATTTTCCACAGCATCTATCTGATTGACGATCGTGGCGAGCATCCGGCTCCATTTACCCACATCTTAACGGAAGACATCGAGCGTGGGCGATGGAAGTTCAATCCTCAGCTCTGCTTCAGCCTTCAGATCAGTGAGGAGTTCGGCCAACAGCACCTTCTGCGCTACGTAAAGGAACTGAAGGCAAGCGGCAAATATGAACTGACGGTGTGGCCCTACCATGGGATGCTCGGGGGCATTGGTCATGCCCTTGTCGCTTCCGTCGAGGAGGCGATCTTTTTCCATTCCATTACGCGTTACAGTCAACCGGATTTCCATCTGAAGGGCGATCGGCCGTTTACCGAGCATTATTCGGTGCTCGGTCCCGAGGTGCTCGAAGGTCCGCACGGAGAACCGATTGGTGAAAAGAGCGGTAAGTTCGTGCGAAAGATACTTGAATTCGATGCCATCGTCGTTGCAGGACAGGCAAAGAGCCATTGTATTGCCTGGACGATCGATGATCTCCTCGCAGAAATAACGGCCCATGATGAGCGGCTGGTCGGTAACGTGTATCTTCTCGAGGATTGTACATCCCCGGTGGTCGTACCGGGTGTGATAGATTATACCGATTACGCGGATGCCGCATTCCGGAGGTTTGCTCAAGCGGGAATGCATGTCGTGCAATCCACCGATCCGATGAGCAGGTGGCCGGGAATGAAGATTCATTCGTAAACCGACAGTATCCGAATTTCGGGGGAGAAGATACCTTCTGTGAAGAAGAAGGTGAGTGTATTTATCATATCTGATGCGACAGGCTTGACCGCAGAAATGGTGATCAGCGCCGTACTCCTCCAGTTTAAGGAGGTCGATCCGGTCTTCAAGAAATTCCCTTACATCAAAACGAAAGAACAGATTCGGACGATTATCGATCAGGCGGAAGCGGCTCAGGGAATCGTCATCTACTCGCTGGTGTCAGAGGAGCTCAGGGTCTGGATACGGAGGGAGACGAGGAAAGTGAACCTGTTTGCGGTGGACATCCTGGGGCCTCACCTGGAGAGCATCGCGAAAATGTGGAACTTGATTCCGACATTTATCCCCGGAAGACGAAGGAGAGTGAGTGAGGAATCGATCCGGCTTGCTGAGGCGATAGATTTTACCCTGAAGCACGACGACGGACAGGGGATTGACACTATCCAGGATGCGGATATTATCCTTTTCGGTGTGTCGCGAACATCAAAGACGCCGACAAGCCTGTACCTTTCGTGCAATTTTACACTCAAGGTGGCCAATGTGCCTCTCATTGACGGGATAAAACCGCCGGAAGGTATCTTCGATCTGACCATGCAAAAAGTGGGATTGATGATTGAACCGGAACGGCTTGCCTTTATTCGGGAGAAGAGAATGAAATACGCAGCTGCGCGCCATTACCTGGATATTGCCCACATACAGAGAGAACTGGAGTACAGCCAGAAAATATTTCATCAGATACCGGGCATCCAGATTATTGATGTCACACACAGTTCCATTGAAGAGGTCGCAAACAAGATCATTGAGTGGCGGCAAGAAAGGAGGTAACTCAATGGGAAAAGATGATTTCGTACTCTGGTTTAAAGATCTCAGGAAAGAAGACATTCCGCTCGTCGGGGGAAAATGTGCGAACCTGGGAGAAGTGTCAGGGAATTTAGGCATACCTGTTCCAAATGGTTTTGCAATTACAGCGCATGCTTATAAGGTATTTCTCCGGAAGACACGAGCTGATAAAAAAATCGACTCCATCCTGTCTCAGATTGACGAATCCGACATGGAGTCTCTGCAGGCGATCTCGAAGAAGATACGGAACTACGTTGAGGGTCTGACAATTCCTCCAGATATTGAACGGAGGATTGCCGAGGCGTACCGTAAGCTCTCCGAAGGCGCGGGCAGCAAAGAGATACCGGTTGCAGTTCGTTCATCGGCAACTGCTGAAGACCTGCCGGGTGCAAGCTTTGCCGGACTCCAGGACACGTTTTTGAATGTCATGCAGAGCAATCTTCTCAGCAGCATCAAGAAATGCTGGAGTTCGCTCTTTACGCCAAGGGTTATTGTGTATCGCAAAGAAAAAGGGTTTTCACACAGCGACGTGCTCATCAGCGTGGCAGTCCAGCAGCTGCTTTTTGCAAAGGCTTCAGGCGTTATGTTTACCCTTGAGCCGGTGAGTGGTGCGAAGGACAGAGTGATCATCAACGCCTCGTGGGGGTTGGGCGAAGCCATCGTCAGCGGACAGGTAACTCCTGATGAATATGTCGTGGATAAACATTCATTGAAAATACGTGAGAAGCATGTGGTGAAGAAGGAGAGACAGATCGTATCTGATAAGAAAGGTGGGACAAAATGGGAGACTGTACCGGCACATCTCTGTGAAAAAGCTGCGCTGACGGATGAACAGATTATTGAACTCGCACAGTATGGTGTAAGGATAGAAAGACATTACGGAGGACCACAGGACATTGAATGGGCTATGGACAATGAGGGTCGTCTTTTCATTCTCCAGGTGAGACCTGAAACAGTATATGGGGCTGAGAAGATTGCCCAGGGCGAAGAAAGGAGGGATGATATGGAACAGGAGATGCTCATCAAGGGGATTGGAGTAAGTCCTGGCAAGGCTTCGGGGAAGGTCAAGGTTATTCTCAACGTGAAAGACATATCACGGTTTCAGAGAGGTGAAATTCTGGTTACTGAAATGACGACTCCTGATTGGGTGCCGGCAATGAAGATAGCCGCTGCAGTTATTACGAACCTTGGCGGGAAGACATGCCATGCTGCGATTGTCAGCCGCGAACTCGGCGTCCCTTGCGTTGTCGGAACAGAGAATGCGACGAAGGTTCTCAAGGAAGGGCAAGCAGTAACGGTTGACGGCCAGCGCGGAATCGTTTTCGCCGGAGCCCGGAAAGAGCGTGACGAGAGTGTGCAGATACCGGGCGTGCCTGTTGATGTACCGGCGGGGATTGTGACGGCGACAAAGGTATATGTAAATTTGTCCATTCCTGATATTGCGAAGAAGATCGCCGATGAGACACACGCTGACGGTGTAGGATTGCTGAGAGCTGAGCATCTGATGCTCAGCATAGGGAAACATCCCCGTCTCCTTCTCGAAGAAGGGGGCGACACAGTCATGGTGGATACCTTTTCACACGGCGTGGGACGGGTCGCTGAGGCGTTTTTCCCGCGTCCTGTCGTCTACCGGTTCCTCGATTTCAAGCCAGATGAGTTTCTCGAGCTCCCCGGAGGTGAAAAGTATGAACGGAAACATGTCGGGCCAAATCCGATGATCGGCTATCGCGGTGAGTACCGGTACGCCAAAGAGGATGATATTTTCAGGCTTGAACTTCGCGCTATCAGACAGGCGAGGGAGAAGATGGGATTCACGAATATCTGGGTCATGGTGCCATTTGTGAGGACGCTCGATGTATTCAGAAAAACGGTGGGCATCATGCGTGAAGAGGGTCTCGACCATCGTGCCGACAATAGCTTTCAGCTCTGGATCATGGTCGAGGTGCCCAGTGCGGTCTTTATGATCGAGGAGTTCTGTCAGGAAGGAATAGACGGGGTGAGTTTCGGGACGAATGACCTGACGATGCTTGTGCTCGGAGTCGACCGGAACGATTCATCCGTGCAGGAGTTGTATGATGAGCGGAATCTCGGAGTGCTTCGGGCAATCGCGTATACCATGACCGTCTGCCGGAAATACGGAGTGACGACCTCTATCTGCGGCCAGGCGCCAAGTGTGTATCCTGACTACCTGGAATTCATGATTCGGTGCGGTGCGACCTCGATATCGGTGAATCCTGATACGGTCATCGCATCAAGAAAAAGTGTAGCCGTGCTGGAGCAGAAGATCCAAATGGAAAGGGCATTGGGTATTGCAACGAAACCAAAAATAGCCAAAATTCCGCTGGATAAGGTGTTCTTTTGGAGACACGCAGAAGAATAGGGGGGCTGATAGACTTTGTCGCAGAGCGGTACGGCAGGGCCGCGGAGATCGGTATCGGCCATTTCCCGGACGTGGCTCTTGGGTTACAGAAGAGGGGGGTGAATATCTGTGCGACAGATATCAGGCCATTTGTGCATCAAGGACTAAATGTCTTTCTCGATGATGTGACTACGCCGAAGCTCTCTTTCTATCAGGGCATTGATCTCCTCTATTCAATGAGGCCACCTGCTGAACTCGTTCCCTATATTGCAGAACTGGCGAAAACTATCGGCGCCGATGCGATCGTAAAGCCTCTCTCATCGGAGTATCCTGAGGGGTGGAGGCTGGTGAGAAGAGGTGCTACGACGTTTTTCATTAAAAAGGGCATCTCACATCCTTATTCGTCATGCCCGAGTTCAGCGGTCGGGCATCCATGGTTCGACAAGCTCACAATAACATTGCTATCACCCTGAACATGTCGAAGGGTGGATTCCCGCCGGAGTTTATCCCGCGTAGACGGGACAGGAATGGCGCTTTAAAAATGCAGAACATATCAGACAAGATGAAAAAAGGTAATACGCCATGAAAAGAGAATCGTCGCAAAAGAAGTCCCGCAGTAAAAAGGTGATCTATCTCATCGGTGAAGGCACCGGTGAAACGATCAACAGAATTGCAAAGGCTTCCCTCGCACAGTTCAATCGGGAAAATATCGAGGTGAAATCATTTTTCTTGGTCACCGATGAAACCCATGTGTCGAGGATTATCAAAAGTGCTGCAGAGGATGATGCGCTTGTCGCCTTCAGTATCGTGCAGCCGAATCTGAGGGATTTCCTGATCAAGCAGTCGGACAAAAGAGGCGTGAAGGCGATAGACGTCATTGGAAGTTTCATTGTTCAGCTCTCGATATTCCTCAAGGAAAAGCCCCTTGAAATACCTGGAAGACAGTATATTCTTGATGAAGAGTATTTCAAGAGAATAGAAGCGATCAATTTTTCTGTAAAGCACGACGACGGAAAGCTCCCGCAGGGGTTGAAACTGGCTGATATTATCCTTGTCGGCCTCTCCCGCACCGGAAAGACACCATTGTCAACCTACATGGCGAATCAGGGATGGAAGGTTGCGAATGTACCCGTCCATGAGGATATGGAAACACCTTCAGAACTCTTTGAGGTTGATCAACGGAAAGTTTTTGGTTTGATCATAAGCGTTGAGAGTCTGGTAAAACTGCGAGAGGCCCGGCTGAAGCAGCTCGGACTCGAACCTGATGCACGGTATGCGGATCCCGTGAAGGTTTTCGAGGAGATTGAATGGTGCACGCAATTCTATAAGAGGCACCCGCGCTGGCGCATCGTCGATGTCTCGAACAGGGCTATCGAGGAGGTGGCGGCGAGCATTGTGAACGCCTACCAAACCGGGAAAAAACCGTCATAATACTCGCTTATACGCGATGTTTTGTCATTGACCGGAAAAAAGATTGACCGGTCATCTCCCCTCTTTATATAAGATTGGGACATCCCTTTTCACAAGGGAGGGTAAGTGGGATTACTAAATTTTATGTTCCTTTTGAGCGAATAGCTATGTCGCTGCCGGCTTGCCGGAAATCTCTCTGGTTTCACTCTATCAAGAGTGGATAAAGGGATATGTTTGCAGAAAGATTCCGGACAAAGTCGGCATAAGGGCTTTATCACTCTGCCAGAATCGTATCTTTCTAAAACTTCTCCTGCAGGTGGAACGGGTCTTTTATTTCAACTTTGGGATTAAACCCGAGTTTCTTCTCGCCCCTGCCTTCCAGGTACTTACTCAACTCGAGGTCCACCTTTATCGGAACATCAACGCCTGCTTTTGCAAGGGCCTGTCTCAGAAGTGCCTCCGACTTGCCCGCGAAAGCGAGGGAATCACCGAGCACCCTCAGGGCTTCAGCGGGATTATGGAAGCCAACCGAATTCTCTGCTCCGATAAAATTCAGCCTGAGGAATGCCTCCATGTAATAGTCCTTTGCCTTGTCGTAGAGAATGGCATCGATGGTCTTGCCTGCGATCTGGGCGGCGTGGACTTTTTCGAGAAGTTTGGCGACGGCTGCCGTCGCGTACCCGGAACGGATCATGAGTGATACGGTCCTATCCTGAATGGATTCAACCTGCGCCCGTAACCATTCCGCACTCTCTGCATGGCACTGCACACATGCCCTCAGGTCTGTTTTTAGGGGACTGGTGACCCTGTGATTCGATACTTTATAGGCACCCACTTTGGTGTAAGGCATATGACAGTCCGCACATGCGGCCCCTGCTTTATAGTGAATACTATTGTATGAGAAGAGTTCATATTCAGGATGGCGTATGAACGGCATCTTATATCCGGTCACGTTCTGCTTCCATTCAAGGACGGTCTGATCGCTCCGTATTTTTTTGATGATATTTTCGACCGAGATGTTACCCATGGTACTCCCCTGCCAGGGGAAATAGACGCCTACTGATTTCATGTCCTGGTCCTTCGGGATATTGTAGGTCACATGGCACTGGGCGCAGATAATGGTCCTCATCTCCTGGCGTGTCAATTTGCCCGGATCGATACCCATGTCCTTCAATGCGGCGTTCAGCGTGAAACCACGTGAAATCGTAAGAGACATATCTCTGTTGTTGTGGCAGTCGATGCAGGCAACACCCAGTTCCCGGTATTCTTCCGGGATCTGTGCGAGGGCATCTTTGAATGGCATCTTATAATAGTCGATCCCCAGCTCCTTCTCGAGCTTTGGCGCGTAGGGGCTCTTGCAGGTGAGGCAGACACCGCCTGCCTTAACTCTGCCCGCATCGATATCGATCTGGTCTATGACCATGTAAGCATGACCCCGCGGCTCATTGTATTCAATGCCGAAGCCCCAGCCGTTAAAAAGGAGAGCCATGAAGGGGAATTCAGACAGTTTGTCGTAAATAATCTTGTCCGCATCGAACCCTCTCTTGTATTTGCTTTTGCCGGCTTCAGTGGGCTCTTCGGTTTTCTTCCACAGGTCATAGTGGATAGGGAACGCTTTGCCCCAGTTGGTGGGATCAATATCGCCATCGGCAATCTTGACAGGCCTGACCGGTTCCGTTTTTGGCGGAGTACAGCTGAGTGAGAAGAGGAATGCTGAGATTACCAGGACAAACAACAATAATAATTGCCTTTTCCTATACATAAAAACCCTCCTTTGGCATGGTATGGTCCTGCATTTTATGTATCTCGGCAAAGACCGTATCCTCGCTCATTCCCGCTCCGAACGCATTCGGAACTCCGAGGTAAATTCTGTCTGTGATAGAGTTCAAATCCGCTCAAATACAATATCTGCCGTCATGCTCCTGAAGAAAGTTAGTCAGAATGTTTCTGTTATCCCTGTCTGCAAGTGGGTTATTCTCCTGTGGCAGTCCCAGCATCTCCTCCCCAGATCCATAAGCATCACTGTTGTTTCATGACAGCGGATGCAGTTTGCTTGAAGAACCTTTTTCCCGTGGGCTGAAATCCGAATCTGATCAGATATCTTTCCGGAATGGAAGATGAAGAGGTCCTTCGCGCCGTCAATGACCTTCCAGAGGTAGTGGACGGCCGGATTCTCATTCGGGAGATGACAGTCAACGCACTCTTTTCTCCTGTGAGCTCCTGAATGCATCCAGGCCTCGTATGCTGCCTCCATGACATGACAACGTGCGCAATAGGAAGATGCAGTGGATGTCTCCCGTGCGTCACTTCTCGCGAAGAGGGCAATAGGCACGAACGAAAGGCAGGCGAAGATCATCATCACGAAAAGAAGAAAAAGTCTGCTTGAGTGGTTCATTCTCCCCACAGCTTATCCTTTCTTCGAGTATACAAAAAATGGCAAGAAAATGTTTCTGTATTCCCTAACTTACCACCCTCACAATTTCCGCTGTCTCCACCCGATCGGTTCTGAATCTGATCGCCGGCGATTCCATATCAGGATACCCGATCGATATGCCAAGTACCATTCTTTTTGTGTTAGGGATACCCAAAAATGTCTTCACCTCAGCGGCATAATCTGTGAGGAACGCCTGGGGTACCGTACCCAATCCGAACGCATGGGCCGCGAGCATGATGCTCTGGGCGAAGAGACCCATATCAAAGATGGACCACGGTGTCAGCGATGCGTCTTGGAAAAGAAGCAGGCCGTAAGGAGCCCCATAGAACCGGAAATTTGCGATTTTTGATTTCTTTCTGACATCAGGATCATTCAGGTCCTTCCCGGTGATCTCGCTCCGCTTCTTCATGAGCGCATCGATCCTGTCTCCGAGAACGGGTGGCCATGAACGGGGTTCAGGAAGATCAGGTGTCGGTGCAGCACCATTTTCCAGTAACTCGACAAGCAAATTCGACAGCGCCTCTTTCTTTGATCCCGAGATGATGACCACCTCCCAGGGCTGGCTGTTCTTGTATGAAGGACTCCATTTGGCAACGTCTACGACCTTCATGAGTATGTCGATGGGCACAGGATCAAGCTTGAATTTTCTGATGCTCGTCCTTGTCTTAATGCATTCGATTGCGTCCATGTTCTCCTCCTTTCAAAATCGTGCTGAGAATAGTCTGAGATTTTGAATTATCTGTTTGAACCGGCATATATTTTATAATAAGCGATGATTGACAGTATGACACGAACATTGTACAGTGTACCAGTGAAACGTCGATATCGGAGGAGGATTTGATGAAAAAGGCAATTGTAGTTTTTCTCAGTGTTTCTTTTTTTCTCATGCAGGGGATTGTCTACGGGGCAGAGAAGATGCTACTCGGGCAGAACAATTTTGCGATCAAGGTGGATCACATGCATTTTGACGACAGTAAGACGGATAACGGGGTCTATGTCGGTGCCGAAGGATTCAAGGAGATTGATAAGAACCTTTATCTCGGATTTGAGGTCGGGTATACAAGCAACGATGGCAAGGTCAAACAATTCGGAGCGACGTTAAATTCCGATGCGATATTCATTCCCATCGAACTTAACCTGAAACATGTAGTTCGGCTTGCGAACAATGTGATGATTGATTTGGGGATCGGAGGATCATACAATTACGTGAAAGAAGAGCTTTCGGGAGCCGATTCCCTGGATGAGTGGCTTTTCGGCGGACAGGTGTTCGGTGATGTGAATGTCTTGGTCGGCAAAGTCTTTCTTGGGGTCAATGCAAAGATTCAGTTCACCGATAAGGGGAGAGATACAGGGAAGAATTACAGCAATCAGAGAATCGGCGGTCAAATAGGGATGATATTTTAATCGAGGAATACCTCGAAGCGCTGCTTCGGGGTTTGTACCTCTTATGCTCCCCCTTGAGGGGTGGAGATATTACAGATCTCCCGTCACATACTTAAGCCGTATATCTGCAAGAACGGCGTCATATAACGCATTGTAGTAGTTTGCGTGGCTCTTTGTCCGTAGGGTCTCGGCGTCAAGGACCTCGGTATTCGTTCCGACTCCCTCCCGATAGCGGTTTCTTGCAACCTTCAGGTTCTCCTCCGATTGGGAAACGGCCTCTCGGGTCACCCCTATACGTTCATAGGATTCTCGCACAGCTAACCACGCCTGGCGCACCTGCAAAACAATGAGCGAAGCAATATCCTTCCTTACTTCCCTGAGAGCCTCTGCCTTCTGCAGCACGGCGCCGGCATTATGCCTTGAAACCCCACCATCAAAAATATCCCATTTCAGCCCGATATGGGCCGACCATACATCTTCATGAACCTGATATTTATTCTGCAGAAAGCTGTATCCACCCGTGAGGTATATCTGCGGCATGACTGCAGAGCGTATTCCTGCGGCTTGGTTCTGCAAGGCAGATGTCTGTTCGGAAAGGGATAGGAGTTCTGGCCGTTTCTGAAGCGCTCTTGATTTCATGCTTTCGAAATCATCACTTCCACCATTTGCCGATAATTCGTCGATATCGACCTGCCGGTCCAGCGGGCGACCCAAAAGCCTGTTGTAGGCAGCTCCGGCTATATGCAGGCTGTTCAATGACTGAGTCAGCCTCTGGCGGGCATCGGCAAGTGAGACCTGTGCAGCCAGCAGGTCATTTTTCGTTACCATCCCCTGTTCGTAAAAGTTGCTCACATCATGCACATACGATACCAAGCTGGATACGTTTGATTCCGTCACCTGGACAAGACGCTTCGCTCTCAGGACAGAAACATAGGCTTCGGCGACCTGTAGTTTTAAATCAAGAAGCGTTTTCGCTTCGTCCTGGACCGCAGAGTTCAAAGTCGATTTTGCCGATGCGATGGTGCTGTCGATGCGGCCGCCCGTGAAGAGAGGCAGAGTCAACGTGGCCGAATATGAAAGGCTCTTGTCTTCACCAGTCTGTATGCGATTGATGACCGCCATGGGCTCATCCAGAATGGCGGCGGGTGCGTTGTTCAGGATGGTATATCCGCCTTCAAGGGATAAGGCGGGTAGGCGTATGGACTGAGCTGCTAAAACGACCCGCCTGCCGGAATCCACGTTCAAGCGGCTTGCCTGAAGCCGGTGGTCTGCCGTGACGGCTATCGTCCAGGCTTCCTCCAGGGTCTCGGCAGAGGCAACCGAGAGCCATATCAGGAGAACGAGCAAGACGGAGATATTCTGCATTATAGATGGTGAACGATACCTCATCTCTTACCAGCGACTCAGAGTAAAGTTTAAAGAGCCATGTGATCGTTGTCAACTCGAAAACCGGAGTGCGTGATCGTCCCTTCGAGTGCGACGGTTGACAGATCGCTTGTGTGATGGTACTGTGTAATAGATTTTGGAGCATGTGCGTTCGTGCATTTGGGGGAGGCGGCGGTGAAGGTCTTTTTTTACGGCACGAGGGGTTCAACCCCTGTGGCCGAGCCAAACTTCATCAAATTCGGAGGCAATACTCCCTGCATTCTCCTAACCTTCGAGAACGGACGTATCGGCATACTGGATGCGGGCACCGGAATCCGGAGGCTTGGGCATGACTTTGCCGCTCGCGGTATCGAACAATTCGACAATATTTTCATAGGTTTATCTCACACGCATTGGGATCATATTCAGGGGTTCCCCTTTTTCAAGCCGGCTTACGACCCGCGCAGGCGTTTCACAATATCAATATACGGGAAGGACCGTGCTGCCAATAATCTTGAGAGTGTTTTTGCTATACAAATGCAGCGCGATTACTTCCCCGTGCCGCTTCAGAAAATGGGCGCGTCTCTGATATTCTGGCAGCCTGATATTACTGATTTCACCACGCCCAGTGGGGTCAATATCAAAGCTGTAAAGCATAACCATCCCGGAGGGGCATACGGATACCGGCTTACGGAAGGTAGTAAAACTCTCGTTTATTGCACGGACGTTGAACACGTCAATGGAATAGACTCCCATGTCGTTGCGCTTGCCAAAGATGCAGACCTTCTCATTCATGACGCGCAGTATACCCCTCAAGAGTTGAAAGAAAAGCAAGGATGGGGGCACAGCAGTTGGGAGCAGGCAATTGAAGTTGCTCTGCAGGCAAACGCAAAGAAACTCGCTCTCTTTCATCACGATCCTGAACATGACGATGCATTTCTCTTAAATGTTGAAAAAGAGTGTCAGAGATTATTTTCCGAGGCCTTTCTCGCGAGGGAAGGCCTGGAGATCGAAATATAGTTTGGCTCATGGGAAATGACGTGAGCCTTCAAAACGTTGCGCAGATTGCGGTTATCGGGGGAGGGCCGACAGGTTCCTTCTTCAGTATCTTCGCCCTCAAGATGGCGAAAATGACGGAGAAATCAGTCAATGTGACTATCTATGAGCCGAAGGATTTTACGAGGGATGGACCGGTGGGCTGCAATAAATGCGGCGGAATCATCTCCGAACTCCTCGTCCAGAATCTGGCGGTTGAAGGGATCAACCTTCCGAATTCCCTTGTGCAGCGCGGCATCAATTCCTATAAGCTCCATACCCGGCATGGAAGCGTGTATATCGAAACCCCCTCGAAGGAGAGAACGATTGCGACGGTGTACCGGGGTGGCGGCCCTAAAGGCATTATCGGGAGCGAAAAAGAGAGCTTCGACAGGTTCCTCCTTGATCTGGCCGTGCAGGAAGGTGCGGTGCATGACCCGAGAAAAATAGACCGGATTGCGTATCACGACAAGAGGCCTGTCTTATTTTCGGGCGAGGTCAAGGTTCAGGAACCGGATCTGGTGGTCGGGGCGGTGGGGGTGAAAAGCCAGACGTTCAAACTGTTCGAAGATATGGGGTTTGGCTACCGGAAACCGGAGACGGTAACGGCAGCGATAGCTGAAATTCACATGGACAAGATGTTGATATCAGAGCATTTCGGCGCCTCCGTGAATCTTTTTCTCCTTCCTGTAAAGGATATAAAATTTGCTGCAATCATCCCTAAGGGGACATATATGACGGTCTGCATACTCGGGCAGAATATCGATCACACTGCTGTTCAGTCGTTTCTTGAACATCCTGTAGTACGGGATGTTCTGCCGGAAAAAGGGACATACGAGATAGCATGCCGCTGCCTGCCCAAAATGAATGTCAAGGCCCCTGAAGTTGCGTGTGCCGACAGGGTCGTCTTGTGCGGCGATGCAGGT
>Ga0073932_1003894_pt1 | contig 18894 bp, 15 predicted proteins | sample DewCreD2012metaG_FD_76967 | JGI IMG/M metagenome (GOLD analysis project Ga0073932, IMG submission 76967) | Hot spring sediment bacterial and archeal communities from British Columbia, Canada, to study Microbial Dark Matter (Phase II) - Dewar... ... | reverse complement strand
GGGAGTGGAGCGGCAACGCGGCAGATTACCAGCGCGGGGGGCGACGATGCGTACCTGGCGAAATATGACTCAAGCGGCGTGCTCCTCTGGCGTAGTTCGATGGGCGGCGCGTCAGGTGATTCCGGGCATAAGGTGGCAGCCGATCCACCCGGTTTCGTTCTGCTCACCGGATGGTTCCGCGGAACCGCTAACCTCGCGCCTCGCAACGAGTCGCCGCGCAACTTCACGTCCAAAGGAACTGGCGGCGCCAACGATGCCTTCACCGCCAAATACCGCTCCGATACGGGGGCCTTCGTCTGGGCGCAACCCTTTGGCGCGCCCGTCAACGGCGCGACGAATATCACGCTCGGTGGTGGAGTGGCGGCGGATGGACTGGGACAAGTAACGGTCACTGGAAGATTTGCCGGAGCTGTGACCCCTGTGCTCACGAGTGCGGGTGATTCGGACATCTTTGTTTTGCGGTACACCGCTAACGGTGAACTCGCCGTTGCTCCAAGCTCCCCAGTGCTGCTTGGCGTCGCCAACGCTGCCGGCGGTCGCGCAGGCATTCTCTCACCGAATGCCTACTACTCGCTGTTCGGCTCCGACCTCGGCACCAGGCAGGGGTTGGTCTCCGTATATGACGGCGCGGGCCAAGAGCGGACAGGCGTTGTAGTGTACACGTCCCCCGGCCAAGTCAACTTCCGCACCCCACAGGATCAGCCGCTGGGCGCGGCGGTCATCAAGTACGTTCGCGACGACGGGGCCGTAGCCACGCTGAACGCGACTACTGAATCTGCCGATCCCGGCATCTTTGCCATTGTTTTTGGCGCTGGCGCCAATACCGGGCAGAGAGTCACCACCGAACGTCCGGCTCGACCGGCGGATATTCTCTCTATCTACGCCACGGGACTTGGGGCGGATTCTGCTTCGACGGTAGTCCAGATGGGATCCGCGCGGGTCTTGCCGTCCTACGCGGGGGAGGCGCCCGGGTTCGCCGGTCTCAACCAGGTTAACTTCACGGTGCCAGCCGACCTGGCCGCGGGCCCGGTTTCCGTCACGCTGGTGGTTGGCGGCCGCACCAGCAACGCAATCGGTATCGTGATTGCGGGCAGTACTCAAGCCGCGACGTTACCCTCTCGGATTGGAGGCCCTGGCACCGACTACGCCAAGGATGTGGTGGTTGATTCAGGGGGCAACATTGTCTTGGTGGGCTATTTCGAGAGCACCGTCGACTTTGACCCAGGGCCGGACGTCGCGATCCGGACCAGCAATGGAGCCGTCGATACTTTCATCGCCAAGTTCGACAAGCCAGGCCGTTTACTTTGGGTCGTGAGTTTTGGCAGCCCTGGCGTGGATATTCCCCATTCGGTAACGGTGGATCGTTCCGGCAACATCCTCGTCACGGGCTACTTTTCCGCAACCTGCGATTTTGATCCGGGGTCCGGAACAAGCCTGCGTACAAGCCGGGGCGCCCGTGATGTGTACCTCTTGAAGCTCGACCCGGAAGGCCGCTTCCTTTGGGTCGTAACATTCGGCGGCCCGGATGACGATCAAGGCTACAATCTCAAGACTGATCCAGCCGGAAATGTTTATGTGACCGGCTTCTTCGGTGGAAGAGTCGATCTCTCAGGCGGCCAGGGCCGCGGCGAAGTATCGAGCAACGGAGACTCTGACGCGTTTGTGGCATCGTACGACGCTGACGGCGGCTTCCGCTGGGGTTTTTCCCTGGGCGGACCAGGCGCCGAACTGGGCACCGGAGTTGCACTGGATCGATTGGGCAACGTCATGTTGACCGGGTCGTTTAGCGGCACTATCGATGCGGATCCGGGACCCGATTCGAAACCCCTGACCAGTGCCGGCGCAAGCGACGTTTATCTCGCAAAGTACGACGGGAGCGGCAAGTACATCTGGGCCGTCCGGTTCGGAGGACCGCAGCAGGATTCCGCAATTCCAGGTGGAATCTGGATTGACTGGGACCACATTTACGTCACCGGCAACTTCAACGGCACTGCGGATTTTGATCCTGGCCCTGCCGTCGCCTCTCGCACATCGGCCGGTTCTTCGGATGTGTATGTTGCCCATTACGATGCGCAGGGCAACTATGTGGACGTGTTCACATTCGGAGGTCCAGGGAGCGACAACGGGCACCGGCTCACGGTGGATTCGGCAGGCGCCATTTACGTGACCGGTTGGTTCACCGGAACCGCCGATTTCGATCCTGGCCCCGGCACCCACAACATGACGGCGGCCGGCGCCAATGGCGCCAACGACGCCTATCTGGCGAAGTTCGATGCCCGCGGCCGCTTGCTGTGGGTTCACGGCCTGGGCGGCGCACCGTCGTCGGGTGTCGACAACCAGGGGATCGGCACAGCCGTCTATCCAGATGGCGGCGGGAATGTGATTGCAGTGGGCCGCTTCTTTGGAACACTCAGCATTGCTGGGGCTGGGCCGTTTTCGAGTGCGGGGTCCTCCGACATGTATCTGGCCCGCTTCGGTCCGGACGGAGAACTGGTGACCATCGCGAACGGGCCCGCGAGTTTGCAGCCGTAGTCCATGCGGCCGGTGGATTCGGATGAGCGGCGGGGGCATCCGCTCAGCCTCCTACGCCAATGACAGCTCCTGGCGATGAGCGCCTGGAGCGCGGCGAAGGCCCAGAGGCGGTAATCGAGCGCCTCGATCCGCCACGCGCCTTTCGCCGTCGGAGGAGAGAACATGACGATCTTGCGATTCCAGAAGGTCGCCGTCCGCTTGGTGGTCAGGGAGACGGGATCGCCCTCCTTGCCGTCCTGAACCCGTGGCTGCACGACGAGCAACGGACCGGGATCGCGGTCGATGATGTAGCCGGCGAAGTTATTTAGGATCTCCGTTTTCCCGATTTGTGAACTGCTCATCACCACGATCCCCTCATAGGGACTGTCCGGCGAGCGGCCATCCCTGATGGCTCTTTGGTAGGGCCCGCGGTCCGTGCGCCACTCGCCGCGCTCGGCCGACGCCTCCCACGAGAGGCGGCGGTTCTGGTCGGCCCATTCAGAGACCGTTTGGCGCGGGGGCGGCTCGAGCGAATCCGCCAGGTGCGCCACGCACACCTCAAGCCCCATGGCGGATGTCCTCGGCGAGTCCTCTCAGAATGGCCGTCAACTCGGTGTCGAGGATCTCAGGTACTCCAGCTTCTTCAGCTTCGCGGAGAACACTTCGCGCGCCAGCCGGGCCTGGGCGAACGTAGTCGGCTGCTGGCTTGTGGGCGCCTCGTCGGGTTTGTCATCCAGCACGGCGTCCGATGCCGCGGCATCCACCATGCGGCCACGCATCACCAGGATGCCCACCTTGGCAAGCTTCCCGATGTACTGCGGACTGTTGCCACGATGTCGGGCGTACTGCGCCTGGGTCATCAGGATGGGCTTTTCGTTCATGGGTTTTGTAACCTGCTGATAAACTGGTACGAGGCTCGCTATGGAGATTCATCTCGATTCGCACGGCGAGCACCTGATCAAGCGGCAGCTAAGATCGGGCCGCTACCAATCTGCCGAGCAGGTGGTGGTCAGCGCCCTCGAGGCCCTCAACCAGAGCGACCATGCCCTAGCTCAGGACGATGAGCGGTGGCGGGCCGTCCAGGATATGCTGGCGTTCGCTGAGAAGCACGGCTTCACGCTCGGCGCGGGGCTCCACCTGAAAGATCTGATCCACGAAGGGCACAAGTAGTGATCGATGCCGCCGTTCGTGGTGGATGCCTCGATGACGCGGAGCTGGTGCTTCGTGGACGAGGTCCCCCCATACAGCCGGGCCGTGCTTGCAGCACTCGAAACCACCTACGTGGTGGTGCCTGCCCTGTGGCCATTTGAGGTCGCCAACGCCCTTGCGCTTGCCGAACGCCGGAAGCGGATCACCCAGGAAGGCATCGCCGATTTCCTGGAGACGTTGCGGAGGCTCCCGATTCAGGTTGAACGTCGAGAGGCGCTCTAGGTGTGGCAGGCGACAATAGCACTCGCACGCGACTACCGGCTGACGGCATACGATGCCGCCTACCTTGATTTAGCAAAGCGGGAGCAACTAAGCTTGGCCACACTGGATGACGATCTTCACAAGGCTGGACTTGCTCTCGGCGTCGCCACCCTTGCTCTCTGAGGCTCCTCCGGCATCAACCTATCAACCCGTTTTCTTGCCTCCCACTGGCCGAAGCGTCCTATCGTTTTACCCGCCGCCCGGCTCGCGAAAAGGGCGCCAATGCCGCCGGTCCCTGTGACGGCTTGTGAGGGGTTTTTCGCAAAAACGGTCCTTATACGCGCGGGGCGAAGAGTGTTTTGAGAAAAAGGCGTCACAACCCATCACGCCCCAAACCCGTCACACCTCTTCTCCCGAGGCGCCGCCTTGGGCCTTCAGGGCGATAAGTGCGGTAGCACTCGTAGAGTTGCCGTGCCTTACGGCTGAGGAAATCGGCGACCACGCAGAACTTGTGGATGAAGCGGCCAGGTTGGTCATTCTCCGCACGCCACTCATCGTTGGCGGCCACGACTTCGGGCGGCTTGCCGAGACCCTGCCGCCACCAAAGCTTCGCGCCATCAGCGTGTCGACATCGAGCGGCACGGACTACCCCTCCAGCAAGGGCAGGAACGTGGAGAGCAGCGTCTTCTTGCCGTTGTTGCCCTTGCCGAAAGGAACGAAGGCGGCTTTCTCCTCCGTCGTGCCAGTGAGCGAATAGTCCAAGGCGCGTAGCAGGCGGTCGATGATCTTCTGCGTGGTGGCGCTTGGCGTCCCGCGTTTCGACGCACGAATCCTCTTCTAATTTCCCAAGCTGGACGTCGCGGGTTCGAGTCCCGTCTCCCGCTCCAGCCTTTTGTCCAGAGACGGGCGCCTTCCTCAGAAGTCTTCCGATGGTAAGCCGGGTGTAGCCGCTGGTGGAGTGTGACCAAAGTCATAGGCGCCCGGATGGCCGGGTCGTATCCTGAAGTTAGCCGTGAGTGAAATCATCGACAATCGAGCCAATCGGATTCGCACCCTGAAGGGGATCATCAAGCACTTGCATGCCGGAGAATCGCCGGACGCCGTGCGGGCGCAATTGGCCGAAATTGTCCGCGAGACGGACTATTCGGAAATCGTGGCCATGGAGCAGGAATTGATGGCCGAAGGCATGCCGGTGGAGGAGATCCAGTGCATGTGCGACCTGCATTCGCAGGTGACGCGGGACATCCTGGTCCAGATACCTGCCCGCAGTGTGCCGCCCGGGCATCCGGTGGACACCTTCCGGCGCGAAAACGAGGAAATCCGCCGGGTGCTGGCCAACTTTCGCTTTGCTTTCGCAGAGTTGGCGTCGCTCGCGCCGGGCGCGGGCGCGCAGCAGACGGTTTTGCGCCTCCGCCACCTTTACAACGAGCTTACCGATATCGAAAAGCACTATCAGCGCAAAGAGCACACGCTGTTTCCCGCCCTGGAAAAGCACGGCATCACTGGTCCGTCTAAGGTGATGTGGGCGAAGCACGATGAAATCCGCCGCTACCTGAAAGAGTTCGGCGAAGCGGTTCTCCAAACCGAAGCTGCGGCGGGCGAATGGCAACTCATAGCGCAGACGCTCGGAGATACGCTGGTCCGCGCCGTGGAAGAAATGATCTACAAAGAGGAAAACATCCTCTTGCCGATGGCGCTCGACACGCTGACCGAGGAGGACTGGGGCGAAATCTGGGTTTCCTCTCCGCGCTACGGCTGGTGCCTGGCCGCCCCGCGCGAGGGCTATACGCCCCCGCCGTCTGTGGTCAGGGAAGGATTGAAACTCAAGTCCGCCGACGCCGTCGAGTTGCCCACCGGCACGCTCAGCCTCGAGCAATTGCTTGGCATCTTTCAGACCCTGCCCGTGGACTTGACGTTTGTCGATGCGGAGGATCGCGTAGCCTTCTTCTCCGAAGGTCCGGACCGGGTATTCGCCCGCTCCCGGGCCATCATCGGGCGGAAGGTGCAGCACTGCCACCCGCCCCGCAGCGTTCACGTGGTCGATCAGATTCTCGACGACTTCCGCTCCGGACGGCAGAGCGTCGCCGAGTTCTGGATTGAATTTCACGGCAGGTTTGTACACATCCGTTACTTTGCCGTGCGGAACGAAAAGCAGGAATACATCGGCACGCTGGAAGTCACCCAAGACCTGACGCGGCTCCGCCGCTTGGAAGGGGAACGACGGCTGCTCGAGTACGAACAGGTTGCCCCATGACATGGACCATTTCCCCGGAAACTACGCTAGAAGCGCTGCTCGAAGCGTTTCCCGATCTTGAAAACGAGATTCAGGAACTCATGCCGGCGCTCGCGCAGTTCAAGAACCCCGTTTTAAGGAAGACCTTTCTCAGCACGGCGACGCTCGAGCAGGTAGCCCGGATCGCAGGCAGGAGCGCGGCGGAGATTGTGCTGAAGCTCCGCGAGGCAGCGGGGCAGGCCGACCCGGGCGACTCCGGCGCCCAGGCGTCAGTGAGCGAACCGGAAGTCGTGGAGCGAATCGACGCCGACGCCATGCTGGCGGCGGGGGTCCACCCTGTGGGGAGGGTCAGGCAGGCTTGCTCGCATCTCGCGCCGGGCGAGGCGGTCGAAATGTCGGTCGGGTTTCGGCCTGCGCCGCTCATCGACCTGATGCAGCGGGAAGGCTTCAAGGTGACTTGCGAGACCGCGCCGGCGGGAGGGTATCGAATCCGCTTCAGTCGAGCCTAAAGCTGGAGCGAAGGCGAGGCTTCCGGGATTGAGCGAGGGGCGCGGCTCTTCTACAATGGTGGTCACCATGTCCAATGCGTCAATCATCCGAGAAGCCCTCTCCGCGGGCGAGGGGATTGTAAGGCTTGCGCCTTGTTGGGTCCCGCGGTCGTTCCTGATGCCGGGCGGGCGTCTGAAATTGGATCCGCGCGATCTGTACGCTCTCGGCGCGCACCGCGGCGGCATCGACGAGCGCTGGTTTTCTTCTACCACCAACGCGGATAACGGCCCCGGCACTCCGGAAGACGAGGGCCTGAGCTACATCGATTTCAACGGCAAGCGCGTATTGCTAAAGGAGGCTATCGAGACATCCGGCGACGCCTTCCTCGGCAGCGAGGTCATGCGCGAATACGGCGGCTTCAACCTGCTTTGCAAGTTCTTCGACAACCTGGGTCCCATCCCCCACCACATGCACCAAATGGACAAGCACGCGGCTAAGGTAGGGCGCAAGGGCAAACCGGAGGCGTACTACTTCCCGCCGCAGTACAACTTCACCGGCAACAATTTCCCGTACACTTTCATGGGGCTCGAGCCGGGCACGACCAAGGACGACGTCCGCCGGTGCTTGGAGCGGTGGAATGAGGGAGACAACGGCATCCTCTATCACTCTAAGGCGTACAAGCTGGAAGTCGGCACCGGCTGGCAGATCGACGCCGGCATCCTGCATGCGCCCGGTTCGCTCGTAACTTACGAGCCGCAGGTGAACTCGGACGTATTCGGGATGTTCCAATCGATGGTGGAAGGCCGCTATGTGCCTTGGAGCCTTCTGGTGAAGGACGTGCCGCCAGAGCACCATCAGGACCTCGATTACATCATCGACATGCTCGATTGGGAGGCGAACGTCGATCCTGAGTTCGGCAAGAACCGCAAGGTGTTCCCCAAGCCGGTGAGGGACGAAGCCGAAATGAAGGACGCAGGCTACTGCGAAAAGTGGATCACCTACGGCACGCCCTATTATTCGGCCAAGGAACTCACGGTGTTCCCCGGACGCAAGACCACGCTGCGCGACGCTGCCGCATATGGGCTCATCGTTGTGCAAGGGCGTGGAAAGTTCGGAAAGCTGGACATCGAAACGCCCACCCTCATCCGTTTCGGGCAGATGACCAAGGACGAACTGTTTGTAAGCGCCGCTGCGGCTGCCGCCGGCGTGGTGGTCGAAAATACGAGCGACAGCGAAGACCTGGTCATTCTCAAACATTTCGGACCCGGCAATCCGGACGCCGCGCCGCTGATCCAGCAGTGACCTGTTGCACGCCTCAAAGAGAAAGGGCGCTCACTGGGAGCGCCCTTTCGCCGTGTCAATCGGAATTGACCCTGGATTTGTAACTTCCTGGTCCCCTTCTCAACGGGGCATCCATGAGCTTAGCACAACCCCTGACGCCGCTTCCACACCAATGACCGCTTATCGAGACTCGGTCCGGTTCCTCTACGCGCTTGGCAACGAGAGCCGCACCGCCCGGCTCGGGTTGGGGCGCATTCAAGCAGTGCTTGCTGAGCTGGGCCATCCTGAACAGCGCCCTGGCATCATCCACGTGGCGGGAACGAACGGAAAGGGTTCCACATGCGCGATGCTCGAATCGGCTCTGCGCACGGCGGGGTGGACCACTGGGTTGTTCACATCACCCCACCTCGCCGAACCGACCGAGCGCATCCGCATTGGCGGCGCACCGCTGGCGCCAGAGGACTTTGCGCGCGTCTTCGACGCCGTGCACGCGGCTTCCGAGGCGCTGCTGGCGCGGGAACAAATTGACGCTCATCCCACTTACTTTGAATGCGTCACCGCTATGGCTTTTCTGGCGTTCGGTGAGGTGGGGGTTCAGAGGACGGTCCTCGAAGTGGGCATGGGCGGACGCCTGGACGCCACCAACGTCGTGCAGCCCGAGCTCTGCGTGATCACGCCGGTGGATCTCGATCACGAGCGGTATCTGGGGCGGGGCATAGAGTCAATCGCCGCAGAGAAGGCGGGAATTATTAAACCGGGCGCGCCTGTGGTGCTGGGAAAACAGCGGGCGGAGGCCGAGCGGGTGTTGCTCGGCGCAGCGTCGCGCGCCGGCGTTCCGGTCGTCCGCTCAGCCGAATGGCCGGTGGAGGACCTGGCGATTCACGCGCGCGGCAGCGCCTTCTTGTCGCGAGGCTACCGCATCACTTGCGGGCTGCCGGGACGCCATCAAGTGGACAACGCCTTAACGGCGCTGGCGGCTCTGGACCGGTTGGGCGTTCCGAGGGATGCTATCGAGCGCGGAATCGCGGCGGCGCAATGGCCAGGGCGGCTCGAATACCTCGACGGAGAGCCCCAAGTCCTGCTGGATGGCGCGCATAATCCCGCGGGCACGCGCGCTCTGGCGGAATATATCGAGGAGTTTTGCACGGGGCGCCGCATCACGTTGATCTATGGCGCCATGCGCGACAAGGCCGTCGAAGAGAGCGCCGGCATTTTGTTCCCTCTGTGCGAGGAAGTCATCCTCACCGCGCCCCGGCAGGCGCGCGCCGTGCGCCCGGAGGCGCTGCGGGACCTCGCCGCCCATCCGCGCTGCCGGATCGCCCCCGGCGTCGCAGAAGCGCTGGAAATGGCCGCCGGCGCCGACCTTGTCTTGGTGACGGGTTCGCTCTTTCTGGTGGGTGAAGCGCGCGCCCTGCTCGTACAATAGAGGACTGGCCATGAGTTGGAAAGCGATCCGCGCCATCTTCGTCACCGCGCCGCTGATTGTGCTGGCGACCGCGGTGATGGGGACGGCGTCCCTATTAGCTTCCCTCAAAGACCGCACGGGCCGCGTGCCGCACCGGGTAGCGCGTGCCTGGGCGCGGATGCTGCTGGCCATCAGCGGTGTGAAAACTGAGATCCAGGGCGTCGAGAAGCTTAACGCGGAAGCCGGCTACGTCTTCGCATCGAATCACCTGAGCCTCATGGACACTCCCCTGGTGATCGCCCATATTCCCGCCCAGTTCCGCTTCTTGGCCAAGCGCAGCTTATTTAAGGTCCCGTTCATCGGCGGGCATCTGAAGCGAGCCGGGCACATTTCCGTGGACCGCGAAGACCCGCGAGCCGCACTGAGGGTATTGTCTGCGGCCGCCGAGCTGATCCGCACCCAAGGCGTGTCGGTTCTGGTGTTTCCCGAGGGCAGCCGCTCTGAGGACGGGCGGTTGCAGGAGTTCAAGGAAGGCGCGGCTTACATCGCGATTAAGGCAGGGGCGCCGGTGGTCCCGCTGGGCATCAGCGGAACTTTGGAAATCTTACCCACGGGTTCCGTGATAGTCCGAAGCGGCGTCGCGCGGCTGCGGATTGGCGACCCCATCCCCACCGCCGGCCTGAAACTCTCCGACCGCGCAGCGCTCATGCAGCGCATCCGCGAGGAAGTGGGCCGCTTACTAGAGGGCTGACTGTGGCCCCACAGACCCATTCAGCGAATGGAATGGCGGCTCGGCCGTTCCCTCCCCACTGCACAGCCGGTATCCCGTTAAAAGTATACTTGCCAAAGAGCCTACTGGAGGGACGCGGGACTCGTGACCCGCGGTTCGAAAAGCACAAATGGCACACCAGCCGGGAGATGGAATCCGATCGAACCTTGCACCCCTGACTGCGGAACACCGGCGCTTGGAGCAAGCACGCAGGCGAGAAATGGACTGGAAGCGTTGGGGACCGTATCTGAGCGAACGGCAGTGGGGCACAGTGCGCGAAGACTACAGCGCGTCTGGAGACGCTTGGGCTTACTTCCCCCACGAACATTCCCGGTTCAGGGCCTACCGTTGGGGGGAAGACGGAATCGGTGGCATCTCGGACCGCCACCAGTTGCTTTGCTTCGCCTGGGCGTTTTGGAACGGCCGCGACCCATTCCTTAAAGAGCGTTTGTTTGGGCTTTCAAACCCTGAAGGAAACCACGGCGAGGACGTCAAAGATTATTCCTTCTATTTGGACTCCACTCCCACGCACTCCTACATGAAATTCCTGTATAAATACCCACAGGCAGAGTTCCCTTACGGAAAACTGCTACAGGAAAACAGCAAACGGACCGTGGGCGAACCGGAGTACGAACTGGCCGATACCGGGGTGTTTGACCAAGACGGGTATTTTGACATCATCGTGGAGTACGCTAAAGCCGCCCACGAAGACATTTTGATCCGGGCTACCGTATGCAACCGGGGACCGGAAGCCGCGGAGTTGCACCTGCTCCCCACCCTCTGGTTTCGGAATACTTGGTCCTGGGGCGGGGAGGGTTTGCGTCCCTTGCTGCGCCTTGTGAATCGAGATTCGGGTTGCGCCGTCGTGCTGGCTCAACACCAGCGTTTGGGGGATCGATTTCTCGCATGTGAGGGCAATCCGGTCCCGCTGTTCACGAACAACGAAACCAACCGGGCGAAGCTGTGGGGCGCCGCGAACGCCACCCCTTATGTGAAAGATGGGATCAACAACTTTGTGGTGCACGGTCTGAGGGACGCCGTCAACCACGACCTTCAAGGGACCAAATTCTCCGCTTATTACTGCTTTAAAATTCCAGCCGGCGACGCTGCCACAATCCGCCTGCGTTTCCAGGACAAACCGCCCGATCGGAATGCCTTTGGCAGCCCATTCGATGAACTGTTTCTGCAACGCAAGGTTGAAGCGGATGAATTTTACAGCCGGCGGTTGCCCGCTGGCGCAACCGAGGAACTGAGCAACATCCAGCGGCAAGCGTTTGCCGGATTGATGTGGACCAAGCAGTATTACTGCTACGACGTGCGGACTTGGCTCCATGGCGATCCCGCTCAGCCTCCGCCCCCGCCTACCCGGGGCAAGCTTCGGAACTCGGACTGGACGCACGTGTACAATTCCGAAGTCCTCTCCGTGCCTGACAAATGGGAATTCCCTTGGTATGCCGCCTGGGAGCTGGCGTTTCACTGCGTGGCGATCGCACCGATCGACCCGGACTTTGCCAAGGAACAATTGGTCCTTTTGCTGCGGGAGTGGTACATGCACCCCAATGGCCAGTTGCCGGCCTATGAGTGGAATTTTAGCGATGTAAACCCACCCGTGCACGCCTGGGCGTGCTGGCGAGTCTACAAGATCGAGAAGCGCGTCCGAGGCTTCGCCGACACCCGTTTCCTAGAAGAGACATTTCACAAGCTCCTGCTCAACTTCACTTGGTGGGTGAACCGCAAGGATCCAGATGGGAGGAATGTCTTCCAAGGAGGATTCCTCGGAATGGATAATATCGGCGTTTTCGACCGCTCCCACGAGCCGCCTACCGGTGGCCACATCGAGCAATCCGACGCCACCAGTTGGATGGCTATGTTTTGTTTGAACATGCTGGCCATCGCAAAGGAGCTTGCCATCCGGAATCCGGCTTACGAAGGCGTGGCCAGCAAATTCTTCGAACATTTCGTCTCCATCGCCCATGCCACCCATAACCTCGCCGGCGAAGGTTTGGAGCTTTGGGATGAGGAAGACGGCTTCTATTACGACGTGCTGCACCTGCCGGACGGATCTCACGTGCGAATGAAGGTGCGCTCGATGGTCGGTTTGGTGCCGCTGTTTGCCGTGGAAACCGTCGAGCCGGAAACCGCGAATCTGCTGCCGGCGTTTTCACGCCGCCTGGAATGGTTTCTGAATTATAATCCCGACGCCCGCGCGCACATCGATAGCATGGGGCGAGCTGGCAGCGGCGTGAGGCGCTTGCTGGCCATCGCCAATCGCGAGCGGTTGTCGCGGCTGTTGCGTTATGTGCTCGACCCGGAAGAGTTGCTTTCGCCTTTCGGCATCCGGTCGCTCTCGAAAGTCCACCAGAAACAGCCTTTTGTGTTACACCTGGGCGGTGAGGAGTACCGGGTGGATTATGAGCCGGGCGAGGCCACCACGCGCCTGTTCGGAGGCAACTCTAATTGGCGCGGTCCTGTCTGGTTTCCGGTCAATTTCCTGCTCATCGAAGCCTTACAGAAGTACCATCACTATTACGGCGGCGGCTTCAAGGTGGAATGCCCCACCGGTTCCGGCCGATGGATGACTTTGTGGGAAGTTGCCGCCGACATCTCGTGCCGGCTGGTGCGCCTGTTTTTGCAGGGAGAGGACGGACGAGTGCCGGCCCTCGGCTGCTGTGAAAGGTTTCAGAACCACCCTCATTGGCGCGCTCTTGTCCCGTTTCACGAGTATTTCCACGCGGAAACGGGCGCTGGGTTGGGCGCCAGCCACCAGACTGGCTGGACCGGCTTGGTGGCGAAGTTGATTGAACAAAGTGGAAGCCTGTTGACCGCCAGAGACGGCTGATCTTGAAACATACCCGTATGATCCATGATTTTGTCATTCTCGGTGCCAGTGGGGACTTGACTCGCCGCTATCTATTGCCGGCCATCGCACGGCTGAAACACTACGGCCGGCTGCCGGAGAGCCTCAAGATCACAGGCGTCGCACGCAACGCCTGGACCGTGGACGAGTTTCGGCAGCGTATTCATGAGGGATTGGAGCAGCACGCCGCTGACCTGCCGGTTTCGATCCGCACCGGGTTGCTCTCCCGGTTGGAATACCGGCAAGCGGACGTCGCCGATTCCGCCCAACTTCGACTTGCTTTAGGGGAACGAGACCGCCCCCTTATAGCCTACCTGGCGCTCCCGCCCGCCACATTCGATTCCGCCATCAGGGCTTTGGCGGCGGCGGGATTGCCGCCGAACAGCCGGCTCGTGATCGAGAAGCCCTTCGGCGTGAGTCTGTCGAGCGCCCGGCAACTGAACCAACTGTTGCACCGCCTCTTCCCCGAAGAGGCCATCTTCCGGCTCGATCACTTCTTGGGAATCCAGACGGTGCAGAACATCATTGGTTTGCGTTTCGCCAATCGCATCTTCGAACCGCTGTGGAGCCGCGCCCACATCCGGAAAGTGGAAATCATCTGGGATGAAATGTTAGCCCTGGAGGGCAGGGCGTCCTATTATGATTCGACCGGCGCTCTGTTGGACATGATTCAGAACCACCTTTTGCAACTGCTCTGCCTGGTGGGTATGGAGGCGCCTATCACGTTGGGGCAAAGAGATTTGCGCGACCGCAAAGTAGATGTGTTGCGGGCGGTGCGTCGATTAACGCCCGAAGAGGTTGAGCGCCAAACCGTGCGTGCCCGTTACACCGCCGGTCGCATTGGAGAGCGCCAAATTCCCGCCTACACCTCCGAGAAAGGCGTAGACCCGACCCGCGACACGGAAACCTTTGCCGCTGTGATTCTTACGATTGACAACTGGCGCTGGGCCGGCGTGCCCTTCCTTCTGCGGAGCGGCAAGGCATTGGGCAAAACGCGCAAGGAAATCGCCATTCATTTTGAGCCGGTGCCTCACCTGGCCTTCTGCGTCGACCGTCCGCCGACTCCCAACCTGCTGCGCATCGGCATTGATCCCGACAGGGTGGAGCTGCAAGTGAGCCTCAACAAGCCGGGTGATCCGTTTTCCATTCAGGAAATCACCCTCGGCACGGAGCTCGCGCGGCCCGACCTGCCCGCATACGGGCGGCTGCTTCTCGATGTCATAGAGGGCCGGACGGCCTTCACTATTCGCGCCGATGAGGCTGAGGAATCCTGGAGGATCGTGGAACCAATCCTCTCAGTATGGAAACAGGGACGTCCCCCGCTCAGGGAACACCCCGCCGGGTCGCTTGATCCAGAAACACCGGGGACCGGCGCGGTCCTGCCCCGAGCGGGTTGCTGAGCGCCGCCTGTTCGGTCCGATCCTAAAACGGCACGTCGTCGTCCGTGACGCCTTGCGGGAATTCGGGTTCGGGTCCGGGCTGCGGCTTGGGCGCGGGGCGGGCGGCGTTGCGCGGTTGCGAAACCATGCCCTGCCGCTGGTCGAATTCGTTCGGTGGCGCATCGGCTTCGCGCGCGCCCGAGCTGAGCAGGATCACATCGTCCGCAATCACTTCGGTCCGGTAGCGCTTCTGTCCGTCCTTGTCTTCATAACTGCGAGTCTGCAAGCGTCCCTCGACGTAAACCTGCTTGCCCTTGGTAAGGTAGTTGGCGACGTTCTCGCTCCGCCAAAGAACGATGTTGTGCCAGTCAGTCTCCTCTTTCCACTCTCCGGTTTGCTGGTCTTTCCACCGCCGGTTCGTAGCTAGGGTGAAATTCGTGCAAGCTACGTTCGAAGGGGTGTAGCGGGTTTCCGCGTCCTTGCCGAGGTGCCCGATGAGAATCACTTTGTTCACGCTGCGGGATGCCATACTGCATGCAAGATAGCACGAACAGGGGGCGTTTGCGTTGCGGCCCGGTAAGGTGCATAATGCTGTTAAGCCGTTCCCGGCGGCGGAGCCGGGATGGTTCCCGTCCCGGGGCGGCAGGAGTTTCCGAATGGCGACCTGGCCGGCGCGCGCGGTATTTGCGTTATCTCTCCTTTGGCTGCCTGGCTCCTGCTTAGGGCAGTCCCTGTTAACTGGCAACTCGCTCGGCGGCGTCCGCATCCTGAACAGCGATATGGCCATCCTCGAAGCGGGCGAAACCCGTAAGGACCTGCCGTGCACAGTCACTCCGGTGCGTCCCGCCATAGGTTTCGACCTGCGGTTTCACGGCGGCTACGACATCACCGTTCCGTTGCGGGAACTGTCCGGGGGGGAGAGTATCCTCACGATCCTCTTCCGTGTGATCCCGGAGTCGCGGAAGGATGACCCGGTGTACTTCATCCATCGCATCCGGGTGCCGGAGATCGCCGAAGACGCCAAGGGAGACGCTTACCTGTCAGGGACCTTCGACGTGGGCGAAGGTAAGTATCGCATCGACTGGCTGATGCGCGACCGCACGGAGCGCGTTTGCGCGCATTCCTGGGACATAGAGGCTGCCCTGCCAGCCCGGGAACGTCAGATGCAATTAGCCATAGCGCCCGGAGAGGTCCAGCCTACCCAAAGAGAAGTATTTGAGGATGAACCGCCGGTGGCGCGGATCCAGGAGCAGCCGCCTCTGAATGTGAAGGTTCTCCTGAATTTCGCCCCGCAGGACAACCGGTCCGCAGCCCTCCAACCCCTTGACACGGCGGCTCTGGTTTCGATTCTGCGCAGCATCGCCCGGGAGCCTCGGATCGGCAAGTTCACCGTAGTGGCTTTCAATCTTCAGGAACAGAAGGTGATCCACCGGCAGGAAGACGCGGACAAGATCGATTTCCCGAAGCTCGGCCAGGCGCTGAGCAACCTCAAGCTTGGCACCGTGGACTTGCAACGGCTGGCGAACAAGAGGGGAGAGTCCGAGTTTCTGGCGAACTTGATCCGGCAGGAGCTGAGCGAAGACAAGAGCCCTCGCGACGCGGTGATTTTTGCCGGACCGAAAGCCATGTTGGAGTCGAATCTCCAACTGGACATGCTGAAGGATCTGAGCGATGTTCAGGTCCCGGTCTTTTACATGAATTACAACTCGAACCCCCAGGCTGTTCCTTGGCGGGACTCCATCGGCAACGCCGTAAAGTTCTTCAAAGGATATGAATATACGATCACCAGGCCAAGGGATCTGTGGTTCGCCATCTCCGAGATGGTGTCGCGCATAGTAAACTTTAAGCATGGGCGTAGCGCTGCGTCGCCGCAATCCCAGTAGCTCGCCGGGCGCCCTGGGAAAGGCCGCCCTCGGGTGCGCAGCGGTAGTGTTGGCCTCGCTGCCCCTCCTGGCCCAGAACAAGAAGGATTTGTCCAAGAGTCTGGCGCCGTTCGTGCCGTCTCCCCATCGCGTGGTGGAAACGATGCTGGATGCCGCCAAGTTGAAGCCGGGGGAGACCGTTTACGATCTGGGCTGCGGCGACGGGCGGGTTCTCGTTATCGCGGCGCAGAAGTATGGCGCGCGGGCGGTGGGGATCGAGATCTCGGAAGGTTTGGTCAAAGCAGCCCGGGAGCAGGTGAAGCGCTATGGTCTGGACGGGCGGGTTGAAGTGATCCACGGCGACGCCATGCACGCCGACGTGAGCCAAGCCGATGTGGTGACCCTGTACCTCTTGACGCATTCCAACGAGCTGTTGCGTCCGATGCTCGAACGGCAGCTCCGCCCCGGGGCGCGTGTGGTCTCGCACGACTTCGAAATCCGGGGCTGGAAGCCGGCGCGTGTGGAGACCTGCAACGTTTACAACCGCAACCACAAGATCTACGTTTACGAGATCCCGCGTAAGAAATAGCGCCGTGCGCCCTACGCTATAGTGGTTTCATTATCATGCTTTCAGAACCCTTGATGGAAGGTCTGACCTTCGACGACGTGTTGCTGGTTCCGGCTCGCAGTTCGGTGCTGCCGGCACAGACCGACACCCGTACCCGCCTGACGCGGAACATCATGCTGAACATCCCCATCGTCAGCGCGGCGATGGATACCGTCACCGAGTCGCACATGGCCATCGCGCTGGCTCAGCAGGGCGGCATCGGCATCATTCATAAGAACATGGACATCGGCCGGCAGGCCGAAGAAGTGGACCGGGTGAAGCGGTCCGAGAGCGGGATGATCGTGGATCCGGTCACGGTGCAGCCGGAACAGCCCATTTCGGCGGCGCTCGAGCAGATGAAGCGCTATCGCATTTCAGGGCTTCCTGTGGTGAAACACGGCAAGCTGGTGGGCATTCTCACCAACCGGGACCTGCGCTTCGAAACGCGCTTCGATCTTCCCATCGAGAGCGTGATGACCAAGGAGAACCTGATCACCGTTCCGGTGGGCACCACTTTGGAGGAAGCGGAACTCATTCTCCACAAACACCGGGTCGAGAAGCTGCTGGTGGTGGACGATGAGTACAACCTGAAGGGCCTGATTACGGTCAAAGACATCCAAAAGAAGTTGAAGTATCCTAACGCGGCCAAGGACGAGCAAGGACGGCTGCGGGTGGGGGCGGCGATCGGCGCCACGGGCGACTTCCTCGAGCGCGCTCAAGAGTTGGTGCGGAGGAAGGTTGACGTGCTGGCCATTGACACCGCCCACGGGCACAACGAAAGAGTCCTCCAAGCCGTGGAAGCGGTGAAGAACGCCTTCCCCGGCATCGACTTGATCGCCGGCAATGTGGGCACCTATGAAGGGGCGAAGGATCTAATCGAGCGCGGGGCGGACGGCGTGAAAGTCGGCATCGGGCCAGGGTCCATCTGCACGACTCGCGTCGTCACCGGCGCCGGCGTTCCGCAAATCACGGCGATAGCCGAGTGCGCCCGCGCTACGCGTGCCGCCGGCGTTCCGCTGATTTCCGACGGCGGCGTGAAATTCTCCGGCGACATCACCAAAGCCATCGCCACCGGCGCCGACACGGTCATGATCGGCAGCCTGCTTGCGGGTACGGATGAGAGTCCCGGCGAGACTATCCTTTACCAAGGCCGGACGTTCAAAAGCTACCGCGGCATGGGTTCCATGGGCGCAATGTCGCAGGGCAGCTCGGACCGGTACGCCCAGGAGGCCTCCGGCAAGATGGTTCCGGAAGGCATCGAAGGGCGCGTGCCATCCAAGGGTCCACTGGCGGAATGGGTGTTTCAACTTGTGGGAGGACTCAGGGCGGGCATGGGCTACTGCGGTTGCAGGACCATCGCCGAGTTGCAGGAGAAGGCCCGCTTCCTGAAAATCTCGCCCGCCGGACTGCGGGAGAGCCACGTCCACGACGTGATCATCACCAAGGAAGCGCCGAATTACAGGCTGGAACAGTAACGGCTCAGCCGAGAATGCGGTCCACCGTAACTTCGAGCCGCCCCTTCGCCAGCCGCACTTTCAGCCCGGCGCCGGGTTCGGTGGCGGCGGCGTCTTTGAGAATCCGGCCGCCGGCGTCCTGCACGATGGCGTAGCCGCGCTCCAGGATCTTTAACGGGCTCAGTTGATCGAGTTTGGCGGCGAGCGGCTCAAAGGCGCGCCGCGCCCTTCCGAGCGCCGCCGCTATGGCGTGGGCGCGCGCCGCATCCGCGGCGTCGATTCTCCGGTGCGCCGCCGCGAAGCGCAGCCTCAGGTCGAGCTGCCGCAGCCGGCCGTCGAGGCGCCGCCATCTCTCCCGGCGCAAGGTGAACCCTTGAATTGCCGATTGCCGCAGCCGGTAGTCCATTTCGTCCACACGCTGCATGGCGCGCCCGATGTTGCGCTCCAGCGAAGCCCGAGCCCGCTCGATGCCCCGCTCTTGCAGCCTGCGCTTCGCCTCGCCGAGCCGGTAGCGGATCACTTGCGCCAGCCTCGCGGCGCTTTGTCCGATCGATTCCAGCAACTCCTCGCGCGTGCGCACCACCAGCTCAGCGGCGGCGGAAGGGGTGGGAGCGCGCAGGTCGGCGACGAAGTCGGC
>Ga0073932_1003891_pt1 | contig 18903 bp, 13 predicted proteins | sample DewCreD2012metaG_FD_76967 | JGI IMG/M metagenome (GOLD analysis project Ga0073932, IMG submission 76967) | Hot spring sediment bacterial and archeal communities from British Columbia, Canada, to study Microbial Dark Matter (Phase II) - Dewar... ... | reverse complement strand
CATCAGGAATCGCTCCTGGCGCCCCATCTGACGGTGGCCGAGAATATTTTTCTCGGACGCGAGGATGCCGGCGCATTCGGTTTCGTGCGCCGCCGGCGCATGATGGAGCGCGCCGCGCGGTTGATCGAAGAGCACCATTTCCCGTTGCGCGCGGAGTGGCGGGTGGAGCGGCTCAGCCCGGCGGGAAAGCAGTTGGTGGAAATCTGCCGGGCCATTGAGAGCGGCTCCAGCCTGCTCATTTTCGACGAGCCGACGTCTTCGCTTTCTGAAGCTGAGACAGGCGAGGTGTTCCGCATCGTGGATGGTTTGCGCCGCAGAGGCATGGCGGTTATTTACATCACTCACCGGCTGGAGGAACTCCGCGCCGTGGGCGACCGGGTGACCATCCTGAGGGATGGCGAGACCGTCTACGCCTCGCCGCTGAGCGAGCTAAGCACTGCCGAGATCATACGCCACATGGTGGGGCGCGAAATTTCCTCCATCTATCAGCGGGAGCGGCGCCCGCCGGGTCCGGTAAGGCTCGAAGTCCGCCGGTTGACGCGGGAACCGGCTTTCCGGGACGTGAGTTTCGCGGTTCGCGCGGGCGAAATCGTTGGGCTGGCGGGTTTGGTCGGCGCCGGGCGGACGGAGCTTTGCCGCGCCATTTTCGGCGTGGACCGCGCCGAGAGCGGCGAAATTTTGGTGGAAGGCAAACCGGTACGCGTTCGCTCGCCTCGCGAAGCGGTGGCTGCGGGCATCGCTCTCATCCCCGAAGACCGGCAGCGCATGGGATTGGCCACGGGGCTTCCAGTCGCTTACAACATCACCATGGCGAATGTGGAAGCGGTGTGCCGGTGGGGATTCCTGCGCCCGGCGGCGGAGCGGGCGATCGCGGCGTCTTTTATCGACAAGCTGCGCATCCGCGCCGAAGGCCCGCGCCAGATCGCGGGCAGGTTGAGCGGCGGCAATCAGCAGAAGGTGGCCATCGCCAAGTGGCTGGCGCGCGAGGCGCGGGTGTTCCTATTCGACGAGCCCACGCGCGGCATCGACGTGGGAGCGAAGAGCGAGGTGTTTCAGATGATGGACGAACTTGCCCGCAGCGGGGCGGGCATCTTAATGGTCAGTTCCGAATTGCCGGAGCTCGTCCAGGCTGCCGACCGCATTCTTGTCATGCGCCAGGGGCGGATCACGGGCGAACTCGGCGCAGGCGCCACGCAAGAAGAAATCATGAGACTGGCGGCTTTGGAAAACGCCCCGGAGCAGGGAGAGCCCCGCGCATGATCCAGCGCCTGCTGCCGTTCCTGACGTTGATTCTCTTGTTCACCGGGCTTTCGCTCGCGTCGCCGCATTTCCTGACCGGCACGAATCTGTCCAGCGTGATCCGGCAAACCGCCGTGATCAACATCATGGCGCTAGGGATGACGCTGATCATCGTTTCGGGCGGCATCGACCTTTCGGTTGGCGCGATTCTGGCGTTCGGAGGTCTGATGGGCTGCATGGCGATGGAGCGCGGCGTGGCGATCCCGCTGGCGGTTCTGACCGGCGTCCTTAGCGGAGGCTTGTGGGGGCTCTTTAACGGCGTTCTCATCACGCGCCTGCGGATCAACCCGTTCATTGTCACCTTAGGCGCCTTGGGCATTGTGCGGGGCATCACGTTGATCATTTCCAACGGTCTTCCGGTGCACCAGATTCCGCAACGATTCTCCTATTTGGGCGAAGGTATGCTGCTCGGCGTGCCCTTCGTGCTCTGGGTGCTGCTGGTTTGCGCGGTGCTCATGCACTTGATCCTCGAACGGACCAAACTGGGAAGGTACGCTTTCGCCATCGGCAGCAACGAAGCCGCGGCATTTTACGCCGGCATTCCGGTGGCGTTCCACATCACCGCCGTATACGCCATTGGCGGAATGCTGACGGGTTTGGCGGGCATGATTGAGGCGTCGCGCCTGATGACCGGACAGCCGACCGCCGGGCAAGGCTATGAGCTCCAAGCCATCGCCGCGGTTGTGATCGGCGGCGGCAGTCTTCGAGGCGGGGAAGGAGGCGTGGTAGGCACGCTCATCGGGGCTTTCATTATGGGGCTGCTATCCAACGGCAGCGACCTGCTGGGCATCAGCCCTTATTTGCAGCAGGCGATCATCGGCGCAGTAATCATCCTGGCAGTTACAGTGGACGAAATCCGCAAGCGCAAGCTGGGGGCGTGATCCGGCGTGTCCATGACAGGAGCGGCAGGGCAAATTGCGCCAGTTTCGGTCTCCGCCCCAGTTTTTCAGCGCCGCCCCCAGTGGCGGAATCTCTCGGCCTGTGCTAGGTTCTAATACGGTGGGTCTGGGCTTATGCCATTCCCGGGCCACCATACCAAGAGCGGGGCCTGAGCCCCGCCGGGGACAAACAGGAGAATCCAGACATGAAGAAGTTCGCAGTTCTATTGGTGGCGGCGGCTTTCAGCCTCCCGGCAGCCCTGCCCGCTCACGAGTTGAATTCGGATGCCGAGCAGCAACAGCCAAAGAAGCCCAAGAAGGAAAAGAAAAAGAAGAAGAACAAGCAGAATCTCCCGAAGTAGGACCACCTGCTTCCATAGGAGCGCCGCCCGGCGCTGATCGCCCGTGTTCTGCGCGCACGGGCGGGATAGCGCCGGGCGGTTTTCTGTTTTTTCGGCCTGCCCGGGCTGTTTCAGAACGTAATCCGGATAGCTAGCCTGATGGTGCGCCCGTTGTTGGTGTTGTTCGGATCCAGCTTTCCGAAGTTGGAGTTGAGCGAGAAGGGAGCGACGGAAGGATTGGTGAGCGACTGCCGGTTGAAATCCCCTCCGTACAGGTCATGCCCCGTGTTCGGGTTGAAGAAGAAATTGGGGTGGTTCAGCACATTCAAAAAATCCGCCCGCAGAACCATCGCCAGGCGGTCGCTCCATATCAGGAAACGCTTGGACAAATTGGCGTCCAGGCTGAACGTCACCGGGTTGCGCGCCCATGGCATAGTGCGCGGCAGGTTGCCGAATTCGGGGTTGTCCAGCCGTCCCGGTATCGCGAACGCCGCCGCATTCAGATAGGAGCCCGGGGCATAAGGATCCTTCCGCCAGTCTTCCTTCACAATAGGGACGCCCTGCACCAGGTTAGGCCGCAACACGGCGCCCGAAGCCAGGTTCCCGCCTCCGCCGGCTTGAGAGAACCAGTACCCGCCGCTCCCCAATCGCAGCCAAATGGGATAACCCGTTTGGGTAGTGAGGAAACCAGCCATGTTCCAACCGCCGATTATGGTGTTCAACGCGCCCCGGTTCAGGTTCAGCCCTCGGCCCTTGCCGACGGGTACGTCCCAGTTGAAAGCCATGGCGAACTTGTGTGGGATGTTGTAGGTCGATTCGGAACGCTCCAGTCCCATATCCCGCGGATTTTGGGGGCGGGCAAGGCCGAAAATATCCGTTTCCTGGCCTATCAAACCTCCAAAGCCCGCTGAAGCATTGTCGATGGACTTCGACCACGTATAGCTGCCTTGCAAGTTCAACCCGCGCGCCATCCGGTGCTTGAACGACAGCCACATGGCGTGGTAAATCGAACTGCCGCGGCGCTCGAACATACTGGGAATCTGCTGGTTCCACAAGTGCGGATAAGGCCGCAGCGTGTCGAACAAGCCCATGTTGAGCACTCGCCCGGCGGCGTCGAGGCGCCCATAGGGATTGGGCAACTGCTGGCCGAAGTTCCACTGTTCGGCGATGGCCTTTTTGACCACCGCGTAATCCGGCGCGTTTTGATCCAGGCTGGGGCTGAAGAGGTGGTTGCCTTTGTTGCCGCCATACGTGATTTCGACCACTGAGCTCTGGCTGAGGGCGTATTGGATCGAAAAAGACCATTGCAAAGCGTAGGGATGCACGCTGCTGAGGTCGATGTAAGGCAGACCTGCGGTGCCTGTGCCCGCCCACGTGAACAGCGGTCCGCCGGAGAGCGGCGTGTTGGGGGCAACCACCCCGACCGGATTGGTGATCATGTTCAGGTAGCCTGGATTCACCCCTCCGGCATCGCCCGCAATCGGCGTCGAAGGCACGTTCAGGTCGGGAATGATGAAAAAGCTTTGGCCGGTGAGCGGCGCCCGGAGCAACGCATAGGAACCCCGGATGCTCACCCGGCGCGCCGGCGTGTAGGCGAATCCGAACCGCGGTTCGAAGCCCAGCCAGTTGGTGTTCCACAAGCCCTTCGGGCGGCCGTTTTCACCCGCGAACACGAAGGCGCCCGTCACCGGCACGCCGTTCATGACGCCCTTTACGGTGGGGTCGAAGGATCCCTGCCGGTTGTACTTCTCCGTCCGCGGCGTCTCAACGCTATACCGCAAGCCGATGTTTAGCGTCAGATTGCGCCTTACTTTCCAATCGTCCTGGAAATAGCCGGCATAATACTTCCAACGGTAATAGAAAGGCACCATCCTTGTGCGGACCGTGTACTGGTTAAGGATTCCCAAAACAAAGCTGGCGAGCGCACTGCCGCCGCCCGTGCCGTCGTTGGTTTGAGAGGCGCTGAAATTATAGGTGCCGCCGCCGAGGTCGTTCCGGTCATAGCGGTTCATCTGGAACGCACGGATGTCCACGCCGAATTTGAAGGTGTGCGAGCCGCGCACCCAGGAGAAGTCATCGGCGATCCCCATATTGATGTCGAGCGTGGTTCCGGAGCCGTTGCCGCCCACACCGCCCGAGCCGATGGTCGTTCCCGGCAAGCCGGTAAAAGCAGGGAAACCGAAACCCTGCGTCGCCGGGCGCAAGCCGAGTTCCACCGCCCAGTCTTTTGATATCGCCAGATCAGGAGCGTACCGCAGTTGATTGGCTCTCATATATGTCAACCGGAATTCGTTGACCTTGTTTCCACCGATGAGTTGCGTATGGCTCAAGAAGAAATTCCGGGCGGAGTTCTTGTCGCGCATGATCGGGTTGGCTTCCGAATTTGGTCCCAAGAAGTTGAAACGTGTGCCGTCCACAGGAACGAAGGTGTAGCGGAACCCGAGGCGGCTGGTGGATGTGATCGAGTGGTCAAACCGCATGCTGTAACGGTTGTCGACGTTGTTCACGCCGCGCGCCACAAACGCGTTGTTGCCCGAATTGTCCCACAATCCGTCGGGGCGGATGAACACAGCGTACGGGCTCGGTTTGTCCGGCGTAGGATAGTACGACAAAATGCGCCGCGCCAGCGGATTCTTAGCCAATTGCGCCGAGAGGTTGTTGTTCGGAATAGGCACGTATTGAAGGCGGTTCGTATAGCGGAAACCGATGGGGAACCCGTCTGCGTTGCGGTCGAACTGATAGTACAACTGGGGTCCTTGTCCGGTGTCGTACAGCCGGCGCATCTCGGCCAGAGCCGCTTCCACGCCGCTATTGCGAAGCGTGTTGATGCAGCAGCGGTTCAGCATATCCCAGCCGTATTTGAAATCGCCTTTCAGCTCGTCCGGGGTGGGGATGCGCGTACGCCCGGTATAAACCAGATCCGACAAACGCGCGGGCTCCACCGTGACGAAGAAGAACGTCCGGTTCTTGCCGTTGTAAAGCTTGGGAATCAGCACCGGTCCGCCTGCGTGAGCGCCGAACAAGTTTTGCTTGAACTGCGGCGGCACTCCGGCTTGGTGCGTGCCGTGCTTCCAGGCTTGCAGTCCGGGATCGGTGTGCTGCCAGTTCACCCCTCCATTGAAGGCGTTTGTGCCGCCTTTTGTCGTCTGGTTGATCACTCCGCCGCCGGTTCGCCCGTACTGCGCCGGGATTCCGTTGACCTGCACGCTCATTTGGCTGACCGTCGTGCCTGAGAACGTAACGCCGGTGCGGGGATAGCTGGCGAGCGAGATGTCTGATCCGTCTACCAGGATCGAGCCTGAACCCGGCCGCCCGCCTCCGATGGCGATGGAGCCGCCGGGCGCGAGCGGGGGCGTGTAGATACCCGCGTTTTCACTCTGAATACCGCCCGGATACTGCGGATCGCCCTGTATCCCGGCGGAAAGCATCACGGCGCTGAGCGAACTGCGCTCGGGGAAGGGAAGCTCCACGAGCAAGGTGTTTTCGACTGTCGTGTTCACCGCCGCCGTGTCAGCCGCCAGCAGCGGCGCCTCTTCCCTGACCAGTATGCTTTCCGTGACGCTGCCCACTTGCAAAGTGACGTCTTGAGTGGTCGTCGATGCTGTGAATACCTCCACCGGCTCCACAACCGCACGTGAAAACCCTTCTTTTTCAACCACCAAACGGTAGCGCCCCGGAAGCAGCGAAGCGGCGGAGTAATTGCCCTGCTCGGTGGCGGTCACCACGACCGCCACGTTGGTGTCGAGATTGGTGATGATGATTCGTGCTCCGGGCAACAGCGCCCGCGCCGGATCGTAAATCCGGCCGGTGATGGTGCCGGTATTCGATTGCGCGAGCAACCAGATGGCTGCCAACAGTCCGATCAAGAGTCTGGCCATGGTTTCTGAATTATGTCACTAATCGATTTCCCGAACAATGCCACTTGCCCGGCCGGCCGCTGGTGTAAGATAGAGGGCCGCCGTGACCTGACAGCCTGTCCGGCGCGGTGGGGGGAGAAAGGCTTATGCCGCGATTCGTTCTTGCGTTGGTATTGTGCACAGCCGCGTTTCCGGGCGCGGCTCAGGTGAAAAAAACCGAGGTGGTGAAGCCCACCACGCCGGCGGACGACGCCAAGGGACTCAGTCCCGATGTTCCCGAGTCGGTGGCGGTGTCAACCCGGTTCGAGCGCGTGGTGATCGTGCGCTTTAAGAATCAGGCGGACATCCTTGCCGGTCTGGAGAAGCACGTCAAAGAACTCAAGATTCGCAATGCCGTCATTCTGAGCGGCATCGGTTCCGCCGTGGCGACGCACTACCACGTCGTGAGCAACCGTAGCTTTCCTTCGAAGAATATGTTCGTGGAAAACCCTGAAGCGTCCGCCGACATCGTGAGCATGAACGGCTATGTCCTTAATGGGAAGGTGCATGCCCACATCGCCTTCTCCGGCGCGGATCACGCTTACGGCGGGCACCTTGAGCCGCGTACCCGAGTGTTCACCTTCGCCATTGTCACTCTCGGCATTCTGCCCGACAACGTGGATCTTTCGCGCTTTGACGACAAGACGTGGCGGTAGAGATGCTCTTCCCTTTTCGAGCTTGCCCGCCCGCGTGGGCACTTTCCGGCTATAGCACCAGGAAGGGATGGTAGAGGTTCGGCAGCTTGAACGCGCCGATGGCCACGAGTTCGCCGCTTTGCGAAATGGCCTTGACATAGCGCGTTCCAGGGCGAACCCGGAAGGGCGACACGCGGAAATCGCGTCCCTGCCGGATGAACGTTTCGGTCACGTGGTCCACCACTTCATTGGGAAACTCAGGCAACAATTGCGGCGCCGGAATCAGAGCCTCTCCGAGCCGGTTCTCCTGCGCCAGAGACGCCAGTTCCTCGAGCGTCTTCGACTGCGCCAGCGTGAAACCGCTGGATTCGGTCCGGCGCAGGCTTTCCAGATACGCTCCGCAACCTGCCAGTTGCCCGAGATCGTGCGCTATGGCGCGCAGATACGTGCCCGCCGAGCAGCGAATCCGCAAATGCAGGTCGGGCGGCGCCCACCGCACCGCTTCAATCGAATATACGGTCACTTCCACCGGCTCTATGGCCACGTCTTTGTGCTTGCGAGCCAGTTTGTACGCCGGGACGCCGCCGATCTTTTTCGCCGACACCGGAGGCGGCGTTTGGTTGATCTTGCCTTGAAACTGCGGCAGAGCGTCTTCGATCAACTCTCTGGTGATGTGGGGTTCCGCTTCGGAGACGACCTCGCCTTCGCGGTCGTAGGTCGTCGTCGTGCGCCCGAACCGGATCACGCCCTCATATTCCTTGTCGCCCTTCATCAGGAACTGGGACAGGCGGGTGGCGCGCCCCACCAAAAGCGGCAGGACGCCGGTGGCGAGCGGGTCCAAAGTGCCTAAATGTCCCACCTTCCGGCTGCCCAGAATGCGCCGCACGCGGTTCACTACGTCGTGGGATGTCCACCCTTCGGGTTTGTCGACGACGAAAAGGCCGTCCATCGGTTTTGCTTCTCTCTTCAACTCGAATATTTCTTCAGCCAGGCGTCAAGGTCGCGCCTCAAGCGGTCGCGCACGGTCAGGAATTCCGGATTCTCGTATTGATTCACCTTCTCGCGCGGGTCCGAGCGCAGGTCAAAGAGCTCGTTCGGACCGTCGCCTTGGTTGCGAATTACAAGCTTGTACCGCCCGTCGCGGGCCATCTGCGTGTTGCGGAAATAACCGAACGCCACCGTGGGCCAAGGACGGTTTTTCGGCAACGGGCGGTTGGTGGCTAACGGAAGGTAGCTGCGCCCGCACAGGTTGCGGTCGGGCGGCGTAACGCCCGCCGCTTCGCAGACGGTGGGCAAGAAGTCGTAAAAGCTGATCAGCTCGGAGCGGGTGGCTTCCGCCGGGATTTTGCCCCGCCAGCTCCAGATCATCGGCACCTGCATCACTTCCTCATACATGTTGATCGGATCCGATGCCAAGCCCTTCGAGAACAGACCGTGGCGTCCGAGCAGGAAGCCGTTATCGCCCGTAAAAACGATGATCGTGTCGTCCCGCAGCCCCTTCCGGTCGATGGTCCGGACCAGTTCCGCCACCTGGTCGTCCAGGGCGGTGACCGATGCCGCGCACTTGCGGATGTTGCCCACCAGGTCCGCCATGAGCTCCTTTTCCCGCAGCGCGTTGGGCGCCGGGCGTTCATAGCCGAACGTCTCAAACCGGGAATTGGCGTACATGTCGTAATACTTTTGCGGATGCCCGTCGTAAGGTACATGAGGATTGAGATAGCTGACCGTCAGGAAGAACGGTTCCGACGGCTTCTGCGCGTGGATGAAATCGCACGCCCGGCGGGTCATCAATTCCGCCAGATAGCCCTCCTCCTGCACCTTTTGCCCGTTGAGGCTCATAACCGGATTCTGGTGCGTGCGCCCGCCGAGCATGGTGTAAGTCAGCTCATAACCCCGCCCCGGCTTCTCGTCGTTGCCCATATGCCATTTGCCGATGTAGCCGCAGCGGTAGCCGGCGCCGGCGAGCAATTCGGAAATCATGACCTCTTGAGCGAACGAGGGCGGCGGCGCAGCCTGCCCTTGCGGCGGCTGTTCAATCGGCTTGGCGGTCAGAAAGCAGTGTATGCCGTGCTGCATGGGCGTCCGCCCGGTGAACAGCGTCGCCCGGCTCGCCGAACAGATGGGCGTGCAGACCAGGGAATTGGTGAAGCGCACGCCCGTCCGCGCCAGCGTGTCGATGTGGGGCGTTTTGATTTCCTGGTTGCCGTAACAGCCGAGCATCCAAGCCGCCAGATCATCGGCGATGATGAGGACAATATTCGGGCGCTTGACCGCCCCCTTGCGGCTCGCTGCCGGAGCAGCCGCCGCGGCGAGAAACGACCGGCGGGTGATCGAAATGTCAGGTTTCATTCCACACTCCCGGCCGGAACTGGCCGGCCGCAATTCCAGAATGCCAGAGAAACAGCCTTCACAGCACGTCCGCGAAACCCCTCTTCAGATGGCGGAAAAACAGCCCGCCAAGCACGAACGCTCCCACGGCGCACGCCGCCAATACGGCGAGATCATGCACGTTGGGGGGGCGGAATGAGAGCAGATGATCCCGGTACGCCCGCACCGCGTATGCCAGCGGATTGCCCCGCACCAGAAACCGCAGTTGCTCCGGAACCTGCTGCTCGGAGATGAAGATCGGGGTGATCCAGAACCAGAACGTCAATATCACCAGCACCACCTGGGCGGTGTCCCGCAGATACACTTGCAATGCCGAAACCGTCCAGCCGATGCCCACGGCGAAAAGTCCCACCAGCGCCATGTAGGGGATAAGGAACACCGCCATCGCCGAGATGTGCCCCATGGCGAAGAATGCCGCCACGATCACCAGCGCCACGGCGATCAGGTGGTTGATCAGCGAGGAAAGAAAGATCGAAACCGGGATGATTTCCGCCGGAAACAGCGTCTTGGTGATCAGGTTCGAGTTTTCCACGATAGAGGTGGACGAGCGCGACACCGTTTCCTGAAACAGCATCCACGGCAAATAGCTCGCGAACAGGAGCATCGTAAAATTGCTCGTCACCTCGCCTTCCGGCGCCGGTATCTTGAGACACCACTGGAAGACGAATGTCCAGCTCAGCAACAGCACCAGCGGATGGATGACTCCCCACAACCAGCCTGCCACTGAGCCGACAAAACGCCTCTCAAAGTCGCGGCGGACCATTTGGAACAGCAGGTCATGCCGTTCAAAGGTGTTCCGCAAAAAGAATACGCCCGGGAATCTCACGTCAACTTTTCAGTGTAAGGCAGACGGAAACACCCCAGTCTGCCGGCCAATTGCTTTGAAGGATTGGGGGAATTCGGGGAGCGCCTCGGCGTGCGCCCCCCGGCGCCATGGAATGCTATTCAATGTCCCGCGGGCGCTTTTTGCGGTTGCGCTTGCGCGCCAAGGCTTCTTTGACGCGCTTCTTCTCGCCCGGCTTGAGGTAAAAGGAGTGACGCTTGATCTCCTTGATGATGTCCTCCTGCTGCACCTTGCGCTTGAAACGGCGCAACGCGCTCTCCAGAGTTTCACCATCCTGGACGACAACTTCAGCCAATCAGACTCACCTCCTTTACCAGTGGACTCCTTCTATTGTCCGAATCTGCCGGCAGCCGCGTCAAGTTGGGCCGGCATCTGAGCGGCGAGTGGTTGCGTTTCGCGGTTGAAAACGGTAAAGTGATTGCGGTTGTTACATTCCAGTCTCGGGAGGGTGTTGTGCCGTTTTGCGCGAGTTGCGGTTCTCCGGTGGAAGGACGGTTCTGTCCGAAGTGCGGCGCTCAAATGCCAGATGTGGGCGCGGGTGGCGCCCCGCCGCCAGGTTATCAAAGCGCTCCACCTCCGGGATATCAGGGTCCACAGGGCGCTCCGCCTCCGGCGGCGCAAAGCGGGCTGACGACCAACGTCGCCTCGGCGCTTTGTTATCTGTTCGGGCTGGTGACGGGGATTATCTTCCTGGCCATCGCTCCCTACAACCAAGATAAGACTGTGCGCTTCCACGCATTCCAGTCGATCTTCTGGAACCTCGCGTTCTTTGTCGTCTACATCGCCGTGATGATCATTTCCACGATAGCGGTGGCCATTCTGTCGATCTTCGGCATGCTGTTCTACCTGCTGCTGCTCGTCGTATGGCTGGGTTTCATGGCGTCATGGCTGTACTTGATGTGGAAGGCGTACAACAATGAGCGGGTGGTTCTGCCGATCATTGGTCCGCTGGCGGAAAAACAGGCGTAGCCGGACTGGCTCGCCGTGCGTCCAACCGATTTGAGGCGAATCACACTCGGGTTCTTTCTGGCGGCGATTGCCGCCGGGCAGACGCCCCAAATCGGCATCATCGACGTCTTCGGCGCCCGCAAGATCTCCCAGGAGAAGATCCGCGCGGCCTTGGGCGTGAAGCCCGGAGACCGCCTGCCCGCTTCCAAAGGGGACATCGAAGAGCGCTTGGAGGAGATTCCCGGCGTCGTTCGCGCCAATCTCGAAGCCGCCTGCTGCGAGGACGGAAAGGCGATTCTCTACGTGGGCATCGAAGAGAAGGGGGCTTCCGCCTTCGAACTCAGGGATCCGCCGTCGGAAGCGGTGGTGCTGCCCATGGACATCCACCACGCTTACCACCACTTCGTGGAAGCCCTCGGGCAAGCGGTCCGCAAAGGGGAAATCCGGGAGGACCTCTCGCGCGGTCACTCGCTGATCGAAAACACCGAAGCCCGCAGTATCCAGGAGGCCTTTGTCGAACTTGCGGATAAGCATTTGGAGACGCTGCGGCGCGTCTTGCGCTCGTCGGCGGACGAAGAAGCGCGGGCCATCGCCGCTTACCTGATCGGCTACGCTTCCGACAAGCGCGGCATCGTGAACGACCTCCAGTTAGCCATGCGGGATGCCGACGCAACCGTCCGCGCCAACGCGATGCGCGCCCTCGTGGCGGTGGCGACCTATGCTCGGCTCAATCCCGATGAAGGCATTCGCGTTCAGTTCACCTGGTTCGTCGAAATGCTGAATTCCATTTATTTCACGGACCGCCATGGCGCGGCGGTGGCTCTGGCGACGTTCACCGAAAAGCGGGATCCGGCGCTGCTCGAGCACCTGCGCGAGCGCGCCTCTGCCTCTTTGGCGGAGATGGCGCGATGGAAGCACCTGCCGCACGCTCTGCCCGCCTTCATTCTGGCCGGACGCGTCGCCGGCATGGAAGAAAAGGAGATTCAGGAAGCATGGAACCGCGGCGACCGCGAAAGCGTCATCGCCAAACTGCGGGCCTCCGGGCGGCGTTGAACGGACCGCCGCTCAACGGTACTTTCGCAGCACCGCCATCAGCCGCCCCTGAATCTGAAGCTCATTCAGAGGCACAAAGATGGGATCCATAGCCGAATTGGCCGGCTGAAGACGCGCCATGCCGTTGGGTTCGGAAAAGAACCTCTTGAGCGTGGCGTCGGCGCCGCCGACCAAAGCGACCACGATGTCGCCGTCCTTCACCTGGTTGGTCTTTTCGATCAAGACGTAGTCGCCGTCACAAATGTGGTCCTCAATCATGGAATCCCCACGCACTTCGAGAGCGAACACGTTGGGATTGCCGGCGAAGTCCGCGAACCCGAGCGTGGCTGGCGACTCAATCGCCTCGACCGGCGAACCGGCGGCGATCCGCCCTGCCAGCGGGACCTCCGGCGCCACCTTGAAGCGTTCCTGCTCAGCCAAATACTTTGGCGAAATCTCAAGAGACCGGCTCTGGTTATACGCCCGCTTCAGGTAGCCCTTGGCCTCCAAAGCCGAGATGTGCTTATGCACCGTTGCGAGCGAGGCTAACTCCAGTGCGCCCGCGATCTCCTCGAAGCTGGGACTGTAGCCGTTCTCATGAACAAAATCCGCAATGAAATCCAATACCTGCTTCTGCCGCCGAGTCAGTGCCATGTTCTTATTGTTGGCGAAGAAAAAGGGAACGTCAAGCAAAATCCTTGACTCCACGCCGTCCCGGATTTACGCAGCCTCAGAATCTGAGCCGCAGCGCGAACTGGATCACCCGCCAGCTTTCCCCGTTTTGATTCGTGGTGGCGGAACTGGCGGTGGACATCGTGATGCAGCACGCCTGCCCGAACACGCCCGAGGTTATAGCGGGCGACCCTACGCTGGCATCGCGCGGGTTGCGAAAATTGGGGTGGTTCAAAGCGTTAAACATCTCTGTGCGCAGCACCATCCGCACCCGCTCGGTGATGAGGAAGCTCTTTGAGATGCCGAGGTCCACGTTCCAATAAGTGGGGCCTTGGAAGATGTTTCGCCCTAAGCCCAGCTCTCCCGGCGCGGGGAACGTAAATGCGTCGGCGTTCTGGAAAAACACCGGACCGATGACGCCCTCTTTGGATTGGAGTCTGGACTCGGGCAGCGCCACGCCGGGCTTGAGCGCCGCCCGGGACTGCGCACTGGCGTTATGCGTCAAGACCCCCGAACGGACCGTGAACGGCTCGCCGGACTGATAGGTATAGATGGCGTTCAGGCTCCAGCCGCCAACGATCCAATTGATACCGCGGCCCCCTCCCGCCAACCACGGCTTGCCCTTGCCAAACGGCAACTCATAGATTCCGGTGATGTTCAGGACGTGGCGCTGGTCGTAATCCGAGCGCGCCCGCTCGTTTCTGAAGTTCCTGGCGTCGGCTGCCGTCCTGGAAGCTGTGGTAGTGAGACCGCCGCCCACGGTGGCGTGAACCGGATCGAGAGAAAGCGTGTCGATAGACTTGCCGAACGTGTACGCGCCATTCAGAAGTAGGCCGGCTTGGTCAAAGCGGCGCCGGACGGTGAACTGCGCGGCGTGGTAATAGGAGTCTCCCCCGTTGTCGATCATCATGATCTGGGCAAACTGGGGGTTGGGGCGCAGGCGGGCGGCGAGCGTCGATTGTTCGACCCGGTTGCCGAAACTGCCGAGGGCATTCTGCGCCAATTCCGTCTGGGTCGTGGCGCTGTTGGCGAAAGTCGAGGTGATGATCCCCTGCTGGATGGCCGGCACGGGCTGAGCGCCCGGGCAAGGCTGGCCGGTCGCTAAAGTCCCGTCAGCCCGGCAGCCTCCCGGCAGAGAACGGTTGTGCTGCATTGCCAGGAACGAGGGCAAAAGCGATCGCGTGTCGATCTGGTTCGCGTCCCAGGCCCGATACAGACGATTTCCCCGGCGGCCCACATAAGCCCCGGATGCCACCAAGCGCCCGGGCAGCTCCCGTTGCAGGCTGAAGTTCCACATGTGCACAGTGGGCAGTTTCAGGTTTTGGTCAAATACCCGCACCGGGGAGGCGTTGCTCGACACCTGAGCGGGAGGCGAAAGGAAGCTGGAGGGTTTGACGTTCGGCGGCGGCAACTCATTCGGAAAACCCTGGCCTAGCCGGACGTCCGGAACCGCGGCGCAACCCGGCGTGGTGACCAAAGCGCCGCCGGGGCCGGAAAACTGGGAACTGCAACGGAACGTCTGCCCCGGAACCGAAGTGGCGACTGAGGTGACCTGAAAGGTGTTCACCGGGTCGAAGGCCATTCCGTAACCGGAGCGGACCACCATCCGGGAACTCCTGCCCGGAGCCCAACTCACGCTGACCCGAGGCGCCAAGGCGCCCCAGTTGAAATTCTTGTACCAGCGCGTAGCGGGCACGAAAGTCACCGGCCCCTCGCGTCCGTCTATAGACCGGTCCGGAACGAAGACCCGGCCGCCTGCCTCGCGCGGGGGCAGGTTGATCTCCCACCGCGCGCCGGCGCTGAGGGTCACATTCGGCCTTAGCTTCCATTCGTCCTGCGCATAGAAGTTGTATTGCTTCGTCCGGTGCCCCTGCGCCCACAACGTAACCGCCTTCTCCCCCGAACGGAACGGCAGGAAAGTGTCGTTTTTCAAATCACCCATGAAGACCTGCGTCAACCCGGCCGGGATGCCGAGCAGGTCGTTAATCATCCCTTGCAGCCGGTTTAGATCTGTCGGCGCTATGCCCGGCGTGGTCGCCGTCGCCACCGCGGGCAGATTGAATCCCGCCGGCGGACGCGTAGTGCGCGAGAGCGAGATGGAAGGCACCAGACTGGTTCCGCCCACGTCGCCGCGCTGATCATTGTGCTGGTAGAAGCGCATGTTCGCGCCGAAGCGTAACATGTGGCTGCCGGTTACATAACTCAGGTTCTCGACGATCTGCGGCGTCGTTACGGCGCGGTACGTGCGCGGATTAGCGGTGTAATCGACGTCCGAGTTATTGAACGAGAACCGCGGAGTGTTGGGGAAGGCGGGATTCGCTTCTCCTTGGGTGAATAGGAACTCCCACCGCGACAGTCCCAGCGTCAGCTCGTTTACCAAGCGGGGCGAAAAAACGCTCCGAAAGCCGATCGCCAAGTTCTTCGCTGGCCGGAATACCTCGCCGCGCGGTGGATAGCCGGGCAACACTACGGGACGGCCGTTCAGCGGATCGCCGTTCAGCGTTTGCTGTTCCGCGCCCAGCCAACGCACGAACAGGTGCTGCTTGCTGGAAATTACGTGATCGGCGCGGATGAGGTAATGCGGACCGCGGATCTGGAACGGTGTGTTCCACACGAAGATGCCGGTGTTGAGCCCGTCGCCGGCGCTGTACGAATTCGGCGCCGGATAGCCGCCCAAAACCGACTTCACCAGCGGATCCATCCCCCGGCGAAGCGGATCGGCCGCGAAAATGTTGAACGTGGCGATGCAATTGGTTTCATTCGGGCGCGTGCACTCGCGTACCCCTTCGGCGTAGCGCCCGGTGGCGGGATCCACCAAAAGCGCGCTGTTCTGCGTGATCCGTTGTCCCTTGATCACCAACGGGTTCTGCGGATCCGCCACCCAATAACGGAAAATGCCCGACAGCGCGGTCGGAGTATAGAGGTCCACCGATTCGCCGAAAGCCTTGTCGATGGGATCGGCGAAATTCACTTTCTGGCCTTGCCAGCTAGTGAAGAAAAACGTCCGGTTCTTGCGGATGGGTCCGCCCACTTCGAAGCCATACTGGTTGAGCTGCACCACCGGCTTCTTTTGCCCCTGCGCGTTCGCGTAAAACTCCTGGGCGTTCAGCGCCGTGTTGCGGAAGAACTCGAACAGGCTGCCATGGAATTCGTTCGTCCCCGAGCGGGTGGCGATGGAGATGTTCGCGCCGGAATTGCGCCCTTCTTCGGCCGTCGGGTTCGCCGTCGTCACCTTGAATTCCTGGACGTTATCCGGATTCAGGCGGAAGATGTTGTTCGTAGGATTCGAGTATGTGGATTCGTTTGCTTCAATGCCGTCGATTGTCACGTTGTTGGCCGTGGACCGGGCGCCGTTCACGGTGACCAGGTTGCCGGAGCGTTGCGTCACCCCAGGTTCGTACATCAGAAGAGTGAGCGGGTTGCGGCCGTTGAGCGGCAGGTCGGCGATAGCCCGCTGTTCGACGACGTTTCCGAGCGTCGCGGAGGAAGTCTGCAATAGCTCGGCGGCCGCACTGACGACGACGCTTTCGGCCGGAGAGCCAACCTCGAGCGTCGCGTCCACCACCGCCGGCGTATTTACCTGTAGCACAATTCCAGGACGCACGAATGTGCGGAACCCGGCCGCTTCCACACGCACCGTGTAAGTGCCAACCGGCAGCGACGGGAACGAATAGAGGCCGGCGTCCGTGGTTTGCTGTTTCTCCGTAATCCCGGTGGCTTCGTTAAGCAAAACGACCGTGGCGTTTGGAACTACCGCACCGGTCGAATCCAGAACCGAGCCGGAAATCCGTGATGTGGATGTTTGCGCCAAAACGGCCGCGAAGGCCGCCAGAAAGACAATACCCGCGCGTCGCAAAGCAGTCATGGTGGATTGTCTCCTTGCCCCAAAGAACTCACCCCGCTAGCCCCAAGCGGAGTTCATGCCCGAATTCTAACACCCGAAGCGCAGCGCTTCAAGACGCGCGAAATCTGCGTGCGGAGCAGTTTCCCGGCAGTGGCCGAGGCGTTTCAGGCGCTGTGATGAGCGCGGGCGGGTTGCGATATCCTGGAAGTGGAGCCGCCGGATACTTCATGAGATCCCCCGTACTTTTAACCACGGTTCTGTCGCTGTGCGCACTCGGCTGTTCCTCTTCGACTCCCGCCAAGCCTCCCGAGACCAAGGTCGAGAATCCCATCAACGACGCCGCCCGGTTCCTGGCGGGCATGGAAGGGCGTGCCGGAGGGGTATTCCGGGAGTTGGAGGGGGCCGAGGCATGGAAGGCGCACGCCGCCGAGGTCCAAAAGTTGTGGGAAAGATTCGAGAGGGCCTATTTGGATCCCGCCCGGCAGTTCCAGAAGAGCGAACTGGCTCCGGCGATACAGTACAGTGACACCGTCTTCTACCCTTTCAGCGGTCCGGACGTGCCGTTCATGCTGGCCTTCTTCCCTGCCGGAAAGACATATGTGATGGCTGGCTTGGAGCCCGTCGGGCCGATCCCCGCGCCGGAACTGTACCCCGCGGAACAGCTTGAAAAGTCCTTAGGGGGGCTGCGCGCCGCCGGTGGAGACATGTTCGGCCGAAGTTTCTTTGTCACGCGGGAAATGGACCAGCAGTTCCGCGGGCAGGTCGCGCGCGGCGTGTTGCCCATGCTCTTAATGCTGCTGGCTAAGACGGGCTGCCAAGTGGAGTCCGCCCGCCACGTCCAGATCGAGCCCGACGGAACGCTCCTCGAACACCGGGGACCCGACCGTCCCAGGGGTGTCGAGATCGAATTCCGCCGCCCGGATGGCGGCTCCGCCAAGCTCTACTACTTTTCCACTGATTTGGCCAAAGGTTTGGAAACCGACCCCCGGTTCCTGCGTTTCCTGAACCGCTTCCCTTCGCCCGACACCTTGGTGAAGTCCGGCTCTTTTCTGTTGCACTGGCGCATGTGCGAACGCTTGCGGAATTTCATCCTCGAAAAGAGCCGGAACGTGCTACAGGACGACACCGGAGTGCCTTATCATTACTACGTCAAAACCGGGTGGAACGTGCGTTTGTACGGCGAGTACACCGTTCCGGACCCGCCTTTCCGCCGCCAGTACCAGAAAGACCTGGCTGCGGCCTTTGAGGAGCCCGGGAAAGCCAAGCCGTTGGGATTCTCGCTCGGATACGGCGCGCGCAGGCGCCCTACGGCATTGATTTTCGCGTCACGCCCGGCGGATGCGGCCAACGGAAACAACGAGCGCAAGGCCGCCGTTCAGTAGCCTTAACATCAGCCTTGACACCGGCGGCAAGGGGCCTATAGTCGGGATAGAAGCGCGCCTGCCCCTTTACAGGCGCGGCAAAAGCGGGAAAAGGAGAACCGCTATGCCGGCCCAAGAAAGGCTGATCTTACACATTCCTCTCAAAAAGCTCCTGATCGGGCTTGCCTTGACGGTGTGCCCGATATGCATCCTCGGCTTGTATAGCCTTTCACAGAGTCACCGGTCCCTGCAACGGACCGTCGGCAACCAATTCAAGACCATGGCGGACAACGTAGCTGCCGCCACCTCGCAGTTCATCAACGACCGTGTGATCCAGGTGGGCGCCATCGCCGCGCTTCCCGAAATCGCTGAGGCCGCCGCCGCGGGCAACCGCTCTCACGAGGGCCAAAGCGAAGAAGCGCTCAAGGCGAAGTTCGACCGCATGGAAAAGCTCTGGAACACTCCCGGGGGCGAAGCGCTCGTGAATCAGATTTTGTCGAATAAGGCTTCCCGCCTCCTGAGGCGTCAACGGGAGCTGGACCCCCGTCTTCTCCGCATCACGGTGACTGACGCCAAAGGCGCTGTGGTGGCCGCATCCCACAAGACCTTGGATTACTATCAAGCCGACGAGGAGTACTGGAACAACATTTACGCCCAGGGCCGCGGCGCGGTGAGCGTGACCGACATTTTGTTCGACGAGGCCACCCACTCCAACTACATCGGCGTCGGAGTGCCGGTGATGGAGGAAGGCACGAGCCGCCTTAT
>Ga0073932_1003888_pt1 | contig 18913 bp, 10 predicted proteins | sample DewCreD2012metaG_FD_76967 | JGI IMG/M metagenome (GOLD analysis project Ga0073932, IMG submission 76967) | Hot spring sediment bacterial and archeal communities from British Columbia, Canada, to study Microbial Dark Matter (Phase II) - Dewar... ... | reverse complement strand
CGGGCGCGAACCAACCCAGCATCTGCTTGTGCGGCGCGGCGTAATGTCCGAGCAACTGGCTCCCGCCGTAGTTAAAGCACGCCCCCATCAGGGAGAAGTAGTCCCCATACTCGTCATGCGAGCCTACCGCGCCCAAGGAACTGAGCGGCGCAGAGGAAAACGCCAGCGTGCTGGCGTGCCGCAAGCCGAAGTTGTGCCCGCCTTCATGCACCGCCATACATACCGCCAGATCCGAGGTGTTGAATGCATCGGTCCCCACCCAAATCGTCGACGCCGTAAAGCTTCCGTCGGCGGATGTCAGCGTCCGGCATCCGACAGTGCCCAACCCGCCGCACGCGAGAGGCAGCACTAACACCAGCCGCGTATACAACCGGAAATCCACCGCGCTATCGGCTGCGGCGATGGCGGCGTCGCGGATCTGAGTGTCCTGCCCGCAGCTATAATTCTGGCTCAGCGTGAAGGGTCCGAAGACCGCTCCAGACGACCACGTGCGCCCGTAAGAGGATTCCCTCCAGTGGTCGCTCTGGGATCGTGGGGTGGAGCCGAAAAAAATCGAATAGACGGAAGACGGCGTCAAAGCGGGCGGCAGGCTTGCGCTCGGGAAATTCAGCAACAGAACCGCGGTCTTCTGGTCCCCCAGAGTGCTGCATCCGGCGGCGGAAACCTGAACCCCGGCGAGCTGAACCGCCGCTTGGTCGTCCACGCGGACTCCCTGCACCCGTATCCGGTCGCCGCACTTCAGCGCCGGGGGAGGTTCCACGAAATGGAGCGCAAGGTTCCTGCCGCCGGTGTTCATCCGGTACCGCGTCCGGCTAATGCCCCGCGCGAAGTCGTCCTCTTCGATTACCTCGGCTTCGTCCTCCCATTCGCCCTGTTCCTCGAAGAGGTCCCTGATCGTGGGCGAAAGGCGCAGAAGCCGCTCCCTGATCCTCTCTGGCAGGCGCAATTCCAGCGCCGCAGCCGGCTGGGTGGCAATCAATTCCTTCAGGCGCGCCCGCCTTTCGCGCAACAGGCGGACCGCAGCGCTTTCATCCGCCTCGGTTTCCAAGGCCGAATGGATGGCGGCCACAGCCTCCGGCGGAGATATCGCCCCTGGAAACGGCCGGCCCGGCTCCGCCGCCCACAGCGGCAGGAGCGAGAAAACGCCGGCCAGCGCCTTCATGCCGGCCCGTGCAGCACCTCTAAACGGCATACACATCTATCGGCCGAAGCCGGATATCCCTTTTTACCACCTGGCGCGCGCCCTATGCTAGAATTCGATATCCCGCGCGCTCGCTCGGGTGCGCGAAAGCCTTGAACCGCGAGATTCCAGCATGCCGGACCGAGCCAGCGATATCGTCCCACCCGATGGCGCCTCCCGCCTGGGCATTTTGAGCAGCTGGAACATCCGGTGCGGCATCGCTGAATACTGCCGCTATCTCGCCGGCGCGATCCGCGCCGAAGGCGTCCCAATCGAAATCCTGAGCGACCGCCGCCAGACAAAGGTGCGGGAGGACGAATCTTTCGTTTGCCGCCCTTGGGAGAACACGGGCGAAACGGCGCCCCACCTGGTCAGCGCCGTTGGGCAGCGCCGCCTCTCCGACCTCCTGGTTCAATATCATCCCGGCTTCTACCCGCCTGTTGTCCTGGGCAGGGTCATCGACGAACTCTCCCATGCCGGGGTCAGGGTGTGGGTCATCCACCACGCCACTTACCATGAGGACCTGCCTAAGATTGCCTCCTCCCTGTCCCGCGCCGCGGCAAATTTCGTCCATCACCAGAGCGACGTCCGGCGCTTGAATGGCTACGGTGTGGTGAATGTGAGCCTTTTTCCCCATCCCATCTACGTGCCGCCGGATTCATTCGATTCAAGCGAAGCCGCCGGGGGCAGGGACGGCTTCTGCATTGGAGGCTTCGGCTTTCTGATGCCCCACAAGGGATTCCTTGAGCTGATCGCCGCCTCATATCTGCTTCGCCGCCACATACCGAACCTCCGCGTTCGCATTTATGCGCCTGTGTACCCGCTGCCTGCGTCGGAGAAATTGCTTTCCCGGTGCCGGGCATTCATTCGATACCTTCAATGCTCGGATATCGTGACGCTGGATACGGAATTCCGCGAAGTAGACGATCTTGTGGCCCGCTTGCGGCAGTGCGATCTGCTCATCTTCCCGTATCAGTGTTCCCAGGAATCTGCAAGCGGCGCCGTGCGTATGGCTCTCGCGGCGCGGCGCCCGGTTCTGTGCACCCCCCTCGCGATCTTCGACGACATCAAGCCGCTTGTGCATTTCGCCACAGGTTTCGATGCGTTCGCCCTTGGCGATAAAATCATGGAGCTTTATTGGAACCAGAAACAATTGCACGAGCATGACGCCTTGCGAGACCACTACCTGGACACGCACAGCTTTTCCTCCCTCGCCCGGGCGCTGCTCCGGATCATCGAGATGCAGCCGCCTCTTGCTCAAGTCCCGCTCGAACAGGGCGCGGTGGCTTGACCGGCAGCCGGCGATCGAGAGACGATGGCGCCGGGAAGCGCGTCAGCGGGCCATTTTACGTCAATTCCGATCACTTTCACCCCGACCCTTCCGGCTTCCTCCGAACCAAGCATCTTGCGAATCAACTGCTCTTTCTCAGGGCTTTCCCCCACCAGAGCGTCCATGTCGACGGTATAGGCGCACTCGTCCGGCTCCCGGCGCAGGATCGTGCGGTATAAATTCTCGACAAACTCTCTCCCGTCGAACTTCAGGAGGTCCGCAAGATAAAAAACAAAAACCTTGTCGTCGGTGAAGACATCCGGCATCAACGGAACGATCTCTCTGGCCGAACCGGCTCTTCTCGCGGCCGCCTCCAGTTCAACCAACACCCCGGTCTTGTCTGCCTCACCCCGTTCCAGCTTCCCGGTCAACCCGTCTATCATCGCCGCCGGCGCACTTCGCCCCAGCAGGCACTCCGCCGCCCGGCTCACGAAATCCCGTGGTGAGGAAGCGATCCAGTCCGATACGTTCGGCGCATATGCACGGTCCGGACGCTTCGCGGAGCGCCCGTATAAGACGGAGCCGTTCGAACGCTCCAGTTCTACCCAGTCTGCCGCGATGCGAAGGGAGGCCGGATCCGGTCCTCTCAAAAACCCGCCGGCATGGTTCAGGGCGGTCTGGCGGACGGCCAATCCGTGGATATCCAACTTGTGCAACCCGCCTCGCGCCAGCCGGGCAATCACATCCTCGCGCTGAAACAGCGCCTCGATCTCCTCGTTCCACCCCGGCGCCACCTCGCGCCCCACCTCGAGAAACAGGAGGATTTCGCCCCGCGCAAGGAAAGAACCGGCATTAGCCGCCGCTGCCATCCCAACGGGTCCGGCATGCAGATACCGCCTGCCGCCGCTCTCCCATCCCGATCTGCCGCGCCAAGGCCCGCTGCCGCAATCCACCAGCACGACCTCCACGCCGCCTTTCGCTTCGGCGTCCAGCGCCCGCAGCCAGCTCTCCGGGCATTCCCGCCGGCGGTGCAGCGCAACCACCGAAAGCCGCGGGCGCGCGCCGGCCTGTGAGCAAGAGCGGAAGAACTCCCCCAGATTCCTGCTGATGCGTTCCCAGGAATAAAGCTCGCAAACCAGGCGTCTCGCATTCCGGGCCACTTCCGCGCGGACGGAGGGTTGATGCAGCAGGAGCTTGATCGTCCGGGCAAAGTTCTCCGGGGGAACGGCGAGAAACGAGGGCGGATACAGATCCACGATGCCCCGCGCCCCAACCGGCGTGCTGACCACCGCCAAACCAGCCGCCATGTAATCGAACATTTTGATATTCGTCCCGGAGCCGCCAAACATCGGGTTCAGCGCCACGTCGCACGCCCGCAGATAACTTCTCTTCTCTTCGTCCGGCAAGACCCCGGTGATGCGAACGTTATCTTGCGCCAGCCTGCGGCAGCGCTCGGGCAAGCCGTCGCCCACCCCGCCGGCTATGACGAACTGCACGCTGGGGAGACCCGGCGCCAGTTCCTCGATGATGAACTGAGCCGCTTCGGTGTTGAACTGATATCCGCTCCCGAGGAAGATAGCCGCCGCCGGATGGATGATCCCGAGCTGCTCCTTCTCCCGCGCCCGCTCAGCCTCCGAGGGCGGCTCGAACCCCTCCGTGAACACTCCGTTCGGGCACAGCTTGATCTTGTCGCACGGAATTCCGTACAGCTCGTGAAACAGCAGCAGGTCATCCTGCGAACATGCCAGAATCCAGTCGGCGGCGCGGCATAGTTCCAGCTCCAACCGGATGACCTCGAAGGCGATCTCGGTTCCGAAACCGCCATCGTCGAGCATGCTCATCCGCAAAAACCCCTCGCAGTTCTGCGCATCGTAAACGAGCGTCTGCCTTGAGCGGTCCAAAACGCCGGCAACCAAAGGGTAGACCCAGGGGTGCGACATGGAGATTACATCCGCGGCTTGCGCCTCCGCTGCAACCCGTTCGGCAAAAGCGGGCGACAGATGGGCAAGCCGGTGGAACGCCGAATCGATGATCACCTTGCCCCCGGCTCGCGCGCGCCACTCCTCCGCCGCGGCAAAGTGTTCCGCGCTGAGGGGCACGGTGACCTCCCGCAGGGTCGGCGACAGCCATTGGTCCCGCGCCGCTTCTCCCGGCCAATCATACGTGCCTACATAAACCGTGGGCGATCCCAACGCATGGTACAGCCCCAGCAAGCGCTGCCGTCCGCCTCCCACCGGAGGCGAGATCGGCTGCATGTCAAGCACACAAACTTTCATCCGCATCTGCCTTTCAGAAGCCCAATGCGGCAAGCAGCCGCGCGCGCACGGCATCCCAGCGAATGTGCCGGATGCTTTCCGCTCCTCTCCGTCCCATCTCCCGCGCTGTCTCGGGTTGCTCCCACAGCCGCTGCAAACAAGCTCCCACCTCGGCGGGATCCGGCTTCACCACAAACCCCGACACCCCGTGTTTCACCAGCCTCGCCGGCTCGCCCGAGTCCACGCAAGTCACCACCGGCTTGCCGCTTTGAAACGCCTCGAGCGTCACATAGCCGAAATCCTCTCTCACCGGCGTAAACGGCGTGACGCGCGCGTAGCTATACAGCTCCACGATCTCCTCGTCGCTGACGCAGCCCAGGAACCGGATGCGCGAGTCGCCGGCAGCCAGTTGCCGGAAATACGCCTCATCCTCGCCGGCGCCGGCGATCAGCAATTCCATCGGCGCGCTCACAAAGCGCATGGCTTGGATGACCAGGTCGAGCCGCTTCCAGCGGTGCAGGCGGCTCGGCACGAAAGCATACCCGCGGTCCCCGGCTTGAAAGCGGAACCAGTCGTGCTCGAGGGGCGGATGCAGCACCTCGGACGCGATGCCGGTATATCTGCGCAAGCGCTCGCCGGTTTCCTGTCCATTGACAAACAGCTTTTTCGTATGCGGATAGGAAAGCGCCACCGAATCGGCGTGGATAATAAACTTCCGCTGCTCCACCAAGTCCGCCGATGGCGCCGGAAACTCCCGTTCGAACATGTCATAAAACACCCGAATGGTGTGCAAAAGCCAGCAGATGTGATTTCTGTGCCGGACCATATAGGTCGGTCCCTTGGTCGAAATCACACCGTCATACGCGCTCAGGTCGAGCTCATAGAACCGCAGATATGCTTCCAAAATCGACTCAAAGGTCGATTCGTCACTTTCGACCGCGATATGGTCGGCGACAACGCCGCCTGCGTTGAGCGCCCTCACCATGCCCCGGTAGTGGCGCTCCGCGCCTCCTACCTCCCCGCGGGATGATGCCGGAGTCACGACGGCGATTCGGATATTTCTCATGCTTTCCAAGCGATCACGCCGTAGTCCTGAGGACCGTAAAGCAGAGCCGCCAGCTCCTCGGGAAGCTCCCCCACACCGGGACGCGCATGCTCCGGAACCGGATGGAGCAGCTTGATTTCGGCGTTTACGAATCCCCGTGCCTCCACCACGAAACGCAGCAGCGCCGGCGGAATCGGACTCCGGTGCGTCGGGTCGGTGTAGAAATTACAACTCCCCACCACCAGATTCTGCGGGTTCGGCGTTTCAAGAATCAACAGGCCGCCGGGGCGCAGCGTCCGCAACGCCTCATCCAGGAATGCCAGAAGCGATTCGTGCGGCAGGTGTTCCACTACATGAAACGCCGTTACCGCCGCATACTGAGCCCCTTTAGCGTTCCTCAAGAACTCAATCCCATCCCCCAGTTCCGCGTCCAGCCCTAACTCGCGGCAGCGCTCCACCATGACGGGATTGATGTCCACACCCTTGGCGGCGTAACCGTTTTCCCCCAAGATCTCAAGGAACTCTCCCCTGCCGCACCCCACATCCAGCACCGGATACTGCCCCTTCCGGCACGGCGCTTTAGCGAGGTACGGCAGGTAAACCGACTGACGGTGTTTGATGTCCTCTCGTGAACCGCGGAATATGTCTTCAAAATCGACATACATCGCCGCGTCGAGCCCTTCCAAGCGCTTAGCCACCGCTCGAAGTTCTTCCTCCGTCAACGGCGCCGGGAGCCGCTTCCGGACCTCTTGCAGGATGAACCCCAGCCTGCGCTCGAGGTCCAAGATGCGCAGCTTGTGCGAGTGAATTCCCGCCAGCGCCGTCCGGCAGCGTTCCGAAACCTGCGCCAGCGCGCCGGACGCTTCCTCGCGCGCGGCGGCCGCCGAAGCAGCCAGCGCCTCGACAGCGGCGGCGTCCGCCTTACGAGCATCCAAACCGGCGATCTCCCGCGCATCCGCCTTTTCCACAGCTACGCGCCGCAATGCCTCCGCATCCGCTTTTGCGGCCAGCGCAGCCTCGACCTCGTGCCGGTCGGCTTTCTCGGCTGCCAACCGGTCCACGGCTTCCGCATCCGCCTTCTTCGCCAGCGCAGCCTCGATCTCGTGCCGGTCGGCTTTTCGCGCGTCGAAACTGGCCAGTTGCTCCAGGTTTGCCTTGTCGACCTCTAGCCTGTGGATAGCCTCGGCGTCGGCCTTTTTGGCCATCGCCGCCGCCACCTCCTCCCGGTCAGCCTTCCTTTCGAGCGCCGCCGCTATCTGCTCCGCGTCTGCTTTCTTCGCGATTGCCGCCGCCACCTCCTCCCGGTCAGCTTTCCTTTCGAGCGCCGCCGCTATCTGCTCCGCGTCCGCTTTCTTCGCGATTGCCGCCGCCACCTCATCCCGGTCCGCTTTCTTTCCGAGCGCCGCCGCCATCTCCTGCCGGTCAGCCTTCTTTTCCAGCGCCGCCCACACTTCGTCCCGGTCCGCTTTCCGCGCTTCTAAGCTGGCAAGTTGCTCCAGGTTCGCCTTGTCAGCCAGTAAAGTCATAAGTTCAGAGCGCTCCACCCTGGATTGCAGCGCCTCCTCGAGGTCAGCTTTGCCCGCCTTCTGAGCTAGAGCGTCATAGAACTGCTCATAGCCGACCTTCCCTTCCAACAGAGTCAGAGCGATACACTCCGGAGGCTCCGGCTTCGTTTCAACCGCAAACGCCACTCTGCCCAGCCGCTCGCCCACCGCCGCAACCTGCGCTTCGACCGACTGGAGCCGCATGCCAAACTGGCCGCTGACCCTCTCCGTTTCCACCTCACTTACTGCTGCTCTCCTCTGAGCCATGCGGAACTGGCGAGCGAACTCCGGCAGATGTGCAAGGCAAGCCGCAATCTCCACCAGCCGTCCGAGAAAAGGCACGCCGGCCAGATGCCGCCGGATCCATGTCGCCCCCAGTCCTTCGACTCGCACCCCTCGCGCCCGGACTTCCTCAGACCGGCTCATATCGAAGACCAGGTCCGCCGCCAGAGCGCCTGCCCGCAGTCTGGCCCCCAAATCCGACGCCCCCCGCGGATCCGGGTCGCGCTTTAGCAGAGCCCGATAGAGGTGCGGGATTAGGATGTCCTCCGGGACGCCCACCAATTCCCGAAGCGTGTAACTCTTCTTGCCTACATCCACCGGCGCCAGCGGAAGCGCTTCGTCTTTGCCCCGCCGCTCCGGGAGCCCCGCCACGATCACCCCCGCCTGTCTGGCTTCCTCCGTCCGGCTGATCTCGCACACCAATTCCAGCGGGGTGGTCCTATTCTGTTCCAGCGCCTCCAGATGCCCTACGAGCGATGCTTTGGCCGGATCCCGCTTCAGCAGGCAGCGGTAGAGATTCGTCACAAAGGAAGGACCGCTGTAAACCAGCAGCTCACCGAGGGTGTAAATCTTCCGGTTCCGGTCGATAGGCGGAACCGAGGCATCCACCGCCGGCGAACCGAACCGGGCTTGTTCGGAAGGCTTCAATAGCTCGAAAATCACCCGCCCCTTGTCGCGCGCTTCCGCCGATGAGTGGAACTCCTGGGCCAGTTCCGCCCGGGTGGTGGCGGCCAAATGACCCAGCGCCGCAGCTACTTCTTGCTCTGACGGCTCTCGCAATAAGACTCGCTGATAAAGGCTCCGGACATACGAGCGGTCGTCATCCGTCGCCAGTTCCGCAAGCCTTACCACACCGCCCTGAGATCCGGTCCCTTCGCCGCTCGCGCGGGCGGCGCTCCGCCTCTCCGCCAGCCGGCGCCGGATTTCTTCCGCAATTTCGGCCACCGACTTGAACTCGCTCAAATGGCTCGTCATTTCTCCACTATCTTACGCAATAGCAAATGCCGGCCCGAAACCGCCCCTCCTGGAACCGGTTCGTCCGACCGCCAGCGCGGCGCTTGCGCGATAATCAGGTTTTCGGCGGCAGGAGTGACGTGTTGAATCCACCTTCCTCATTAGCGGAGTTGCGCGCCTACTATGACAGCCTCTATGAGAAGACTGTCGGAAAGTGGTTCGACTTCGAAGCCATCATCCAAAGGGCATATGAGGCGTTGCTCAAACCGGGCGACATCGCCATCGACGGTGGCGCACATCTGGGCGCGCACACCATCCCCATGGCTCGCAAAGTCGCGCCGGAGGGCAAGGTTTATGCGTTCGAACCGATCCATGAGCTCGTCAAAAGGCTGCGCGAGCGCATACGTTCGGAGTGCCCTGAATTGACCGGCGTGATCCGGATCCACGAAATCGCCATCTCGGACCATGGCGGCATCGACGAGTTCCTCGTGGCGGCGGACCCCGCCTACAGTGGCTTGCGCGAACGCGTTTACCCGCACGAGATGCCCCTGGACCGCCGCAAGGTGTTGGTCGATACCCTGGACAACTTCATACCGTTTTCGCCGGTGCGTTTCATCAAGCTGGACCTGGAAGGCGGAGAGTTCCACGCTCTGAAGGGCGCCCGGAACTTGCTCAAGCGGGAACGTCCGGCCATAGTTTTCGAATACGATCGTTTCAACACTCCCCGCTTTTACAACTACGAGCATGCGGAGCTGTTGGATTTTTGGGACAGCTTAAACTACCAAATCCTGGATATCATCGGGACGCCCTTCGACCAGCCGGAACTCTGGCAAGCCGCGACGCTGTGGTATTACTTCGCTTTGCCACGAGAGGCCGACCTCGCCGGAACCATCCAATCGGCTGCGCGCGCCTGCATCCCTCTGTAGCCGCGTTTAGGACGCGAAAAGCGGCGGCCGTCACGCCTTTCAGCCTCGTCCTGAACATCGGCCGCCGGTTGCCTGATCTCCAGCCTCTACCACACCCCTAAAATCGCGCTTTGCCCCGGAGCGCCGAAGTAAAACAGCTTGTCAATGGCCAACCCGTCCCACGCCAGATTGCCGTTGTAATCGATCACCCACAAGCCGTCCTTGTATATGCCTACTTTTGTCGTCCCTGATCCGTTCCAGTCCCCGAGCACCGGATACTGTCCGGGGGCGCCAAAGTACAGCAGTTTATCGACGCTCAATCCGTCCCACGCATAGTTGCCGTTGTAATCCAGCACCCACAATCCGTCCTGGTATACGCCGATCTTTGAACTTCCGGAGCCGTTCCAGTCCCCCACCACCGGCGTCTGCCCCGGGGCGCCAAAGTATAGAAGTTTATCCACCGATAGGCCGTCCCAGACATAGTTGCCGTTGTAGTCCAGGACCCATAATCCGTCCTGATAGACGCCAATTTTGGTAGACCCCGAACCGTTCCAATCCCCCAGCACCGGCGTCTGCCCAGACGAGCCGAAGTAGACGAATTTGTCGATGCCCGCGTCCCACTGGAAGTTTCCGTTGTAGTCGAGAATCCATGTCCCGTCTTTGTAAACTCCCACTTTCGTCGTTCCCGAGCCGTCCCAATCGCCCACCACCGGGGCGAAGCCGGGGCTTCCGAAATAGACGATCTTGTCGGCCGGGGCGCCCTCCCACAGCCCGTTCCCGTTGTAATCGAGCAACCACTCGCCGTCTCTGTAAACGCCGATCTTGGTCCTGCCGTCGCCGTTCCAGTCGCCGAACACCAGCACTTCGCCCGGAGCGCCTGAGCCCCAATAAATGAAACGGTCCGGGGGAGCGCCGTCCCAGGCGAAATTCCCCGTGGCGTCCTGGATGGAATAGCCAGCCCCGATCACGCCGATTTTGTCCGCCTGCTTGTCGACCGCCGCCGGATCGCCGGCCGTGTTGTTCGCGGCGTTGAGATCCGTCGCGTTGAATACTGTCGCCACGTTCGTCTTCCCGGGATACGCCAGGGTGTTGAACCGCACCGTTAAGCTGATGGAGCTCGCGCCGGACGGGGCGATTGGGTTCGGATTCGTGCACGTCACCGTCTGCCCCGCCGCCGAACAGGACCAACCGGCTCCCGTAGCAGAAACGTACGCCAACCCCTTCGGCAGCACATCAACCACCGTTGTCAGCCCGCTTGTCGCCGTCTGCCCCACGTTGGTCACCGTCAGCGTATACGACCCGTTTTCGCCTGTGCGCAGAGTTCCGCTGTGGGTCTTGCTAAGCGCCAAGTCCGGCGAACCCGCCGCCACGATGGCCTGAAACGTCGTCCGCGCCAGAACGCGCCCGTCGCCCGTCTGACCACTGGTATTGTCCCCCCAACTCCAGACCGTGCCATCGCCCATTAAAGCGAGGCTCCGGGACTTCCCTCCCCGAACCGCGGACGCCCCGCTCAGCCATCCCACGGGAACCGGAGCAGTGCGCCCGGATACCGTGCCGTCTCCCAGTTGGCCGTTCACGTTGTCGCCCCATGCCCATACGGCGCCGTTGGCTCGGACCGCAAGGCTATGCGAACCGCCCGCCCCGATCGCCACCGCGCCCTTGATTCCGCTGACCAGCACCGGAGTGGTCCGGGACGTCAACGTGCCGTCACCCAACTGCCCGCCGCTGTTGAGTCCCCAAGCCCAAACCGAGCCGTCGCCCTTCAGCGCTAAGCTGTGATCGCCGCCCGCGGCGATGGCCACCACCCCGGTGAGTCCAGTCACCTGAACCGGCGTCAACTGGTTTGCCGTCCCCCCATTGCCCAACTGCCCGCTGGCGTTGTAGCCCCACGCCCATACCGTCCCATCATTCTTCAAAGCCAGGCTGTGGTTGTCCCCCGCCGCAATCGCCGTGACGCCGCTCAGGCCGAGCACCGGCACTTTCGTTACGCGCTGCGTGGTGGTGCCGTCTCCCAACTGGCCGTAGGCGTTCCAGCCCCACGCCTCCACCGTCCCGTCGCTTTTGAGCGCCAGGCTGTGGTAGGAGCCAGCCGCCACCGCCGCCGCTCCCGTCAAGCCCGACACTTGCACTACATTCAACCGCTGCGCTGTCGAACCATCTCCGAGCTGCCCTGCGCCATTCGCGCCCCACGCCCAAACGGTTCCGTCGCTTTTGAGCGCCAGGCTGTGGACGCCGCCTGCCGCTACCGCTGTGGCGGAGCTGAAAGCCGACAACTGAACCGGCGCGCTTCTGCTATTGACAGTTCCGTCTCCCAACTGTCCCAAAGTGTTCGAGCCCCATGCCCACACCGTTCCATCAGCCTTCACCGCCAGGCTGTGAAACCAGCCGCCGGAAATGCCGGCCACGTTCGTCAGACCGGTCACCTGAGCCGGCGCCACCCTCGCCAGCGTTACGCCGTCCGCCAGTTGCCCCTCGCCATTCCCGCCCCACGACACTACGCTCCCATCGCTCTTCAACGCCAGGCTGTGGTTAGCGCCTCCCGCTGCGGCTACCGCCCCGGTCAATCCGGTCGCCTGAGCCGGAGTGTTGCGAGTGGTGGTCGTGCCGTCTCCGATCTGCCCGGACGCACCCTGTCCCCACGCCCACACCGTGCCATCGCTTTTCACCGCCAAACTGTGGTAGGCGCCGCACTGAATAGCCACTGCGCTGGTGAGATTGAGGACTTGAACCGGCGCATTCCGCGAGGTCCAAGTGCCATCACCCAAAGAACCCACGTTGTTGAAGCCCCACGCCCACACCGTGCCGTCGGTTTTCAGCGCCAGGGTGTGAAACAAGCCTGCGGCTACCGCCGTCGCGCCAGCCATGCCAGGGACCTGAACCGGCGTGTTCCGCAGCGTGTTCGAACCGTCGCCGAGCTGCCCGAAGCTGTTGCCGCCCCACGCCCACACCGTGCCGTCGCCCTTCACCGCCACGCTGTGAATCTCGCCTGCGGCGATCCCTGTCACGCCCGTTAGCCCCACAGCTTGAACCGGAGAACTCTGCTGAGTAGACCCTCCGTCGCCAAGCTGAGAGGCGTTATTGCGGCCAAAGCCCCAAACCGTGCCGTCGCTCTTCAAAACCAGAGTGTGATTCTCACCGCACGCCACCGCCACCGCGCCTGTAAAGCCGGGCACCTGAACGGGCGACTTCCTGGAGGTCGTCGTGCCATCTCCCAGTTGCCCGTAAGTGTTGTCCCCCCATGTCCAAACTGTTCCATCGCTCTTCACAGCGGCGCTGTGGGAACCACCCGCCGACGCGGCTACTACCCCGCTCAACCCTGGCACTTGCACGGGCGCGGCGCGGTGGGTCGTCGTACCGTCGCCCAACTGCCCGAATGAGTTTGCCCCCCATGCCCAAAGAGTTCCGTCCGCCCTCACCTGAAGGCTGTGCCCGCTTCGCGCCGCGATCGCCCCCCACGACGGCGGCGCAGCCGCGCTCGCCACGCCGGCGCCGGCGGCGCCCGCAATCCAAACTGCCGCTCCGAAAACCCGCAATTGCTTCACCATTCCCTGGCCCAAGATCGTTCCTTCTCCTTTTCCCTCGGCGGCTACCCGCTTATCTCATTCTGCGACAAACGCGCTCCGGCTTGAACTGCGGGTCTGCCCGCATCGGACTAGATCCTTTATCCTACGCCTCCCCAGTACCAGGCGCATATTCGCTCTTTATTCTCCCATACTTGCCAGCAACGTTCGAATCTCCTTTCAAATAAAGTTCTTGCAACTCCCCCACCGATACGGTGTTTATCAGGACGTATCCTGATCTGAAGAGGCCAACATAATGATCCTCGACGCTGAACTTTTGAACGCCATCGCCAAAGCTCCGGTGAAGAAGAAGGCTATTACGAACCCGGAGGTTTTGAACGAGGCGTATGAATACGCCAAGCCCAGCTCCTTTTCGCGGGGCATTCGAATCGACCTGAACGGATTGGTGATCTTGTTCATCTCCGGGACGGCGAGCATCGACGAGAACGGCAACTCCGTTCATATAGGCGACTTCCGGGCGCAAATGCGCCGTACACTATACAACATCACCAAGTTGCTCGAGTCCGAAGGCGCCACTTGGAAAGACGTTGTCCGCACCACCTGCTATCTCCGCGATATCGAGCGCGACTACGAAGCTTTCAATGAAGAGCGGACGAGATTCTATAAAGAGCAAGGGCTCGATCCGTTGCCCGCATCCACGGGCATTCAGGCTATCCTGTGCCGCCCGGAGCTGCTGATCGAGATCGAAGCCATCGCCATGTTCCGCAAGGTGGAGGAGCCGAGCAACGGTAACGAGTAGGGGCAGCCGGAGGTCCGCCCTCCTTCTTCTGGGAGGGATCCTGTGTGGCGCTCCGGCGACTCCGGCTGTAGCGGCGGCGCCCAAGCCGGTGTCCGTGGAGGCGCTACCCTCTCGAATTGCGCTTTCCGGCCGCTGGGCCTCCCAGCAAGTGATCGTCACTGCCCGCTACAGGGACGGCGCCGCCTCTGACGTTACTCCAAAAGCCCGTTTCAAGTCCGATAATCCGCGTATTGTGACGGTGGACAAGGCGGGCGTCGTTCGCCCGGCGGCGGACGGCGCCGCCACCATCACCGTCGAGGTTCCCGGCGTCCCCAAGGGGAAGCTTAAGATCCCGGTCACGGTTAAGGATTCTCGCGCGGCGGCGGCCACCTTCGGCGGGCATGTCCGCCCCATCCTCAGCAGCTTGGGTTGTAATGCCGCCGCCTGCCATGGCGCCAAGCAAGGCAAAGGCGGATTACGTCTTTCTCTGTTCAATGGCGATCCGGCTTCCGATTTCGACGCCCTGACCCGCGAGGGCGGCGGGCGGCGCATCGACCGGGTGGAGCCTTCCCGCAGCCTGCTTCTCCTTAAAGCCTCTGGAGTGGTTGCCCATCCAGGGTCTGGCAAGCTGCTGAAAGACTCCCCCGAATACGAGATGCTGCTGTCCTGGCTCAAGCGCGGAGCTCCGCCGGATGATCCCAAGCAGCCTTTGGTCACCGGATTGCGCGTCATGCCGTCCGAACGGACGCTGAGAAAGGGCGAGACGCAACGGATACTCGTGACCGCCCTGTTTTCCGACGGCTCTGAAAGAGACGTGACCCGCCAGACTTCCTTTTCTGCCTCCGACGCCCGGATTGCGAGCGTTAACGGCGCGGGTCAAATCAGGGCTGAGTCTTTCGGCGAGGCTTTCGTGGCAGCCAGGTTCCTCCAGCAAGCCGCAGTGGTCCGCGTCACCATCCCGCAACCTCTCAAGCAGCCCTTTCCCAAGCTCAGCGCGGATCATCGCATCGACGAGCTGGTATACGCCAAGCTCAAGACGCTGGGCATTCCGCCTTCTGGGTTATGCTCCGACGAAGAATTCCTCCGCCGCATTTATCTCGACGTCATTGGTCTGCTGCCCACCCCGGAAGAAGCGCGCGCCTTCCTTTCCGACAACAACCCCCGCAAACGGGCGGAGCTGATAGACCGCCTTCTCGAGCGCGAAGAGTTCGCCGATTTCTGGTCCATCAAGTGGGGCGACCTGCTGCGCATTAAGAGCGAATACCCCGTTCGCGTGTGGCCCAAAGCGGTGGCCGTGTACTACCGGTGGCTGCGTGAAAGCATAACCCGGAACAAGCCCTATGACCAGATGGCGCGCGAGTTGCTCCTTTCGAGCGGCAGCAACTTCCGCGTCGCCCCGGTCAATTTTTTCCGCGCCAACGCCAGCAAGGATCCCCAGTCCATCGGCGAAACGACGGCTTTAGTCTTCATGGGCGCCCGAATCGGTTGCGCCCGGTGCCACGCCCACCCGCTCGAATCCTGGACGCCCGAAGACAACATGGCGCTCGGCGCCTTCTTCTCCAAGCTGGCTTTCAAATCCACGCTCGAGTGGAAGGAAGAAATCGTCTATGCCGACCCGCGCCGCAGCTTGCGCCACCGGCTCACGCGCGAAGTGGTGCAACCCCGCCTCCCCGGCGGTGAGTGGGTCAAAGTCGACCTCGAAGAGGACCCCCGGCAGCGCTTCACCGCCTGGCTGACTTCGCCTCAGAACCCTTGGTTCACCAAGAACATCGCCAACCGGGTGTGGTTCTGGCTCCTGGGGCGCGGCATCGTCCACGAACCGGATGACATGCGGCCCACCAATCCGCCCGAGAATCCCGAACTGCTCGACTACCTGGCCAAGGAACTGGCCGCCAAACGGTTCGACCTCAAGCATCTTTACCGGCTCATTCTGAACTCCCGTACGTATCAGGCTTCGTCGCAGCCCGTGCCGGGCAACGCCCACGATTTCGCCCACTTTTCCCACTACCCGGTGAAACGCCTCACCGCCGAGCAGTTGCTGGACGCCATTTCCACCGTCACCGAAACGTCGGAAAAATTCAGCAGCCGCATCCCGGAGCCGTTTTCCTATTGGCCGGACGGCTACCGCGCCACTCAAATCTCGGACGGCAACACCGAATGCCAGTTCCTCGACCTTTTTGGGCGTCCTCCCCGCGATACGCCTTACGAAGCCGAACGCAGCGCCGAAATCTCTCTCCGGCAAGCGCTCTATTTCGTCAACTCGGAACAGCTTGAAGGCAAGATTACCGGCAGCCCGCGCCTGAAGCGGCTGCTCGCCCCGGACAAAAGCGATGACGCTTTGGTGGAAGAGATCTATCTCTCCACCTTGTCACGGTTTCCGCGAGAGGCAGAGAAGCGGACGGCGCTCGGCTACCTCGCCAAGTACAAAAACCAGAAGCGGCAGGCAGTGAACGACCTCATTTGGGCCATCTTGAACTCCAAGGAGTTCATATTCAATCATTAGAGGGGAGCACCGGGCCTATGCAGGCATCCAGACGCGGCTTCATGCAAATCGGCTTTGCCGGGGCGCTCGGGCTCAGCCTTGCGGATTGGTTCCGGCTGAAAGCCTCCGGAGCGGCGCAGGAAGGGAAAGCCAAGTCGGTCATCCAGCTCTGGATGGGCGGCGGTCCGGCTCAAACGGACACCTTCGATCCGAAGCCGGAAGCCGGCGAGGATTATGCCGGTCCCTTGCGCAAGCCCATCCCCACAAACGTCAACGGAATCCGTATCGGCCAACTGCTGCCGCTGCTCGCCAAGCAGGCTGACAAGTATTGCATCATCCGCAGCATGACCCACGGGAATAACGGCCACGAAACCGCAGCCTACATCATGCAGACCGGGACCCTGCCCACAGCCGAGCTGGTCTATCCCGCCGTGGGCGCGGTGGTGGCTCAAAAAAAGCAGGAAGCCGGTTATCAGGGAGCCCTTCCGCCCTATATCACGCTCACCGCCCCGCTGGGCCGGTTTTCCGAAAGCGGTTTTTTGGGCAACCAGTACAAGACCTTCGCGCCCGGAGGGGACCCGAATTCCAAGGATTTCCGCGTCCAGGGCTTGGTGCCTCCCCGAGGCATGACCGTCGAGCGCATCGAGGAGCGCCGGGCGCTGCTCCAAGCCCTGGACAACTACGCCCGGGAAGTGGAAAAGCAGCCAGCGTTTCAAGAGTTGGACCATTTCCGGGAAAAGGCGTACAGCCTCATCTTGGGAGACGCGCGCAAAGCCTTCGACCTGTCGCTTGAAAAGGACGCCACCCGCGACAAATACGGACGAAACCGTTTCGGGCAGTCCTGTCTTCTCGCCCGGCGTCTGGTCGAAAACGGCGTCCCGTTTGTCACCATCAACGACGGCGGATGGGACACCCATAAGAGCCACTTCGACGCCATGCAGCGCAAACTTCCTGTCCTCGACCAAGGTTTTGCCGCCTTACTCGAGGACTTGGCGGAGCGCGGATTGCTCGCCTCCACCATCGTCACCTGGTTCGGGGAATTCGGGCGCACGCCGCGCATCGCCATGGAGCCGCCTTGGTTCGGCGGGCGCCATCATTTCGGCGACTGCTTTTCGGCGGTGGTGGCGGGAGGCGGGTTCCGCGGAGGGACCGTGGTCGGCGCGAGCGATTATCGCGGGGAAAACGTCCGCGAACGCCCCGTCTATCCGTGGGACCTCAGCGCCAGCATGTACAAACTGTTGGGAATCGACCCGCATGGGCGTTTGCCGCACCCCCAAGGCTGCGTGGCCTATGTGAGCCCCATTGCCTCCGGAACCGTGCCGAGCGGCGGCTTGCTTACGGAGGTCATGTAGCCCTACCCATGCGCCGCCGTTGGTGGACTGTCCTCGGTTTTTGCGCCGCCGCGCAAGGTTTAGCTTACGGCGCGGAAACCCCCGGCGCCGCGCGCTTCATCGCTGTCCCGGTCAACGCCACCGGAGCCGGCAATGCGCGAGTCGCCTCCGAGTGCATCGTCCCCGCAGGTCCCCCCATTCCGGTGACCGCTCTGGCGTTTCATCCCGACAACCACACGCTCGCTTCCGCGGGACATCACGAGATTCTGCTTTGGGACCTGAGCTTGGCTAGGCTGACAAGGCGGATCGGACCGCTGCCCGGCCGCGTCCGCGGCTTGGCTTTTCATCCCAACGGCGAGCTTTTGGCCATTGCCGAAGGAACGCCGGGCAGCGGCGGCGCCGTCCGTGTGTTCGAATTCGCCTCGCCGCAACCGGGAGCGCCGCTGCTCGAAACCAAGGACGAGATGTTCGCCGTAGCGTTCAGCCCGGACGGACGGTGGCTGGCTGCCGGAGGGGCTGACGCTCAAGTGCGCGTGTGGAGCGTCGAGGACCGTAAACTGGCAGCCACTTTCGGAGGACGTTCCGGTTGGATTACCGGTGTCGCGTTTAGCCCCGACGGCGCATTCTTGGCCTCCTCGAGCGCCGACCGCACCACCGAAATCCGCGAAACTTCGAAGTGGGATGTCCTGTCCACCGTACCCCGTCCGCTCACGGACCCTGCGAACGCGGTGGCGTTTAGCCCGGATAACGAATGGCTGGCGTTCGCCATCGGCGGCGTGGACGAGCGGACGGTCCGTTTTTGGCGCACTGCGAGCGTCAAGGAGAGCACGCCTGCTCCCGGCAGCTCCGTCCGCCCTCGCGACACCACCCGCATCACCCGTCCCGCCGACGTCGGACCGGGAATGCCTCTGGCGCTGGCTTGGATTCCGGCAGCAACGGGCGCGCCCGCCCGCCCCGCGCGCGTGTTCGCCGGCGGCACGGGCAACTACATACGCGTCATCACCGCCACGGGGGCCTTCGTCGCCAACCTCACCGGACATCAGGATTGGGTCTATTCCCTGGCCGCGACAAGGGACGGAATGCGGCTCGCGTCCGGCTGCGGCGACGGCACGGTCAAGATCTGGAATACGGCCGACAATTCCCTTCTGGCCACGCTGATCCAAACCAAGCCCCAATCGGACGAATGGGTTATCGTAACCCCGCGGTCTTTTCACCGCCACCCCCGCCGCCGCTGAATCGTTGCAGTGGAAAATGACCAATCCGAACGTGACCCCGGCTGAGTTAGCCGTCCGGCTTCAGGATCCGGGCGCCGTCCGCGCCGTAATCAACGCCGGGAGGCGGGAGTCCCGATGACGCGCCCGGTGGT